>Ga0065711_1030977_pt1 | contig 30904 bp, 23 predicted proteins | sample Hoacrofraction12_FD_59098 | JGI IMG/M metagenome (GOLD analysis project Ga0065711, IMG submission 59098) | Hoatzin crop microbial communities from Cojedes, Venezuela - Epithelial fraction 12 v2 (version 2) | ecosystem: Host-associated > Birds > Digestive system > Esophagus > Crop | place... | reverse complement strand
TGCTTCTGCTTTGTGTGAGTTGCCCATAGGCATAAAGCTGGTTTCTGGGATCTAAGCTGCAAGTTCTGTCCTGGCACTTAATTCCACTATCGGGTTTAGAATGGCTTGACAGAGCCTGCTAGGTCTCAGCTGTGGCATCCTCCTTAGCTTTGACAATGTATTTTGCCCTGCTGAAGCTGACGAGCATCTCAGTGTCCGCAAGCATCTTCTTTAGAACTAGTAACTTTCACAGCCAAGTACCTTCCAGAAAAATCAGTGTTCCTATGGGTGTATGGCAGACGACTCTTGTTTTTTCACTGATACGGATGAGAAGTTTTTTCCTCTCAGCTTTGGGGGCCAGTTGGACCAGGACTCCTTCTTTCCCCACATTCCCCTTGGGTGTAGAAGCCTGTTAAAAAACCCAGTGAATGGAAGTCTCTGGCCTGGCACAAGTCAGGCAGTGGAGCTGCTCATCCCAAAGAGACAGGAAAAGCTTGATGTTCATTCTTCAGCCATTTTTTATCTATGAAGAAGATTTTCCTGCGTTTTGGAATACGGTAGACTGAAAAAATACATTGGGTTGGAAGGTGCCATCAATCACCAGAGTGCCTGTTTTTCGCGTGGACATACTCACAGGGTAGCAGTGCATCTCCATCATGAGTCCTATCAGATTCGGCAATGCCCAGCTTTTCAGCCATCCCTCGATTCGGCCGAAGAAACGTTACCTTAGTTTGCATATCCTAGGCCAGTAATGGTCCTCAGTGGAAGCATCAGCATTGCTACATGCCTGTAATATAAGTGCTCTTAACATTTTGACAACAAGAACCAACAAGAGCTCATGTGTGCATCCCTCAGCACAGTGTGGTTGAGAAGGTGCCATTTTCTTCCCTAATCTCAAATCACTGCAGGGCTGATTCTCTGCCAGGCCCCTTGCCTCACAAGGAGCTGCTTAATTGGGCAGGTAGGTGGGAGTCAGTGGTTCTGCATGCTTGCAGATGTGTACAGGCAGAAGCAGTGTGAAATAGCTGCCCCTGAATCTGGAAGCACAGGTGTCCCACTAAACATCAGGGAGAAAAGGAAGGAGATGGACCCAGCACTGCTCCCAAAATAAGACGTTGGTGGACCTTTCCCATCTAGGATGTCTCAGAGGAAAAGACATTGTAGAAGAAGTCTTAACAGGCTGATGAGGGAACAGCTGTATCCTCCAACTCCTTCAGCTTTCATGCTGGAGATGGACACAGTCATTGTGTAACAAAAGAGCACACCTTCTGCACCAGCCTCAAGGGGCTATTCCAAGTCCAGCTCTTCAGGCTGCCACACATCTCATGGGGAACTTCATAAGAACCATCATTCATCTGTGCATTTGCAGGAACTTGTAGTACTCAGCTTAACTCCCTTGATGCTTAACATATCCTTTTTGTCACATTTCCGTCTTCATCAGTGTTCTCATGCCAGAAGTAACCTTAAACAGCTCTTCCATATCTGCTATGGGGCCACAGGCATCCTAGAGATGAGTCTTCAAGGAGGCAGGTAGATATGGGACAGGTCTTGCCTCTCCAAGAGGAGAGATTAGCCTCTGCTACGCTGAGGGCTGATGTGGATGTGACACACCTCCTGCACTTGCAAAAGGTTCAGCCAGAGGGGAGCAATCAGACCCACCCAGAAGCACCCTTGCCTCCTTTTGGGGCACTCCTTACTGTTCCACTGATAGAAGAAGACGGGCGTTACCAGGTGTGTCACTTGCCACCGGCCTGTGGACTTGGCTGGAATGAATGCTTATTATGCAGCCTTATATCAAAGGAATGATTATTCATTTACCATAGAGCAAATACCTCAAAGGGTCAAAAGTTTGGCTGTAGCAGAGGTGGTTGTTTAAAAGTGCGGAGCTGGTGCTATTGCTTCAGTGGTGCCACGGGTTTGCTTTCTGGGCAGCACTCACCAGGTTGCTGCAGAAATGGCCCCGGTGCTTAGTGCTCATCCACACGCCATGGTGACGCTGGTTCTGCTCCTGTCTGTGCTCAGTTTGGCTGCCGGTGGGAAGCTGCTGGTGACTTGTGTGGATGGGAGTCCTTGGTTCACCATGCGGGAAGTGTTGAACAGTCTCAGGCAGAAAGGGCATGAAATAGTTGTTCTTGCACCTGAGATAAATGTAGAGATAAAGCCAATGAAGAATTTTGTCATGAAAATGTACCCAGTTCCTATCACACAGGAAGAGTTGGATGGAAATCTCCAGGCATTTGTACAAGATTCACTTGAAGAAGGATCTTTTGTGGAAAGATTTCTTAAAGGATACAAAGGCTTGAAAAGATTCTCTGATTTGTTTGTCTCCATCTGTGCACACTTACTGTCCAACAAAGAGCTTCTCAGATACCTTGAGGAGAGCAAGTTTGATGCCATCCTTTTCGACCCTGTACTACCCTGCGGGCAGATCCTGGCTGAGCATCTCTCAGTCCCTTCCGTGTTTTTTTTGCGACTAATACCATGTGGTTTAGATTCTGAAGCCAGTCTATGCCCCAATCCCTCTTCTTATGTCCCCAGGATATTCACAGACCTTACAGACCACATGAACTTTTTCCAGCGCGTGAAGAATCTAATCTTTGACATTCCAAATTTTTTCCTCTGTGATTTTCTCTTTCAACCATATGCAAAACTGGCTTCCGAGTTCCTCCAGCGGGATGTGACTGTGGCAGATCTCTTACGCAAGGCTTCTATTTGGCTCGTGAGGTTAGATTTTGTGTTAGATTATCCAAGACCTTTGATGCCCAACATGATTTTCATTGGAGGAATGAACTGCGCTCACAAGAAGCTGGCTCAGGTGGGTCATTCTCTGTTTTCAATTCTTGCTCTGGTAGAATTCTGTGTTTATGAGTGGAATTTTGTATTGCAGATATGAAGAAATTTCCCATTTCAGGTGAATTAGGCAAATACCTGTGAAAGTAATTATTTTTCACTCACTTTGTTCCACACTATCCATTTTCCGTGTAGGCAGCTACACTTTTTCATGTATAAAGTCTGTTCAGTTGATGCCTCTTTCATTACACGTGTTCAAAGGCATTTTTTGTAGAGTTGAGTAACTTGGTACTGTCTCCCTTTGCGAGTGATGGATCTGCAGCAGGCAAGTCTGAGGGGCTGTCAAAGCCTCGCAGTTAGGTATAATCCACACAGCTTTGGAAATTGTTGTAGTAGGGTCTGGTATTTACTGAGAAATGCACATCAGGTGTGTGTCCTGGGGCACCCTTGCTGCCTTACCACTACTTCCTTTTCCAATTCTATTGTCCTCTCCTTCACATGGGTATTTCCCAAGCTGGAATCAGCAGGAATATGGCAGGTTGTGGACTCTCAGGGTAAAAAGCATCGTCTATGTTGACAAGCAGGCCTCAGAAGATTTTGCCTTGGTGATGGCCATGGGAGATGTGAGGAAAAATTCAGTCTCCATGAGCCTGAGCCTGAAGGGTCTATGGTGGGCTGGCAGATCCTGCTCAAAGGCAATAGTGCTGCAAAAGCTTTTCAGATAGAAACACATGGGGCTTATCTGGTGTATCCAAGTTTAACACCCGCCCTCGTAAATCGCTGGACTCTGGTACTTATTATGCAGCCTTTTATCAAAACAGTGATTATCCATTGACCACAGAGCAAATACCTCCAAGGATCACAAGTTAGGCTGAAGCACAAATGGTTTAAAAGTGCGTAGCTGGTGCTGTTGCTTCAGTGCTGCCAGTGGTTTGCTTTCTGGGCAGCACTCACCAGGTTGCTGCAGAAATGGCCCCGGTGCTTAGTGCTCATCCGCAGGTCATGGCGACGCTGGTTCTGCTCCTGTCCGTGCTCAGTTTGGCTGCTGGTGGGAAGCTGCTGGTGGTGCCAGTGGATGGGAGTCACTGGCTCAGCATGCGGGAGGTGTTGGACGCTCTCAGTCAGAACGGGCATGAAATAGTCGTCGTTGCACCTGAGATAAATTTACATATTAAGCCAAGGAAGAATTTTTTTATTAAAATGTACCCAGTCCCTTCCACACAGGTAGAGCTGCATGGAAATTTCCAGGCATGTTCAGAGTATGTAGTTGAAGAAGCATCTTTTGTGGAAAGAGTTGTCAAAAGTTACGAATGGTCAAAAAAAGCCCTGCTGACATGTACCTCTCTACCTGTGCACACTTACTGTCCAACAAAGAGCTTCTCAGATATCTTGAGGAAAGAAAGTTTGATGCCGTCCTTACAGACCCTATGCTACCCTGCGGGCAGATGGTGCCTGAGCATATTTCAGTCCCTTCCGTTTTTTTTTTTGTACAAAATACTGTGTGGTTTAGAATCTGAAGCCACTCAGTGTCCCAATCTCCCTTCTTATGTCCCCAGGGCATTCACAGAACATACAGACCGCATGAACTTTCTGCAGCGGGTGAAGAATCTAATCTTTGACATACCAAATTATTTTCTCTGTGATTTTGTCATTCAACCATATGCAAAACTGGCTTCTGAGTTCCTCCAGCAGGATGTGACTGTGGCAGATCTCTTACGCAAGGCCTCCATTTGGCTTCTGTGATTAGACTTTGTTTTCCTCTATCCCAGACCATTGATGCCCAACATGATTATCACTGGAGGAGTAAACTGCGCTCACAGAAGGCTAACTCAGGTGGGTCATGCCTGATTTTTGTTCCCCCATGTTCACTAGAGAACCTTATATCCAAGTTCTCTTTAAGTGAGTGATAGTAAACTGCTTCATACTGCTTTTCTTTTGCCCAGACATGCCAGTACTCCCTTCCATGACTGTATCTTGAGTATCACACTGTAAACATAGGGGTGGTGTTTTGAATGGGTATAGCTCTACTGAACTCCGCATAGATTTGAGGAGGTCCTAATCTGATATTACTTTGCTCAGAAACCTCTCCCCAGACACCTGTCACCAACTGATGAGTGCAACTCTTTGCTAGTGCTAGGAGAAAGATAAAATGGTGGGAAGGGCATAAGATGTGTGCCATGGAGGAACTGTCTATACGAAAACCCCGGGTTGCTCTTTCTCGTTTCTCTTTACTTAGAGGATGTCTGTGTGCTTGTGAGCCTTCTCTGACTGTCTGCTGGGAGGAGAACAACCAATTTCCTATGGCAGATTGTTCACTTCACTTGCTGCAGCAGCAAGAGCCCATGGCAATGTTTGCTTTGTGAACCTCCTCCTCCTCTCACTGATCTCGCGGGCACTGCTGCTCACACTGTGCTTCTGCTTTGAGTGAGTTGCCCATAGGCATAAAGCTGGTTTCTGGGATCTAAGCTGCAAGTTCTGTCCTGGCACTTAATTCCACTATCGGGTTTACAATGGCTTGACAGCGCGTGCTAGGTCTCAGCTGTGGCATCCTCCTTATCTTTGGCAATGTATTTTGCCCTGCTTTAGCTGACGAGCGTCTCAGCTTCCGCAAGCATCTTCTTTAGATCTAGTGACTTTCACAGCCAAGTACCCTCCAGAAAAATCAGTGTTCCTATGGCTTTACGGCAGACGACTCTTGTTTTTACACTTATACGGATGAGAAGTTTTTTCTCTCAGCCTTGGCTGCCAGTTGCACCAGGACTCCTTGTTTCCCAGCATTCCTCCTGGGTGTAGAAGCCTGTTAGAAAACCCAGTGAATGGAAGTCCCTGGCTCGGCACAAGTCAGGCAGTGGAGCTGCTCATCCCAAAGAGACAGGAAAAGCTTGGTGTTCATTCCTCAGCCACTTTTTATCTGTTAAGAGGGTTTTCCTGTGTTTTGGAATACGGTAGACTCAAAAAATACATTGGGTTGGAAGGTGCTATCAATCACCAGAGTTCTTGATTTGCAGATGGATATAGTCCCAGGGTAGCAGTGCATCTCCTTCATGAATCTGATAGATTCGGCAATGCTCAGCTTTTCAGTCAACCCTCGATTCGGCTCCTATTTGGCTCATGAAGCTAGACTTTGTGTTCCACTATCCTGGACCATTGATGCCCAACATGATTATGGATGGTTAGTAGAGTAAACTGTGCTCACAAGAACCTAACTCAGGTGGGCCGTACTATGCTTTTTCTTGTCATTATTGCAGGCTTTTACATACTCTGAAATGTTGTATCACAGGTTTCGTTAGAAATGTCTCTTCCTTTAAGAATATTTCAAATTATTTTTGCTTTGTGAAGAGGTTGCAGTTTTCCTTTCAGTGAAGGCATCTGAATATCACAGTATCAAAATGGAGAAATTCGTGTGAATTAATTTAGCTCTGGGAAACTCCCCATTGGTCATGTGCCTCTGCTGAACGGCAGCTTTGACATTAGGGGAGGTGGCTCAGGGACTCTTAGCTCGGGACTGTTGATGTGGTGCAAGGCAGACTTTAATCTGAGGAGACCTTTGCTCATCCTGTGGTCCACCTTGTCATTGCTGATGTCCTCTGTGTTCCTGTCTTTTTTTCTTTAAAAAGGATTCTCTATGTTTTGAATTCATAGACTGATAAAATACTTAGTTTGGAAGGTCATTTGCAGGCGTCTCAGTAAGCCTCCTAGGCAAAGCAGGTCCAGCTAGTTCAGGTTGTTCCTGTCTATGTCTTGTCAAGTTTTGAAGATCTATGACCCTTATAGTGAAAACACTGTATTATATCTAATTTATTATTATATTCAATTAGAATTTTCCGTGTTGTAGCTTGCGTTTGTTGCCTCTTGTCCTGTCACTGTCAATCTCTCAGAAGAGTACAGCCTTGTCTTCATTATGGCTTTCCATTGAAGTAGTGAAAGACAGCAGAAAGAATAATAATTCTTGTTAGCCTTCTCTTCTGTAACCTGAGAAAGTTCATATTTCTCAGCCCCTTTTTGTACATCATAGTCGCCAGGTCTTAATGATCTTCTTGGCTTTTGCTGGACTTGCTCCAGCACATGAATGTCTTTCATGTACTGGAGAGCCCAAAACTGGGTATATGTCTTCAGATGTCTCTCAAGTGCTGAACTGAGGAGAAGGATGACCTTTCTCAGTCTGCTGGCTGCACTCTTACTCATATAGCCCAGGTTGCTACTGCCTTTGTGGCTTCAAAGGCACACTGCTGACTCATATTCAACTTTTTGCGCACAAGCACTCCAGAGTTATTTCCTGCAGAGCTGCTTTCTGTCCAGCTGAAGTGCAGCCTGTCCTGTGGCATGGGGTTATCCCATCCCAGCAGTAGAACTTTGCTTTTGCCTTTGCTGACCTTCATGATGCTCCTGTTGGCCCATTTCTCCAGCTTGTGGCATTCTCTTTGAAGACCACTGACACTCCTTATTTTAAAGTATCAACTGGCATCATAAAAATACCAGTTAGGTTACTTTATGCTTATAAAATGAATGTGGGATTTATTTCAGATTTTTAAAATGTATATTCAAATATATTTTGCACTTTGTAGAGTAACATCATAGTTTCTGTTTTTTTGAAATAGCTATTCCTGTTAAGTAATTTTTTTTCAGGTGTTTGCTGTGCAGAACAGTGAAATAGGGCTCATTTCTCAGAAAAAGCTGGATCTCTCACGGTAAAAATGAAGCATTGTTAAAAGCAGTCAGACTTGACACTTGTTCTGCAAAAGCAGAGATGGAATAAGCTGTGTAGCTAAACCTATGAAAAGAACTATGACAGAGGATCCATGACAGAGATCTATAAAACCCTGAAAAGTGTAGTGAAGGTGAAAGGGGAACTGATATGCAGTTTCGCCCAATATTTGACCTATGACTAACACTGAAATGAGGCAGCAGCAAGCTTAAAGCAAAGAAAAGGCAGTGCTTTTTCATACCATGCACACAAAAGAAAATGCCTCTCAACACCAGCGGATGTTTTTGTAGATAAAAACTATGAATTTAAAGAGTATTTGGGTGGTTAATAAGAGGCACATTCTGACTGCCAAGATTTGTAAAATTATGAAAGATGTAATCATGGATTCCCCTAACTGGAGATATTTACTGTGCCTTTTCCAGCATACAACCTTGGCACTCAACTCTGTACTTTAGCTTTACTTTCTCCTTTTTTCACCCTTTTAAACTTTTACGAACATGCCTTTAGCCTTAAGGTGTGGGTTTTGGTTTTTTTTTTTACCTCTTTAATGTTGTTTTATAGCATTAGATATTAGTGTTATACAGACAATACACATTTGGGTGAAAAGTTAGCAGAACTTCAAGACTGCATGGAAGATATTACATATCAAATATGAGATTTGAGGGCCCATCGTATGTTAGCATAGGGAACAGTACATCTGCCACTCCAGGTTAACTACCTGTTAACTGCCGCCTTAGGGCATATGGAATGCTGAATCGCTTTGAGATGTTTTCCTCTCTGTTGCTGAAATGTTAAAGTGCACACATAGGTACTGAAGCTAAGTGTCTGGCACATGAGAATACCTTCTGTCCACCTCCTTCAGATTCTGGTCATTTAATTATCACCTGTCAGGTGGAAAGTTTTGCTTAAACAGGCTGCAGAATGGGACTACACTGATGTCTGAAACTCCTTCTTCTTTAATGCAGTTTCCTTAGACACTGCAGTCCTTGCTGTCTAGAGAATGGCTTATGAGAATCACTTTTTTTAACATGCCACATGAAGAACCTCCTATCGAAAGAAACTCTTTAGGACATACTTAGTAGTAGCCTTGGAATGCCCTTACCACACTCAGGTACCTTTGGCAAAGGTAGACATTTCATGAACGAGAGTTCCCATCACTTACCTGCTCCAAGACAACTCTTCCAGGCTGCTGCACAGCATGAAGAAACTGTTCAGAGCTCTCTCTGGTCAGATGTGCTTGTTTGGGGATCTAAACTCATCTCTCTTCTCCAGTCAGCAATTGCTTTTTTTCAGCGGAGGGCTACGAGGATGATGAGGGGACTGGAGCATCTCTCCTACAAGGAAAGGCTGAGGGAGCTGGGCTTGTTTAGCCCGGAGAAGAGAAGGCTGAGAAGGGACCTTATAAATGCCTGTAAGTATCTTAAGGGTAGGTGTCAAGAGGATGGGGACAGACTCTTTTCAGTGGTGCCCAGCGACAGGACAAGGGGCAATGGGCACAAACTGAAGCAGAGGAAGTTCCGTCTGAACATGAGGAAGAACTGCTTCACTCTGAGGGTGACAAAGCCCTGGAACAGGCTGCCCAGAGAAGCTGTGGATTCTCCTTCTCTGGAGATATTCAAAACCAGCCTGGACAAGGTCCTGTGCAGCCTGCTGTAGGTGACCCTGCTTTGGCAGGGGCATTGGACTAGATGGCCCACAGAGGTTCCTTCCAACCCCGAACATTCTGTGATTCTGCTACCTTTCCTGGATCTTACTTTGCTTTTGTAAACTTGCAAACTTTCAGCATCCACCTTTTCCCTTTCCATGAAATATGCCTTAATGGCAGATGAGATCTGCTTCCTCCGGCCCTTTTTTAAAGCACAAATTGCAGATACCTGCTTCTCTATGTTTATCTTGAAAGTTTTCACGTGCCTTTGCATGTTCACCCTATCGAAGGACATTGCTTTGTTTATAGGCACCTATTTCGTTCACCTGTCTACCCTTTGGGTTTTCATTGCATCATTTGCTGCAGCTTCAGCCTAGGTTATCAAGAATAATTAGGACTTCAATCCCATTCAAAACAACCTGATTTGGATATCTAAACAAGTCCTTGGAGTGAGACCCTCTTCCACATCAGATCGTGTCAGCCATGCTGTTATCACAGAATCACAACTTTCAAAACCTCAGAAGTAAAAAGCTTTTTCCAAATATTCAGTCTGAATCTGTGCTGTTTGTGGCCCCAATTATACAATTTACTGCTATCAAGAAAAGTTTGGCTCTGTCATCATTGTTATTCCCCATTGAGTAGCTGTAGGCTGCGGTTGCATGTTACAGAGAACAGGACTTCCAACATGGTTGGGGGGGATTGGCTTAGAAATCTTCTCACAGCACATGCAGAAGCAGCTCAGAAACTCTGTTCTCCCCTTCTTCTGGTAAGCACAGGAGACAAGTGTGGACTTCCCATTGGCTCCTATCACAGCCAAACTTTATTAGCTTCTTTTGAAAAATAGCTGTTATTAAGAACTTTCAAAAAACGTTTGGCCCATAGCGTCTTACCTATGAACTCTTATGGCCCCTCTTGAGCAAGAACCGCATATTGTGCTGCATCATTGCTATCAAAAAGATGTTTGGCCTTTAACCGCTCACCTGCGAACTCTTATGGCCTCTCTTGAGCAAGAACCGCATATTCTGCTGCATCGTTGCTTTCAAAAAGATATTTGGCCTTTAACCGCTCACCTACAAACTCTTATGGCCCCTCTTGAGCAAGAACCGCATATTGTGCTGCATCGTTGCTATCAAAAAGATGTTTGGCCTTTAACCGCTCACCTGCGAACTCTTATGGCCTCTCTTGAGCAAGAACCGCGTATTCTGCTGCATCATTGTTTATATAAAACGGTGTTTGGTTAATATGTTACCCAAACTTTGGTGACAGCACTGCTTGGTGTGCCAGCTCCTGCTTGCCACCTAGAGTGTCCTGTATGAACTCCAGGCACCTTCCTGAGCACAGGCGTAAGAAAGAAAGTTGGAGGTTTAAGTCTTTCACGTCAATAGAGCAACATGCTTCTTGTATTACAAGCTCACTAGAGAAGCTGAGTGGCCATGCAAGTTGGGAAGCAGTATTCCTGACTTTAATCTGGCACAGGGCAGTCAAGTGCACAGTGACTCACTTCAAACAACCCTGATCCAGAAAAATCCGCTTATGAACAACTGCGACCTCTGCTAATCAAAACCCCTGCCAATTGTTCTGAATCATTTAGATATCATAAATGCATGGAAATGCTTCTTGCTTTAGATCCCTTGATAGCACTCATGAATTCCTTTATCACCTTTCGAAACATGATCTTTGAACTCCAACAACCCGTCTTAGAGAACATTTTATAGAGGTAAAGTTTAAAGACCATCAGTTTATATACATGACGTACAACTATTTTTTACTTTTATATGCTGCTTGGAAGACGTTAGAAGGAACAGTTCATTTCTTTTCCTGCTAACAGCCCCGTGACAGTTATGTGGAGGTACCAGATATACACCGGCCTTGTTCTTCTTCCTTCTTTCTGGAGTTTGGCAGAAGGTGGGAAGCTCTTGGTCATGCCTCAGGATGGAAGTCACTGGCTAAGCATGTGTGTGGTTCTGGAGAAACTCTGGGAGAGGGGGCACGAAATTGTCGCGGTGATTCCTGAAGCTAGTTTGCTCATGAAAAGCTCACAATCTTTCACCATCAAAACGTACTTTGTGCCTTACACACAGGAGTTTGTGGATAGAACCTACCATTCCATCGGTGAAAACAGTTTTGAAAACCCTTCCTTTCTAGAAAAATTTACATTTTTACTCAGCAATATATCAGAAGTGACCAGCATGTTCTCTTCTTCTTGTCGGCATCTCTTATACAATGAGGAACTAATGAGGTACCTCAATGACAGCAAATTTGATGCCATTATGACGGATCCTGTGTTGCCCTGTGGACCAATTATTGCTGAATATCTCTCCCTCCCTTCAGTCTACTTCATGCGTGGTCTTCCATGTACCTTCGACTACAAAGCCACCCAGTGTCCCAGTCCTTTTTCTTATGTGCCGAGGACTTTCACGTCCAGTTCAGATCACATGATGTTTACAGAGCGTGTGAAGAACCTCCTGACTGGGATTTCAGAGAATTTGTTTTGCTATCTGTTTTATTTAAAATACAAGGACTTAGCTTCTGAGTTTCTTCACAGAGAAATAACAATACTGGAACTATTTAGCAAAGCGTCCGTTTGGTTGATGAGATACGACTTTGTTTTTGAGTATCCACGTCCAATAATGCCAAATATGGTCTATGTTGGAGGCATCAACTGTAAGCAGAAGAAGTCATTATCAAAGGTTTGTCATTGTTTTTGTTGAGGGTATTACAGCATGTATTAGTGATAATTAAGATTTGCTTTTTTAAGTGCTTCCTATAGTAGTATTTGTGTCTGAGGCAATATGTGATTGAATACCAGGATGGCATGATTTGGGAGTGGGAATCTCAGGCTCTGGTAGATGATTATGAGACCTTAGTTCTGTTGCACTGCAAGCAGCTGAAGGGTTTCTCTCAGTGAGAGCTTAGGTGAAGTTGTCTAAACTATGTAGCTGCCTAGGTATAGCTTAGCTTGTTGTAAGCATATCATCATAATATTAGACGATCATGGCACTCATGCTATACCTAGATAAATGACAAAATAGTTCTAGGTCATAGGATTTAATACCCCTAACAGTTGTAGAATATTGATTAATTGCAGGTGACTTGACTGGGAAGAAAATGGAAACATGGAATTAACTCTGTGGATATACCCAGGCACTTATACTGTACCATGGAGACTGTTAAGGTGCATGGATACCCCAAAACCTAGCAGGGTATGCAAACAAAGACAACAGAGGGCGCTCTGAATTTGTGCAAGAAGCACTGTAAGACAGCATGATAAGATAAAAGAAGATGCTAAGAAGATGACTGGAAAAAGAAGCCTTCAGGATTGTAACTGTCTACCCTCCTTTCCTAACTTGTTTAAATCTCCCTAGCAGGCTGTGCAAATAATGAAGATGCAAGTTCTTTATTCTGTTTTTCAGACCATGGTGGTGATGCAACAGCAGAAGTTATTGCTAAGTTTGCATCATATTTACTACTATAGACTCAGGGCTTTCACTTTGATAACCGCTATGATACAGAACCAAATCTGAAGATAAATCTTATCAACGCCCTCTGTATCAAATCTCTGTCAATCTTTGCTTCTTGTTTAGACTTTGAGAGTGCAAGGAATAATCCAAAGCTCAGACTTTTGTTCCAAGTTTTGTGCCCACTCAGCAGAGCAGACTCAAGGCAGGGAGCTGATAATTAACCGGGCGCTAGTAAGATAGCGATTGCTTGGTCAGGCGTTACCTCCCATTCATGAGTCTGTTCAGCCTTTCCGTGCGACATACTGCCAGTTGCTTAACACTTCTCCCTCCAGCATTTGAATCCTCTAACTTTAATTCAAGCATTCAACTTTACCCAGTTACTTAAAGCCTTCACTGTGCACAGATGATAAACCCAACCTTTACCCACGGTTAAAAATTACCCACATCTCTGCCCTCAAACATACAGTCCATTAAAAATTAAACACCTTAGTTAAGGTTAAAGTGCAAAGTACACCACGATTCATTCCTCCTGCAATAGTTTTGCAGCTCTTCAAAACTTTGCTGACAGCACAAGGAAAATGACTTCTTCAAATCCAGGATTTAATTCTCTTGCCTCCTGGGTTGTGTTTTTCCTGCTCTTATGGACCTTTTCAGAAGCTGGAAAGCTTTTGGTTATACCTATCGACGGCAGCCACTGGCTCAGCATGCGGCCGGTGGTGGAGCAGCTCAGACAGAGGGGACACGAAATCGTGGTGGTCGCGCCAGAGATAAATTTGCGGATAGACTCATCGGTGCTTTACACCTTGAAAACATACTCTGTGCCTTACACCAAGGAGTATGTGGAGGCAGAATTTAAAAAGCTGGGCTATAGCAGTTTCACACCTCAACCCTTCTTGAAAAAATTCTCAAAAATAGCAAATATTACAACCATGTTCTTTGATTCCTGCAAACAACTTCTGTCTAACAAACAGTTGATCGAATACCTCGAAGAAAGCAAATTTGATGTTGTCTTTATGGATCCATTTTTTCCATGTGGACAGATAGTGGCCGAACACCTCTCCTTACCTTCTGTGTACCTCGTACGGGGACTGCCGTGCAGCCTAGACTTCCACGCTACCCTCTGCCCAAATCCTCCTTCTTACATTCCTAGGTTCTTCACTCGCTACACGGACCGCATGGCGTTCCTCCAACGCCTGGGCAATCTCATAGCTACCCTGAGCAGTTCCCTGGCTTGCAGCTTGCTTTACTCACCGTACGATCGTTTGATCAAAGAATTCCTCCAACACGAGGCAACAGTGCTCGAGTTGTTGAGCCACGCATCTATTTGGCTTATGAAATATGACTTTGTGTTTGAGTACCCCAGGCCCCTAATGCCGAACATGGTCTTGATCGGAGGCATTAGCTGCACTCAGGAAAAAGCGTTATCGCAGGTTAGTTACCTCTTTTTCCCTAGTTTAGCTATGGCTGCACTGTTTGCTCTCACCATGAGGTGGAGCTCCCGGCAGTAACAAATAACAACAGGAGAAAGAGTCAGGTGGAAATGGCTAGGAAAGCACTTTGTACCTCTGCACCCCTGGTGCAATGAGTCGTCAGTTATTTTGTGGGAGACGTCCAGGTTCCCAGAGAAGCATGCATGAAAAGCTGGGTTTTTCCCTCAATATTTTCCAGCAGCCTATTTCCAGTAATTTAATTTTGTATAACTGTTTACAAGACTTGGTGCTAGCTGGGGAAATGCAGCAGGTCAAATCACGCTAGTCTTCTGCCCTCGAGTAGGGGACCACTTCTGCAGGAATTTCAGCTAGGGGCAGACCTGAATGCAATACCCACCAGCCAGTGAAGCAGCAAGAGATCATCTTCTTTTGTATAAAATACTCTGTCCCAGATCTGGACTGCAACGGTATTTTGCTTGAACTATGCCAAACTTCCTGAATATGGGATATCTGCCACTAAGGAATCCTCCTAATTCTTAGGGCTTGCTCTTATTTTTCAGCGAGCGTCCACTGCAGTTATTTCATAAAGGTCGTGTGCAGCACCCACTGATACAAGAAGCTGCTGTTTAAAAAGACTTTGGTAAAATAACCCACGGATTTCCAAAGCAGGGATGCAAAAAGTTTCAGAATAGTAGTGGCATTTCTGAGCAGAAAGTCAGACCCTGGCACACAAAACCATTTAAAGAACAGAGTAAAACTGATGTGACTAGTCCCACAGAAAATAAATAGGCCTAAATGCTCCCTGAAATCGCTGTATCTGTTCCACCGCATCAGGAACTGGCAAAGAATTTTGTACCAAAAGCACATATATAGATTGGGAAGGATTTTGCAGTTCCCAGGTATCTGAGTTTGTACAGAACTGAGCCACAAGTTCTGAACCAGACATCTACGATGCCTTTATGGAGAGCGCATCTTCAGAGAAACCTGGTAAAACAGAACCAAGCCCTAAAATTCGAGCTACATTGCAACTTGTTTGCCACCAGCAGAGCATCAGGTTTGCTGTTCAGGGTGCAGCTATCGCCAAACCTTCGACGGCTCCTTCGATTTGGGATCCAGCCTCAGACAGAGGGCCGCAGCACTCTGGTCAGCCACAAAAATACATAGCGGAGTGTCAATGAAGACAGTCAGTCTCAGTTATCACCTCAGACCCTAGAGATAAAATTTCAATTGCCAGACTTACGGGAATGTTTAGTTCATTCTATTACACTCATTTAACAATGATACCTGCAACAATTCCCTCCAGTTTTGTCTTTCCTTCCCTGCCTTTACCAAATATTTATCTATGGCACAGGATTTTTGCTCCTGCCTTTGGCTGTTTTTGTGCTTCACATGAATCCTTTTGTTCCTGGATTCCAGTGACAGATCTCCTAGTCCATCTTTTATTTAAACCAACCAAACAAAACAGATAAAAAAACTGGCTGTGGTTCAATATTATCATACTCAAAGTAGACTCAATAAATCCAGATATTAGAGCTATCTGCTGTCAGAACACTTTTCAAAATCTTAATTCTTTCTTGCAGCTGCATGGTCTGAAAAGAAGAACATCAACTCTAAATCCAGAGCATCCGACTTGCAATAAATGTGAAAATAAACCACAATGTATTCACCTGGGGATTGGTTGCCAGGAAAAGTATGATGAATTGATCTCCCTAATTGTTACAGCATCTTTTTTATTGCACAGAAACCGATGTCTTTGAGCAGGCAGGCTTTGCTACACGACTGTTTTAAAGTAAATTTTTTTTCACATCCATACTGAATCTCGGTTCAGGCTTCAATTCTGCAAACACTCACACACCTCCATAACTTTGTTCATCCACCTGTGCCCATTTGTTTTTTCCTAGGACTCATTTTCATATAGATAACTAATTTTTGTGATCATAATCTTAGTGTGTTGACTGTTCATTTCACTGCCTTTGCAGATAGATTTTTTGGGAACGTGACAAAAATTGCAGCGTATGACATGGAAGGGACTTTAACTAAGGATGTGCTTTGTGTTGGCAGGAATTTGAAGCTATTGTGAATGCCTCTGGAGAACATGGCATCGTTGTCTTCTCGCTGGGCTCCATGGTCTCCGAGATTCCTATGAAAAAAGCCATAGCAATCGCAGATGCCTTGGGATCAGTCCCTCAAACGGTACGGTTTCCCTCTCCCCCTTCCAGCACAGAAATTCAACACTGTTTTGAAATACAGTACATTATTACTTTTGGCTTTCAGTGTGCTTGGTCCTCCCTTCCTCCTCCTGCTCCCTGATGCCAGAAGAAACTATCACCCCAGCTGCTCTGCACGATGAAACAGGTTTTGTGCCCCACTGATGTTTTTAGCTGTGCTTTTCAAACCCACTGAGGAGCAGCAAGAGGCCAGTTGCTGAGAACTGACATTGGGTTTACTTCTCTTAAAAGGTTTTGTGGCGATACGGAGGAGAGGTGCCCCCCAACCTGCCAAAGAACGTAAAGCTCGTCAAATGGCTGCCACAGAATGATCTTCTAGGTAGGTCTGAGATACCTTGAGTGATACCAGCGTGTGTCTTTTAATCCGATAATGCTGTTGTAAGGCCCCATTAGCATCATCTGTGCTGACTCCCTGTATGACTGTGTGTCACAGGAATTCCTTGCAGCCTTGGCTATTTGAACCAGAGCTCATCTTTTAGAAACTTATCTGAATCCAACTTCAGAATTGCCAAATTGTGAAACAACACTCTTTGGAAAGGTGTCCCAGCACTTGACTACCATTACTGTCAAAAATTGGGGTCTTCGACTAGCCAGTCTCAACACCCAGACATGGATTTTTGTCATGGTTTTGTCTACTGGACTGAAAATAAAATTTAAGGTCCCCGAGTGAACATTTCCAGACAGGTTGTTGGGCTTTTCAAGTGGTAAAATTGTACATGCTATTGCCAGGACTGCATTTGTTGGTTAGACAATGGGGCTCAGCTGTGGGAGATCTCCAACACCAGCAAATGGAAAACATGGTAAAAAAGTAAGCAATGGTAACATCATCTCTAACCTCACTTGGCTCTGATTTCATCCTGAAGTCTGAGAAGCTTTGGAGGATTATCCAAGGCTTTCCAGAACTTACCCAAACCAAGACAGAGCTCTACAACCCAAGGTTCATTCAATCTGCTGTAATGTCCTGTTCTCTGCAGCCCTAAGTCTGTCCATAAGTAATGAGGCACATGTCAGCCCTATGTTCTTGATTTCTAGCGACCAGTACCGTTTTTGTGCAAGTTTTCCCCCAGGGATGTGTTATTGTGACTTCACAAATCAAATAGCTAAACAAGTCTTTCTTTCCTCCGCAGCTCACCCCAAGACTCGTGCCTTTATTACCCATGGAGGCTCACATGGTGTTTACGAGGGCATATGCAATGCCGTGCCAATGGTACTAATGCCATTATTTGGAGACCAGATGGACAACGCCAAGCGAGTCGAGTCACGGGGAGCAGGACTGACACTGAATATACTTGAAATGACTTCGAACGACATATCCACTGCCCTGAAAGCAGTTATTAATGATAAAAAGTCAGTAATAGAAACACAGCCCTTCTCCTTCCACTGTTGTGGAACACCAACCCTCTAGCTTCCAGCTTAACAGAATGCTAATCTGTTCTCATGTGCCTTCTTATATCAAAGTTACATCATGGAGAAGCTGATGCTTGCCCTGGGTTAACCTTGTCCTGTCCCTGTAACAGCGCCGTCCTTCTCAATGCCTGGGATTATAATCATTAGGTGACAAGAACTGGCTGATATGAGAGGATGCAGGTATCAGAGAAGATGGGGTATAAGTGCAATGGAAGAAATCAAGTTGACAAAAGATGCGTCACCTGCTTAAAGCCAAATTTACCAGGCAGTGATGCAGACAGCGTTGACACCATGTTGCAAAAGAGGCAGTCAGTGAAGGGAGATGTGGCAAACTGCTTTTGTTCCCCAAATCAGTGGTGACGTGAGTCAGTGGGAAGCCTGAAAGATTCAATGGCCTGGCTGATTTTCTTTGCATGAGTGTTGCCCAGAGATGCTGTCTGCACAGCAGCAGGAGGAAGGAGACAAGTGGCAGTGCCTTTGTGTAGTCCAGAGGCTGTACTGCGTCAGGAAGCTTTGCCTTCCAGCTGGCAGGATTTGCTAAACATAGCTATTATCACTCATTTATTTTACAGACCAGTTTTCTCAGTCATTTTTTCCCCCCTAGTGCTCATAAGGAACTGTATGAGCCCAGCCAGCTGCTGCCTGGCTCAGCAAGGCTGGACAATTCCAGCACAGTTCAGGTGGAACATGTGCGGGTACGCTGAGGCATCGTATTATTGCAGTCAGCATGCCCAAGGTGTTTTAAGGCATCACAGCAAAGAAGAGCTTTAAGACATACCCTCCTCTTCCCCACTCCCATTCTCTGTTGTCACTAGGGCTTCTCAGTCCTTGGCATCCTCTTTCCTACCATGCTTCTGAGAAATGGCACCTTATTGCCGTTGTTTCCTAACAATTGTTCTTATAGCAATAATAATAATAATACTACTACACCTTGTTCTTCACCTGGACAGCATTTTTACACCCAGTCTCGCATTTCAGTCAGATGCCTCCATCCTTCAGCCCATTTTGCTGACAGCTCAAACTAAGCTTTTCTCCTTCTTTTTCTAATAACTTTTCTGCTTTGTTTGTCACTGAAAACAGCACGCTTCTGCACCCATAACTTTGCCATTACCCTTCTCACAAGGGTGTGGTGGTGTGGACTACCACCACAGAAGCCCCAGTGGGGCATCAGACAACTGACACTGCATCCTGCTTTTCTGGGAACTCGGTCTTAGCAGCACAAGTCACTGAAAATACCCAACGTCTTTTCTCGGCAGGTACAAAGAGAACATCAAGCGTCTCTCAGAACTTCACCTCGACAGACCCATCCACCCCCTGGACCTGGCCGTGCACTGGGTGGAGTTTGTAATGAGACACAAAGGGGCCCCACATCTGCGACCTGCTGCTCATGACCTGAACTGGATCCAGTACCACTCCCTGGACGTCATCGCCTTCCTCCTCGCCGTGGTGCTCCTCTCCCTCTTCATTTCTGTGAAGTGCTGCCTGTTCTGCTGCCGCAGGTGGTGCTGCAAGAAGGGAAGAACAAGAAAGCCAACCAAATCAAAGTCCCAATAGCAAATGAAACCAGTGCTAAGAATAAAGGCCTCTGCTCCACACCAGAAGGATCAGAGAACATCTCAAAGCTCACTAACATAATTGCTGACTTTCAGTCAGGAAATAATAGAGTTCCTTTAAACTAGCACCACAGGAGGGGTTGTTTCACTGACATAATTTTTGCTTTTAATTAAGAATTGTTTGTTAGAAGTAAGCTGTATAGGAGTGCTTCAGTCACTTGGGAGGATATTAGTGTGAGTCCTGGCTTCCACATCTTGGTGTACAGAGGACTCACAGTCACTATTTTTTTTTAACCTCTATATGCAATGGAGAGATACACGGCTGACACATATGGCTTTCATAAGATTTTGCTTCAAGGGCTTTAGCAGAACCGTTTGCTGTACTGTCTGGCTGTCAGGTTTATCAAGCACTTACTTAGAAATCTTTGTATGGCTGTTGTTATAGAAGAGGCAAATGTTATGCACTGACAATATGTGTTCACACAAGCAAAGCTAGATGCACATCTTAAACGGGTTTTGTGTGTGTTTACAATACCCTGAACAAAATCCAGGTTTCAGCAGGGAAGTGGCTGTAAAGCCACTGATATTTCACCCAAGTTCCCCATCAGGCAGAGTGCTGTATCTGGAGCTTACCTGTTAGGTGATGAAACCTTTGTAAACAATGTTTATAAAACCCAGCTGATTTACTCTTTGTAAGTGATGTTCAGCTAAAGACCCAAACCCCAGCCCTATAAATAAATCCCCAATACTAACAATAACGGCTCTTGTGTTTTCTGACTCGAGAGATATGGGGCTGGACGCTTGTTTGATCATGGAGAGAGACCTGGAGAAGGGAAAGTTTCAATACCCCACGGTGTGAAAGCCACTCCAATGCACAAAAGCTATTTCTCGGCATTCCTGTCTCACTGCTTGGTGACTTGGTCCTTGCTGGGAGGTTACACCCTGAGGATGCCACAGCCCCCACCACTACATAGAGTCAGAAAAGACCTTACACATAAGTTAATATTCAGGGCTCCAAACAGGCTGGGGCATCCCAGGACATCATGGCAGCCCTCGTTTGCACAGGAGTCCGGCCAAGTACCTGGTGCTGTTATTTTCGATGGCTGTTTGAAAAAGCAGATGAAAGCTGTTAAGTTCAAGAAGACAGTTCCTCTCCTCCTCAGACTGTCCCCACTGCACTGCCCAGTTCTCATGGGCATTCATGTCACCTGCAACCTGGCCAGCACCACCGCTGACTGCTGCTTTTCATCCTCTGCCTTTCCCTCCCCTCCTCCTGCCCCCAGTAAACAGCAAGGAAACCCTTCTCTGGGACACGCGGAGAGTCCCTGCAGTGCACGAGAGCTGACCTGCCTTTGAAATGCAGCTTTTGCAGCTTTTGCAGCTCCACACCTTCCTGCGGTGACAGCTCTGGCTGTCCCCGTGGTTCTGGCTGGAGCCAGATGACAGCAGTGCATCTGTGCCTCTGGAAACGAGACCCAGTGAGACCTTGCAGTTCCCATCACACCACCAACCGCAGTGGTTTCAGTCGTCTCTGAGCATGGGGCTGGCTTCCAGCAGCTGTCTGATGCAAAAATACCCGCTTTAAAATGTCCTCATGGAGCTTTTGTCCGAGTATCCTGCTGCAAACAGGCTCTGGATCGGTCCAGCAACTTTCTCCGCATGGACAAGAGAAAACCCCCTTAATTTCAGATCAGATGAACAGAATTAAAACAAAAAAAAATCCCAATTGCAGCTGTTCAGGGTTTGTTGTTTTTTTTTTTCAACTCAAAACCTCTTGTGTAGGTGGAAGAAGGGAGCCGAGAGAAAAGGAGGAAGAATCAAAATGCCCGTCCCATGGCTTTCATTTCTTTTTGGAAAGATCTTTAACACAGCCAAAGCAAAACAGCAGCAGAAACCAGGTATCCTCCTCCTCCTCTCCTTTTCCCTTCGCTCTCCTTAGCCTGACTGCTTTGTTTTGCTCTTTATTCTGCCTTGGCTCACCAGCGAAATGGAGAGAGAGGGGCCTTAGGGGACGAGCAGGGCCAGGGCTGGCCAACCATCACATTGTGCCCAGCAGAGGACACCATGGTATCGCTAACACGAGCAAGGAGGATGTCATGCTTCCCCACCAGGCCAGCCCAGGTCGGTTGGTTTGAAGCCGGCTGCAACTTGTTTATCCGTCTGTGCTCCAGGAATGCGGACCCCGCTGCACAGAGATGATTTTCAGAGTGAATTAGGAGCCAAAGTGCATGGGACAAGCAGCTTTGGTGCAGAGAAGGGAGCTGGAAGGGCCACCACATCACCACAACATGGCCCTCCCAACCCTTCTCAAGGGAAGAGTTAATCTGGGGACACCGTCCCCTCTCACTGCCCATTAATTGGGTGCCACATAGAGCCACGCTGCCCCTTAAGCAGGGCAGAGAGCCCCAAGCCCCTGCTTCCCTTACTGGGAGATGGAGAAATCACCGGCCACAATACATTTTTACGGACAGAGCTGACATTGGGTTACTTCCCAAAGGGGGAAACTGAGGCAGGGCCAGCCATTGCTCCTCTTCCCAAATGGCACAGGCTCCACATCACCCCACGGCTCCAGGCACTGCAGTCCATGTTTTTCCAGCAAACCCTTCAAATCTCTGCTTTTAAGCACCTGACATAAGACAGCAGCCAAAATCCCTCTGCTGCCCTTGGAGAAAGGACAGGCACAAACACCTCCCGCCTCCAGCAGCCTCTCGGCATCGCCGAGCACTCACGTAGCACCCCTTCAGAGATGCAAAAGGAGAGGAGAGCTGCTGCTTTCTGCTCCCACCCAGTGACTTTTTTAGTGGTTATTTTATTTTTGCCTGGATTTTAACATCCAGGCTTGCAACAGTACAGCTGGGAAAAAAAAGCAGCACAAGCCAGTGCTGCTTCTGGCTCTTCTGGTTACCCTTGGACCTCCTGGCTGCAAAACATGGGCGAGACCCTCTTTGGCTTTGGGATGGGGGTGTCCTGGGGGACACAGCAGCCCTGGCTCCAGTAGGAGGATGCAGTCGGCATCTCTCACTGCTTCCCACCGGCTGGACCGCGGGAAATGACAGGAATTGCTAACATTTTTCTGCAGCCGCAGCGTTTCTGCAGCCTCTCCCCAGCCCTCTGGACCCCAAGGGCGATGGTGAGGTTTTTCCACTGCCGCAGAAGCTCTGGGCAGCTCTGAGGCTCCTCCACCTCCCCGGCACATGGGTCTGAGAAGACCCCTGGCCCACAGGGACACAGAGCTCAGAGGGGCACTGACCTCCTTGCAAGCTACGCTCAGAAGCTAAATATGCTCGTTATTCAAGGGCAGAGCAAGAGAGAGCAGTGACCTGCGAATGAGCACTCCCTCCTCTACACCCGCAGACGGGTCCCCGTCCTGCCTCGCCCTGCGCTCTCTTGGATGCTCACACTCAGACCTGCAATTACTTTACTTGACTTTTTTAAAAAGATCTATTTTTCAGGTGGCTTTGTAAAAAGTAAGTACTTACTGCTGCTGGCAACCACCCGTGACTCCAGTTTGGTGGGTTTCGTGGGAGCTCCCAAACCCCCTTTCAGCCTGGTTTTTCACCATGGGAAAGCACTGAAAGGTCAAGATGAGCAGCTACGGTGTGTGTGCCCGCTTCCCTGAGCAGCGAGGACAAGGGATGCCGACCTGCCAGGCGCAGCCCAGCCTCATTTAAAAAAGAAACCAACAAAAACAAAACCCAACCAACTCAGAACCACATGCATCCACAAACAAGGCTGCTTTGGGGCTGCAGGCGTGACGACTGCTATGGGTCAGAGCCCTGCCTTCCTCCCTAAAAGCCTAGGGAGCAGGGCAGGGGAATACTGATATGGGTGACACCACGCAGCCTCCCATGATCCCTACGGGAAGCGGCCGATGTTGCCCCACAACATGCCTCGGCCCCTGCATCGCTCTCCGGAGCCATCCCTGCAGCATCCCGGTGGGCGAGCTGTACCCCGCAGCCTGCGGCTTGGCGCTGGAGACGTCCCATCCCGCAATGTGGCATGTGACAGCCGGCTCCAGCCCCCAGCGATGGCTGGAGGATGGCGGGGAGCTGCCACTCTCAAGCCAGGTACTTTTAGCTGGAGCAGCCACGCAGCTCTCCAATTAATTATCACCTGCAGAGGTGTTTTTAGGAGTTATTTATAGGTGAGGGTGATGAAACCAGGGGAAAGCAATTGCCAAAGTGAACCAGGCACAAAATGCAGGACAGCCTCTCCCTCCCGGGGGAGGGAAGTGCCCTGCTGAACCCGGAGAGGGAGCGAACTGCTCCGGCTTTAGCATTTAAGCTGTCAGCCAGGTTAAGCCCACGCGGCAGGTGGGCTTGGTCCATAACGGTGCTGGGACTGAACCAGGCTTACAAAGGAAAAGAGAAGCTGAAATCTCCATCTACAAACGTTTCCTCGCTGTCTGAGGGTGCCGGTATTTCTGGGAGAGGCGATGCTCATCCAGCGCGAGCTCCTGCCCTGCCTGCGGCGAGTGTCACGGCTCACGCTGACCTTCACGAACAAAGCTGCTGTTGTGCGATTCTGCTTTGACAGGTACTAGCAAGTGCTCCCAGCATCAATTCCCTTTCTATTAAGGACGGGTGAAAGGCTTCATACGCCAGATCTGATCGCTTCGGATGATAAAAGCAAGTCATCAGCACGGGCTGTTCAGGCATCAGCAAATCCTAAATCCCCCCCAGCCAGATACTGGCTGGCTTCTCTAACCGCGTGACCTCTCTTCAAAAGCCAGCCTGAACAATTGGAGCAGATTTTGTCCCCGAAATGCCACCGGCCTAGGTTATCTTGTGGGGGCACACGGTCCCCCATTCGCTGGGGCAGAAAAGAAAGCTGCATCTGTTACCAAGCACCCCTCTCCAGCTCATCGCTCTCTCCCAGCGAGGGGCCGGACCGCATCCCAGCGACTCGCTTTGTGCCAGAGGAGACTTCCCAAAGCTGGAAGCTTTAATTAATGTTCGGCGGGGGGTAATCAAAGCAGGGCAGGAACCCAAGGTTCGTTATCTTGCAGAGGCTGCTGAAGAGACGGTGGGGCCGTCCTTTGAGTTTCGGCCACAAATGGTTGGCCCGAACTCCTCGGAGGGGTGGGTCTGAGATGTTTTCAGTGTATCACGAGGGATGCTGCGGGATGGATTCGGTGATGGGCAGGGGAAGGAAGGGGAAACCACCACCAGCAGCACTCCTGACGTCAAGCGAGTCTGTTAAACAGTAACAAAAAATAACACGTTCATCTCCCCAGCCAGAGCCTCCTTCCTCTTCATACAGGACATCAGGGTCCTTCCACCCCAAATCTAGCCGTCAGTCACCCCTTGCAGAAGTGACTGCTCAGTGAGTCCAGCCTGCCTGTCTTTTGGCCAGGCTCCTCCACACACAACCTTTAGGAAACACACGCCTTCATACTCTGCTTTTTTTCCCACCATTATAATAAAAAAGCTCAAACATGTCCTTTGCTGCTTGGAAGTCCCTGAATTTCACCAGTGGATTAAGCCTGCTGAGACGTGAAGAGGTGAGCCCCAGGGGATGCTTTGGGTAAAGCCTGTTACCAAAAACAGGGCTTTCGACAGGAGGCTTGAGCGGGTCCTGCTGTGAAGGTGTGATGGGAGTTGCATTTCCAGGGATGATCACCATCTCCGTTAATTTACAGTCATCCAAGTCCGTGTTTTGTGAGGGAACAGGCCTGATTAGGCTGGCTTGGGTTACTAGGGTGAAAAGGTTCTAAGGGTCCAGCAGACAAGTAAACCCAAACCTGGAACAGGACTGCTGAGCCAGGTGTGCCTGGGATGCCGGCAAAGCCCAGCACCCAGGGCAGAAGTCCAAGCAATGGTGTTCTACCACGGTTTTCCACAAAGCAAACCATCGTGCCTCCGCCTGGCGTGGGGCATATGGCCATCAGGGCAGGGCGGATGCAGGGGACAGCCTGGGGAAGGCTGGGGTTTTGGTGGGAAAATAAACCTGCCAACAAGAGGAAGACCTAGGACTGACCCTTTAACCAGCTCCTCTCCTCTAAGCACTCATGACCAGCTCCTCATATTGCAAGATGGGGTGTCCTGACAGCAGATAATCCACAACGAGCATTTAATTAAGAGCTGGGAAGAAAGCAAAGCAATTGATTTTCAGCAGGGGTTTCTAGGGATGAAAACAGATGTCTGGAGACCTCCAGGGTCTTTAATCACAGACTCTGCTTTTCATTGCAAACTGTGCTGGGCACCTGGACAGAGAGCTGCTGAGGACAAAGCAGAAATCATAGACACAGCAGCTTTTCTGTACAGACACTGACAAGTCAGAGGTGACTTTTCTTTCCCCTCCCCTTCTGACATATCTTCTTGAGTCATTTAGTGTTGAGCTGAGCTGGTGCAAGATGGTCATTCAGTTTTGATGGCTGAAGCAGAGGAGCAAATGGTGCGAATGCATTTCCAAGGCGACCTGTGCTGAAGCACGTCGCTCCCTTGATTGGCCTGAGGAAAAAAAAAGCCAAATCATTTCCTTGAAGTTGAAATATTAGAGGGAGTCAGTCAGCAGTGAAGCAGCTAATGGAAAACTGCTCAGGTCAAGATGGCTGGTGCCCTACCTGCCCAGACCATGTGGGAGTCAGGAGGCACACGGCAGGAGATCCATGGTGGGGCATCACCTGTACCCATCCCTGGGCTGAACCGGCAGTGCCAGCACAGTGAGGAGGGGACCAATAACCCCAGCAAGAAAACAACCCTTTACACAAATAACTCAGAAAACGCCACAGCAGACCATCAGTGGGACATCATCTCAGACGTGCTCCCTTTTTGCTTTCTCACCGGGCACACCTGTGCTGGAGGATGGGTTTTTGCGCCACATTACACTGTGAAGGTCCAAACATCAACCACTGCCCCGTCCATGGGTTACTGGCACTGACCAATTTCACAGAGGACAGGAAACAAGTAAGGATGGGCAGCTGAGTTAGGAGAGCTTCTTACCAGCAGGGACTGGCTAGCAACTGGAAATACGGGAAAGCAAGGCAGGTAACGAGGTACACAGAAATCGGCAGGTTTCAAGGAAGTAAGCCAATATATCATTATTGGATTAGCAGCTCCACACACGCAATCTAATCCAGGATCATCATTCCTGCTTTTATTCTCAGTTTACACACATCTCAAAGCATGCGTATCTGTGAAAAGCGAGCAGCGAGCTGTTCAGGGAAAGCACCTCTAGGATGCGTCAGCAGGCTGAGAAGCAGCAGCGAGTAAAAGAGCGGCTCAGCTGCATCATCCTCCCAATTACAACTTTGTCCTGAAAGGGCCATTCGGTACCTTCCTTAGCTCATGAGTTCCACAAAAAGATTACTTTCTTATTCTTCTTCCCCGCTCTCTTCATCTTCTTCTAGGCTAGACCTTGGTTTTGCACTGGAAATCAAGTCACATTATGCCAAGCAGGCAACTGCCAGCCTGCTTCCATGAGCCAGGTGGCCTGGTACCCAGCTCTGGGCACTCATCCGCCACCAGCGTGCATCCTCCTGCAAGCTCATCCTCCTTGGAAGGAGGGGCTGAGGCATTCAGGAGAGGACACAGTAACACAAGCACGTCCTCATGTGCAACCCATCCTCCTCGCCACCCAGGAGACACAGCGGTCCTGGCTCAGCAGCCCAGACGTGCCTCCCCGTGCCCAACCACAAGACAAGTTCATCAGGGATGAAATCAAACCATCGTGTTTCTTCATCCTTGGCAAACTGAAGCCACAGCCAAATATCTGAGTATTTCACTTTCATGTCCTGAAATCTGAATGCCGTTCACACCAGGAGCACCACGACCACCTTGGCTAAGCATAAGGACGTTTTCTCCACGCGGAACACAACCAGAAAAAACCATCTCTGTGCCAAAATAAATCCTGTAACCAAATCTTTTCCCGCTTCAAGAAGTTTCTTACCTCGTGCTTGAACATAAGCAGTAGCTTGGGAGGCCAGATAGCTTCCAGCAAGTTTCCCCTGGAGAGGGTAGGATGGAAAGGCACAGGGAAGGAGGATCGGACTGAGATCAGCCCTGGAGGACCGCTGGCTCTAGATGCAGAAATGTGCTGCAAGAAACACGTCGTTTCCATGGTGGAAAACCCACTAAAATAATCCCAAGCATCCAAGCTGCTTTGAGAGGAAGAGACAACAGTAGATGACGTCCACTCAGGAGCACTGGAATAGTAACAGCTTTAATTGTAATATTTCTTTTTCCCAAAACTTTTTCTCTTTAAAAAAACCAACAAAAAGGAACATTAAACAGTAAATACAACAGCCAGTTACTGCACGAAGGGTGGCAATGCGAAGCCTGGGTGGAGAAGGGCTTGACGTTTAGCGGGCAGAAGGCATCCGAAGGACACACGCTTAGTCCCGACACGTGAAGCGTGACCGGATTTTGGACCGAGGACAGAGACAAATTAACGATTTGTGGTTACCCCACCCCATGGGCCTCAAAACGTGCCGGCTGTGCTCCCGCGGCTCTCGGGGAGGGCGCACACCGTCGACGAGCTGAGCACGGCACGTTTGGGGCTGCTGCTGAAATGGTCAGCTGGGTAAATGGGGTACCTGAGGTAGTTCGAAAAAACAAGGGAGGGTAAAAAAAAAACAAAAAAAGAAGCTGAAATTATTCAAGGACATCCATGAAAAACACAGGAGGGTCCAGCTCCTGCCCTCACCTGCTGCTGACACCCTCGGGGGTCCCTGGCACAGCTGTGCTGCAGAGCTCCAGACCCTGCCAGGAGAACAGCGAAAGCCAAGGTTTGGGTAAAACCCCAGCAGAACGCCGTCCCTCTGCCTGCCCGCAGGCTCCCGCAGGAGGTATTCCTTCTTGCAGTGGGGGTTTCTGCTCGTGCATGGAAAAATGCGCTCTTAGGGTGCCTTAGGGTATGACAAAGGGGACGCGTAGTGGGCTCGGCTGCTGACAGACCATCTCTGTGCTATGTTAAGTTGCATAGGAATCTCCTTAAAGCCCCTGAGGAGAAATTAAGGTGCTAGTTACTTCTTGTGCGGTCCGGCAAGAGTGACCTTTTCTGGGGACGTGATTTTGGGAAGAGGGAAGGAGACCGTTCCCTCTCGAGGCCGCCGTGCCGACATGATTCACCGGATGCCTTTCCCATTCTTTTGTTTTTCTTTTTGTGTGGTTAACCTGAACAAAAATCATCTTGTAACAACTAACCTTTGTGTGGTAGCAGCGTTTCACTACAAAGAGACTTTGCACTTAAAATAATCTTTCTGTGCAAAAATATTTCCCTCCCGTGTAAAATATTTGAAAGCTGGGGAGCAGAAGGAGGAGGGGAGGACATTCAAAAGACTTGGCTATAAAACAAATGGGGAAATATATGGGCACTTGGTGCTGCAAATATTTAGCTCGATGGCACCAGGTTATAGCAAAGACTATATACAAGTTAAACTGGACTTTCGGAGCCTTGAAGAGCCCCACTTGAAGCCCTTTGAAATCCATGGCAATAAGCGTTCAGTCGCGTAGCGCCTCTGGAGCATCTCCAGTGAGCTTGGACTTCAAATTAGGAGAAACATTTTCTAATTTCCTACTTTTTTGTGTGTGTAAATGGAGATGTGGATTGCAACAATTCCCTCCCCATTCCTGGCTTCTTCCCCAGAGCAGGAGCATCTGGAGAGGAGCAGCTCAAGTAGTCTGCTGCCATGGCAGGGTAAGCTGCTCTCATCATCCTCCTGGTCTGCCTCCCAGGGAGGTCTCTGCTGAACAGGCTGCCCAGAGGGGTTGTGGAGTCTCCTTCTCTGGAGATATTCAAGACCTGCCTGGACGAGGTCCTGTGCAGCCTGCTGTAGGTGACCCTGCTTCGGCAGGGGGGTTGGACTAAATCACCCACAGAGGTCCCTTCCAACCCCGACCATGCTGTGATTCTGTGAACCCCAAACCTCCAGCTTCTTCCAGAGGTGTCCTGCAGCACCCGGGCGGGATGAAGCACAATGGGCAGCGACCGCTTCTCCTTGTTAAAAATGGTACCTCTGGATCTGAAAACAGGCAACGAGCATCTCCCTGTCCGCAAATGAGAAAACGCATGTTTGCAGAGACATGAAAATAAACCAAAAATCAACCAAACGTGTCACAGGGCCTGTGAATAATAACTTAAAAAAAAAAAAGCTCCTTTTTGGTGTAAGACGCTTGTTGGGCTGAGGACACCCCGAGTTCATATGGTGCTTTACAGTCACATCTGGGAGTCTGCCAAAGCCTGACCATGGCAGTGGGGGAGGGGATCCACTGTGCCTCCTCTTAAAATACGTATTTACATGACTCACATTTGTCTCAAAAAGCATAATTTAAAAGCAGTTTCTACAATGTAAAAAACCAGCCACAGCTTCCCCCCAAAGTGGTTACAATCTTTACCGCTCATTACAAAAATTAGACTTTTATTTGCAAATGCCTAAAAAATGTGATCTCTTTTGTGATCCCTCCCCATCCCTCTTGCCCCCTTTTAAGTTTTGTAGTAAGAAATAGTTTAACTGGTATCAATGCCATATGAAAAGCCATCCCCTTCTGGACGCCCTCCCATCAAGAAGGGATGTCTCCTGCTGGTTTCCAGTCCCGGTGGAAAACTTCCAAACTTTGGCCTCTTAAAACCCAAGGAGAGCAATCTCCACTTCTTTTTAAAGTCAACTGCTTAACAAAAAGGGGGAAAAAAAACCACAGAAAAAAAAAAATAAACAAGATGTGGACAAAAACATCACCACAGGAGCTAGATGGCAAAATCCTCGTGGTCTTGTGGGCTGAAGGCAGCTGCCCGCAGCATGTCCAAGGAGTTGACGAGGATCAGGGTGCCGGTGAGATGTTTCCAGCGCTTGGTGATGGGGTTCTTCATCTTGTCCAGCCCAGTGTGCAGCTCCTGGATCACGTCACGGTAGCTGTCGCCCATCTGGCTGCTCCAGGTGAGAAGGAAATCGTATGCTGGCTTCCACATGGCCTGAGGTGATGGGGCAGAGGGGAGAGGAGATCAGAGCTGAGCTGCATGGCCGGTAAGCAAGTGATGCCATCCCCAACTCAACCCCATCCTGGAACAAGAACATTCCTGGGGGAAAAACATCCCCAAATTTCCTCAGCACACCCAAATCCCTTTTATCCCCCACAGGTGCTCCAGAAGAACATTGGTCTGGAGGTGTCTGCAACCCTAGGGGACCCGTGGAGACCAAGACCCATCTACTCTCACCTCACTGTCCACCGCCCCTGTCTTGTCCCGGTGCGGGGCCTCATAAGCATCCATCTGCTGCTTGGAGACCTTGGCAAGCTTCTCGGCAAGCTCCCTCCAGCGCTGGGCCACCTCCACGGCCGTGGTCAGCAGCACGAAGTCCTGGATGAGCCGGACGACCAGCCCCTGGCAGTCCATTTTCAGCAGGGCCTGAAGGACAGCAGTGAAAACCAAACAAGAGAGTCAAGGCAGGCAGTCGACAGCAGGTGACTGTGCAGGGAACTCCGTCAAGAAGCCACCTCAAAAATCCTCCCACCCGCTTTCTAGCAACAGCCGGTGAAATTAGGCCACCAGGCTCGACAGAAGAGTAATCCCATTAATTGGACGAAGTGCCCTACCCCTGCTCAATGAGGCTTGCAGCCTGGGCTGGCCAGTGCAGCCTCATTTTCTAGGCAACCCCTCAAGATGTTCAGGCGCCATCATAAGCTGTTTAAAGCATCCCAGGGTCTGAGAAGAACAGATGTCTTTAATCAAGGTAACTAATCCAGCGCGGTCCGTGCAGCTTGCCTCCCT
>Ga0065711_1002908_pt1 | contig 30904 bp, 19 predicted proteins | sample Hoacrofraction12_FD_59098 | JGI IMG/M metagenome (GOLD analysis project Ga0065711, IMG submission 59098) | Hoatzin crop microbial communities from Cojedes, Venezuela - Epithelial fraction 12 v2 (version 2) | ecosystem: Host-associated > Birds > Digestive system > Esophagus > Crop | place... | reverse complement strand
AAAAAAAAAAACCCTGTCCCTCTCCAGGCACTGGTTTGGAAATGTCTTATCCATGTCATCAAAAAGGACGTGACATCACCAAATGCAATCACTTTCGTAACCTTAACTTGCTTCCCAGGCTTGATGCACGCTTTCCCATCTCATTCCTTTTGGGTAGGTGAAAAGGAGAGCGAGCCAGTCTACACGGCGTATCTCTAATTATGGAAACACTGGCAGTCTGCATTTGCTCAAAAGTTTTGAGCTCACATGCTTGCAATTTCCCGGTCTTTCCTGAGCCCTCAGAACATATGCAGAGCATTATGGAAACAACAATTTCCACAGGAGCGCATGGGAAGACTCTCAAGAATAAGGGGATGCGCGTACCTTGCTGTTTGGGAGGCTGAGACTTATGGCTGGAGCTAGACGAGCGGTGTGGGGGCATCCCTTCACACCAATAAGATCTGTAGGAAATAGATAGGCAGTTCAGAAAAGTACTTTAAATTTGTTAGGGTGTATCCAAATAAGGAAATAAACACTACACAAAACCATTACAAAACCACCATTTCTACACTTCCCATTCAGTGCAAAGCACCTGAGAATTGTTTTCCAGCTGAAGAGTCCTCCTGGTAAACCACACACCTGCCAGAAGTCTCACCGGCTGCAGTGAAGTTGTTATGCTGGGATAAAGTCTGCAGATCAAACCCTACCATTTGCAAATTACAGTTCTGACTCAAAAGAAATTCCTTGTTGCAGCTCCCTGTGCCTGGGCAGAGCCCCGCAGGTCCAAGTGGCCAAACTGCAGCTTCTGGCCAGACCAGGTTTCGCTTGCACCTAAAAAGCAACCAACCACCTTCATGGTGGCAGATCATTGCACTTGAGCAATCATACTTGGTCATCCTTGGCTCCAACTCAGTGAGAACAACACAGCTTTTTTAATTGCATGCCTTTCCAGTATGACAACCTAGTAATTAATCCAGTTACCCCTGAAATTCAGTGGGAATCTCTCCACTGATTTAAGCAGTAATGGCAGCCACCCCTGAGGGAGGAAATTAAAAAAAAAGAAAAAAGCACTGAGACACAAGAAGTGGGATTCCGACCTGTTCAAACTCCAAAGTATCTTCAAGCTGATGTTGCCATCCCCAGACTCCACATGTCCCTGGACTCTCCAGTTCACTCATTCTTCTTTCCTTGACAGGCCACACAACCCAGCTTAGAAGCAAGCAGCATTGTATTTCTCAGGCTGTGTTAATTCCCTGCTCCAGAGAGCAACTGGGCAGCTACATCACTGTGACAGAAAGCTAAACTTCTTTCACCACACCAAGTCTGTCTGGATGTGAGGCTTTTCACATACAGGCTACATGGAATCTGTGATTAATTCCTTTCTCACATAACACTTGGGGCTGAGTCCTCTCAACTACTCACATGTCAAGTACCTGAACCAGGAGGCCTGTGAGGTTCTGGGAGACAGTCTCATTCCTGGAGCACCCAAAATAATAGAGGACTGTATTAAATTTGCTTGTAGAGATATCTAAACAGAGCATTTCCAGGACTGTAATATAAAATTATCTTAATGCATATCTTTAGCTATAACCATAACTAGTGCCAGTCATCGGTAGGATTTCTTGCATAGTAGGTTAAACTGGCACAGAGAGAGCCTAAGAGGTTTGTTACTGGTTTAGGATACATCTCTGACTGACTGTTACCAAACCTCAGGGAAAGGACGAACTCCTTTCCAAAGACATTTCTTGGGTGCAGGAGGTATACAGTCAGGGACATATCTCTGTCTGCACTGAAGGAGTGAGCTACCAAGATCTGAATAGGCTCAGAGATGCTGAAGAAGATGGCCACAAAAAGAAATAAAAAGTCCCAAGAAACATAGGGCACTAAATCACAGAACAGTAGGGGTTGGAAGGGACCCCTGGAGATCATCGAGTCCAATGCCCCTGCCAAAGCACGTTCACCTAAAGCAGGCTGCACAGGACCTCATGCAGGAGGATTCTGAATATCTCCAGAGAAGGAAACTCCAAAACCCCTCTGGGCAGCCTGTTCCAGTGCTCTGTCACCCTCAAAGTAAAGAAGCTCTTCCTCGTGTTCAGATGGAACTTCCTATGCTTCAGTTTGTGCCCGTTGCCCCTTGTCCTGTCGCTGGGCACAACTGAACAGGGCCTGGCCCCAACCTCTTGCACTTGCCCTTAAGATCTTTATAAGCATTTTTAAGATCCCCTCTCAGTCTTCTCTTCTCCAGGCTAAACAAGCCCAGCTCCCTCAGCCTTTCCTCATAGGACAGATGCTCCACTCCCCTCATCATCCTCGTAGCCCTCCGCTGGACTCTCTCCAGTAGTTCCTCATCTTTCTTGAACTGGGGAGCCCAAAACTGGACGCAGTACTCCAGATGGGGCCTCACTAGGGCAGAGTAGAGGGGAAGGAGAACCTCCCTCAACCTACTGGCCACACTTTTTGTAATGCACCCCAGGATACCATTGGCCCTCTTGGCAACAAGGGCACACTGCTGGCTCATGGTCAACCTGTCATCCACCAGCACTCCCAGGTCCCTCTCCACAGAGCTGCTCTCCAGCAGGTCAGCCTCAGCCTGTCCTGCTGCATGGGGTTATTCCTCCCCAGGTGCAGGATCCTACACTTGCCCTTGTTGAACCTCATCAGGTTCCTCTCTGCCCAACTCTCCAGCCTGTCCAGGTCACGCTGGACGGCAGCGCAGCCTGCTGGTGTACCAGCCACTCCTCCCACTTTTGTGTCATCAGCAAATGTGCCGAGGGTACACTTTGTCCCTTCATCCAGGTCATTGATGAAGAAGTTAAACAAGGCTGGGCCCAGTACTGACCCTTGGGGGACACCACTAGTTACAGGCCTCCAACTACACTCGGCGCCACTGATCACAACCCTATGAGCTCTGCCATTCAGCCAGTTCTCTATCCACCTCGCTGTCCACCCATCTAGCCCACACTTCCTGAGCTTTCCTATGAGGATGTTACAGGAGACAGGTTCGAAAGCCTTGCTGAAGTCCAGGTAGACAACATCCACTGCTCTCCCTTCATCTACCCAGCCACTCATGCCATCATAGAAGGCTATCAAATTGGTCAAGCATGATTTTCTCTTGGTGAATCCACATTGACTACTCCTGATAATCTTCTTTTCCTCCACTTGCTTAATGGTGACATCCAGAAGGAGCTGTTCCATCATCTTTCTATGGATGGAGGTGAGGCTGACTGGCCTGTAGTTCCCTGGATCCTCCTCCTTGCCCCATCTGAAGACTGGAGTGACATTGGCTTTCCTCCAGTCCTCAGGCGCTTCTCCTGTTCTCCAGGACCTTTCAAAGATGATGGAGAGCACCTCACCAATGACATCTGCCACTCCCTCAGCAGCGCATCCCATCAGGGCCCATGGATTTGTGGGTGTTCAGTTTGCTTAAATGATCTCTAACCCAACTGTCCTCGACCAAGGGAAGGTCTGTCTTTCTCCAGGCTTACTCTCTTACCTCTAGGGACTGGGATGCCTGAGGGCCAGCCTTAGCAGTAAAGACTGAAGAAAAGAAGGCATTCAGTAACTCTGCCTTCTCTGTATCCTCCATCACCAGGTCACCCTCACCAGAGGGCCCACATTTTCCCTAGTCATCTGTTTGCTACTGGTGTACTTGAAGAAGCTTTTCTTGTTTGTTGTCCTTGATATCCCTTGCCAGATTTAATTCCAGATGGACCTTAGCCTTCCTCATTGCTTTCCTGCATGCTCTGACGATGTTCCTGTATTCCTCCCAAGCGGCCTGTCCCTCTTCCACATTCCATAGATCTTTCTCTTCTGAGTTTTGCTAGAAGCTCCTTGCTCAACCATGCAGGTCTCCTGCCTCCTTTGCTAGATTTCTTACTGAGGGGGATGCACCGATCTTGAGCACGAAGTGATGCTTGAATAGTCACTAGCTTTCCTGGCCCCCCCCCTACCTTCCAGAGCACTAACCCATGGGATTCCTCCAAGTAGGTCCTTCAAGCGGCCAAAGTTAGCTCTCCTGAAGTCCAAGGTTGTGATCCTACTTACTGCCCTGCTTCCTCCAAGCAAGATCCTGAACTCTACCACCTCATGGTCACTGCAGCCAAGGCCGCCCCCAACCTTTGCATCCTCAACGAGTCCTTTTTTGTTTGTCTGTACACAGTCCAGCAGCACACCTCTCCTCGTTGGCTCCTCCACCACCTGTGTCAAAAAGTTATCATCAATGCTCTGCAGGGACCTCTTGGACTGTGTGTGCCTGGCTGTGTGGTCTTTCCAGCAGATGTCAGGGTGGTTGAAGTCCCCGTGAGAACCAGGGCCTGTGATCGTGAAGCTACTTTCAGCTGTCTGTAGACGGCCTCATCGACTTCCTCTTCCTGGTCCGGTGGGCTGTAGTAAGTGCCACAGCAGTGTCACCCATACAAGCCTGTCCCTTAATTCTTACCAATAACTTAATTACACCCTCAGAAGTGTAATTATTTTGTAATGTGTGATTTTCATTCGATTCATTGGAAAAAAAAAACCTGGTGGCAATAAATCTTTTTTTTTGTATGTACAGATTCTGATGAAATGTTTGTCTCCCCCAGATTGTCTACAATTCTGGGATGAATGTTCCAAAAAAGCTTTCCTGATTAGATTTCGAGAGCTCTGTGGAGAAAGAATCACATGTGTACCTGATTGCTTCCTTGGATCAATGCCTCTGCTCTTTATAGCGTTCTCTGGCTGACTGCTGGCCATGCAGACCTCACGAAAGAGCTGGACAGCAAAAAGCTGTGATTCATGCAAGAATCAGAGACTTCACATCCTGAAAATAGAAAAGAGAAATTAAAAGCCAAATTTTTTAAAGTCTTCCAGGTGTTAATTGTTCAGCAGCAATAACCATCACAACACAAATAATTTCCTAGGAATTAGAGGCTCAAGGTTGCATTTCAGGCCACAGGCTCTTCACAACCTGTTACTAATCTGCTGGAAATTCCCTGAATTAGGGAATTCTGTCAACTGCTGTTACCTAATTGTTTCTATAGGTAAGTGTTGTTTATTTTACAGGCTTCTAATAAATCTGTATGTGTGACAGGATTATAAAACTAGGTAGGTGTTGCTCCTGGGCTAAAGCTTCCACTGTACTTTCATCTGGAAGTTAATTTGTGCATCTGAGTCATAAAACCTCTTCAAAAGGAAACGTCAGAGAGAAGTGTTTCCACATACTTATAATCAAATTTTTGAACAAGAGACCTAAGTTTGACAGTTGCCATGGGCTCCTGTACACAAATCCAGGAAGAATGTGCAGGCATATTACTTATAGGTGCTCTAGTTTGTACAGTAAGGTATACTACTAATGCTCTGGACAGAGAGAAAGGAGAGACTGCAAAAATATAGCGACCCAAAGCTGTCCAGTTGGATCAGTTGCCCTGGCTGATAATATTTGTCTTTCACTGAGACTGCCAATTAAATATGGTTTCTAAAAAAAAAAATTAAACAAAACAGTATGGCTATATTTAACTGCATACCACAGCCAGCCTTGATGACAATAGTACTTTCTTTTTAGTTATTCACAGTTGCATTCATCAGCTCAATGTGCAGCGTCAGCCAAAAGAGGCATCACATTGTTGAGCATCATCGGGAAGGCTGTTGAGAACAATGCAGAGAGCATCATTTTGCCAGTGCGTAAAACGCAGGTACACCCACATCCTGATGAACACATGCCACCCTGCTCTCAGCATTGCAAGGACATAATGTCCTGAGTGAAGGTACCGAGAAGGGTGGGTGTCAGGAGGATGGGGCCAGACTCTTTTCAGTGGTGCCCAGCGACAGGACAAGAGGCAATGGGCACAAACAGAAGCATAGGAGGTTCCATGTGAACATGAGGAAGAACTTCTTCACTCTGAGGGTGACAGAGCACTGGAACAGGTTGCCCAGAGGGGCTGTGGATTTTCCTTCTCTGGAGATGTTCAAGACCCGCCTGGACGCAGTCCTGTGCAGCCTGCTCTAGTGACCCTGCTTTGGCAGGGGGGCTGGACTAGATGATCTCCAGAGGTCCCTTCCAACCCCTACCATTCTGTGATTCTGTGAAGGGCAGTTAAAATGATGTGGGTGATGGTGCAGCTGTCTTACCAGGAGAGACATAAAAAGCTGAGATTTTCCAATTACAAGAGGAGAAGGCTACCAGGAAATAAGATGAATGAAAAACTTTTTCACTAAATCCCACCTAGAACTAGGGATCACTAACACTAATAAAAGATTGGTTTAATAAGTACAATACAGTGCTTGCTTATATAGCAGGTAATGAACTTGTGGAATATGTAGTCACAGCGAGTTTCAAAGGCAAATAGTATGAGCAGTTCCAAAAAGAGGGTAGATAATTCACGGCCAACATGTCCATAAACAGGGAAAAGGCAGAGATGAGCCTATAAAATCTCCAATCAATGACCACGGATGCTGGGAATGGACCTCAGACAGCAGTCAGGTTGGATTGCTCTTCCCAAACAGAATCTCCTAATGCCACTGCTGGAGACAGGATATGGGTTGGATGGATTCATCGCTGGTCTCACCAAGTAGGGCATTTCTTAGCTGCTTACAGTAGCAGTGTCCAAAACAGAGCCAAACTGTACAAAGTGCTGTATAAGCACATAGCAAGAAACAAGTCTGCTAGCATCAGCTTGCTATTTCAGTAAGCAAGACAGGTACAACAGTGAGGAAAGTATATGTTATTACTATTGTCATTCATAAGACAGGAAGCACTCTGTGTTGTGATTTCAGACTGAGGTCTAAGAAGTGCTATGTGTTTTTTGCTTGCCATTGCAAGCCCTCAGATTCAGACAAGATGGGACCTATGTGACTCACAGAATTACAAATGGACTTCTGTCCTGTCCACCATTGCTCAGTGCCCTGAAGCTGTGTAAGCCCAAAGCACTTTCTGGTTGACATTGCTCTGGCTCTTATTTACACCACTTCTTCTGACCCCACATACCACTGAACTCAGAGATGAGTCTCTTGAGCACAACTCATAAAGCAGGACTTTTTATATTGCAACAGAGGAATACAGGGAGAATAAACTAAATTGTACAGTTACACAATGTACAACGTTGTCCCAGGTACAAATGCAGTTCCACTGCTTTTAAAATAACCTTGAAATTGAAAAGATTGACTAAAGTCATCACCATTTAGAGCAGGGCAGCAATAAACAGAGTGGCAGATGGTCTCTATTAACCCCTGCCCTCCCCATCAGGGGAAGGGAAAAAGAAAGAAAAGGGAGAGACACTTACAAACTGGATATTAAAACAGCTTTACTAATAACACTAATAAGATAAATAAGGCAAAATACACAAAACCGATACTGAGTTTCACAGAGTTGGGTGCCAGGGCGCTGGCGTCCCACCAGCAGCTGCCAGGCAGCTCCAGGAAGTCCCAGACTGAACTCCATAGTAGATGGGAACTGGACTCAGGAATGCACAGATCAGAACCTGGATTTCAGGCAGGACAAGCAGCAGGTCCTATTCAGAAGCCTGCCATGGACAAAGGAAGCAAGAGCCTCACGATACCCCAGCTTTAAACTGAATACGACATGTATGGCATGGCATACCGCGTTGGTCAGTATTGGGTCACCTGCTCTGCCCACCCCTCCCTGCAAGTACGACCCTTTACAACTCCTCACTTGCAGGACCTAGGAGGTCTATCAGTGACCTTGGCTGCTACAGTAATAATTATAAACAGGGGCCTTTTTCTGCATTCCATTCCTACTGTTAGTTCAGTAAGACTATAAATATTAGGTGTTACCTGCTTTGGAGTGGACGCTGTCTGTAAAATATGCAGACAACTTCAGAAAAATGCAGTTAGAACTTAGCTGCAAGGAAAAATTCACTCAAAGAGAATGGGTTCTGTTTTAACCAAACCCAGGACAATAGTAGAAGGGATTATTTATTTATTTTTTACATATACACAAAAGTAGTAACAGAAGAGAACATAAATTGGTACAAATATATTTTGGTTCATATGCTCTTAGCTCAAATGGAAGATCACAGTACGCAGTTTAGTCTCTTTGCCTGAGCTCATCAAGGACACACTGAAAACTGGACATTAAAGCAGTCTATGGAAAAGATGTTACACTCATGGAAAGGTTATTGAGATGAGCATCTTCATGGGTGCTGAGGACCTTCCTGGGCTGTCAATCTGCAGGCAGAATTTGAAGAATTCACAGCAAACACTACACTAGCCTCAGCAGCAGCTTTGGTGAAAAAGCAGGAAGTGGCTAAGCACTGCATCTCAGGATGGTCCTACCATTAGAAGTGATGCAGAAAGGTCTCAGATGTTAATGTTAGTGGCTCTAACCTGGTTTCTTGCTGGTACAAGCTCTCCATAGCCTGTAGCTGCAGGAGGTACTGGCTGGGGACTGCTGTGTAGTATTTTACAGAATCACAGAATGTTAGGGGTTGGAAAGGACCTCTGTGGGTCATCTAGTCCAACCCCCCTACCGAAACAGGGTCACCTAGAGCAGACTGCACAGGACCACGTCCATTTTAACTCCTAAACAGTACTTTTTTTCTGTCATGTTCCTCACAAGAAATTAAAGGTGTATTGAGCTGCTGACAGAGCCACTTTTCAGATGGAGAGTAAAACATGAGCAGCCAGGATATTCAAAGACAACATGTCTCTCTTCACAACAAGAGGAAAGTTGAGTTCTGGTTAGGCCAGGTTTGGGATGGGTTTATTTTCACTGAGGGGGAGGAGAAACACAGGTTTTTTTGTTGTCACGGTAAGGGCTAGCAAAGAGAACAAATTGAAAACAAGCTTTTGTAAGCTTTTTACCCAACTTTCAACAAGACTTCAAAGTGGAGTAACTGAAAATTACTTCTGGAAGTGGGTAACACCTTCAGTCAACATATTATGCTCATTCAGTGGCCTGTTTCCTCTCTGTGGGAAGGCAGGTGGGCAGGAGGATATCTTTTGCATAATAATTGAAGGGAAAATATGCATTGAAACTGCACAGACTAGCACACTCCAAAGCATCTGCAGCACCTCAGCTGCTTCCAACACAACAGAACGTTTTTGTAAGTGACTGAAGTTCAAACAGACGCCATCCTTTTAAAGAGGTCATCTTCTACACAGCAAAAAACGGCCGCCATTTCAGTGGCAGTAGGGAAGAGGTCATGGTCCTATAGTTTGTCTCACAACTGCAAGGTCCCATGTAATCACTAGGCTTCAGCTGGGGTAGCATCATGGATTGCGAAGGGCTCCAGAACAATAAATATACATCAGAGTTTTACTCAGACCTGCAGAAAGGGCAGGAGGAAAGCGATATTCATGACAGGCAATCACTGTAGGGATTACTGAAGGGCACAGCCATAGCTCAGCTGCACCACACAGGAGAGAAAGGTCTGAGGTGGCACATAGAGCAAGAGGAAGCAGTGACTGGCAGGATTCTGGGAAATATCACAAGCTGCTGGCTGCCTGCGTAGCTGGTAGAGAGATTTCGCCTTCTCCATCTGCCATTTTTTTGTTCTTGTCTTCCTGCTCACTAAAGAAATGCATAGATGTTTTTCAGCATATAAAACTTCAGTGGAATCACTTTCAATTACTATTTAAATCCCCAAAACGACACCATATACTCCAAATGGAATAACACCAAGCTCATTTCTAAACTTGTACTACAAAACATTACAATAGCTGAGTCTGCTTTAGTGAATGAGTGAAATCACCTGGCTAGTGTAAACCAGCAGGTGTATATGACTGGAGACCTCTGTCAAGGGCAGCAGAAAAGGGAGTGGCTGGACATCTTAAATTGTCCAGAAGTCCCATCTGTCATGATCTACAACACATCCTGCCACCTCTAGGAACTAAAATTTTAAGAAATTTGTCAGCAAAACCATGGTGCTGTGACACCACTTGCAAAACCACTGATACTTTAACAGCACCAAGATTTCCACATTCAAGGACTGTCATCTCTAGAGCCACAGATGACCGCCCAAATCCCAAAGTGGCAGATATCCATTAAAGAAGGAACAAATTAAAAAGTTAAACATTAAATGTGTTGAAATCTTTGACAAAATGAGCCTCCTTTTCCCTTTCTTCCGACATCACAAATTGGGGGGTGGGCACAGTTTGAACGCTGAGCTTTTATAATGTCTTTTGCTTACCCCCCTGAGAAATATAAATAATAACATGGAGAAATTATGCAAAATTGCAGGTGTTTTCCAAGAATGATGCATATCAACTATATCAGGAAAGAACCATTTATGAGCATCCTAGGAGAGTAATTACAGTCTTCAGGGTCATTTAACTCTTGCTCCATTGCAGAGATTGCCCATAAAAGTGATGTAGGCATATCTTCTTGTACTCATTTCACACATGGTACCGAAGCATGGACTATTTCCATAGCAACCTACATTTGGCAATACTGTAGTAAAGTGGGAGAAGCAGTTATTTGAGCAATAAAGCTACTGGCTGGAGCACAACTGGCCTGTTTTACATTTAACCAATATTCTCCTCCACAAATACCTACTTTAAGCTAAACATTTCTTGCTTTTTACAAAGGTATGCAAAAAATGTCAGGAAACAAAAAGGCAAAAAGCAAGGAAGAGGTGAGACTGAATCCCCGGAGTGCTGGTATCCAGCACTGAGAGACTGAGATCAGCAAGGTATCCTGAGACTCCTCTTGGTGGATACCAGGTCCTATTTATTGTGTCATTCACTGTAGTTGAATTGGGATGGTTTCAAGCATCTTGGCAGTAAATATCTAGCAATTCAGCTTGAAAAGCAAGACCACCAGAAGGCTAGGAAGACATCTGCCTGGGAAGAAAACACAAGCTAACATCAAAAAATTATCAGTTCGCATCCCAGCTAGCATGACTGATCTCCCTGGCTCTAAATTTGCATCCCTGCACTTGCAATTCTAATGCCTGGTGATGCGCTCTGATCTCTGTTCATTTAGTTTTCCTGTCTGACTGGAAATGATGTTTTGGCAACAACCTGCTATTTACTGTGGCACCACAGCCCTAAACATCCTTTAAGACATGCTGAGGCTTAGTTGGCCAAATTCCTATGCTGGCCTTTCAACCATCAATGAAAGCTGAGTTTCTTAGCTTGCTTACATCCTGTTCAAAAATCCCAAGTTTCTTAGCTTGCTTACACCCTTTTCAAAAATGCCAGGTTCTGTTTTTTGATAACATCTTTTAAAATACTTACTTTTTAAAAACTCCCTGCTATCTACCACTTGAACAGTCAGTGCTATACAGCCTCCTGATGTGACTGGGAAAAGTTCTTGCACTCACTACAATCTAGTAAGTGAAATAAGATACAAATCAAATAATGAAGCATTGCTATTGATGTTCCCCCATGTTCTAATACTATGCATTTGCATAAGAACAAAAATGATACATTATCGCATTGCTCTTTGGATTAATAATTTCTGTGTGCCACCTGCAATTCCTCAGTTAAACAACAGGGCATTCAGAACAGTACATCTGTTCCCCAAGGAAACAAGAGTCCAAAAGGCAAGGAAGCCATATCAACAACTAACAATAAACCCTGTGGGAGGTACAGATCCTTTTAAAAACTGATGGATTAGATTCAACCTGGTTCAGTAGGTAGTCACTAGCAATAATCCAAGTTAATTTTACAGTTTATAGCTTAAAAAGGTTGGGTGAATAATCTCTTAAGATGGAAATTTCCATTCTCCTAAAGATCCTGAACTTCCCAAAGCACATCTAGACAGATATATGCTGTTGCAGCAGCTTTGCAGGATATGAAAATAAGCAATCATTTGTTATTTTCCATACTCGTCCTCCTTGCTAATTGCTGCAGAGCAGGATAACTCCAAAGCCAGCCAGTACAGAAGGGCAATGGCTCTGCAGACTATATTCTGTGCCAGAGATGATGTGGGTTTGTTCTCTTTTAGCCCCTACGAGTGACTAGCGAAGGAGCTGTACCTGTCACCTTCGTTGCTAGCTGAGAGATTAAGCACAAAACCCTTTTGAAGTATATACTATACATGGTTCTACAGCAGTGCAGTTACTCCAATTAACTGTGCCATCACAACACTCCTTTTTGGCAAGGAATAACTTAACAGTGACCACGGAGAGAGGAAACAGGAAGAGAATAGGGTGAGAGGGAAAGAGATATCAAGGGCATGGCAGAAAATTACTGCCTTACTTCTCTGCAAAACTCATACCTCCAGGTGATACCAAAGCAAGGAAATAAACAAAGGTTTGAAGCAGCTGATCTGGAACAAATCAAACCATCCAGAACGTCAACATGAAAGCAGCAATTCAAAAGCAGGGAAACACTAAAACTAGTTTATTTTTTTCTTGTTGAAGGAGCATTGCTGCTTCTGTACCATCAGAGGTAGGACTCAGTCTGTGGCTGCAAGCACTGCAGAAGTGGCCATAAACACATTGCACGGGTTTTCTGTCAGACCGTGCTGTCTTCTTCCACAAACCAGACAGCGCTGAGGCTTTGAGCTAGGACTAAGCTCTTCACTCTCAGCCGCTGGCTTCTTTGCTCTAATGCACTCTAAGAGGGACACTTAATGCCTTATAAAGGGGAAACATCATTGTCATGAGAATATTCACCATGCCTATCTACCACAACGATGCGCCTAGCCTTGCCTGGCCCCCAGGTGGGTCTTGTAGCTTCAAGGTGCTATGTCCTTTTGACAGATTTCTAACCCCTGCAGCTCAGAAAAGCAGGAGATAATGGAGAATGTGCTTGTGCTTCTTTGTGATTATCAGAGGGAATCATAATGGAGCATTTGCACAATTAATTAATTTCTTACATCCAGCATAATTAATCTAGGGAATAAAACTGATTACATTTTTCTTCTAGAAAGCATATTCTTTCTGCACCAGAACACAATCTTGCCTTTACTATTAATTATGATTTGGTGAGACAAATACAGTCCAATTTTTTTTTTAAATTATTGGTCCCAGCATCAGTCTTACCTAGTCCATCAGCCAGTTCTGATTCTACAGAAAGTACATACCTCTAGGATGTAGCACTTCTTTGTCTAAAGGTAGAGAAGATTAAAAATTAAAGCTAAAACCACAAATATTTTGATCTCAGCAACTAAGAGATTCTGATTAACTCTCAAAACTTCTATTTGCTGCTCTTCTTCTGAAGTGGTCCTCAGGCTTTGCTTTGGCCAGGTCTTGAAAGACACAAGGATTAATCTTGATTGCTGTCTACATGCTCGTTAAAAGTTTTGATTTCCTAAACAAGCCTTACACTTAAGAGAAATTCTTTAGAAGATTTAAGTAGATTATTTACCTTCCTATATTAATTTGGTACAGTAATTCCTCTTCTTCTTGTAGGAACTGACCTTACTGGTGTGTCTTACTGGAGTTTGGGACACTGTATACAAGCATGGGTAGAGGTTAAGGCATGCATAGGCAGAAGAAAAGCAGTAGCTATAGGAGAAAAACAGAAGAGGTGGGAAATTTATGTAGCAGTCAGTGGCAGTGCTATACTTTTTCTACAGGGTAGTTGAGAAGTAGATTCCCTAATTTCTCTCCCCTTGTTCCTCAGTCCTCCTTTTCTGGACACAGAAGACTGCTGCACATGCCCTGTTACTTCTGTACCTCCTTTATGTGCAAATGTAGGCCAGATTCCTTCCTGGTATCCCACTAGCTACAGAACATGCTTTAGCCATGTGAGCTTTACTGCCTCATCTAGGCTCTGTCAGAACAAGCTGATAAACAGCTGTTAGCCAACAGAGAACTTTTCTCTCAGGATGCGCTGCCAGTCTGCATTCCCTCCCCAGACAGTATCAGGCAGACACAGTGTATTTTCTAAGAGACATCTATTGACTCGTAAAGCTAGCAAGGAAGTAGAAGCTGCCCAAATGCAATGCAAAGTCTGATCTTGCTTCCATCCAACTATAAATAATTGGAGTCTCCTTCTCTGGAGACATTCAAGACCCGCCTGGACAAGGTCATCTGCAGCCTGCTGTAGGTGACCCTGCTTCAGCAGGGGGGTTGGACTAGATGACCCACAGAGGTCCCTTCCAACCCCTAACATTCTGTGATTCTGTAATTGCAGACATCTTAATTTCCAATTTAATTTCACTTTAACTGCAGCAGCACCACCTTTAACGGTTTGACTGCCAACCTCATGACTGTGGGTTTTTTCCTTGCAGAAAAACCTGTTTGCATCACAAGCAGGAAAGACTCACAGCTTTTCTTTAAAATGAAATATGATTGGATCCCTCCTGATTGCAGGACTAAGCCTGGAAACACGATCCAAGAGCTCCCTAAAGAATCATAACCCAGAGGCAGTGTTGGGGAGGGAGGGAAGGCAGGGCAGGCAAGGACACATGATTTTTAAATTCATCTGATGACCTCTGAACACCTGGCAGAGCCAGAATGAAAGTCTGGCTTTCAAGGAGCTTTTGATACTTCAGAGGTCACAGGCTTTCATTCAGTTATCTTTACCTTGGATTGCAAATGGACATTCAAGCTGCATAATGTAAAGAAGGAACACCTTGAATTCCTACATTCCTGCCACTGCTAAAGTCATTCAGTGGCTGAATCTCTGACCTTAAAGGCCTGGCTAGACATTGCTGTTTGGACAAGGAAAGACTGCCCAGGCGCTTTTAATAATTAGGAAAGTAGTTTTCAAGGAATAGCTTGCTGGCTGTTTGCCAGATGTATTTCTTCCCACAGGAAAAGTAAAATGTAAACATCCAACACTTCATAACAGACCACAAAGGTCTCCCTCCAGCTGGAGCAGGATGCTAGGAAGACTGTACTATCCTCTCATCTCTTTGACAAAGTCCTGGGCTAGCTCATAAGCAGAGTTATCCCGCATACCTTAGCAGATTGCTGTAGGGAGATTCTGAGAGCTACTTCACACTCCAGGAGACATTGCAGTGCTGAAAAACCTCCTGAGTCTTGATACAGAAATGCTCCCTGCAGGCTTATGAGAGTAAAGCAAACAAGGAGCTGCTGCCATGCAAACACTTATAAAGCCCTTGGGTACTGCCAAGAGACCAGTCCCAGCCAGTTGCCTACAAGTGGCAAAACTGGGTCCACCTGAAACTGATTGAGAAGGAAGGTTGGTGGTGATAGATATATGTCTGCTCTCTTTTATTCCCTTATTCAGCATTTATTTCTTCTCAAAACCTACTAATATGGCTACTATCAGATCTGCCTGAACTTCAGAAGAACTACTTTTTAGTTACATGTTCAGTGTGCTTACTGATCACACACCTGTGAGATACCATGAGGTATCTCATGTGTTGTAACCTCTTCCAGGCTCCAAAGGCAACTCTAGGGAGTATTTCACCATCCCCTTCCTTGATCTGTAAGGGGATGACCCCCATCTGATCTGGGGATGTCTTACAGGGAGCAGAACCTCAGATGCAAATCCAATAGGGAAAAAAGCATTCCCTAATAATTGTAAGCATGATACATGTGGGGAGGCAGGAAAGTGTGTTTTCTGGGTTCTGCCACCTATGCACAATACTCTGCCAGGAAGAAAATGAGACAGAGAATGTTACAGTGAATAAATAGATTTTCACTCTTCGCAGTAACTGCCAGGCAGCTCACGGCTCCAATTCTCCCTCTGCAGCCTTGCTCCTCACAGGCATGGCATCTGTCCTCAGTCTTTCAGCATCGCAAGTTCCCTATTTCTGGAACCTGTAGCCAAACTACATGACAGGAGATACATTCTTATTAGTGCTTTAGTTTCTAGTTTGGCAATTTTTGGAAGACATCCAGAGGGCATGTTAAAGGACTGTAGGTTGAAATATGGAAGTGGCATGGTTTGATTGCTCAGATATTACTACTTTACTCTTAATACCAGTGATGCCTAGGGATCACCAGAGGCAAAGTTCATTTGCTGGTAAGTGCTATACAAATATGGAGGACAACATTTGCAATAAAGAGGTGATGGATAAAATAGGAGACACAGAGAATTTTTTTACAGATGGCACAGTAAGCAATTAAGTAGCTTGCCCAAGGTTGCAGAAAGAGATTGTGTGAGAGCCAGAAACTGAGACTATGTCGGCTGAGTCATAAAACAGCAGTTTACTCATCTGAATTTTTTCCCATTGCATAAATGCCAAGGAGATCAGCTGTGATATAATACATGTAAGTTGCTTAAATGTAACTGAACTCAGTAAACAGAGAGTGGTTTTATTAGCTTAAAGAAAAGAAGACCTTTATTCTACAGAGGGTGGAAAATAAACTACTTATTTGCAAGAAAGGCAGTGGCCTAGTCTTCTGGGTCACTGCTGGGCAGTGTCACCATTGTGCTTAGTTGCAACAGGGAGATGACTCACTAGCATTGACACTCGCACTGCAGTTGGTCTCTCTTGCACATCTGACTTCCTTGCTTTGGACAATTTTACAACTGTACCCATCCTCCACAGTTCTTCAGCTCATTCAAAGTTTCCATAGCCAAACTCATAGGTCTGGAGGGAGCTATGTGAAAATACTGCCCATCTGCTGCAGGTGCAGGTAGGTGCCAAGGGAGGCTTGCAGCTAAATGGTGAAGTCCTTGTAATTTGCAGCAAAGAGTGTCAGGAAGCAGGCATCAGGAGGGAACTGCATTGCAGAGTACTGTGGATTGAATAGGGTATTTCTCTTACGGACACCAGCTGTGAAAAAATAAAGCAACATCTTGCTTCCTTTTCACAGGAGGTCGGGCAAGGCAGAGAGCTGGTGCCAGCCCCAGCCAGCTGAGATTTGCAAGAATTAGCAAGAAACAGAGTGTCCAAAAGCAACCTTTATAAAAATTAAGACCCTTACATGGCACAAAAATAATGAAAAGGAGAGCTTCCCAGGAGGACTGTGGAAGCATCAGCACTGTCCCGTTACACAGTCCTTCCCGTCTGCCTACAAGGCAAACAAATAGCTAATTCCGTCACTAAAGAGATTTGATGCTTTCCATGGGGGCTCTGGGAATTGAAGAGGTGGTATGACTCAGGAAGGTAAAGAAAGTAACAAAGCTGGGGCAGAGGGTCCCACTATGTAGGAAAAAGCCTAAAGTTGGCAGGTCTGACTGTTTGCCCTGACTGTCAGTCTCTGATCTGCCAGAGTACTCACAGCTATCTACCTTGCAGCATTTAAGCAGTTCGTTGAAGACAATGTGGCTGCATCTGGGCTTGGAGTGTAACACACAAACTAAATGCTGTCTTGAAGTACTTCCAAAAATGCAAGAATGAGCCTCTTTGGCATTGCCTAGGGTAGATTTTTGCTAAATATTTCCCACCAGTCCACATCAGCTCTGATGGAGAGACAGCAGCAATGTGGGCTTTTGAGCAAAACAGACTTTGAACTTGAACGTCAAAAGTCTGAGTCCATGAGGAAGGATTTTTCGAAGGCCTAAATGCATTAGGAGCTCAAATAGCATTGATTTTGCATGTTCTAGAAAGAAAATATATATCTCAGAATCCATATATGTTTCTAGAACAGTAATTTGACTTTCAAATCAGCACCTGTTCCCATCTCCAGTGGGATTTGCACATGTCCAGAACTTATGAAAAAGCAATACATTCTTCTGTAGGAGGCTAAACCTAAACATTTATTAACATAACTTTAGACATTCACATTTATAAAATGTTGACCTTCCTCTAAAATATTGTTTTTACTAACTCATTTTTCTCATTATCTAAAAGTTGTACATGTAGTGCTTTCTAAGTCCACCAATAGGTTAGGTGTGAAAATGAAGACTATGTTAAAATAAACGTAGAAAAAAAATTCTTGATAACTTGGGTCTGTTCAGGTGGTTCCTGCAATTTGTCTTTTCATAAAATGGCCTCTTTTGCGTGGGGAAAATTTTAAATGCCCTTAGTTTTTGAATGTTGTCCAATTAAAATTTCTGAAGGTTATTTTTTTCCATTTGAGAACAGAAACATGTTCGCTCCACGCTCTCCTGACTGCAGCTGTTAAAAGATATGTAAAAGCACAGAAAAAAGCCCAACCCAAAACATTAGCTATTAAACTTCCCCCTTCCTCTTATTTTGCAATAATAGTTCAGAAGCATGCACAGTTCACTTTTCATCATGAAAACTATTCTCATCTAAGTTGCTAATACACCCATAGAACTGATAAGCTAAGAATATTTCCTGAATCTTTTTATTTTTTTAGATTTCCACTTAGTATATATTTCCATGCCAAGCAGAAGTGTGTTCTCTACCCACTCGAAATTCATACCCAAAACCACACTGCCTGCAGAAAGGCAGACTTTAGGAGGCATTTTTTCTTGTCTATTTTTTCCTATCTAATTCTCTTGCTGGTTATGAAAAATTGTTCAAGACTCTGATCACTCAGAGTGCTCTGAAAGAACTTTTATTAGTAACAAGCCAAGGCAGCACATAAACAAGAAGTTCCTTCTTTTAACATCAGGATCCCTAAACAAAGGGATCTATTGATCTTCCAAACTATAATGCAGAGCACTCAGCTTTCTATATTTTGCCTATAAAAGCTGCTCTAACTTCCCGTCAGGAAAATGATGCCAGGCAGACTTCATCAAGCACCCTGAAAAAGGTTTCAGCTCTTATGAAAACTGGAAATTCCATGGCTATTCTTAATACTGTCACAAATACTGTTCATCTTCTCTGATTAATATTCTGTTAAGAATATTCTGTGTTATCTTCCTCTATAAGTTTTTACTGAAGTAGCACTATACAGATCCTTACTACATAAGCACACTTTGGTAGTGGCAGGAAGAGAATTTTGAGTAGCTGAGCACGGACACCCGCACCACTTGTCACAGGACCCCGAGAGGACTTCAGTGAGTGCGAGCTCTGTTTCTGACCAAGGGGCAATTCTGCTGCTCTTCAGTCATATGAGCATTGCTAGTGTTGGCCTTGCTTGAGTAAACTGTCCACCAGCTGACTCCCTGCGCTTAAGCATCAAGCCAGCTAACCTTGCTAGCCCAGGCACCATGCTGTGCCACCTCGGTGCTGTGTTGCTTGGGATTTGAGAAGTTCTGTAGGACTGGTCACACTGGAACTCAGCTAGACAAAGAGTGACAGCTCTGCTACCACGGCAGGTGCTCATGTTACGCAGGAAGTGAGATGATACCAAACCTCCCATTAGCCCACTATCCTGTAAATGACAGTGGCTGATAGCAGAAGCCTAGGGAATAAGAGAAGAGAATAACAGCATGCTAAGCATGTAGTAATGCTTTCCCAGGGTCTCTCCAGCAGGTTTTCTCCAGCATCCAACAATCTGCAGCTCAGGGCCCTGGGATGTAAAGATATAGGAATCGGCAGTGCATCTACATGGTTAGAACCTGATATTGATGCTTTCTGCGGGAAAGAACACAATTCATCAAGAATCAAAATACAGATGTCTTTTTCTTCAAAAGTTAATTCAGACTTGTAAATACCAGAAACACTTGATGAAAGCCTAGAGAATTTTACGGAAAAATAAATTAAAAAGCAAGAAAGAGGGAACTTCCCAGCCTGCCCTGGTCTCATATTCCCATGTCTGCACCCCACCCATTTGACCCTGTTGAGCTAAATTGGTACCAGTTATATGGTAAACTGCAAACTAGGTGAGGTTATGCCGGTGGAACAGTCAGTCATGCTCTCTTAGCTAAACCATTTTCAGAGGAGCAAGAGGAAGGACTAGGAAGACCTTTGTAATGTGCACAAGTTGCACAAGTATATCAGTGCTTTTATGGCCTGGTGACTGGAAGCTCTACACATGTTTCAGTTGATAAGGCAATCACAAGGCTTTCATTCTCATCTGAATAAGAACATTTAATCTTTGCAGCACCAAATCCCATGTGCTAAATTAAATTTCCTGCCAGCTCAGCAAACCGTTTTGATACTTTGAACTGCATTGTACATGCTTTCCTTTCATCACAGGATGCATTCTGTCCCAGCATCAACAGCCAAGAGGAGAAATACCACATAGGCCAGAGAGCTATGTCTGCCTCAGCACAAGTATCAATATACTGCAGTCAGTGAGCTGTGGTATTCAGAACTGCCACCAAACAGCAGGCAGCTGGGACTGGGTTCAGATGACCGAGCAGAGGTACCTGCAGTGGGGCAACTATGTCTGAACCAGTCACTGCAGGTTCCTTTAACTGTCCATGGAGATAGAAGGCTATTCGGTTGGCACAGTGCAGCTCATCTGATGCAAGTAGCTGGGCAGACAGCATCCTAAAAGCACCTCTATCTCTGCGTTGGTTTCTAAGGCTGTGCAGAGAATTAGCTCAGGTGTAGACAGTCACATTGCAAATCTCTGTGGTCAGGAAGGAAGAATCTTTCAGCTCCCTCCCAGTTCTAGGCAAATAAAAGTCTTTGCCACAGTAGGTTTGGGGAGGCTTCTCTATTCCCCCTGCTGCAACTTACTTATCTATGAGTGTGTTTCAAAACGCTTTATACTTGTAGGCTAGATTTTGCATCTTCATTCAAGAGTCACCTAAAAATCTAAAGCAGAGAAAGCTGGTCATACTTTTCTCTCAAAGGAAGAGAAAGAAGAGGGGGAGAAACTGATGGCATATTGAAATATATTTTTCACATTATAAATTCTCAACAGGTTTAAAACATTGCATCTTGGTAAAGTTCACCAAATACTTGTGCTGATTCTGTAAACAAAGTTTTAACTGTTTTAAATCTTCGTTAAACTTTCCTTATTCACATTTTTACTAAATAAGAGTGGGTGACAGTTGTGATTAAGAATATTTTACAGAAACAAAATTTCTATGGATGCTACAATACAAAGCAAAAGGTAGATTGGGGGAACAATACACAGAGAAAAAAAAATTGTCAGAGGACAGAAATTCAGTTGTCTTTTGGTCAGCTCTATTCACAGCTCAGTTCCTTCCCAGCTTTTCCTGAATCATCTGGAGTTCACAGCGTTTTTGAGATTTGCTGGCACAGGTTCAGAACTATAGGGGGTTTAGCTATTAAAATAAACTCAAAAATACACTGTTCTTTGTTGTACCAGTGAAACATCACAGGAAGATGAGTTTGACCTACAAACCTCAATTTCTCACTATCCCAAACTCTAGCCTTACTTGATCAGAGTAACTGAACATGCCTGAAGAATAAAAGCTTAATTTGCTACAAGAAGGAATTAAATGTGTATAAACAGAAACTAGGTTTTGGCAGGCTATCCTCTTTCATAATCCCTCAGTATTTCTCCAATTACTACACAGCCCAATCTTTCTACATAAGTTGTTTTAATTAACACTACAAGAGGCCATCTGTCTACAAATACCCAGTCAAATAATAGAAACCAACACAAAAATAATCAAATTCAGCTACTGACAGATCTAAAAGATTCATGTGCAGAATAAATATTTAATTTTTAGGCACTTCAATAAAATTCTGGGAGTTTTCCAAGCATTTATCATTTCAGGGTGGCAGGGAACCGTAACAATTCTTTCTCCACCCATTTCAAGAATTTTTATTTTCAATCACAAAGATGATGTAACATGAGGCCTTTCCAATCTGCATCTCTCTGTTATCACACCCCCAAAATACTGTGCATGCTGTGAATGTCACAAGTTCATAGGATCATAGAATCATAGGTCTGAAAAGACCTCTAAAATCACGTCCAACTGTCAACCCAACACCACCATGCCTACTAAACTATATCCTGAAGTGCCACATCTTCATGTCTTTTGAACACCTCCAGGGATGGCGACTCAACCACCTCCCTGGGCAGCCTGTTCCAATGCCTGACCACTCTTTCAGTAAAGATATTTTTCCTAATATCCAATATAAACCTCCCCTGATGCAACTTCAGGCCATTGCCTCTCATCCTATCGCTACTTAGTTGGGAGAAGAGACCAACACCTGTCTCACTACAACCTCCTTTCAGGTAGCTGTAGAGAGCAATAAGGTCCCCCCTCAGCCTCCTCTTCTCCAGATTGAAGAGACCCAGCTCCCTCAGCCGCTCCTCGTAAGACTTGTTCTCTAGATCCCTCACCAGCCTCGTTGCCCTTCTCTGGACACACTCCAGCAACTCATTGTCCTTCTTGTGGTCAGGGGCCCAAAACTGAACACAGTACTCCAGGTGCGGCCTCACCAGTGCCAAGTACAGGGGCACAATCACCTCCCTACTCCTGCTGGCCACACTATTCCTGATACAAGCCAGGATGCTGTTTGCCTACTTGGCCACCTGGGCACACTGCTGGCTCATGTTCAGCCCGCTGTCGACCAACACGCCCAGATCCTTTTCCACCAGGCAGCTTTCCAGCCACTCCTCCCCAAGCCTCTAGCGTTGCATGGGGTTGTTGTGACCCAGGTGCAGGACCCGATATTTGGCCTTGTTGAACCTCATACAGCTGACCTCGGACCATCGATTCAGCCTGTCCAGATCCCTCTGCAGAGCCTTCCCACCCTCAAGCAGATTGACACTCCCACCCAACTTGGTGTCATCTGCAAACTTACTGAGGGAGCACTCAACCCCCTCATCCAGATCGTTGATAAAGATGTTAAACAAGACTGGACCCAAAACTGAGCCCTGGGGAACACCACTCATGACCAGCTGCCAGCTGGATTTAACTCCATTCACCACCACTCTCTGCGCTCGGCCATTTATCCAGTTCTGTATCCAGCGAAGAGTACACCCATTCAAACCACGGGCAGCTAGTTTCTCCAGGAGGATGCTGTGGGAACAGTGTTGAAGGCCTTACTAAAGTCCAGGTAGACAACATTCACAGCTTTTCCATCATCCACTAGATGGGTCACCTGGTCATAGAAGATCAGGTTGGTCAAGCAGGACCTGCCTTTCGTAAACCCATGCTGGCTGGGCCTGATCCCGTGGTTGTCCTTCACATGCCCAGTGAGTGCACTCAAGATGAACCACTCCATAATCTTGCCCGGCACCGAGGTCAGGCTGACAGGCCTGTAGTTCCCAAGACCCTCCTTCTGGCCCTTCCTGTAGATGGGTGTTACACTGGCGATCCTCCAGTCATCTGGGACCTCCCCTGGTAGCCAGGACTGCTGATGGAAAGTGGCTTGGCCAGCTCCTCTGCCAGTTCCCTCAGCATTCTTGGGTGGATCCCATCCAGCCCCATAGACTTGTAAGCATCCAGGTGGCATAGCAGGTCGTTAACTGCTTCCTCCTGGATTATGGGATGTTTATTCTGCTCTCCTTCCTTATCTTCCAGCACTGGGGCTGACTACCCTGGGAATAACCAGTCTGACTATTAAAGACTGACGCAAAGAAGGCATTAAGTACCTCAGCCTTATCCGCATCCTTGTTGGCAATGTTCCCCCCCCCGCCTCACATCCAATAAGGGATGGAGATTCTCCTTGGCCCTCTTATTGTTGTTGGTGTATTTGTCAAAACATTTTTTGTTGTCCCTTACAACAGTGGCCAGCCTGAGTTCTAGCTGGGGTTTTGCCTTTCTAATTTCCTCTCTGCACAACCTAACAAGACCCCTGTACTCCTCTTGAGTTGCCTGCCCTGTCTTCCATAGGTGGTAGACCCTCCTTTTTTTCCTGAGTCCCAGCAAGAGCTCCCTGTTCAGCCAGGCCGGTCATCTTCCCCGCTGGTTCGTCTTGTGGCACATAGGGACAGGCTGCTCCTGTGCCTTTAAGACCTCCTTGAAGAACGTTCAGCCTTAGAAAACATAGGAAACATAACGGCACATTTTGATCCCCCAAATTCTGCCTCTCTTAGAGGTGTCTCATCTGAAAGATCAGAGTTCCTCTACTAAACAATGGCTGTAGCAATGGGTGGGGTCCTCTGGATGGGACTCCTGAATCTGTTTAGATGGATTTGGTTTAGTAATCTAAACTAAAATACTTGGATTAGTTGAACAGTTTCTGCTGAGAACTATCGTAGATTTGTTTTTAAACGCACCAATTTGCATAGAAGCTTCCTTTAAAAGCTTCAGTTTGAAATCAGCATTGTTTGTCATATTCAGTATTCTCCTGAGGAAGAAGAGGAAGAAAAATGGGAAGGCTGCATAGAACTAACCTGCTGGCCAGCACTAGCAAATATAGCAACTTGTATCATATTGTGCCGTTATTTTCTGCTATCCAAAGTTTCCATGGGGACAGAAGAGATTGTAAAGATTAACTGTGAGTTGCAATACATCTCTGAGCAATGAACATAACAAAATGCGTGCAAGTGTGGAAGAGGGTGGTTTCCCTTCCTGTTCAACAGTCTAAGAAATTATAGTGATCCAGTCATGTGTAGCTATTTTTCAGCTACTCCTCAGCTTCTATGTTTCACCACTGCTCATCCAGATGCCTGAGAGAGAGGAATACCCACTTACCCCATGAAAGAAATACTCTGGTAGTCACGGTGCCTCCCAGGGGAGGCTGTTGCTGCACTGGACACAGAGAGCTGTACAGCTGTGCGCTTCCTGCTCTGCCACTTGTAGGCTAGAGGCCCCAGCCTGTCGGCAGAGCTGTTACCTGTGTCTGGTCCTGATCCTGGGACATAAAAATTCAGAAATCGCTCTGTTAAGTTGATTTTCACTGACTTACCTCACAACTGAATTTGTCTCAGTGGCCATAATGATTCTAACCTGTAACTGTAGGTTTTAAATCAAGTGTCAAAACATATTAAAGCAGTTGATCACAATGAAAACAAATTTAAATACGATGAAGAAATACTAAAAGATCTATATGGAAATGGAGTAGATTGCCTCTTGAACGATTAACTCTGCTTGAATACACATATACTTGAAATGAAACCCTGTCTGTCTTAGAAAATCTTGCCTGCAAAATATATGCTGGGATTTCTGGTTCCTAGGAGAATGAATACAGGAGGGATATCTTTTCATAACTACCTTATGCTGTAGAATTATGATATAATGAGAACAATGACCACAGTAACTAAAAAGGTACACATACAGCAGGTTTGTATAAAAAATTACATAAATGTTTGCAATATAGTCTGAAGTATTATCACTTCTGCTTAGGGAACAAAAACATTTCACCAGGGATAACTACAGCAGCCAAAAATCAACTATTATGTAATTGCTGAAAAAAAAGAGGGAAAGGGGGAGGGGAAAAAAACCCCACTCTGCATCTCCTCATGGTCCTTAGGGTATCTATCCAGACCAGATGTTAGGGGGGAAGGATATGCTTGTACAGCCTGCTGCACAAAAAATGACACAAGGGCTATGCGTCTTGCAATAGGGTAAGTAAAGAGGTGTCGGAAATGCTGAGGAACTCATGCTTGTGGAAGGCAATGGGGGGGAAGAAACTCCTGTGCTTAGTTTTAGATCTCACCTTCAATGGATGAGAGGCCAGTTCCTGGCTGTGATGTTTGGTAAATTAACTTATCTCTTTTTGTGCCTCGGCCACCCGTGTGATGGCTTAAGCCAAATAGCAATTTTGTATCATTCAGAGCCATGTTAAAAAAAAAGGAATAATTAATTTTAAAATCAAATACCAATAGATAGTAGTTATTATATGTTGCTATACAATAATATAGTTGTTCTAAACTATATTTGTATCTGCTTTGCAGATAAAACAGTGCATTTGGAAAACAGTTCTTCAGCGAAAACTACACCAACGAAATGTATTCCCCTTCCTGCACAAGCTATACTGTTATAAGGCACTTACCACCCACGTAACTGCAGCCACGTTCAGTAGGAGTTGTTTCCTTTTTTACTAGCTCGGTAGAATGAATGCAGTATGACTTCAGAGCACATAGAGGGACCACCAAGAAAAAATGCTCTTTGGCTGTTAAACTCACACACCATTTTGCTGGGCCTGAGAAAAGGATGGACAAGTAGCAGGAGAGTTAATGTCAGGAAATAATAATAACACTAATACTTCACTAATTACCCTTTTCCTCTGCACTCGATCAAAAGTGAGATTAGGACTGCAGCTAACCAAAAAATAAACCCCAACAATTTATGTTAAGAATAAGAGGATACATCTGTTTCCTGCCTTAGCCAGATCTGCTCACCCTTGTCATCAGAATAGCTGCACTGAGACGCGAAGTTCTGAAGATTAAAGCTGAGGGTCACTATTTTTACCCAGAAGAGCTCAAGAATATGCGTAAGAGTAGTTCATTATGTCATCTCTGCCTGTGACAATGCAGAAGTATTGCCAAACAGGGAAACTCCTAATTGTAAAAAGCTCATCTGAGTAAACGCAAGTGAGAGATTAAGGAAATATCTGGCCCAAAAGAGTTCTTTACTCCATTTCTGGAAGTCAAAAAGACAAGCTTACCATGGATTTAACTAAGCACAGCACTGACATATGGCTTTAGCAGGACTTTGCCAGTATGTCCAACGTGTCTCAGTTCCTGCAGTGGAAAGTCCTTTCTGTATTCTAGAGTTGGGAAAGAGATATTTTGAAAATGGACTCTTTCATTTGATTTTTCTTTTACATACCCACAGTTCTGGCCTGTTGGCAGCATTTTTTAAAAGATGAAATTTGCTACAAAAACTATCAGAGTGGGAATACCTAGTCACACTGACAACTTATTACCATCTGTTCACTGGTTACTCATGAGTGGTTGGAGTCCCCCTTGTGCTAAGCACTGCATGTATGCATAGCAAATGACAAAGTGCCTGCCCCAAATAGCTCAGAATAGACAGAGCTAAGATTTGCCCAAGACTGCAAGACGTACATAGCAGAGTTGGAAAATGAGCCCAGGTTCTCGCATTTCAAATCCAATTCTAATTCATCTTTCTTTCTGAAATGGATTGGAAATTGTCCTGTGTCTGTAGGGAGAAATAGGTCCATATCACTGACTAATATGCCCTAGGTTTTAGTAGTCTGTGGCTAAACACAGGAGGATGTACAGATGCTGTGAATGGAAAGGCCAGATTATTATTTAAGCTGAATGAAGGTGGAGGCTCTGCTACAGCCTGCACTGTTCAGAGTGACAGCAGCAGAAGTAATCACTGTTTCACACAGACTTCTATCCTTGTGAAGCCTCCTGTCCTAGAGGAAATAACGGTTTGGTTTTTGCTATCATTTTTCTCCTGTCCCTAATATAAGCCCCAACTTATTGTCATTCTAGCAACCTTCTACCTTCAAAATGCCTGAACCATGTTTCTACAAATCTGAGATTTACAAAAGAAAAATACCTTTGGAACCATTTCTAGTTGTCTTGTTTGTCTTTTTTTGTCCAGTATCTCAGGACCTGGCTGGGCAGTGGGGAGATCTGAGCAGGGAGGGAGAAAGGGAGAAAAGATCTCTGCTCAAATAAACAGCCTGTTCCAGGCTCCAGAACCTCACTGGTCGCTTTCCCAAAAGATCTGCTAATATCACAGAATCTATGTTGTAGAGGATTTTCATGACATCTTGACCAGCTAACCTACAGAGCCTGGTGTTACTGCACTCCTAACTCCGGCATTCAGTTAGATAGAACAAATCCCAGTCCAAGTATATGCCTGGCTTACTGGTACATTGGAGCCTCAGAGCCAGGGAGGTGCAGAAGGTCCAGAGAAGCAATGTGCAGGAATTGCACGTGTTGGTGCAGCGATTCCTTCTGTAGTGGGCAAACAGCAGGAGCTGTCGTGTGCTCAAGAAGACAGGTCTCTGTTTGTGCTACTGTTCTACAAGCAGGTCTGTTTCTCAAAGTCCCTCCATACAGGAACATAGAGGAGGTTAAAGCTACTACTGCATGCCAGGAGCTGTGGTGATGACGGTGCAGCTGCTCTATGCTATGTCAGCAATAATGTTGTATCACCACCGATCCCTGAGCCCAGGAGGTCCTCACACAGAATTCTTTTACCCTAGCTTTGCAAGGAATTAGTTTTTGGACCAAAAGGCACTTAATTATACGGCAAATGAAGAACTATGTAAGGTGGAGCCTAGATTTTTGACAGCATGATTCACAGTGGTTACTTTTGTCCTTTCAATGAAAGAAATGTAATTAAGGAAAGCACAGTCAGATGGAGTTTGCCTTGAAGAAGGAGACAGAACTACAGTGACTGAAACATAGAGCGATGGAAAATCAGCACTCCTTCACAGTTCATGCAATGAAGTACTCACAGTGTCAGCTTTGAACTATTCTGCAGTGTATTGTGAACTTCTATGCCAGGAATAAAACATAGGAATCCTAACACTACATTGATTTGACTTTATAAGTGGTTAACTCATAAATCCTCTTAATCAAGTAAGGGCATCCAGGCTGAAGAAGGTTGGCTTTAGGATCTTTTTTTAAAAGTCACCATTGCCAAATTTCAACTGTAAGTGAAGGTGTTATATGTGCAGTTTCTAATGTTACTGCTCAGCCTGCAATGAGATTATGGTATTGTTAAATTGAAGGAATTCCTGTTCCGTGGTGTTGTTTTTGGCTGATCCAGTATTGTGGGTTAACTTCATGTGATGTATTTTCTTTAGAACAAATTTCCTTCAATTCATCAGCAGAGGTTCAAAGCTGCTCTGCTAAGAGTTTGTGACATTTTTTTGGAAGTGGTTATGAACACGCCAATGCAAAGTTAATAGATTGTCAAGAACACTCCCTTGGGAATGACGTTTTGTAATTTTTCTTTACTCTTTATCTTCTGTTAATCCTCTTTTCCCTTTCAAGAATATATCTTTCCAGCCTGGCAAAACTGTTGTGTGGAGCTGTCTACTTGTGACACAATCCTAGAGAGCTGCAGAAGAATCCAGACCAGGCAAGAACAATCTAATTATCAGCTAGAATGGAGGCCTTGAGCAACAGAGATTCAAGAGCAAACCCGCATTTAGTGGTTACTGTAGACCCTGTTCCTGGCTCTCTTGCAGACTGATTGGATAACCACTGCCAATTGATTACAATCGAGCATTTCAGACCCAGCCATAAAGATAAACATCAACAAATTATCAGTGGTGCAATTGGTGCAGAACGACAGGCAGGTCACCTGTGGAATTGTCTCTGAACAAAAACAGGTGTCTTCCTATGCTTCACAAAGGACAAAAGCAGCCAACACACAGAGTAAAACTAGAATGAGCTCTCTGACAGTCATCTGGATCATGACAAGGGTATGCCATTAAGTGTTTAGTCAGTGGGAAGAGGCATGTGATTGGTGGTAACATAGCTAAGTCATCAATCTTGGTAATTACAGATAAGAAAACAGTATACTCAGCCAAGCAGTAGAGAAAGATGGATTAAAATAATGTGGTGTCAGTGAGAACAGGTAGGGACAAATTCTTTTGCTTGCTATTTATTTTCCTCTGAAGTTCTTTGTATTTTATAGAAACAGATCATTTTGAAAAATTCTAATTGGCTCACTTAACACAAATGCCTGTCCAAGCCTCTTCAAATCCATTGAGAGGGGCAGAGAGTACTAGTAAGAAGAAAAAAACAATGGAAACAGTCAATGAATGACCCTTGTCATATAGCCCTGTTCAAACATACCCTCTCCTTAACAAGTGCAGTAAACTGCAGCTTTGAATTGGATACGGAAAGAAATATCCCCCCCGAAAAGTTAGATTTAGCTCAGCCGTGAAAGCTGCTCTCTTTAATGTGGCAACAACAGGAATACAAGAGCTTCACATTCCCCTTTTATATGTTTAACCTTTGACAAAAAGGTTAAACGCTTTCCTCACAACTGACTCACATCAGGAAACGCAAGAACCATACTCTCCAGATGAAGCCTGGCTAGCTGCAAAATGCAATGTCAGCGTCTGAAGCGTAGTGAAACAAGGATTCCTTGTGCAGTCCCTAGTACTGCTACAGGGGCAGGATGTGGGTCAGCAAGAGGGTTTTTTCCAGACAGGAGAGGGCTGAAACGGTGACGGGAACAATAAGGAAGTTCAGGGCAGGGGGAGAATTGGCTCCAATTTCAAACATCTCACTGAGATGTAGTTTAAATGCATTGATGTATTAAAATCCCCCTAGCAACACAGCAGGAAAGTTTACAAAACATTAAATGGAATATCCATGAAAGCTTTCTGTGTTTTCCATTCTTTGCCTTACAGATATTTTAGGGCCAGTTTCTCATCTGGTGTCAGTATGTCTAATTCCCTTCGCTTGGCTGACGAATGTAAGTTTAGGTTTGGCTGGATGTGTTGGTTTATTCATCAGAAGACTGGTGGCCAAACTCCTGAACTGTAGCAGCTCCAAACAACGTCAATCAAATCTGCAAGTACTTAGTACCTCTGAAATTCAGGCCTGGGGGACCAGATAGTGCCACTCATTCTTACTTAGTGCTGTAACTGGCGAGAGATGTACTCCAGGTTAAACACAGGCCCTGTGGGATGGGACAGAGTCGCTTGTGGAGTTCTGAGGAACAAAGGCTGCAGGAAACGAGGAAGTGCTGAGCACTGACCTCTACCCAGGATAAAGCATAAAGAAATGATCAGAGGTGAGTCCAAGGGTGACTCCCTTCCTCGGGCTGGTATTTGGAGGGGGGCACTTACGCAGGTAAGAATGTGCCTGCAGGACCAAGCACCGGAAGACCCAGGAGTGCAGTTCCTCTACCTGGAGTATGTTGGAGAATGGGAAGAGAAATCACTATGAACATGGCAATCGGCATCTGGAAGTAAGGTCTGCCTGCACCCATGGATAGACCATTGCTGGTATGACAGCCTGGCAACAGAGATCCTGAAAAGGTCTTGGTGTGTGTAGATGGTACTACTCCCCTTCCCTGCAGCATACTCTGGGAGGGAAAGGGGAATGTACGACCTGAAAAAACAGGCACCATTTCAGGAGTAGATCTTCTCCAAGGTCACCCCTGAGCACTGAACTTGCTATCTGCCCCAACTTAATCCCTCTGCTCCAGCATGCACTGCTCTGATCAGCCTTTTTCCTTACACATTTTGATTTGACTCATTCATCTCCAGCAGGAAAGAGCCCACTAGAAAATGTTATAGGGCTCTAGGACTTCTTGCTCTTTCAGGCTTCCTAGCTGCCCAACCTTTCCCTGCTGCTAGCAACCAACCCACCACATTGCCCTGCTCATCCCCCTCATGACATCATATCACAGAATCACAAAATTGTAGGGGTTGGAAGAGACGTCTGGAGATCATCTAGTCCAACCCCCCTGCCAAAGCAGGGTCACCTACAGCAGGCTGCACAGGACCTTGTCCAGGCGGGTCTTGAATATCTCCAGAGAAGGA
>Ga0065711_1002907_pt1 | contig 30905 bp, 21 predicted proteins | sample Hoacrofraction12_FD_59098 | JGI IMG/M metagenome (GOLD analysis project Ga0065711, IMG submission 59098) | Hoatzin crop microbial communities from Cojedes, Venezuela - Epithelial fraction 12 v2 (version 2) | ecosystem: Host-associated > Birds > Digestive system > Esophagus > Crop | place... | reverse complement strand
CTGGGTGACCCACAGAGGTCCCTTCCAACCCCGAACATTCTGTGATTCCATTAGAGTTCAGCAGGCTCATAGTTACTTCTGGGCCGTTTACCTTGCTTGTGAGATTACTCACAGCGTGGAGGGAATGATACCTTGCCTAGCTTTGTGGGGAGCTGGCTGCATCCAGCAGGACGTATGAGCTCAGGTTTAGCATCATGCAAATCTATCTCTGCAGCATATAGGGTTAGCTCAGGTAAGTAATATAACCAGATTGGTGCAGTGCTTTGTCCACCCACGTTAATAAGCTGCTGTAGCTGAGCTAGCTCTGTGCGGGTGGACTGGTACTGTCTGGGGAACCAAGCCCCCCAAACAGCGTGATGTGGAAGTGTGCAGCCACATAGAATCATCTTATGTTTGTCAAGGCTCGTTAGCTCTTGCTCAGAGCAGCCTCTCCAGACTGAAGCTGGCTCCTGTGAAGCTGCTGTGTTGCACTCGCAGCTCTGTGCCACCTCAGCTCTGCTGGTGCAGCGTTAGGTCATTTCCCAGTGCTTCCTTTGGTATCCTAGTTATCTGGGGTCTGAGCTATGCCTTACCTTTACAAATCCGGTTTAATTTCAGTGTGAATTTAATATACTTTTTTCAATGTAGCCCTTTTTGAAGTATGTGGTCAAATGTAGCGTTCTCAGGAATAGTATTTTCATCTGTCTTCTCAAATGCTTCGTGTCTCTGTTACTGTAGGCTGTGAGCTCCATGTGAGCGTGAGGTTTTGAGATCAGTCCCGTGAGATACAGCCCCTTTGTGTCTGTGTGTCTTGCAGCCGCCGTTTCCTCTACATAGTCAACCTGGATGCACCAAATGAGGGTCATCGAAAGATCTCCCGGCAGAGCAAGTGGGACATCGGGGCAGTGCAGTGGAACCCACATGACAGCTATGCGTACTACTTTGCGGCTTCCGTAAGTTTGCTCATTTAAAAGCTGTAACTCTTTATCTTTCCTGGTCTTCAATGGGTGGACTTCTGTAGGCTTGGAAGGCCATGTGGAGCTGGCACAGGCGTGCTTCTGGAAGTTACGTTGCAAGATCAAGGCCTAACTGATTTACTGCCAAGGAGGTAATTGGCTCGATGGCTCTCAGTTATTGGTTGGTCAGTGTTGAATCTAGTTTTGCTTGCTTGTCTCTTATAAAAAACCTTGCCAAATAAACTGGGCATCCAAATGGTCCTTTTCTGGAAGGAAGGGGGGATGTGCTCCCTTTCTAACTTCCATTCTGTTATGAGATTTGTGCACTTATTGAATTTCTTGCTCTGTGCTGTTTTGTTTTCACCTCCCTGCCTTCCTGGTGGGATGTGGTACACCAGGCAGTCTGTAAATAGCCCAAGTCAATATTGGCTCACCACTGCAACAATCTAAGTCTGCAGATGGGCAGGGGCCGAGTCAGCGCGGAGTTCTTACTCAGTGTGTGGAGAAGTAAATAGGCTGGTCTGAAGAAGCTGTAGTGGCCATCTGAGGCTTGAAGTGTGGTTTTTAGCTCTGATCTTTACTCCATCTATCGTGCTCTGTAGCTTGTTCGCCCAGCGCCCTGAGCTTCTGCTAGCGGCAGTCTCAGCCATCAACCACAGCGCTGCAGCAGCTGGTATTAGTGAGGCGCAGACTGTTCTCATGGCGAGGTGCCTCTCCTTGTGTTGCATCTGCTTTTATAGCCTGAGAGTCCTGGAATAGCTGGGGGTGGAGAGGTTTCCTGTATTTTTGTTTTTTGAGAAAACACTTAGCTGAAGGTGGTTTCCTGGGATTTCTGTTGCTTTTGCTTCCTGGACTGGCTACCGTTGAAAGGAAAGGCAATCTTTAAAGTGGACCAGTGTTGTCAGTTAGAAGCTGTTGCTGGTTTGCTCTCTGACGTTCCCCAGCCTTTCTCCTCCCAGCTCTGGTACGTGACTGACATCTTAAAAGGTGCCTTCAGCAGATGTCTGCTTCTGAGTGGAGAGTTAATAAAACTTGCAAAAAGGTGTCCTTCCTTGCCACTTCTGGGTACAGTCTGTGAAAATCAAAACCAAATAAGGAAACGTACTGTGCAGGCTGCGAGTAGAGAAGGCGGTATCTGGTGATGGGTTAATGCTGATCTGAGCAGGACCCCGCTGCAAAGGGAAGCTGTGCCCGTCTCGCACTCCCATCGGAGTACTCCCATCTCTCGCTGCCGTGAGCGGACACAGGAGCCCATCTTGTTCCAGGCTGAAACTAGGTGTAGCTGGCATCAAACCTTGCTGCTCCCATTTATGAATGAAGATGCTAAGATGCTCTGGTGGTTTAGACGTGGTGGCTGACACACTGCAGGTGAGGAAGCCCCAAAATGAGATCAGACTGCTTTTCCAGTTTGGGTCAGAAACGCCTCCTTTCCGGCCATCTCGCAGTTGGCTGGCATTTTGGTGCTGATGCGTTACAGCCCTGTCCTAAGGCTAGAATTTAGCCTGTCTTGTTTAGAAGTGGAAAGCAGACTCAAACCATGTGCTCAGGTCTGTGTGTCCCAGGTCGGGGCTGGAGGCAGTATGGGCGTGCTTGAGGGCTAAAGGGGCAAAGATGCATTGGGAAGGCTAAATCAGCTTGGGTTCAGCACCGTGAAGATGAGATTTGCTGCTTCTGGACTCAAGCTGGCTGTCAGTCCCCCATCAGTCCGCTGTTGAGGTTCTCATATGCTCAGGTATACCACGCAAGTGTTGGAGATGGCCCCAGGGTCCTACTGCTCTGCATCTGTGGATGGAGGAGGAGTGTAAAAGGCTACCGTCCTGTTTGCCAGCAGCTTTGCAGTGCTGTTAATTGCAAGTGGTGCAGGCTGAGGGGAGGTCTGTCTTTGTGTTTGGATAGGGCTGCTTATTTTTTTTAGCCTCTTTCCAGAAGAGCTGAAACATGTCCTGTGTCTGCCCTCTGGCTTGAGCACATTTCTGAGGACTCCTAAGCTGCTTCAGAAATGCCATTGTTTTCAATTCTACAATCCTTGTTACTTCTTTTGTGTGGTCACAAATGCTTGAGCAAGAGAGTGATGGAAATGTTTGAAGCATGTGCTGATACTTATCACAAGCAGCACATTTTTTAGAAAATGCTCCTGATGGGAAGAGCTGTCATTCCCCCAGACCTGGTACTAGGGGCAGCGCTTTCCATGTGAGACGCCCTGCGAAGAGTCTGCGAAACTTCTGCCCATCCTTGTCTTGTAGCATCAACTCTGAAGTCTTGGACAAATTCCACTGGGTAATTTCGCTCTACTCCCTGAAATCCTTCTGTCAATGAGAAACGGGCAAGGAGTTTTCCTTGCCCCAAGCTCTTGTGCAGCCCTGCTGTGAGCTATTAGAGAAATGCCATGTATTATTGCTGAGCTGGGAGGAGACCTTCCATTTCAGCGAAGGCTGGAGTGTTTTATCCATCTGCATGTTCGTATTCAGAAGCAGCTTTGGGGTAGGAAAATAAAACAAACAAACCCACCACAAAAACCTGCCACAAAAAATGTGAGATAAGTCTTCTCTCTGTTCTCTTTTCACTCATCTACCTGTAAGTTTGAACACAAGAGGCTAATGAAGATCAAATTTTGAAGTCATGCTATTTCTGTTTTTGCGAAATCAACGTGAATTTGCAGTCGTGGCCCAGGACCCACTGTGCTTGGTGCTGTTATGCCCCCAAAAAGGCAATTCCTGCTCCAGAATGACTGGAGTTGGTCTGGGCTGAAGTCAACCTTGATTGAGGCAAAACATGAAAAAGCACAATAACTATTTTCAAGTAACTTTGTGCACAGCTGCGTTTGGGGGAGGATTTGTTCCTGGGAGGAGTGAAGAAGCCCTGAATAATGTTGTCATTGATTCATCTGGTTTACTCCTGCGGTTTACAGTTAGTGATAAGCACTTAAGGCTTTTTTCCTGGGCTGGCAAGTATGGAAGCACCCTTGAGGACGTGACCTTGAAGCCATTAGACTGTATTGTTTGTTCATGTTTGGCAACAGCGCTGATTATCCCAGAAGGGAATCGAGGGAGAGTTGAGGACGACCAGTGGTGATCCATCATCTCCCTCACTGAAAACTCCGGTTGTGAATCTGAACGGACTGGCAGGGTATTCCTGCAGGGGGAATTTGGCTGCCTGTTGCCTGCAGTTACAAAATGTTGTTAGGAAATAAAAGCTTTGAGAACGTAATTTCGTGGAAACATTTTGTAATGTGTTTTGTTCTCCCCCCCCCATTCTTGTTTATCTCCAGTTTTAAGTGGGTGTAATTAACGTGTGAGCTTTTGAGAGTCCTTGCAGCCTGTAGGTTCATCTTTGCTCTCCTGCTTTGGGCAAGGACTTTGCTAATCGCAGTGTGACTCATTAGTAACTGAGGTTGTTTAAAGCAAAGGGAACCTGGTCCTGATACATGGATTTCTGTCCTACCCGGTTTGCCTGACGCCGTCTCCTTTCTTTCGTCTCATTTCAGAGCAATCAGCGAGTTGACCTGTATAAGTGGAAGGAAGGTAATGGTGAGGTTTGCACATCGCTGCAAGGACACACACGTGTGATCAGGTGAGGAGGAAGCGATGCTGTGGACTGCTGGGTGGGAAGCGACGGGCTGTTTCATAGAAGGCAAATGTTTCCGTCCTGGGCCTGCTCAGGCTCTGCTCTGAGTCTGGTTTTGCTCACTGTTTGGGACTGTACTATCTGCCCCTCTGTCCTGCCTTCCCGTTTGGAGACGACGCCAAATATGAAGCAGCTCACCCTCTCATGGCTCCAGTGTCATTGCCTGAGGCTGCTGTCCTTGTAATGAACAGCAGCCATCATCGGGGAAATGGATAGCAGCGTGGTTGTTAGAAACACGGCTGGGACTCAGTTTGTGTGATAGCAGCTTAATTAAAGGAGGTAATCCCAAAGATGAACTTCACAATGTGTTATGGCGGTGCAGGGGAGATTTCTGCCTCTGGTTCTAGGGGTGTATTTTAGTGCTGGGCTGGAAATGCAGGTGAAGGGCTGCTTTCACTCCGGCTCCTGTCTGTGGAAAGTAATCACAGCCCTTGGAATGGCAGTTGTTTGGATGGACTGAAGGCTGTTTGTGTCCCAGGTGCATGGGGAGAGCCCAACAGGAAGGCATCCCAGAGTGAGGGGTTGATGCCAAGAGTGTGTGGTAACTGGGAACTTGCTGAGACATTGTCCCTTGGCCTGTGGAGGAAAGAGCGCACACACGATGGCCGTACGGTTCAGGGCTAGGAGGATGCTTCACTAGAATTTACTTAGAAGCATTTTGTTGCTTCTTGGAATTTACTTAGAGAAATAATTAAGATCTTGCTTTTTACTTGAGAAGTTTCAGTTTACTTTAAAAAGATGTCATGGAGTGGCCGTGAATTTGTTGGAGAAATACACTGGGGGGCTTGTGAGAAGTCGATGCAAACCGTGTGTGCTTTTCTCTGCTGACCTACTCTGATTTTGCATTTGTAGTGACTTGGACTGGGCAGTGTTTGAGCCAGACCTGCTGGTCACCAGTTCTGTTGACACGTACATCTACATCTGGGACATCAAGTAAGAATCAGTATGTTTCTGCACCGCAGGGAAATCATTGGACTCCTTTCCATAATTAGCAGCTTGCAGGGCAAAGCAAGCGCTGACGGGTGCTGCTCCTCAGCTGTGCTTGCAGGGGCTTCAGGTACTTCCCATGATCTCAAAGATGGCTGCTGTTCCAACTTTTCCTGGAGCCCAAGGGTGTTCCTCAACCTGTTGTGTTCTTTAGCTGAGTGAAAGAGCACCATTTCAGCAGGCATTTTCCGCTAAATGCAGTTGCTGGCTGTCCCTCAGTGGTGGGAAGACTGGCAGTGCTATTCAGGAAGCTTTTTCTGTTCGTGCCTTCCCTTGCTTCCTGGTGCTTTCTATAATGAGTAATTTCAGAGTAACAGCTCTTTCCAAATGCACTAATACTATAACCCTGCATTTTACACCTGAGAAGGAAGGAGCTGGCTCTGGGACTGCTGGGTTCTCTTGCTGGCTGTACAGCAGCTCTTTCTGACCCCCGGCAAGTCACTTTGTTCCTCTCTGCCTCCCTAGCTCAGTTATAATAGGAGGATAATTATATAACCCCACTGCACCAGGCTACCCTGAGGCTTGTTTAGCTCCTGTGAAGCACTTAGATCCTTGGTTAAATGGTGCTTCAGAATGGCAATATATTATTAATGCGTAATTAAAAGACATAGAGAGACAATAACTGCTGGTTGTGTTTTCCTGTGATACAATCTTAGTGCCACGCAAAATCCAATTCTCTGAAGGTTGTTATCAGAAGCCCTGCTTTAACTCTGTTGTGCCCTTCCATCAGTTGTGTCTGTGTGTGTCGCTTGTCCAGAAATGCTTGGCCAGGCTCTGGCTAGCCGCTGCGTCCCACTTGTGCTAGTGAGGTCTCTGAGCTTGCTGGGGCAGCGAGGTCCGGGGGCTGCTGCCCTCCAGCAAAGGAACATCCTGCTGAAGCGGCTGTCGCTAATGACACCCTAGGGAGGTAGCTGGAAATTCCCCACTTCGTTTGTCATACAAAGTAACTTTTTGTTTAGGCAGAAATTCTTAGCAGGAGAGGTGTGATCCTTTCTAGAAAATGTTCTGCTTTTCAGCCAACGCAAAAAGCTGAGAACAATATTCCTTATGTTCACTGGCATTTTTCATGAAAGGACAGGTGACTTCCAGAGGAACAAGGTGAAAGAGATTATTGCCTTGATCCGTGTCCTGGCTGCTAAGAGTTGTCATGGTGCTGCACTGGCTTCTACCACCGCAGAATTTGGTCTGTAGAGTCTGCACACAGCTGGGCTTATTTCCTACCAATTTAGTTGTTACACGCTAGACGTGAAGTCTTTGCTGTGAAGTCACTGCTCCATCTACCTGAATGAGGGTCTGCGAAGGCTTGACACGTCAGTGGCTTTCGTTGAGTTTTTCGGTAGGTCTGTCTGTTCCTATTAATCCTCCTGGGAAAGGCTGCTGCTTCCTGCAGCGACACTTTGCAAGCCCAGTTTCCTTGCCTGCCTGGTTGCAACATGCCACACTTTGCACATGTTTCTCCTCCCTCTGGTCCCCTCCATCTCCTATGTCCTAAACTTGCTGCTGTATGTGGTGGCAAAATAGGATGGCGGTTGTACTCCAGCTGGTCACCCCTTTCTTTATTCCATTTGGCGTGGTGCATTTTGGTAAGCAGAAGTCACATTAGGTCCCAAAAGACAGCAATAAAATTCGTCCTGGAGTAGCAAGGAGCTCACTGGAGAGGCTGGAGCTGCTGGACGATGCTGTGGGTGCTCATGTTAGCCGTGTTGTGTTTCAGGGACACCAGGAAGCCTACAGTCTCCCTCTCTGCGGTTGGTAAGTATGACGCGTGTGTGTAATGTAGGCATGAAACGAGCCTGTTGTTGTATGCCCCTGCTGTTATTCCTTCCTCCCTTCGTGCTCCAAGGCTGGATGTGGCAGAGCACTGCAGTGCCGCGTGTGTGACTCTCCCGTGTAGCAGCAGCCTGCGAGGCTCCAGTTCCCAGCTTGTTTTAGGGGAGCAGAATGCAGAAGGGATGTGGAGCCCTTGGACGTTCCCAGGCGTGGAGGGCAGTGGTGGTGCTTGGGCTGTCTGTCCTAAAATTGGTGGACAGTCATAGAATGATAGAATGGTTTGGGTTGGAAGGGACCTTAAAGATCATCTGGTTCCAACCCCCCTGCCATGAGCAGGGACATCTTCCTTCTGGACATGAGTGGCTTCTTCCCTGCTTAACCACCCTGCTGCTCTGCTTGTCCTGGATTGCCTGTCTAATTTCTCCATGTGCTTTTATGTTTGACTGAATCAGCTGAGAAACTAAATTGCACCCCAGGCAGTGGTGCTGAATGCTGCCAACTGCCAGCCTGCCCCCTTACTCACCGAGCGGCTGGGTGCATCGACCGGCCCAAGCTGCGTCCCCGGGGCACCTTCGACGTGCAGACAGCTCCCACGGTGACACGAAGGTGCTCTCTTTGGGCTGTGCTTGCTCTGGAAAGGCCCTTGTCATGGCTGTTGACAGCGCAACTGTCCAGTCGCCTCGAATACTGCCTGCTGGCAGGTGCTGCGTGTCAGTCCTCACCGGCTGCGTGTTGGAGCTGGACGAAGTACGGATGACGAGCAAAATGTCCTTTTCCTGAGTTACTGTCCCCAGTATTACAGCAATCCTTGTAACACGTATCTCTTACGCTCTGCTGCTTAGATCTCCTTAGGCTACACATCTGCAGCGGCTCCCCCTTCCCTCTCAGCCAGCAAACCTCTCTGTCTCAGTGGTGCAAAAACCTTACGGAATCGGAGAGAAGCAGTGTTCAGTTCTGATGCCTGGGGTGAGGTTTCCTGGTCGGCTGAGCCAGCCCAGCAGCTAGCTCCCCAGAAAGCTTCCTTCCTCCCGTGCCCGATTCTGTTCAGTGCTGGCCCAGACGCTCGTGTACCCTTCAGTGAGGGGATCAAATCAGTCAAGGAGCAGCCTCTTTGCAGCTTTTTTTCCCCTGACTAGCTTTTTGCCAGGTTGTCAGGATGAATCTGCTCACCGTGCAGCAGGAGGTGAGTAGTGAAGGTGCGGAATAGCAGCAGGCTGAGATCCGTTTAGCTTTCTCATGGACCTCGCCTTGCTGATAGCTTAAAATGTTTGGAAAATACTGGCAGAATAAGGATGCACAGAACATGTATTTCTCTTAAAATATCTGAACAATCCAGACCAACTGAAGCTATATTTTGCTGCTTATTAGAAATAACCAACCAATTTCTGATTTTAGGCATGTGACCGAGTCTCTCAGGATATCATATAATCATACCTGGACTATCGTCCGGTTTCTTTACAATGCCATTGATATCTTTGACTTCTGTGTTGTATTTTGACAGCTGGGCATTCTTGATTCACCCAGTGAGTCTACCTCCAGCTGGCCAGACACGAAGTCCATCTGCACTGCAGCCTTCTCCTACACCTGTATTTTAGTGATAGACCAATAGCACTGGTTCCCTGAGTAGCATCAGATAATAGAGGGTGTTGGGGAGACAAATGAATCGATCCTGGAGCACCTGCAATTAGCTTGAATAAACCAGAAGGGATTTGGGAGGGCGTGATGGAACTACATTTCTCATCTAGAGGAGGTTGCTCCATCTGAGCTAATGGACAGGAGTATTTTAATCAGGTTCAAGGCATGGCTAGACTCAAAGCCTGTAACTGGAACACTCTTGCTTTGAGGTCTGCAGGACACATACATTAAGCTGGGGAATCAGGAGTTAGTCGTGTTCATGGCATCCTTCATGCTGGCTTTTGGGATATCTTTTCTCTGAACTGCCTTTCCTGTGCTAGGAAGAGAAGCTCTAAGCCCAGGTCAAGGGTCTGCTGTGCCATTTACCTTTTCATTGCTTGTTGTGACCTGCTCTGTTTGTGCTGCAGCCGGAGCTTCCCAGGTAAAATGGAACAAGAAAAATGCCAACTGTTTAGCCACAAGCCACGACGGGGATGTCCGAATATGGGACAAAAGGGTAAGCTGAGGGGTTTTCGAGCGGTCTGTGCATATGCACACCTACCCGATACAGATACCCCTCTGGTCACAGATAAATACTGAGAAAAATGTACTACTTTATCCCAGATCTCTCTTGTGGGTTGATTTAAAGTAGAGAGACTGGGGAGCCCACACACCTGAAGTGAGCGTGTAGTTAGCTTCCTTCCCCAGAAATTGCGTTTGTTAACATTTTGCTTGTGATCTGCTAGTGCTTAACTGTTTTACTGAGTCTAAAATGTGGTTCAGGGCTGCACTTGGTGACTGGAATTTCCCACACCTTCACAGGACCTTTCCTTCAACTACCTTTGCTGAGCTGTTTGCCTTTCCCCAGCAGGAGGGTGTTCTGCCTCTCCTGCCCTTGTTAAAGTGCCTCTTTTTATGCTGAAGAGCTAGACCAAATTTTAGGAGTCCTGTGCTGAGAAGGAAAATGTCTCTCCTTGCAGAAACCCAGCACTGCAGTAGAGTACTTGGCAGCTCATCTCTCTAAAATCCACGGTCTGGACTGGCATCCTGACAATGAGTATACGCTGGCCACTTCCAGCCAGGACAACTCTGTCAGGGTAAGTGTTCCTTCTGGGACTTCTGCTTGGGAGATGTCACCATGGTGGAGCAGATCCCCTTCTGCTGCTGAAGTCCTGGGGAGTGCTTGCCGTTGGAAGGATTTGGATCCTTATTTTTTGGTTTCTGGCAGCCTGTGTGTGTTGAGCCAGGGGTGAGCTTACAGAACAGGCAGAGAAGTCATTGCAGAATGGGTGCACATATGTTTGCCACATATCTGTGGTGGTTTGGGCAGTACTGAAGCTGAAAACAACTGCCTCTGCCTGTTGCTTGCTGGAATGGAGCTGGCCACACGTGCCAGAAGAACCTTCTCCCCAAAATGCAGGGTTGCCAGCCTCAGGCTGATTACAGCATCTTGGAGGGGGAGATGTATTTCAGCCCTTGGGGTTCCCAAACTCATGTCAAATTGGGTTATCGATAAGAGACTGCCTGCCAGCCAGCATTGCTGTGCGGGGCCTTTTACTTGGGGGGGAAACAGTGTGCTTTGTATGTCAGCCAAATGGGGCTCATTCACGTTTAGCTAAGCTCTGAGGCAAATGCAATTGATGTGTATTCTAGCAAAGCAAAAGGTTAGATTCTTCATTACAAAATTAGCAGGAGCAACAGGGTGGGCCTGCCTCCAGTCTGGACTGGCACATTGGCTGGGAGCCCGCAGGGTACCTTGCAGCTCTGAAAGCCCAAGCAGGCTGCCTGTCTCCCTGCTCTAATTACTCAAGCTACGATCACTGTGAATATGACCCCAAGTCCCTCCTTGTCTAAGGGATGCTGCCAGATGCTGATAGCTTGCTATTTGTCCTTTGGGGCCATCTCTGCTGCTAATGAATGGGATTGCTAATGATGCTGTGGACACCCTGGCATGTTCTTTGCTCTCTTATATCTGCAAGCCACATGGAAAACTGCAGCCTGAAAGTATAGCCAACTGACTCCTGCCTTTGCTTGTCTTTGTTTTTTTGAAGTTCTGGGATTACCGTCAGCCTCGGAAATACCTCAATATCCTTCCCTGCCAGGTTCCCGTCTGGAAGGCGAGATACACGGTGAGTGAGAAACTCCCACCAGCCCTGCTTGTGCTGTGAGAGCAAATGCATGAAGGGATGTTAAACAAAGAACTGCTGAAGGGCTTCTCACTAGTTCTACTGCTGGACATTATTAAAGTGATTTTTAAAATCCCTCTTGGTGCTTAAAAGGCCTAGAAAAGCAACATCCGCAATGGCGGGCACTCAGGGGAAGGAATGACTAGCAGTGTGAGATCCCAGTCTTGGGCAGCATCCTTCTGGGGGCTGAAAACCTGGGTGCAGGTGGGTGGCTCTGGGAGCAGGAGGCTCAGAAAGTGGCTGCTGCTCTCGCTCTCATGTTTTTTCCACTCAGCTCCAGTGTTGGTACCAGTTGCACAGAGCAGTGCAGCAGTTGTCTTCCCTCTCCGAGTGCTTCCTTTAATCCCAGGGTTTCCAGGTGTGCCACAGTGTCCTCTTACAGCACATCAAATCGAAGAATTCTTGCCTGTTATAGAGCAAGGACCCAGCCATGTGCAGCTAAGGCTTTTAAGATCAGTTGTATCTGTTCTCTTCCCCAGACATCTGAATGTAGCCTGAAGCCAGTGCTGTGCCTCAAATCCCTCATCCCCTTTCCCTGTCCGCATGGTGGAGGGTGTAGGACTGGGTTCCAGTGTTCCTCTGAGCATCATGGTCCTGGGCAGCTGCTGGGGCTCGGTCCCCATGTAGCAGTTCTTGCAGGTCTAGGCAAATGGCGGTAGAGATTCCACGGGAAAAGTCAGGGGTGAAACCCCTGCAGCCTCACAGCTGAAAAGTGAGGAAGCAGCAGAAAGAATCTTAATTGAGCTGCACTGAGTATCTCGAAGTGTATCTTTTTGCTTGTAAGACACTGGTTTTGTACAGCGGTTGCCTTAGACCTCCCCCCCAGTTTTAGGCCTGGTTCTGTTTTGTGATGAGCTCCTGTAAAGCCCACGTGTTCTTGGTAGGAAAAGGAAAAAATGAGAGCATGATAACATCAGCGTGGGAGCATAACTCCCCAAGGCTAACTGGAAAGGTGTTTCTCTCTCAAGCCTTTCAGCAATGGGCTAGTGACAGTGATGGTCCCCCAGCTCCGTCGGGAGAACAGTCTCCTTCTCTGGAACGTCTTTGACTTGAACACGCCTGTCCACACTTTTGTGGGACACGATGACGTGGTGCTGGAGTTTCAGTGGAGGAAGCAGAAAGAAGGTGAGTTCTGGGCTGGATGTGCTCCCTCCCCTGCGCTGCCATCGGCTAACCAGGGACGTGAAGGCCTGGCTCCTGGCTGCAATGCTTATGCTATCACTGATTCTTGCCTTTCCTTGGAGTAGCTCCTACCCGCTTTCCTGCCCCTCCTCAAGCCACAGCAGTTTTGTACTTGTTTTATGGCACTGCCCACAGAAGCATTGCCCTGTTGCTTCCATGCTAACAAAGCAAATCCACCGAACACTTAGTGGGTCAGCGATGACTCTAATTGCTTCCACTCTCCTGTGAGTCTATTTTTAAATAGATCCTTCAGAATAAATTGTACTAACTACTAGGTGGGTGCCCGAGTGCAGGCACGCTCCCCCTGCTCAGAGCTGCAGGCTGACCAGTTAACCCATCGCATCACGGTCTGGATCAGCAGCCTCCAGCATATCCCAGACCACCGACCCAGCAAACCCACCTTATCTGTGTGCTGGCAAAGGCAGGGGAGGGAGACCATGGGATAGAGAGGCTGCTGTTAGAGTTCAATCCTGACGAAATTTTCCAGCGCAGGCAGCTAAATATAGGAGATTCCGTATTAGAGGTTGAATAACCACACAGAGCACAGCTTTGTTTCCAGCACCTCAGCTGCCATCGACAGGACAAGCACATCTGGCTTTGGTGTCACTTGTGGTACTGCTCTGCAGTGCCGTGTAAAAGTTCTGATCCAACCCTCTGCCACCAGCTGCAGGGACAGCTCAGTTAAGTCACCTTCTTCTCTATACCTTGGTTTTCCTTCCTCAAAAAGAGCAAAGCGATAGAGAACCATGTTAGGATCTGGAGGCACAGTCTAAGACAGCTTGGGAATGAACGTTCAAGCAGGCTGGAACCACAGTTGTGTTGTCTTAGCGGAGTTAATAGATGTATATCTGAGGCTGGAAGTCGTGCTTGTCTCAAGCGACATAAATCAATCATACAAGCATTCCAAGTCCGCTTCAGTGCGGAGACAAGCAAGATAGCGCAAATCTCCTTCCACAGAGCCTGCTGTGCTGTTTAGACAGCCCCTGTGCCTCAGCAGAGGGCTGTAGGAAGCAGCTGTGCAGCAGCAAATTCTTAAATGCAGCAGCTGTTTGACAAGAGAAACTGAAACTGTATCGCAGGGCCTAAACGTGAGCATAAATAGGTCTGCGCACGTTTATCTGTTGATAGATAGTATGCGGCTAGATTTATTTCATTACATCCTGAACTTGTCTTGGCATCATCCGTGTCTCAGGAGGAAAAAGGAGGAGGGTAGAACCAGCTTCTCTTAGCTTAGAAATGATTTAAAATATCTGCATCTTGAAAAAGATATGATGAACCAAAAGATATTTTGACTTTACAGTTATCATAAAAATAAATCTGTTTCTCAGCTATATTATTTCTTCTATTTAAATCAGAATTGTAGTAGATTTTGTTCATTTCTTGTTGGAAAACTGGCATCACATTCATTATACTTACCGTGTGCTTGTCGTGTGTGAGTTATACCCCAGTTAGAGGTGTGGAAACCGTGGTGCAGGGAGGCGTAAAGGCGGATGCACCTACGTCCATTTGAAGCAGAATAGGACTCACTCTGCCTTTTGGTTTAGTGCCTTATCCGTTGGATCTCCCTGCTGCCTTGCTTGAATCTGCTTAACACTGAACAAAAGGCTGAGATAGATCTGGCTGAAAACAGAGACTGTAAGGTTTTTTCCGTCCTTTTTAGGTTCTAAAGACTACCAGCTGGTTACGTGGTCCCGTGATCAGACTCTGCGGATGTGGCGAATTGACTCCCAGCTGCAGAAGGTACGTAAACGTTTTTGCTTTTGAACTGTAGACAGTTTTCTTACAGACTGGATTCACCTCCCCTTCCTTGCACTCCCAGTCACTCCTCTGGTGTCCTAGAGCTGCAGCCACAGCAGCCAGCTGCCCCTTCACTTTGCTCTTCAGCTCCAGCCCAGAAACGTCCCCAGGGAGACCTGTGATGAGACCTCTCTGTGTCTGTGCTTCGAAAGCTTCTGTAGAAGTGCAAGGCCACTTTGTACAACCGTAAGCGTATGGGTCGTTCAGGAAAGATGGAGATCAGTTACTGCTTGCATTGCCTCTGAAGATGCCACCTCCATGGCCGCAAGACTCTATGATGCTTCTCTTGGCATTCTAGGTATTGGGTAAATGTAGGGATTGTGCTCTCCGCTTCCTCCCCTTGTTTGCTGTGCCTCTTAGCCCGGTGCAGGCAGTGTGAGTTCTGTTCTGCTGTCTGACAGCAGTTACAAATTGCTGATGCAATTACTAGAACAGCTGTGCTGGGTCAGACCAGAGGTTCATATGGCCACAATGGCCCGTGTTGCCCTGTCCCATCTTCAGCTGTGGATGTCTTGGAAGACAACAAGAGCGAGGCAAGTATGGAGTGATATATCTCTCAAATGCCCTGCCAGCCTCCTGCAGTTGGCAGCTTAGAGGCTCATTGAGTCTGGCATCTTTGGCAGAGCTCAATGAGTTTCACTTCCATAGACCTCTTCTGTCTTTTCTTGAACCTGTGTAAATTTTTGCCATCTTAAACATCCTATAAACAGGGAGTTTCACAGCTTTTCTGCTACTTTCATTTATTTTGCAACATTCTAGTTTCAGTACGTTGAAGATGAAATGAGCAGCCATCTTGTCTGTGCTATTGATGATTCTGTAGACCTCCATCGTATCCCTCCTCAGCTGCCTCCTTTTTCAAGTCAAAAGGTCTTGGTTTACTTCATCCCTTGGACGAGAACTTTGATTGTCCTTTTGCCTTTCACGACCCTTTTTCAGTTCCGCTATATGGTTTTTGGGATGGGGAGCTGAACTTTGCTTTTTCCAAAGAATTCGCAGTACTCGGTGTGTTTTTTAATTTGCCGGGCATAATTCCATGAAAACATCAGCTTAGTCTGGCCTCTACATCTTGTTCCCTCAGGCAACTTGAACTTGCCATTTTTTCCCCTGTGTGCATTGCCTTATATTTATCTGAACTGACATTCATCTTTCATTTTAATATGGTTACTCCTGTAAGGTCCTTCTGTGATTGTCTGCAGTCAGCCACTCTTGTTGCTACCCTGAAAAAACTTGGTGGCATCAGCGAACCTGGTCATGTCGCTATTCACCTCCCATTCCAGGTTTTTAATGACTATGTTGAGAAGCATGTGTCCCAGCACAGATCCTGCAGGAGTCTTGCAGGTCTATAACACTTTCTCTGTGAAAAATGACCCTTTACTCCTACCTGATATATTTGTGAATACTTGATTTCGTTCCTGTCTTTAAACCAATTGTTCATCCATGTCAGAGCCTTTACTCTTCCTCTGCTGGCTCCCACTCATTTGTCCTTGTCTTTGTCTGGATCAAACTACACACGTGATGGCGTGATGCTGGTGAGCAATGCTGTAATTTGCTACATTGCACCCTTATCCTTTCTCCTCTCTCTCCTCTTCACTGTTTTCTTGTGCTGGACTCAAAATACAAGTTTTCGTGGTCTCTTTTTGATACACAACTTAGAACACTAGGGCCCCTGGTATGTGCCTGATTCTCTAGATCCTACTGGAGTGTAAATATCAGAAGCAGAAAGTGTGCTACTATTATAGCCAATCTAAAAAATGACAATTCAAGGAATTAGTCATACCAGCTTTAGTTTTGATTAAAGTAAAACCTCTGTCACTTAGACTAGCTATGTCAATTAAGTGGCTTTGTAAGCAAGCAGGAGATTTGGCCAGGCTGTCTGAGGTGACAGAGCTGAGGATGCTGGAAAGTGGAAGATCACCTGTCTTTGTCACAGAAACAATACCGAGGTCTTAGTCATGACTGTTGCGTGGACAGACCTACCTTGCAAATCCAGCTCCCTGGAGAAGTGAGTTGTTCAGTGGTGGCTCTTTCCACGGTTTGGTTTCTGTTGTGCAGCATGTGGCTGTGTTTGCTCTTTTCAGCTGTGTGCTAACGATATCCTGGATGGAGTCGAGGACCTCATCGATGGGATTTCTCATCTGCCAGAGCCAGACAAGACCCTTCACCCCCAGGACTCTGAGCCCCAGCATAACTCTGGGCACGGGGATGAGGAAGGTGAGACAAGTGATGGATTGTGGAACTTCAAACACCAGCTCTCGTTGTATTGGGAAGATGATGCGTCTTGGTATAGGAAAATAACATTATAGGCAAAGCACAGACTGGTGCTGTTTCGAGGATTAATAGATTCCCCAGCAGAAGGGCTTTCTGAGCTTTGTCCTACCATTCTTTATCTATTCTAACACAGCATAACATCATTCTAGCTGTAAAACAGCTCTTCTTGTCACAAGTAGCATTTAATTGAATTGTCTTTAGGTTATAGTTGTGGCTTCCTGCCAAAAATAAGGTAATTGGAAAGTCAGTTCTGGCTTTTAGGAAGGTATTTCATTTTAAGCTGAGAATTGAGCCCCCAGAAGAGAGGAGCGTATGTGTAAGGCACTCTGACACAAACTGCTTACGTCACGCCTAGTACCAAACTGCTTCTTCTGGGGTCACTGTGTGAACTGATCAAACATGGAGATGCTTGCTGGCATCTTCTCCTGTCACCATAAGAGAGAGCTTGTGCATTTTTGTTCATCACATGCTCATGTCCTTGGTAGCTCATGAAAAGCTGCCTGGACCTGGAGACCCCTTGTTTGAACCTGGTGCAACTACAGACTGCTCTGAATAAAATCCCCACTCTCCTTTCTGCTCTGAACCATGCGGAGCCGCAGGCTTGGTTCCCTGGGGCCTCAGGTTGTGTCAGGGGAGGTTTAGGTTGGATATTAGAAAAAATTTCTTTACTGAAAGAGTTGTGAAGTGTTGGACCAGGCTGCCCAGGGCAGTGGTGGAGTCCCCATCCCTGGAGGGGTTCAAAAAACGTGTAGACATGGCACTTCGGGACAAGGTATAGCAGGCATGGTGGTGTTGGGGTGACGATTGGACTTGATGATCGTAGGAGTCTTTTCCAGCCTTAATTATTCTGTGATTCTATGATTCTGCAGCAGGTAGCTGAAGGCTAGCAGAGCAGAGGGGGAAGGATGGTACCTCCGACTTCTGAGTACCAGATGCGTGGATGGGAATGGGTCAGGGGCTTTGACAGAAAGCATTGATTTGACTTTATGGAAGAGAAGGCAAACAAGGAAGGAATGTGGAGGAGGGTTTGTGTGGTTAAGGCTCTGGCCAGGTTAAACATTCAGGGTGTTAGTGTTTGAAGAACATAAGTACCAGAATAGAAGAGATTGCAGCAGACCCATGGTGGTGATGTGCACGTGGAAAAGCTATCTAAACACATTTCTGTATCCAGCACTGAGGAAGAAGAACTGAGTGCTCCCATGCCTTTGTGTCAGCTTGGGTTTAAATTCAGTTTCTTTCTGTAATGTAGCAGGGTGCTACAACGGATCCACATGTGAGGGGCTTACAGGAAAGCAATTTGATTCTCCATTTGGCTTGGTGACAAACTGGAGAGAAGGGGAGGAAGTGGTCTAATATCTGTTCTCTAAATAAAGGAGCAAGCTGTGAGGTTCCTTAGGGAAGGCATCTCTTCCGAACTGGAAGTTTCTTCCCAGCAAATCCCAGTGAAGTTTTTCTCTGCCCCCTGTCCTATGTGGCAGCAGCAGAAGTTTCTAGAAGTTGTCAGCACCACTGTCTGCGTGAGGGTTTTATAATATGGTCAAAAGAGCCCCAGTTACCTGGGCTCACCGTGAGCAGTACTGCTTGCTCCAGCTGGGAGCGTGAAGTATTCTCATTCTGGCTGTCTGACCTCTCTTTTTCCACAGGAGAGAGTTAACTCTTTCTCTGTCCCTGATGAGGTCATGTTCATGCATCCTGTGTGGTTTCTGTGTGGGTCTGGCTCTGGTTCAGGCTGTTAAGGTTTCCCTTGTGGCCAAAGGGAATGAAAATGGCTTTTCTGTAGCTGGGTAGATTTTGCTGCAAATACTGTGATTGCAGGATCAATGCGCAAGCGAGTCCCTAGGTAGGAATTTCAGTTCTTTCTAGCCTAAAAGCTATTGTGGACCGTTGATGTCTCGTCTTGGATGTGGCTGCATTGCAGTTGCAGACAAAGCCTCCATGTTATATTAGTAAAGCACTTTGGGGTATCTTTGAAGAGAACAGCGTTCTGCAGATAAATCAGAAAGCCCACCAGCTGTGTCTTCAGTGTGCAGCTCTCCTCACTGGCTGCTGCCTGTAAAGGATCTTTAGGAATCTAGTCAAATATGTGGGCTTTTGGGGATTAGAAAGTAATTGGAAAGGAATGGGAGGAGAAGACAAAAGGAGAGCACTGCCCATGTTGGGAGCCTCAGAGATGGCTTTTCAGTAAGATATCTGGAGTCTTCAGCTAGAAATAATCATCTTCCCCGAGAGCCGCTGATCTTCCTTTAATCGCCTTTTCAGCTCCCTTTTGTGGAGTATATCTAAGCACTATAATAAAATCACAGACAGGAATGAGTAGCTGAGCATCTGACCTATCCAAATTCAGCAACCCACTGGGCAGCAGTAAAGCCAGATTTATTTGTCTCAGCAGCAAAGTCAGTAACTTTTAGGCAAATGCCTGTGAAAGGACAGCTTTCTGCATTTCTTCCCATGTAATTTTTTGCTAGGAAAAGTCTATGGAATATGATATTGCGAGCATGAGAATGACAGCTGAATAATTGGGACTTCCCTTATGTCCTTGCAACTAGCATCAAGAAATGCGTTTGATCTTCTCAGCAAAACCCCCTTCAGAAGGAGCTGCCCCTGCCCTTCTGGGGGTACATAGCAAGAGTGGAGGCAAAAGTCAGGCACGACCAGAAGCAGAGACCAGTTCTTCTGAATCTCAGTCAAGTTTGCCACCTTAACCATAATTCCTTATGTCTTGCAGCACTTGCCTGGCTGTTTAAATGTATTGTGGCCTTCAGGGCTCATTGTCCTCCTGAAAACTGTTGGTGGAACTGGACAGCTAGACCCAGCATTTAGATGATTCTTTAAAGACCATTGAAACACTGGAGTGCCTGCAATATGAAATGCAAATGGCTGCTACAAATTAATTAAGCCTCTCGTAGGGCCAGAAATGCCCTCTTCTCTCTCCCAAAGCCTTATTATGCTTTGGAAGCATTCCCTGAAAGCCAGGAGTGGCGGGGTGTGAGTCCCAAAAACCAGAACTCCTCCTGGAGACTGCTTTGGCAGCAGTCCTTTCCCACTGAACCTAGGGGCTCCAGTTCAGCTGTCTGTGACTCTGGCAGTACTGTGTAGGGAGGAGAAGGGGTCTCAGATGAGTAGAGACAGACCATTTAGGGCTGCACAGAGTACAGGCGGCTCCTGTAACCTTCCTGGGAAACCTGTGTGCAGACAGGTTTGGTTTTTTGAAGAGAGAGGCTCAGAAGCCTGCCTCAAGACCCTCCAGCTCTCAGGTCTTTGCTAGGTAAAACTTGTACCTGTGTGTGTCAGAAGAGCAGAGGAAAGCCTGCTGTCTTGGTTACCTGCTGGCATCATCTGCCAAAAGTCGGTTATAGCTTGTGTCAACCTGCTCTCCATCTTTCCTGTCAGCCTTAAAAGAAGATTTCCTGGATGAGCCCCTGCTGGGAAAGAAAACGGATCAGCTGGGGCTGCCTCAGACACTGCAGCAGGAGTTTTCACTGATCAACGTGCAGATCCGAAATGTCAATGTGGAGGTAGAGAGTTTCCTTTTTCTGGCTTGTTAGGAGGGGATGTGGGCAGGCTGGCTCGCTGGAGCTTTTTGAGGGGAACCTTCTTTGCTGCAGTGACTGCTGTCTGTAAACAAGGTATATTTTGAGCTGTGGAGATCCACTTGGCCAGGGGTAGTAGCAAAGAGGAGAATCCCAGACAGTGGAAGTGTGGGAAGTGTTTCAGCCCAGTAAGTACACTGGCTGGTCCCAAAAAGGCTGGATGGCATTTTCCGCTCTGGCTAGACTGCAGAGTGGAAAGTGACTTGTTCCACTACATGCAGCTGATCTTATTTCAGCTGTTTCTGAACCTGATCTGCTGAGCCCTCCCTATCCTGCACACTCTCCCTCGGTTTTGGCACCTCCCTTGCACGCCAGACCCTCCTCTGTGCGTGGAAGCTGGCTGGAGGCACAGCACTGAACTGGGATGGGAGGCTTGAGGGAGCTGTCTGTCTCCTTTCCCCACCCCTGTGGTTTCACAGCTCATGGCATGATCCTGGTGTGGTTTTCTGAGACAGTGGTGTATGATCTTAGACGGTGCCGGTTACTGCTGCACTGGGCCTGGAGCTCTCCACGGCCAGGTGAAGTGGGCTGGGGTGCAGTGGCTGTTGGGGGTAGAGCCTGATTCCCAGTGCAGCCTGGGCTGGCTGTGATCTCCAGATGCTGGGGTGCTGGACTGGCAGTCTGCTGGTGCAAGCCAAGTCTGTCCCCATCTGCCTGGGGTTTTGTGCTGTCACTGTGTTCACTGCCCTTGAGAACAGCACGACTTCATCTCATGGGTGTGCAGAGGAATCGGCCCCTCAACCTGAATTTAAGCCACTGTAAGTTTAAAGGTCCTTGGAGATGTAACTACAGAGCAGTTGCTTTTCTTCACACAGATGGATGCGGTGAGTCGTAGCTGTACGGTGTCAGTGCACTGCGGCAACCACAGAGTCAGGATGCTGGTGATGTTCCCCGTCCAGTATCCCAATAACGCTGCACCGTCCTTCCAGTTCATCAACCCGACCTCGATCACTGCCTCCATGAAGGCGAAGCTGCTGAAGGTGTGTGAGGAGTGTACACTGTCTTTATAAATACACAAATGCTGGTCGCTTGATGTCTAGATTAGTGACACCGTAAAACATCTGATCTTGCTGAAGACCTACCAGTTGTCATTTTGAACTGATACACTGTGGAGCTCCTAGGGTGAGGTGTTTGTTGGGCTTGCAGCCCAGTATTTGCCTTTTTCTGCTGGTGCTTTTGACACATGTGTTCTTCACTGCCACTGCATTCCTGTGTGATGTGTATTGCCTGAGGATCCCTAACATTCTTCTCCTCACGTGGTTGCCCCAGCCCCGTACTAGACAAAATGACCAGCTGCAGAAGGATAAGATTTTTGAGCTGGGAGTTGCTTCCTGCTCTCCTCCACGAACTGTTTTAAAAATGAGGGGACTTTTGACACAGGCCACACTAATTCCAGACCAGGTGTTTGATCATCTGGTGTAGCAAGTCCTATTGCTGATGAAATCCCTTCCCCAGCAGCAAGTAGATAGATCAACCTGGGTTCCTTCCTAAAAAAACCTGATCCAGTTTGCCATAAACTGGTGTGAAATGTGTGGGCTACAGTAGTATATAAGCCCAGATCCTGGCTCAGAGCGTGCTGAATCTAGGTGAACCCTTGGTGCTCTGATCAAAGCTCCCAGCCGTTCCTCAAAGCAGACGGCACAGCAGCGGGTCAGTGTGGCTCCGGTGGGCATTACGGGATGGCTTCAGCCTCTCTGGATCCTGGCATCTTAGTTGTTCTGCGGGCAAAAAAGGACGTGGGGAAGGTGTGGATGTAACCGTGATTCAAGCTGCATCTTGTATGTATTCCAGATATTGAAAGACACTTCTCTGCAGAAAGTGAAGCGGAACCAGAGCTGCCTGGAGCCCTGCCTGCGTCAGCTGGTCTCCTGGCTGGAGTCTGTTGTGGTATGGAGAACTGCATGGGCTTCCTGCCCTAGTTTGTTGTCTTCTCCCACGTCCCACACTTCTGACTCTGCAGTGAGAGTCCGGCCTCTTTAGGCGTGTAAATAGACCCCTGTGACCGGCCATTACATTTGTGTAAGCGCTTCTGGTTAAAGTGGAAGAAAACAGAGCGGAGGACTAGATGTGTTCTGTTTCTGAAAATCAGGCCCTGAACGTTTGCTGCTTTGGGGAGCTCTGCATGCTCACTGATCTTCAGGTTAGCAGGAATGGCTGAGGGTTGGAGCGTCTTAGTGGTGCGTGGTAGCTTCTCAGCTCGGAGTGTATCTCACCAAGTGCCAGGGCATGGTTATCATCTGTGAGGGAAGATAAGAGCGTGCTGGTGGGTTCATTCTTGTCTGAAAGGCAGTGGCAGATGTCTTTACCTCCTCAGTTCCAGTCAAAGGTCCTGCTAGTCCTATTCTAGGGTTTTAACTTTTTTTTTTTTTTTTAAGGGAAGAAAACAGTGAAAGTCTGTTTTTTTCTGAAGCCTTGTGCTGAAGTTTTGTAGGGATGACACTGCAGATAGATCCAAGTCACACTCTGCCCTTAGCTGAGAGATCTGTGATACCTACTCAGCATCCCAGTGTGAGGTATCAGGTCTGTGTGTGGGTGAAGCATACTGGAGCGGGGGTTTTTAGCATTCAGGAAAAGACTGGAGAGTCTCCTCAGGTTTCTTTTCCAAAAGGTTTTGTTTATTCATCGCAAATAAAGGGCTTTGTTTTACATGGAGAAGTTTAATTCTGTTTGGTTTCGGCAGTAATATTGTAAGAGTAGGAATTTTCTCCATTGTATGGAAATCGGATGACTCAAGCCAGGCACTGCAGCCTTTGAAGAATTCCTTTAAACCTAAGCTGTAGTACTCTTTATCCAAATAAACACAGATTGCTGCCAAAATTCCAGTGGATAGGCCTGAGGTCCCCCAGTATTTCATACCACCTGCCTTCCTCCCTGCAAGTCTCCCAGCCTGCATTTGGCCCCCCACAGCTGTGTGGTACTGCTGCTTGAGGAGACTTTGTCTCACTTGCCTCACTGAGGTATGGGTTTAGCTCTGCTCGCTGTGTTGAGTCATATCCAGAGACTGAAGGTCAGATTTTCTGTGTGATTTCCCACTGTTTCACCCAAAGTTAAGCTCTGTATTTCAACACAGCTTTGGTGGGAGAGAAATCTCTGGATGAGCAGCCAGAGCAGCCCTTTCCTCAAAGGGAAATGTGCTTGCAAGTGCCTTTGCAGCCAGAGCAGTGACCGTGCTCTTTGCTTGATCTGCTCTGGCTCGAAGGATGAGCACCTTCCATGAGGCTGCTTGGCGCTGCGGTGCCCAGTGCTCCAGCTGGGTTTCCTTCCTGCGGCAGCAGGAGTGTGACCTTGGGTAACTTCTGTTGCAGAACCAAGAGGACAGCACGTCCAGTAATCCCTACGCTTTGTCAAACTCCGTAACAGCCCCCTTGCCCACATTCGCCCGGGTCTCCAATGCCTACGGCTCCTACCAGGACTCTAACATCCCATTTCCACGGACCTCTGGAGCCAGGTTCTGTGGTGCAGGTTAGCCCCATCGCTGCTACGGTACAACAGCTACCTGGGGAATGGTCCTCTTGGTGTCTTGGGGAACACTTGCCTGGGAGCAAGATGAGGCTTTGGTCACTGCCATGCAGTGAGTAAGAAATGGTATTGAAGTAGCAATGTTGTGATGAATTTACAGATAAGGAGACTAGTTAGCTAGTGTTTGCAGTTGGTGTTGCATGTGGGATTTTATGATTTGGAAATCCAGGACTAGTTGAAGAGGTGGCCTTTGGCCTGTGGTGTGCCAGAGGCATTGACAAACCTCTCTTTTACAGAAGACTGGGAATAGTGGGTTTGCTTGCCTGGTTCTCCCCTACCAGCATCAAACTGCTGGACAGGTTCTGGTGCTCAGTCTTCTCAAAATTCCTGTGATTTGGGATTGAACTTACCCCTTGCTGAAGCCATATTCTCATTATTAACCACTGTTTCCTGATTCTGTACCCCTTCTGTTGTCCAAAATAGCTTTCCAAAGGTCATTGGGAAACTTCTCCTGAATGGGAGATGGGGTACAATTACCTCCAGGTTTCCAGGAGAGAGTACAGTGCAAAGATCATCCTTAAAAACCAGGTTGAGGTCTGAGTAAGAGCTGTTAAGTTCACTGAGCAGTTTTGGGTGCAGGCATGCCTCCCCCAGACCTGACTGCATCCCAGTTCGAGCATGTTTTGAAAGCTGCTGTACATACAGGTCTCACTGAATTCCCAGCAAAAGTAGAACAGAGTAGTATGGCGTCGAGCAGGCTCAGTGAATCTTGCTAAGTCCTGAAACCCTTGCAAGAGTGGGTGGCTGAAGACACTTGAGATGCTAACAAATGGGATGAGGCTTGTGGGAGAGTGCCTTGGAGTTGGCTTCAGGTGGCTTGGGTTATCCTTTTGAAAAGGAGAGCCGTACAAGCTGCAGTGATTTCTCTGCACAGCTAAATAGCACCTCACTTGCCTCTGGAGTATCAAAGTGCTTGACAAGTTCTGGTGAGGAGTTAAAACATGAGCATGTATTTGCTCATTTTCCTTTACTGTCTTTTCTCTAACATCTGTGAGCCCCTTGAGTCGGTGCTTTTAAGACAGTCATCTCAACAAACGTGCTACTTAATGGATTTGCAAAGAGTGGATTTGGGCTGAGAAAAAGAGATTGTTTACTTGTAGTTTAAAAGCGCTCAGAGAGGTAGATAGGCACCCAACCCCTTGATCGTACTTTCAACAACCAGGCTTCCCTGTGTGAACCACCCCCGGGTAATTGGCTTCTCCTGGCATGATCTTTATGCCGTGTCTCTCTCCTCAGGGTACCTGGTGTATTTCACAAGACCCATGACCATGCACCGTGCAGTGTCCCCGACGGAGCCCACACCCAGGTGAGTACCCTGCATTGCATTTGAAGTGTGCCGCTGTCACTGGCAAGAAGGCAGGAGAAGATCGTAGCCTGCGCTGGAGCTGCTGGCCCTCAGAAAATGCTAGCCTCTAGTGTTAGCTGTGCCCTCGACACAGAGAAGCTGGTCCCTTGTATCACTGGCTCTCCACAGAGAGCCCTTCCTTCACACCTGAAACTTTGCTAGCAGCTTAGGTCAGTGGAGATATCGGGGTGAGCCTCCAGAGCACTTTGGGTGGAAGCTCCCAAAAGTGTATTCTCTTGTTTCCAGGTCCCTGTCAGCTTTATCAGCGTACCATAGTGGCCTCATTACTCCAATGAAGATCCGCACAGAGACTCCAGGCAATCTGCGTTTGTACAGTGGGAGCCCGACACGCAGCGAGAAGGAGCAGGTCTCCATTAGCTCCTTCTACTACAAAGAGAGGGTAAGTACCAGACCAAAAAGCCTTTCCTAACACTTCAGCTTTCGTGATCTGTATTCCTTTTATATAGCTGTGGGCATTGCTGGTAACAGAAGCTTCATACTTCTCTCAAGAAGGCATCCTTTGACAGGCAGCTCTGTTAAAAAGTCACATGGATTTATCTCCTCCGAGTAACTGCTTTTCTGATCCTCCCTAGCACTTGGCCTGCTTATTTTGATAACTCTCCACACTGACCATCATAGCCTGCTGTCTCCCTTTGCATTACGTAGGGTTAAAATCTCACACTGAAGAAGTTGTAGTCTCCAGATAAGTACATATAGGTAACTGCTTTCCTTGGCACTCCCTAGTGTATGTAACTGCAAAGGGTTGTGGCTCTCTGCAGCTTACTGATGACCTCTCCTGGTTTATGGGTCATATTCGGCTTATTTCTGTTACAGCTGTCTCTTTCAGGGATATGTGCCCCTTTGGGCTGTTTTAAACAAAAATCATTCCTCACGATTCTCCAAATATCTTCCAATGCACGTGCTTCTGGTTTAGACATAGGTCCTGCTGCTGTTGTTTACCAGCAAGGCTTTGGGGCAGGGTGGGATTGTTTCCTTCCGGGATACAGTGGGTGAGGAAGACCCTTTGGTAACGTAGGGTGGCCTTAGGGTAGTGCTGAAGAGCTGAGGGCCTGGTGTGCCTGGAGCAGATGCTGTGGGACTAATGGGCCGTGCAGCTTGCTCAGAAACTAACTTTCTGTGCTTCAGCAGGGGGTGAACTGGCTTGCAAAAACACAGTAAGCTTCCACCCAGAGCCTGAGAATTCAGGGCATTTGAGTAGTTTGCCCGCTGCCATGTTGAGTGTACACATCTGCTGCAGCAATAGAGAGCTTCCAGGTACGCCAAGGAAAGCCAAGAGCCGTCTGCGCTCCGCTGCAGTTGAGCTTGGGGACTCCTGTCCCGGGAGCAGAGGGAAAGTCAGAGCCTTGAGCTCTCATCCTTCCTGGGCACTGAAAGAGGTCGTAATTTTCCAGCAGTGCTGGACACAACAGCTGACCCCTCTGGGACCGTGTCCTGCTTAGGTGATGCAAGTCCGTCATTATACCTACGAGCCTCTTCCCCCATTGCAAGCTTTGCCTCCATACAGACCCCAGAAGACTCTCAGAGTCCCCATTCTGTTTTTTTTTCCACCACACAAAGTTCTTTTTGATGACAAGTGAAAATGGTGCTGCCTGGTACAAGAATTACAGCCTGTTCCAGTCTTCGCAGGAGAGTTTATTTAAAGGGCTGCCTCTGTCCTCTGCAGCATGCTTGTCGCTGGTACACAGCTCTCTTAAGATGACAGACATGGCTAAAAATAACACATGGAAGCAGCTTGGTGCAATTTCATGTGACCTGTCTCCCCAGCCCTTGTATTGATGGCGACAAGGTATTTTGTCAGGGAGGGGGGAAAAAGTCAAGAGAACAAAGCATGTATGTAGCCATGTCTGCCAAAAGCCAGGAAAAATTGCTCTGTTCCCCTTCCCCCCATCAAACTATCTGCTTGCATGCCGAGTTGGGAGAAGTGTAAGGGCCCCAGCAGGGAGCTAGATTGAATGCTCTTGCAGATGAAATAATTTTTTAAAAACCCAAAAATCTGTATCTCCCTTCAGCAAAGGTTCTCTGATTCTTCGGGAGCTGATGTCATGGCCTCTCGTAGATTGATGCTACATATTTTTGTGTCATTTCATTGTGAGGATTTTAAAAAGCCCAGACTCTTGAGTCTAGTTAACTCCTTGCACTGAAGCTTGGATTTTATAGTTGCATTAAACAGAAGTTGAGATGTTGTGCGTTTAACTCTCATGTTACATAACTTTAGCCCCAAAACTGAATTTGTCAGCGATAACCAGGTATTTAAATCCCGTGTAGCAACAATTGGCATTGCTGCCGTTAGCAAACAAATGGGATTTGTGCATTGCTAGACAGGAAACATGTCATGTTCCCATGAAGGCAGTGGAGCTGCCGACCCAACAGAGATCTCCGAGTAAACCAAAATGAAACTAAATCTGGCACTAAGCCTTTCTGTGCTCGTTTAAATGTGTGTGTGTGTGTGTATATATATACACACACAGACACACATATATAAAAATCTTTCTCACTTTTTTCCACACGTGCACAGTTCCCCCTTCTTTTTCCCTCTTTTTCACTCCTCTAAAAACCCCACTAAAGAATAGTAGTCAGCAGAAAAGAGAAGCTGTGTCTGCACTGTGGCAGTGCCATCACTGTTTCAGACCTGGAAGCCTCTTAAAGCAGCTGCCATGGCTGTGTTTTTCTCCCCCTAGTTAGAGGGTCGTGCCAGTGGGGACCTGGGGACAGCCCAGCTTTGCCTGAGACACAGCCCTGCGCACGGGTGGTGGCTGCGGTGTCCTCGTGCTTCCCATCGGGCTTGGAAACTGCTGCTTCTCAGGACATCGCTCAGGCTTTGCCTGGTGCCCACCTGGGTGCAGACCTCTCAAGCTCGCAGCACGTGGGAGCGTAGGCTGGCAGCGGTGACTGCCTACAGGAGAGCAGGACTTTGCAGGGGGACTGAGTTTAGTTTTGCTTCTTACCCGCTGTACTGAATTTCCTACTAACCCTTTTCTCCTCCTCTGGTGAGGCCTGATGGAGGAACATGTAGCACAAGGCTGCAGCCTTCTCCTCGCTCCTTCGGTGGGACCTCACCCCTCGGCTCCCTGCCTGCAGGGTTCTCCCAGCAGTGAGTTGCAAGGGAAGGTAGAGGCTGAAGGCATGGCTGATGGTGCTGGCTGTCTGTCACCAGCTGGAAATGAATGTAAAACATGTTGCACGTGACACAAATAACCCTCTTCTTCCCCTTTTTGTTGTGTTGACTCTTACAGAACTGTAACAGGATTTTTTTTAAAGTCAGTGCACAGTAATGCTCTTTGAGAGATTCCATTTATTGTTGCTGTAATACTGCACTGAGTACTTAATGAAATGTCTGCAAGTTTGTAATGAGAGCCTACTTTGGAGCTATTCTGCATAATCAATCAGTGAATTTGATTGCTTGCTCAACCTGAATGAGTTCCTCAACCCGTAACGGCAATTTCTACATGGCCTTGCCAAGCAGCAGGGTCTCTACATCCCTTCTAATATCCTGACGTGCAGCTTTTATTGTTTAAAATGAAAGTGAACAATTACAGCAGGTTCCAGTGAATGAAGTCCTGGCGGATGCTGGATGTTAAAGGGATGTCTGAGTAAGCACAAGTGTTTATTTAGCTTCCTGCAGATTTCTGTGCCAAGGCGCTGGACAACTGTGTTAAAACTGATGCAGTTTGCAGTAGCTGCCTTCCTCTTCAGCCAAGAGGAGTAAAACTGGTTAGAGTAGGAGCCTGGCATATGGGGCACCAGAGTGTTGTCCTCTGCTCTGCTGTCCATTCATGGTATGAACAAGGTCCCGTCGCTGCAGTTCGGCGCTTCTTGCAGTAGTACAGCTCCGTGCAGAAGACTTCACTCCGATTTGTGCTTGCTGAAGTCTTCCNCAGAGGCTGGTGTGGGGTGCAGACGCAGCAGCCCTCGCTTTGCAGGGGCCGTAGGTAATGTNGTGTGGTACAACTGTGTGTGGATGAAAGCGGGGGTTGTGGTTTGCAACAGTTCGTTGTGTAACAGAGCCATTGGGAACGGTATCTTTTACTCTGCTAGTTGAGGGCACTTTTCGTTTCTGTTTATTTACCTTTGTCTTTAATTTTCTTGGTGTCTTTCTTCCCTTTTCCTGGGTATAACGTTTTCACATACAGATGTCTCCTCGCTCTGCCCGGCGACGTTGGTCCATACAAGCAATAAACGACTTCCCGGTACTGTGCGCTGTGCTAATACTGTCCTTGATATAACCCTGTCTTCTGCCCAAGGGCCCAAGAATAAAATGCCACCTGCCTGCCTTTGAGTAACCTGCACAGAGGTGGGGGACTTGCACTCCACACAGGGCCTAGGGCTTCAGTCAGAGTGGATGCACGTGTAAGGGGACAGGAGCAAACACTGGTTTGCAGGGTACAAATACTGACCTACAGCGTGCCTGTTTTACCTGGCCTAGAAGTCAGGAAAGGATGCCAAGGGGTGATGTGAAGTTTAAGGAAGGATCAGCCCCTAAGAAGCAGAGAGTGCACTGCAGAGGAGCCAAATGGCTATTATGCTTCGTCAGCCAACTGATGAGACTGACATTAAAGCACCTCATTTCTGAAAAAAAGGCAGCCTTGCTGGAGAGGGAGGATCACTGAAGAGCTGTGGAAGAAACAAACTGGTTGAGTTGCTGACAGCGATCTGTCAGCTCATTAAAATGAACTGTCCGTTCTCAGTGCAATGCACCATAAAGTCTTATTTTCTGGAGCAACAGGTAGAATTTCTCCTTAATTTGTGATTTTTCTCCCAGCCCTTGGAATCGTGCCACCGTGCATTGAGTTTGAGCAGTTGCACTTCCAGCCACCCAGCAGGTATCCCTCCTCCGGGCACCTGCCCTGCCGAGACTGCTTGGACAGCGGATTTCTGTCAGGTCCATGTGTCACTCAAGCTTGAACATCATTCATGTGAACGTCTTGATGATATCAAGTGTTGCTCAAGCTGTGCTGTACATTTGGGCAATTACTATCTCATCACTCATCTGCCAAGCACAGGCAAAGCTTAGAAAACTCGATTTAAAGATGATCTCTAGGTCCATTTTTCTTAATGTCTGCGTGAACAAGTGTTTATTCAGAGCTGCTGTCTGTCATGCTATCTCTTGATAAGACAGCAGGGAGTAAAATAGAATCCTGTAACACCTAATTTAACCTGGTATAATAGGATCAAGCCTTCCTAATTACAGCAGCTCTAAGACTACACTAGCAAATAATAGGTGAAAGAAACCAGAAGTAATTTACTTGACTCCATCAAGGCTTTTTGCAAAGAGATAATAAGGAAATGTGAGAGGTGGAGGCAAGAAATGAAGTTCTGTCTTGCATCAGGAGCAGACTGGAACAAAGAAAACCAAGCAAGGAACTTGCCAGCCTGTGCTGTGGTGAATTGTGGTGCACAAAGTGCCGCAGTTTAATTCCCTTACCACTGGCTTGGAAGCAGAGCGAGTAGTAACGTGATAAAGTTATAATTTTGTGTAACCTATACTTAAAAATGATACGTGGATGAGTCCAAGCCTTGAAGGATTGATTGTATTTCTGGATAACCTTTGGAAGAGGCAAATCACGCTTTCGAAAGCGGGCAGTAGTGCCCAAGGCGAAGACGCAGGCGGGCACGAAGAGAAGCGTGGATTATTTGTGCAGACCAGGTCCCTGCCTTCTGGAAGAATAGCTCAGCATTGCTCAAGGCGCTCAGGGAAGCAAGGGCTTAGCAAGTCTAAAGGAATAATTCCTCCTTCTTTCTAGGTAATGACTCGCCTCCACTTCAGTAATGCCTGTTGTTCAGGGCAGGTGCCAGCTATGAATTGATGGAAGCCGTAAAGAAATATTCCTGCTGGGGGGCACTCAATTCAGAAGTGCCTCCAATTTGTTAGCCTTTTTGTGGAAGGTGCCTGGTGCTGTGGGAGACGCTGGAAATAGTAAATGTTGATTATTTTGAAGAGAAAATCCAGGCAGTGCTGCATGACCTGCATGGGGGAGTTAATCTGTAGGCAGCGGTTCAGAATAAAGGAGCACAGCTTTCTGCAGGGAGGCAGCAATTTCTACATGTTGTTTAAAAAAAAAAAAAAAAA
>Ga0065711_1006570_pt1 | contig 30907 bp, 28 predicted proteins | sample Hoacrofraction12_FD_59098 | JGI IMG/M metagenome (GOLD analysis project Ga0065711, IMG submission 59098) | Hoatzin crop microbial communities from Cojedes, Venezuela - Epithelial fraction 12 v2 (version 2) | ecosystem: Host-associated > Birds > Digestive system > Esophagus > Crop | place... | reverse complement strand
GGGGGGGGGGGGGTCTTTGTATCTGGAATCTGCTGGGTGCTGATTTGACATGGCAAGGAGATGAAAGTTGGATTCATGCTAGTTTCAACATCAGAGGATTGGAATGCAGCCTACTTAGCACAGGAGTCAAACAATTCACTGGCAATAGATTGCTTTCCACTTCTAGATCTGCTAAATAAATAGAAAACTAATTAACAGTGTAGTATGGCAGATGTAGCAGGTTTGAATTTCATTAGAGCGCTGGCTAAGCACTGAAAGAATCAAGAAGTCGTTATGTGTCCTATTGTCTAATGAATCTTTCAGACTGGCTTTTCTGTGGGACAGACAAGAGCTATTTATGTGCCCTCTGCGTAAGAATTTCCTGATACATTTCCACTTAAAATAAGACTGAACGTGTAAGCCCCTGAAATTATTGCAAGTATTCTTTTCATTTTCCATAAAATTACTTTGGTTCCAAAACAGCAGGGCTGCGTGTCTTTGCCTTGTGCATTTCTGTTCAGCTACTTGAAGCTTTTTTAAATATGTTTTTCACAGGGCATTTTTATATTTCATTATATTTCTTTCTCCCTGATGAAAAGTGATAATAGGTTGTATTTCCTGTAGTAGTTAACAACAGGGATCACACAAAGGAGTATCTATATTCACACTCTGAAAGGAAAAAAAAAAGTTAAGGCATTTATTTTTAGACTTTTTCCCCCTAAATACATATTAAACTGAACTTCCTATATCCAGAATTGCATAATGAGATTTGGCAGTATTAATTAAAAATAAAAGTGGTGTTTTGCCCCATAAGAATCAAGAAGATAATTATGTTACTTAGGAAATGGTAGTCATATGATTTTGCTTTCAGTGCATAATGAATAAACATTAAGTTCTGTGCAACAAAAAGGTTTTACAAACCCACCCAAGCCATAGGACCTGTTTGAAATCCTTCCAGGAAAGCCTTATTGAAGCCCTGTAGCAACTACCTGATTTTACTAACTCGCGTGGTTATGTATGTATGCTTGCAAACACACACTCGTTTAATCAAGTCCATAAATTCTTAAAGCATATATTCCCAGGAGGTGGTTCGGGCGGGCATGCAGGAAATACCAGGACCATTTCTGTATTTTAATATTTGGACCTTGGAACATTTTTGTCACACTCCACATAGCATCATTCCTAGGCAAAAAAAGAATTAAATGTCTTTCAAGTGGCCATTATAAAGCTAAGTGCTGTACATAAATATGCATGAGAGGTCATTATTGCCAAGAGATGATGCTTAAAAGGTTCAAGTGTCTCTTACTCAGATTTTCCTACTTGCTCTATGGCAGTAGAGCGAGTACTTCAAAGGTGTGGTTGCACGTCCAGAAACTGATTTCTGTTTTTCTGGCTTTTACTTCTTCCATTTTCTGGTGGGGTCTCCCGACGAGCAAGCGCAAGCTGGCGGGTCCCCGCAGCCGCGGGCTGCTACGGCTGTGTGCTGGCAGCCCTCCCCTACGCAGCTGGGCTGCCTTGGGGATCAAGGCCCAGCGGGGATCCCGTCAGCCCTCAGAAACAGCAACGGTCGCTGGAGGACCAGCAGCCTTCCTTCCAGCCCCGCAGAAGCCAGCTCTGGAGCCATGGAAACGTTGGGGACCCTTCTCCCCACAGCACCCTGCAGCCTCCTAGCCCGGTGCTCGCGGCACGGCACCCCATGTCACAGCACCCCATGGCATAGCACCCCACGGCACGGCACCCCATGGCATGGCACCCCACGGCGGCGATGCCGCAGCAAGGCCAGCTGCTTCACCTCCGGCTTCCCAAGAACAACGGGAAAGCGCAGTGCAAGGAGCAAGGCCTCGACATGGGGCGAGCGATCCCGGGCGTGACGGCGGGGCTGCGGAATGCAAACGCACCCTCCCGCTAACTCCGGCTGTCAGCCCGCTCTCCGGCACAGCCGAGGCCCCAGGAAGGACCATGCCAGCGGTCTGTTCGGACAGGAGCCTGTAGCCTGCCGGGTGTTTTCCAGCGGCCGCTGCGGGAGCGGCCAGCGGCTGTGCCAGCCTCGGGCAGCGCCGCAGCAGACGCCATCCCGGCCGCGCTGTCCTGCCCGGGCGGCTGCGGCGGCAGCAGCTGCTCTCGGCGGGTCCCACGCTCGCTGGGCATTTCCCCCGCCCCGTTTCCTTCCCCACAGCTCTGCCACGGGGGTTTTGGCGCGCTCACGTGCGCGTTAGCTTGGTATGATGTCATTCTTCCAACGGCTCAAACCTTTCCAGAGTGCTCGTCAGACCTAGGACTACTGTGGGTTGGGGCTTTTTTTTTCTTTTTTCTTTCCTCTTTCTGAAAAGCTGTGGGTAGAAGTATGAAACACGTATTGCCAGGCTTTACTCGGACGTACAGGCAAGCTGACGCTCTCCCCGCCCCAGGGCAGCCTGGCGAAGGGGACTACGTACGCGGTCCCTGGCTGCTCCTTCTCCGCCAAGCCAGCTAGTGACGTCCTCCGCCACGGCTGGCTGCCGTGCAGGCAACCCCGAGCAGCAAGGAGGTCCTCACTTCTGATCCCACAGCGAACGGATTCATGTGCCTCCCTCCCCAAATCCCGGGTTCTACCATACGACACGATTAAAATGAAGACCTGTAATTATTTTTATGTTTCAGCTTTTTGCCTATGATTTCAATCGCTTTTAGCAACACGGTCTGCATCCCCTCAGCACATCTCACTGCAGAGCCACGGTTCAGCTGGGGAGTGCATTGGTTCTTGCCCTCTGGCTAACGCACCCGTTTCTCCAGTCGCTGTCTGTGCATTGATCTCCATCGATCCAGCTAGCAGACACGAGGCACCCGCGCTCCCATTTCTGCCAGGCAGATGTGCTGGCATTACGGCACCTTTCATGGCAAGGTTATCTCTTGTGTCACAGCCTTCATCTGCAAGGCATTTCACTGATTATTTTTCATGAGTAATCCTCAGCACAGAGGCTGCCCAAGAGCCGGGACAGTCCACGTGCCTGCCGTGGCTCGGCGTTTTGCACTCGGCTGGTGAGCACACCCATGCAGCACGGGGCACTGCTGGCTTGGACCCATTCTTCAGCGGGAGGAAGGATGTCGTCAAACCAGTCAATCTGTCCAGGGCTGGAAGGAACAACACCCAAAGGTACGCACGCTAATCCAGCAGCATTACAGCTGCAGTAAAGACCTGATAACATCGCCTGAGAGCAGCACGGAGAAGAGCGGAGGAACAGCTGGCAGAAACTTCCCTGCTCGTTGGCAGCCAGATGTTGGGGGAGACAGGCGGAGGTGGGGTGCTGTTGGGAAACACGGGAAATGGCGTGGCCGTCAGGAGGTTCACTTCCCCTGCTCAGCGGCAGCCTGGCTGCCAGAAACACCCTGCCATCATGAAAATGTTGCAAGTGCAGCAGAAGTAGCAACAGATGCTTTTTCGCTAGCTCAGCGAAAGAAAAGGACAAGAAAAGCGACTGTTTCCTCCTGCCCCTCAGCTGGCATCACCTCCGCCGGGGCAGCGGGCAGGCTGCGGGCTCCCGGGAGAGCGGGGCACAAACCTCAGCAAGCCGGTGCCTGCGGCTCCGCCAGCGACAGAGCTCGGGACAGCCGGGGAGCTCGTGTCTGAGCACTCACTGCGTTTTAGGGAAACGAAATTCTGACTCCCAAAAATAAAAAAGGAGAAACGAATCTGACCAGCTTTACACCGATTCAGTTTTCTGCTGGCCCGTGGCATGTTTCAGACACCAGCTCAGCTGCCTTTGAAAACCCAAACAGGAGCTGGGGCTAAGGATGTCTCAGCAGGCTGGGTTTGCCCGGTCAGATGCGTCAGCCTCCGACAGCCTCCAAGGCGAGCAGAATCTCTGGCATTTTAAGCTTCCCCTTTCCACACCACCTTCCAGCCCCCTACACCTCCCATCCCCCCAGACTATTAATTGTAAAACAATACGTCCCTAATCCTATCACCGTTCTGTGTGGTCACCAAATCACCAGGCGAGGCAGGTCCTCAAGGGAACACTCCTGTCCCTGCATTGTCGGTAAGGAATGGAATCCTTTCATGCTTCACAACGCCCTTGAGGGGGAGTCACGCCAATTAACACAACTGGATTTTCCTTATTACAAGACTGAAATTAATGAAAGCAGAAAAAAAAGGGGGAAAAAGGAAGATAGTGTTGAGTTGTGTTTTGTAACGCATTCTGATCAACAGGCTGAGGATGCACGACTGTCAGCAAACCCCAGCCCCTAGGAGATAAACGTTTGCCTCGGTGCTGAGGAAGGCAGGCTCTTTTTGTCCATGTAAGTCCATCAAGTCTGAACCCTATTTCAAAATAAGGTTTGTGCAACATTTAGGCGTAGGACAGGCCTTGTGTTTACACCTGACATGTCACGGCCTGAATTCACTAAGGGTAAAGGTCTCCTAGAAGGGAAGTCCACATCTGCTGATGGAAGTGTAAGGTCTTGACTGCAAATGCCTAGACTGCACGGAAGAGTTTAACGGCCAAGGAGGCTTTGGAGCCATGACAATGCAGCTCTAGCACCCCTTCACTTCTCCCTATCTACGCACCAAAATGCAATAATAATTGCATTAATAATTGATGATAGGTAAATGCCAGCAGCAGTTCGATTAGAAGTTGGGATTGGCCTCATCACAGTTGGGAGCTAATAAAGACTTTGACATTTTGGGGGGTTGGATTCAAGAAAACATGCCTGAGGAGGCAGCTGGCATCTCGTGGTTTCCCTTGCACCTTGGTCTACAAGTCATTTACAGTAACAGCTTAACGATACCAATTTGAAATACACAGGGACGCTGGTAGCAGTAAAATTCATTCATTAAGGGAAGAATTCCTTCCAGGGGCAAGCAAGCTATTCCCTCGCTCACTGCGAGGACCTCACGTCAGTGCCTAACCGGGATCACCAGGCTGCCTCCACAGACACCGAAGCTCTCAGCGACCAGCCCAGGGCATCAGCCTTCCCTCTCCACTCACACCACGGCTGCAGGAAATGTCACCATTACCTCCTTTTTGTACCAAGGTCAGAGGGTCCTGAGGATGATTCTTGAGAAACCCCTCTGTTCGCTGCTCTCCATTACCTCCCCTCTCAATCTTACTCACCGTCATTTCCCCATTAGACACATCGTTTTCTGTCTCACAGTTCCCCTTTCAATCCTCAGGTCCTCCAGCTTCACCAGCCACCTACATTTTCTAAGCAGGAGAACTAAGCATTTCCTTTATCCAGTACATAACTCAATTTCATCAAAGCAAGAGATCAGTCGGTCTGGCACAATCTACTGCAGCAAGCTCAAATGCAGCATTTTTTTCCAATGTCTCTTTACCTCCACGCAGCTGAATGCTCTTCCTTTCAAAAATTACGCTAGAGGTCTACACACAGTTAAGGTTTCCCATTTTCCTTTACCTCCCTTCAGCCTCCCGCCTTCTGCAGACGAACGCTGGAACAGAGAACTTCAACGTTACGCACTGACTCTACCCCACTTTTCATGTCACGCTGAAATACGAGCAAAGGGGCACCTGGGCCACATGGACCAACCTCACTGGGCCACCAGCTCCTTCAGCTCTTGTCCTCTCTCTGGACCACCTGCAGTACATGCAAATGAGAAGAGCTTTCCTCAGGAGGAATCTGAAAACGCAGCCCGAGCCGGCGTTAGACAGGAGAGCTGCGGGCTGGAGCAGCTCCAGGCTGAGCATGCGAGCTCTGAGCTCGGCTCCCCCAGGCCCCAGCCCATGCTCTGGCGGCCACCACAGCGGGAGGCTGCGAGAGGTCAGCCGAAGGGACGCCGGCGACCCATCTCCAGCCGCACCCCAGCTCCCCGGCAGCGAACGCCCCGTGGACACAGGCGCCGAACCGCCTTACGTCACACCACATCTGCAGCACTTCTTGCAAGATGTTTGGCCACTTCGCGTGCAACCAGCTTTGGGTCCCATTGCTAGGCAGCTATGTCTGCTCACACACTGTAAATGCACGCGTTAAGGTTATGAACTCCATCAAAGTCTATAAAAATTAGATGTTGCAATGCTCACACCTACTTCTTTCATCCCCTGAACCTTAAAAAGGAACACAAACAGAAACTTGGCTGCCATCCTCAGGTATTTTTCCTACACTGACTTGTCCTAGCCATCTCCTTAAGGCACCTTTACCTTTTTCCTAGCTTCGCATTTTTTCAGGTTAAATTACAAACACAAGTGCAAACACCCTCTGCTTCCCAAAGCCTTCCTCCTCTTTGCTCTCAGTTGCACCTCTTTCTGTGATGTCCTCGCTTCCTTGTGCTCCTTCTCCCAGGTGACCGCTGTACAGTGCCAAGAGAGTTCAGCAGAGAAGCGTCTCGCTCCATTATCTACCTCTACCACAAACAACCTCTGCTGATTTTTTTCTCACCACCTGGATTCTGTAATGAAGCCCGGCATCTAGAGGCTCAGCCCCATACCTCCCATCTTTCCTAGTGATGTCTCCTGGCACACTGAATTCCCGTACTCTTGAAGTCTGAGGTTGCTAAAATTAATTTTTTATTCCTCTCAACTGCCTCTTTTGCCTCTTTTATTTAATGAAGTAAAATAATTGATTTCCAGTGACATCCATCATTCTAGTGAGGACAGCTAGCTGCCTTGAGTGCTCCCCGGACCTCAAAGACACTTCTTCCCCCATCATTCTCCTTTCAAAGTTTGGGATGCAACGATGTCTGTTCTTCATTTCACAGATATTTCTCCCATAGCCAGCTTAAGTTTCCTCTGTTCATTTAATTCCTTTGGCATCTATTTTTTTAAAACAAATCTGAGGAGTAAACAATCCTCTTTTTCAATAGTTCTTTATTTTGGTGGGTTTATTCAATTACTTAATTCTCTGGTAGCCTTTACAGTTAATGACTGTTTATTTTACGTCCTTGGAAAACGTATAGAAACTGTCACCGACTTTCCACTTCTCCCTGCTGAATACTGAGGCACAAGTAGTAATTCACTTTCCTGGCAATATCCCCCTTTTTGTCAAGGTTGCCTCCCCGTTGCTCAGGAAGGTGATGGCTGTCTCCCCCAGTGACCTTCGGCTTCCTATGGACCAAATTTATAAAAACTTTTATTGTGCTCACAACTTTTCCCATCTTCTTTTCCTGTCTCAGCTTTTTGGATCATTTTCTTGCATTCTGCTTTCACAATAGGCTCTTGTCCCCTTTTCTGCAGCGCTGACCCTGCTGATTTATAGGTCTCATATTCTTCTTTCTTTATTGCTCTTTGTATTTCCCTGGTTATTCACAGTGGCCGTTTCTACTCCAAGTAGATTTATTTCTCAGTGGTATACAGATTCCTTGAACTCCATGGACTACACCTTTGAGTATTTCCCCACCGTATCCTACCTCGTCACTGTCCTCTGCGGGTTGTTTAAGGATACATATGCACGCCTCTGTTTTCTGTGAGTTCAATGCTTTGGCAACTTCTGATTTTGGGGAGTCCCAAGCTCCTGATCTCGGCACTCACTAAGCCTGGCCTGCGTTCCCGTAACCCCCTCCGCGTGACGCATGGCGTACCTGGGCAGGCGCCCAGTGCCACAACGCAAGCCCGCAGCTTTAGCTGTATATTCATGGTCTTTGCCATAGTTCCTGTGTAGCATATGAGTGCTTCCCCGAGAGGAATGAGCTTGTTTTCACACTACCCTGTGAGTAGAGAAAGTGTTGTTATTTACATTTCATGGAGAGGAAAACCAAGATACAGAAATTAAGATCCACATTTGTGAAGGCACTTATGTGCCTAACTCCAATTCAGCCAAAAATAAAGTTTTCTGATTAAGTTAGCCCTTTTCTCAGAAGCCAGGCTGCTTTCCTTTCTGAAGCTCCCCATCTTCTAACACTTTCCAGCCCGCTTGTCCCACACGCAGGTCCTGCCTCCACCAGCACCGCTCGGTTCATTCCTCGTGCCCACATAATTCCCTCTCGTCTTCCCCTTTGCTCTCACACAGAAGCTTAATATCTATGTGCTTAATTAGCACAGCTGAAGGCTGGGCCAGCCTGCAGCCGGCATTGCTTCCAGCAAGGCAGCCCCTGGACTCGGACAGCAGGGTTTTTTCAGTGCCATAGCTAGGCACTCTAGATCCTGCTGCTGCACTACTGAAATCAATGACACATTTGAACGGTAAGAACTGCCCCGAAGCTCTTCAAAGCCTGCTGTCCTTATTTTTCATTTCGGGAGCAGAAGTGTTCCTTCCAGGAGGGCCCCTTCTGTTTGAAAGGCAACAGGACCAAAAGCACAAAGAAAAGGACACAGACAGGCTGGTAACAAGTGCCAGCAAACAGTGTCCAACAAGTGTCTTCCTCTTTCCCTACCTCAGTTTCCTCAGCTTGGGGAGAGCCAGACATAAAACCAGAAACGGTCTTCTCCAGTGCTGGAGGATGGATGGAAATGCAGTACTAAAGGTTACAGAGAATTATTCTTAAATGGGCTCAAGTGATGTTTGCTTACACAATGCAGACTTAATAAAGCAATTTCAGATAAAATGTATATCAAAAAACATTTAAACAAAAGCATCCATTGCAACCTTAAATACGGAATTCCATGAGAGGAGAGAATGAGAAAATGGGAACTGCATAATCACAGGCAGGAAAGAACAACAGGGGAATAACGACAAATCAAATGCAGCAACTCTTTTCTCTCTCAAATGACACTTCTCATCAGCCAGCTCATGTCAAAGGGAAGGAACAGAATCTCCTGGGCCTCTTGCCTACGAGATTCCACTCCGCATACCTGCCGCACTCCGGAGCTGCGCCCGCCAGAAGGCCCAGCTCCACCACCCCCAGCTAACGGGTCTGACACCTCCCTGCGAAACCACCCTCGCAGACGCAGACCCGGGAGCCAGCTCCGCACCGGAGAGCCGGCCGCGCCGTGGGGACGCGGGGGACTGGCGCGGGCTGGCGGAGCGGGGGCTCGCTGCCCACCGGCATGGCTGCCGCTCACGGGGCCGGCAGCGAGACGAGGCACGGCGACCCCCAGCACGCTGCTGTTCGGTACACGGTATTTATATTTTATGAATGTTAACAAGCAAGAAGCCCTGCACAACTGAGCAGTTACAAGCTCAAAAGGCTTTGTGAGATATTTTCTCTAAGGGCTCATTAATGTGGTCTTTTAATGGAGTACTTGCATATCTGAATCCTTAACTGTAGCTATAAATAGAGTTTATAAGCACTTGACAGTGTGTGGCAAAGCTGTGTTAGCAGTGCTTGCCCTGCTCTTTCACAAGTTCCATTTGCAAAGGATATTTAAGAGGCGGAATTTAAACGTTTCCCGAAACGCAGACTTGTATACATCCCAGTGACGCTGCACTCTGAATACCGTTTTCACTGGGTTTAACGCATTTGGCATGCCCCCCCAATTAACTGAGCATCACAACAGCTCCACAAAACAGCAAGCATTCCCACGCCACGGAAGGGCAAACCCAGGCATGAAGAGGCCAAGCTACAACCCGAATGTCCCCCAGCAAGTGCACAGCAGAGCAGGGGTGGGCACCGACGAGCTCTCGTTACCCGCCCTCAGCACCAGAGAGACAAATTCTGCCACCACCGTCGCTGGGGCTGAAGCAGGGTCGCTCCAGGCGTGGAAGGCACCGGCGCCGACTGACACAGCCGGCGGCTGGATTTGCCCTTCCGTTCCGGGTGCTCTGGCCCTGGGAAGCGCCCGCGCTGTGCTGCCCGGGTGGCCTGTCCCCCCTCTTGATGCTCAGGTCAGAATAATGACATTTTCAGCTCACCAGCCCACGTGAAGCAACCTTTAGTATACTTTTGCCAGTCCCAGTGAAGAACCAACAGAATTACCCAGCTTAATGTACTATACAGGAGTGTTGGTTTATGATGATATAGTAAAAGCTGCTGGAGGATCACAGCTTTCAATAAATCACCACACAGCATTACCCATAAAATCGCCATTTCCGTGCGCTGCAGAGCTCGTGACAGCTCTCTCCTCTCGCCCGGCTGCCTGGGGTGCACCCACAGCGCGTCCGCGCCGCAGCTGCCCGTGCCAAGCAGCCGTCGCAGGTCAAGCGTGACAAATCTGAAGGGCTAGGTCCCAAAACGTCAGCGACTTCAAACACCCGACACAGCCTCAGGAATCTGCGAGGTGTAAACAGGCCTTTCTCCACCTGATTGTTTTTTTAAAATACTTTTTAAAAACAGACCTCTGAAATATTTCCCTGTGGAAATGGGCACTGGAAGCCCCATCAGAGGCACGCAGAGTGGCAGGTCCACCTTCGCCTGGCGTCCCACCACACCCTCCCCAACCAGCAGACGCCTCAGCACGCGTCGCCAGCGACTCAACGGGGGCCGAAGCCGAGACGTGTCCAGGAAAGGAAGCACCACGCGGCTCCTGAGCCCTCACTGGGAGAGGCTTTCCCACCCAGCCTCAACGCTCCCTTGGGCAGGGCATCTGCTCAGACCGACCTGCGTGCACTTACTGGGGCGTGGGCCCGAGCACCTTGAGAACGTCCCTTTGAGGTGACTACAGGCGATGTGCTGTCCCCTCAGGCTGACATCTATTACAGGTCGTTATTTGGATTTTACACTAGCAATTCTGAATGCTTCCATTTTTTGGTTCATGTCTGATGCGACTGCAGTCGAGTTTTCCGCATGCATAGGTCCTGAATTTATTTTAACTGTGCTCAGTGTTCAGAAGGTAAGTGAGGATGCTGTTAGCTACCAGTCTGCGTCTATGAATGATCGCTTATTACTTTCTCCGTGGTTTGGTTCAAACGTGTGAGAGAATATGTTAGCTTGTAACGAGACTATAATGGGCTGAATAGTGTGAGGGAGCCTGTTGTCAAATGGGTACTTTTATCTGGGGGGGAGAAATCAAGCAGAATAATTTATAGCTTTGAAATGCTGATTTTTTTTGTGTGAGAATGTATTAGATGCTTTAACGCCATTAAAGTCTTGTAAAACAAACCATGATTAAATATTTAAGCAGTACTCTCTTTCCTACGCAGGGATAAGCACCCACTTGTGTCTCAGCTTTACGCGCCAATGTCTTTCCGCACCGGGGTGTCCCCAGCACAAGCTCGGGATCGGTTCCTGCCGGAGGAGCGAGCGGGCGGCTCTGAGGGCACTGCCCGAGCAGATCCAGCAGCCACCTCCTCCTGCTCGGGCAGAGAAAGCACAGCAAGAGGTTCGCCTCCTGCTCGGCCACCCGTGACCCTCTACCACAGGAATACATATTTTTCTTTGCTCTTAGTTAATTTGCATCTTTGTCCTTCTTCCCCACCACCAATCTTCCTCACCTTGACCTTCTCGCCCCTGCTGCCTTTCTCCTCCCACACACTACTGGTCTCTTCGCTCTCCTCTCGGAACATTTGCTTCTGTTCTCATTAGCTTTTTTTAACCTTCCTCCTAACAGAGCAAAACCTCTCCGTCCTTCAGCCCTCTGATGCTGAGCGCTTCCTCCTGTGCCCACGTTGCCTCTTCAGCTCTTCCTAGCAAGCCTTCCTTCCAGAGGAGCTCAGCTCCATTTTTCCCTCCCGCAGTGGGCTCCGTCCCTGCTCGGAGGCATTTCTGAGCACGGCTGGTGTGCTGAGCTGGCCACCCCAGGGGGAAGAGGAGGACACAGGCTGGGGCCAGGTCCCTGGGCCTGAGCAGCACTTGCCGGGGAAGCAGTTGGTGTCTGCTGCCTCTGCGCGACCGTTCGCCGAGACGTAATTTGCCAGGACATTTCTGCCCAGCCGCGGGTCAGCTCGGATCCATCCCCTTGAAACAGCAGCTGCGTATTTCCTTGTGGGCACTACAGAGCTGTCCAGAGGAGGACCTTCCACCTGGATCCCAAGCAGGGCGGCGGGCAGGGAGACGAAGCCCAGCGTACAGGGTCTGCGTACCGGCCGCCTCCTCAGCAGCGCTTGCTGCCAAGTCTCTAGTCTGGGGTCCAAAAGACGGCTTTGGCCGTTGACTCAGACGGCAGCACCAGGTCATCATTCAGCTCAAGGAGACCACGATCAAAAATGATATAAACATAGGACTGAGCTAGAAAACGACTGTGACCAGCCAGGAAGGCTGGTTCTGCTTTTCTGTACACAGCTATAAATCCGAGCTAGCGAGGCAGCAGAGAAAGCAAGACAGGACAGCAACCTGCTGCGGGCAAGAGGTGGGGGTCTGCATCCTGCCCTCAAGGGGTAGCTTGCCCTGTCCCGCAGCAGAAAGGGGAGCCAGGGACAAAAACCACACAGGGCCCGGGACACAGCCTCTGGCCATAGGGGCAAACGGTACAGCAGGGCTCGGGGCGCAGGCCAAACACTCCTCTGCTCTGCGGCAGGGTGTCCCCGTCCCCGCAGCACAGCTGCCCCGCGGCAGGGCATCCCCCTGGCACAGCCTTTGAGCAGCCACCTTTGGGTTCCTGTGTGGGATTTCAGGCTGGGGGTTTGACCTGTTACCCTTGCTCGAGGGGCTGGGGGACGCTGTGCCTCTGTCCCCAGGACGCCCTGGCAGAGGCAGCCGTGTCGGCGCGGACACGAGGCGGCTGCAGCAGGACCAGGGCTCCGTGGTGGTTCCTGCCATCTCCCTGCCTGCACACGGGCCATCGCGTCCCCTCTCGCCGAGGCCTCCAGCAGCGTTCCTGGACTCACAGATGCTAGGTTGCAGTTGGTCTAACAAACAGGCAAGTTATTTTCAGCTTAGTTCAGCCTTAATTTATCCATTTTTTTTCCCCCATTTCTGCTATTTGAGTTGGGTTTTATAGGAGAAAATGAGTAAGGCATAAGCATGCATTTTACTGTTTCCCTGTTACTAAAGGCTGTTACCTCTCTCACTACAAGCAGCGGCTGACACAAAGCCTGGTTCCCCCTGCAGTTCCCTTCCGTTCACGAATCCCACGTTCACCTGCGACGGGCTGTCCCCGGCGTGCCGCGCGCCGCTCCCCGCACCCTCGCCCCTTCCTCCCCGCTCCCCCCGGCGCTGCCGGCTCTGCCCCGCTCCCCTTCCAGGCGCCCTGGGCCCCCAGCCACCCCGGCATTTTCCAGTTGTGTCGCTTTGCTCCCTCCGTCGCGCACGGCGTCGGGACGGGCATCCCGCGCTCGGGTGCCGCGTGCTGCAGCGAGGCTTTTGCGGGCCCGAGGCGGCAGCGGGCAGCGCTCGGCACTGCGGCGAGGCTGCTGCCACGCGTGCCATGGGAGCCAGGCGGCTGCAAACCCTCTGTGCGTGCTGTTACAGCACGGGGTTTACTGCACCTTCACTGGGCATTTACTAAGTGAAGAGGCGTAAAGGGCACAGTAAGACAAGTAATGCCTTTCGCAGCAAATTTCACGATCCTTACTGTTATCCGACAGCAGCAGTTTTGTATAAATTCCTGAACAAACAGATCACTGATCTCAGCCTTGGCCAGTCTCTAAAGCAAGGTGCATGATACTTCTCTATCAAATCACAACACGACGTAGGGGATGGAGCTCTCCAGCTTCCTGACATTTTCTGTAGGAAGTCACTTAGATATAAACACGCAGATGAACTCAAGAGTAAAACAGATCAGAAGGGCACAAACCAAAGCGACACAAAGCAGCCAGCTGAAAGGATCCCACAGCTACAGGACGAAGATTCGGTTAAACGCAAACACAGTCCTCCTAAGGAGCTGCTTGGGGTAGAATAATTACCCACGAAAAAACCCGTGTGACCTACTACACAGCAACCACATGGGCTTACAGTAAGGTCAGGGGCCAGTTCTCGCCCTCCTTTTTCACACAAGCGGTCCCTCTCACTTCACTGAGGCCCGCCTGAAGGCCGAGACAGGCAATGCTGAGCTGCCAAGGCTGCTCTGCGCAGCTGCAGTCGGTTCTGCGAGTGCTGAACTGCAACCAGAGCCGTCACACGGCATCGCTTCCCCGCTTTATTCTCATTGAGACTGAGAGGCAAGGAGGAGGTCTGGCACAGGACGGCATCAGCAGTTAGGGCAAGCGACTGAGTTTCATCCTCTGCTCTAACACACATTTTCTGCGCGACTCCAGTTTGCCCAGTTAAACCAGAAATCCGACAGCGCGGCAGCACCCTGGGTTCCAGCTGGCTGTCCCCCGGGATAAGGGCTCTGCAGCCGTGTGCCACGCCAGCCGTAATGCCTCACCACCTCTACCGAGGAGCAAAAGAGAAAGGGAGCTCTCGCCCAGCATGAGACGCGAGCGGCCGCAGCACTTCCCCAGCCCCTTTCTGTCTGCAGCGCGTACGTCATTCCTGTTCTTGCTTGGAGCCAAGCTGAGTAAGAGAAGCAGCAGATGCATCTGCCTCGAAAAAATGTCGCTGTGTCGAAGCCCTAGTGCCTCCTCCTCCTCCTGGCATCCCCGAGCACAGCCGATGCCCGCTGCTGGCTGCAGCCACCATCTGTCGAGGTAGGAAGGAACCAGATGTGCAGAGAATCCGGCATGGCATCTGCTGGAGCCGGTCACCAGGCTCCACAGGACCCAGCCACGGGCGGGTGAGGTGGCCAAGGAACACGGTGCTGGGGCTGGGAGAGGCCCTTTCACCAACCACCTTGGAGACCATGGCTTGCAGGGCATCTCCCACCTCTGCCGCACAAGCCCAGCCCCAGGCTGAGGCCGGGGCTCAGCTCATTTCACCCCCCCCAGCCAAGTGTCCAGAGCTTTCTGCACCTCCGGGGCAACCCCTATCCCTCGGGGCCTGTTTGTTCACGCGTGTGAAGGAGCAGCCCCATCCAAGCCTTGGGACGGCGGGTGCCTGTGCCCACGGGGAGCAGGCAGCCCAGGAGGGTCGGCCCCATGGCTTCACGGGGAGGAGAGGGAGTCAGGCATCAGGAGAGGTCTCGGGCAAAGCAAATGAAATTGTGCCGCATAATTCAAGAAAAACATTTAAATTTTCATGAGAAACTTGAAACTGAAAATTAAAAACTACTGTTTGTACAACTGCCTTCTATGGATCAAATTATAGAAAACAGCCAGGAGTGAGGGCTGCAGGGAAACCAAACACACGCTCAAGACGCCATCCATCTCCATTCCCCAAACATAACAATATGAGAGACACGAAAAGACGGTGCAACACTGCACGCTGGTAGTAAAAAGCTGGAAATATTTGTGGGCATGAAGGGAAGCTGTAGAGGAGATGCAATGCAACCATCTTCTTGGGAGCTGAAAAATGCTTGAGGAATAAAATCTTTAAAAAAAAAACCACTGAAAACAGAGGAATACTATCTATCTTCCTTTAAGGAGAAAAAACAACCATTAGAGGATGTATGAAGGAACACTGCAGGGTTTGCAACCGCCCAGTTTTCCTACTGCATGTGGTACCTATGTTGCCTTATAATTAAAAGCTGCTATAACACAGACCACAAAACCTATTCCTGCACTCTGTCAGTAACAAAATTATTGATAGAAAGGGGTCTTATTGAGTTTGTTTAAGCCCTGTTATTGTCATTACTGGTTTTAAGGAGCAGAACCCATCCCTTAAATAAGGCCAGAGAACTGGCCTTATATATATATGTGTAAGATTTTGTTTATATATATGTAGGATTTAAAAGCAAACAGTCAGAACTTAGTAGTTCAAATTTCTTTTCTGTGATGAGGATTTATTTTTTCCTTCTACTGATAAGGGACAAACCTTATTAATGAGGCCTCAGTGGCAGTTACACTGCTGCCGCTGCACTGTAAGAGATGTAACCTTTTTTTTCCCAAGGAGGGTTTAACTGCTTTGTAGATCCATAAAGATATTTCACAGAGAAAGCTTTATTCAATCGGAGCTCTTAAACCTCCTTTGTGAAATGTTGTGGTATTTTGTGAGATATGCGGCCTTTGCTATGCACGTGATGCTGGTAGATTTCTAGGCATGCAAGTTCCAAGAGCTTTATTTTCCAGATATTTTTTTCAATCAATTAAGACTGCATTCACTTCAGAAAAGAAGAAAAACAACCGCTAGCTCTGCCTCCCGCAGCAGCAGCTGGATGTGCTGCTGTTGTTTTCGCAGAGCGGCTCAGCTGCTGGTTTGGGCGTCTCGCAGGTTTGCAGCCCTGGTATGTTTCTGGTGGGTTTTTCCTCCTTCGTTAGAAACATTCCTGTGATGTGGGGGATTCCTATCCCAACTGTCATCCCCCTCGCAACGCGAGGCATTCCCCTGCGTCTGAATACAGACCGCGGCTCAGCTCCAGAACGGATCGCTCCGCAGCTACCGAATTCTTCACGGAGGGTTTTCTCCTGAACGTCGCATTTTTCCGTGCCTGACGCCCAGCCGCTCTGGGGGAGGGAACAAAAGGCCCTTCAGAGGCAGCGCTGCAGAACGCTCCAGCTGGGCCCCGAGCTGCCCCGAAGTGCCCGTGGGCTCAGCTCTGCGCGCACATAGTTCTGGCTGTAGGTTGATTTTAAGCAAGCCACACATTTTATACCAAAGCCACGCATAAAAGCAAGGCACAAGAAAAAAGCTTTAATTTAGTCACACTCCTCCAGTAAGGAATAGTGCACACAAAGCAATAATCAGATGCAAGAAGTTTAGAGCAGATGTTCCCTTTACGCTCATTCTCGAGGCAGCGCAGTAGCAATTTCTTCCTTTGTAACAGACGTAAATGATTCAGTGTTAATAAGAAGTTCCAGGCATGGAGGTCTCCCAGCAAACAGCTGAGGAACAAACTGCCCACCGCGAAGCGTGGGGCTGAACAAGGCCTTCCAACCATCCCCCCTCCCTGCACCAAGGGCATTTTGAGCGAGGTCTGGGTTTTACCCTTGGACTTACAGTAGCGGATCTAAAGCACTAGTTCTGCTAGCTGCTATTCATTTTTTTTTTCCTCAGGAAGAACTCAGTTGCTTTCTGAAAAGGCAGGGAATTGCAGGCCATGCACCTGGAGATCTCTTGCCCAGCACATGCTCCAGCTTGGGGCAGGACCACGCCAGCAGCCATGTCCACCTTGGGGGGCACGGGGAGAGGGTCAGCAGGCTGCACGGGTGGCCAGAAGGAGCAGGCCCAGCTATGACAGTGACCACATAGAATCACAGAGTGCTTTGGGTTGGAAGGGACCTTTAGAGGTCATCTAGTCCAACCCCAGCATCCAGCCCCCCAGGATGGGACGTTGCTGCGGGCAGGGCGCAGCAGACACGGCAGCATCCGGAGGGGAAGGTGACCACAGAAAACGTGCTCCCCCCCAGCACACCTTGAAAGTCACACAGGGAGCAAGGGGGGGAAGCCCCAGGCTGGCCCGTGTCACAGTCCTGGGGCACCCGCCCAGCCATTCACACAAGCAGAGCCCAGAAAGGCTCCAGGAAAAAGCACCCAGGTAGCAGCTGGGGGGACAGATGGTGGCCCAGAGAGGCAGGGGTTGGGGACACAGAGCCGTTTGTCCCCAAGAAGCTGGACAAACACAGCCTCTCAGTGCTCATGAGCCAAGAGCTTCCCACCACCATTTGCTCTCACTCCTGTCCCCCACCTGCAGCAGAGCTGATGTTTTTCCCAACATACTGCAGCATTATGCAGGAGGAGAAATGAGAAGGGCTTATTCCAGAAATATTTTGCCTCAGCTGCTGCCCAGGGAGCAGCTCTGGGGTGAAAGAGATGCAAGTTCCCTAAAACTCACATTTTCCAAACCATAAACTGCGAGCAAAAAGCCTTTACCAGAACTGCTGGTCCCTCCTGCTCTCTTCTCATCAGCCGCCCCTCGACCCACCGCAGGGACCTGGGAGCAGCAGGAAGCGAGCGCACGCGAAAATGAAGTAATGGGACTAATGCAGGAGATGGAGGTGGCGAGACGCCGGGATATCATTCCCTGCTCCGAGGGCTGGGGTTAGGCGAGCTGAGCTGCTTCGCAGTAATTGCTGCTGACGGGCGGGCTCAGGAACTGCACCCAGAAAACAGAAATCGCAATCTGAAGCGGAGCTGGATGGACCGCACGGTCCCAGCCAGGCCCCTCCCGAATACTCCAACAGCGTGCAACGCGAGGTAGCTGTTTTATGTCAGGCATTAATTTTGTCTGGCCTGCACCCCACGAGCCTCAGCCTCCAACACCGCTGTGCACGTCGCGGGCAGGACGTGCCCACGGTGTGGAGACCTCCACGTGCTTCCCGACCCCCACTGCTCCGAACCAGCCCGCGCCGGTGCGGCCGGACGCGGGAGATGCAATGGCCCAGACCCCCCACGCCTGCTCCCCGCCACAGGCGTGCAGGGCCCCAGCTGCGCCGCGCTGAGCCCCCTGCCCAGGGCCTCATCCTGTCTCCATGGCATTCGGTCAGGGCCGAGCACACGGGGCATGGCAGGCAAGGGGAAAGGCGAGCGGCCCGCGGAGCCCCAGGGCACACCGGCACTGGGTACCCGTGCTGCCAGCAGCCGGGCCACCCCTGCCCCACAGCCCACGCCTCAGGGGAGCCGGCAGCATCACAAAATGGCGGAGCTCCGGAGCCATGACACCCACAGCAGAGCTTCCTTACACAGCTTTGGGGAGGAATCATTAAAGAGATCTCATTTTGTTCCCATTTTGATGATTATACAAGTCAAAGGAGGCCACAAGTAGGTTTTCCTTTTTCTAGTGTTACCATATGCTTTCTATTCTTCAAGCTAAAGAGCCACCAGCCAAGCTACCCAACGTGTTTATCAGTGTAAACTGGAGACACCTCAAGCACCCAGCCCTGGAACACCAGCACCAACAGTTTATCTAACCATCCCCAGGGTCCTTCACAGATGCCACTTACCCAGAGAGCCAGAAAGCAGCAGCCGACCCCAGAGCAAGGCACAAAGCACACCAACACTGCACAGCCAAGCTACCTTTAACTGGGCTATGCTTAATTTATAACCCTCAAAACACCTGGCCCAGAGTGCCTTTTAATTGATTGCAATTAGCAACTGTTGGTTGGCGTGCCCCTAGTGTCAGTGACTACAGCTACATGACCTGGTGGGAAGAGAGGCAGTCACTATTTTTTCACCACAATTCCATTTTTTGAGCACAGCAGAATAGCTAAGCGGTGCACCGAGTGAGACAGTATTACTCATATGCTTAAGCACCTGGGTCCTTGATCTTGTGCTTTATAAAGTGCTCTGAGCTGTGCTGTAATTGCCTATAAATATGCTGCTGATCATGCTTAAAGGGACGCTGTCAAGGTTGGCAGGCCTACAGTCGGACTGAGTAAAATGACATCTTAAAACAGTTTTATTCTCAGTGTTCCTAAATTACCAACCTGTGGTTTTTATCATGTTTCTTGTTATCAGTCCAGCTCCTAGGATTAATGAGGTTATGGGAGAATGTTCACTTCTGAAGCAACAGCGCAGTCGTAGAAATGGCGTGATAGAGGCTAATGTTCCCATCCTGAGCGGCAAGTGAAGGCACTTCGCTGTAACAGCTATTTTCCCTGCTGTGAATGGGCACGACCGCTACTGCCCTGGTGGTTTGCAGTAAGGTCACCCCTTGCTGAAGCAACGCCGTGTGAAAGGAATCTCCAGGAAAGAGCCCAGGGCTGAGGGGATCAGGTCTGGGCAAGCCTGCGGCTGCTCGAAGCACCCGTTTTCCATGGCGTCTCTTGGTCGGTTAGGAGTCTCGTCCTGGCTGCGCCGAAGGGAGGGGATGCACACAGAGTGGGCCAGGGAATAGAGTTACAAAGCTGGCGAGGAGCCTGCGGCTTCACCTCCTCCCCGGCAGCGCTGCCGGGACGCTGAGGGTGACGGGACGGGGAAATCCTGGGGACGAGAGCCCTTTCCCGCACTCTCCCTGCTGCGAGCAGCTCCGTGGCTGGAGCCCAGCGGCGGGGGAACCGACGCCAGCTATTGAGGGGCTGTTTGATCTCGGGCAAAGAGCGGTGCTGGGCTTCCTCTGAAGGACAGAATACAAATAGCTACGGAGTGAGAGGTGGCCTGGGATTATTCCTTTAGTGAAGGGCCTGGTTTGTTCCTGCGCTGAATAACCCGGTTCCTCTGAGCGGCAGTCCTCCAGCACACTTTGTACTCACGGGAAGCCCGCGGTGCCACAGCAACCGAACCGTGGGCGCCAGAAAAGGAGAAAGGACGGCTCGCTGGTGCCAGGGGCGGCTGTGCAGCAGGGCATTTCTGGAAGAGGAGACGTGGCCTTGGCCTCCCCTGCGGTGTCCTGCGAGACTCTGTGCTGCAGGGTTGGAAGACGAAGCCCTGAGCTTCCCCAGCGCGGGCCTACCGCCAGGCACCACCTTCCTGTCCGACCGGGAGCTGGAAGGCGTGCAGACACCCGAGGTGTGAGCAGCGCTTTGGATGTGCTCATCCATCACCGCTGTGCGTCAGTCACAGGACAGACGCTGCCGAAACTCGAGGGACTGCAGGGAAGCCCTGGCAATGTGTAAAAAAAAACTCAGAAAGAACCAAAACCCAAATAGAAAAGAATGGTCTCCGGAGCCTGGGAAAAGGGTATGACTGCAGCAGCCGTGCCTAAGCCGGCTGGTGAGTGCCGTGGCCGGTGGCATCGCTTGATGCTGCAGTCCCTCACAGAGGCAAGAAGAGTACAAATCTTCCTCTTAGCTTTTTTTCCAATCACAGGAAAGAGAAGAAAGCAAAAGAAAAAAAAATCCTCAGGCCGCCGATCCCACTGAACAGGAGAAGGGCAGCCCCACGCGAGCCTGAGGCCAGACCCAGCTCAGCGTTTCAGCAGGCGGAAGGTGCTCCCCGTGCTCCCTGCATGCAGGGGGACCGTGGGGACCGGGCAGCGCAGGGGCCGTGTCCCTCACGCCAGCGAGCCTTGCAGGCTGTGGATACGGGCGTGGGTAGGCACCTGCAGAAAGGCTCATGCGTCTGGCACCAAGGAGTCCATTTCGAGCTCCAGCAGTCACGGAGAAACACTTGAAAGTGCAACTTGCGTATATTTTAAGGGCTTCCAGAAACCAGAATAAAAGCAAAATGAGCCCAAAGCCTGTACTTTTAAAAATCTTGAGCTTTTTAGACAAAGCTCGTATCTCCTGCAACCAGGACATTTGTTTTGAGCTGGCTCTATATTTTTAAGAGGTTGTCCTTGAGAATCTTAAAACATGTTTTATTTTTTGTAGGTTAGAAATGCTTAGAAAGCAATAAAGTCAATCTCAATAGCATTGCTTAAATCCATGATTATATCAGTTCCATTTTGTGCGTATGCAGGGAGACACTGCGTAGGAAATTGTAAGGGATTCCTGTAACACCAGTTACACTGTGTGTACACATGCATACCATAATAACAGAAAAGCAAGAGCAGCCTGGCAGTTACAAAAAAATACCCACTGCCCTTTAAAAATAGACGTGTATGTTCTGTGTTTCCCCAGATTAACAGTGTCATTAGGGACTGACACACTAGGTACACTCCGTCTTCCGTCTGATTTATTGAAGTTCTGTCTGGGCTTTTTTTCTTCAGAACTGTGGTTGTGGCTGATGTTCGCCAAGAGGAACCCAAGTTCCATGAAAAGGTAAAGACCTGGAAGTCGAGATCAGGAGCGTGTGAGGAACGTGAATTAATTTTATGACAGTGCTTTATAATGGGCCACATAAATTTCCCCACTGTAGCTGGTGTGTGCATTCAGCAGTTGCATTGTCTGGCAGAGCGCGTCACTCGGCACAGCTGCCAGAGAGGCACTGCTGAACTGGTGTTTCTCTTCCATGACAAACACCTATTAAACAGTCAGCATAAACTCTTCTTGTTACAGCCTCTGACATCACCCTCAGGGCAAGCAGACACAGAACAGCAATTGCTGAATTGCGTATGAAAATTATAGTTTTATTGTCCATACAAGTGAAGGTTTAACTCCGATTCCTGCTCGAGTCAGCTCTGCCATAAAGCAGCGATTCTTTCAGGGAACAAACACGCACAGTACACCATTGTAATCCAAGGAACAGGCACTATTTATGTATTGGAAAGCCTGGTTCACAATAGTGCTAACGCTCCAGTGCCCCACAAGCCACTATTTTAGCAGCTGTAGAGAAAGAAAGCATGACTAACAAGATGCCACACAGAGTCAGAAACAGTTTTTTTAGAACAGAAATGGAATCATCCCACTTGATACAACTCAGTTTAATATGCACGACTGATAAGTAGGGATCATGTATTTAATGTTGATATACGCATTTTCTCCACCGCAGCGTTCAAAGGCTTCCAGTGTCTCTTGAATCAGATCTCCAATATTTTCCCGCTTCTGCTGGCTGTAGTCTATCCCATCACCTGAATTAACTGGTTAATAAAACAAAAAAAACAAACCAAGAATTATATTAAATTTACTGTTATGCTTCCAAACAACGACATAGGAAATTGCAATTGCTGGTCAGTCACTGTGCCTCTATTAGAAACTTTGCTTTGTGACATGAAACAGCTGAATTTGAAAACAGGGTTATTTTGGTATCTCTTTAAGGCTCTGCTCAGGCTCTGACTTCATATGCCTTCAATATTTTTTTATGCATGCATTACTTCATTATCTAAGTGAAAATCCTAATAAAAATAACGAAAACACATTCTCTTCTAAGATAAAGGTGGACTCTCTCTTACACAACTAATCTCCTAAGACCATTACTTCTTTATTTCTAACATTGCTTATTTAGGACAAAATTCTACTGCCAGATACAGAAACGCTTGTCTATAAAATGTGACTTAAGCTAGACTTGTTATGGTTTGAAATCTTAAATAGGTATTGTTTGGGGATTGTTCCATGTTTGACGTCATATTCACAGGCTTATGTTGTTTCTCAGAGAGGAGATGTCCTGTGGCCTGAAAGAGATATTTGGAGTACAACACGGCACTCATTCAATTTCTGCTCCCTGAAAAATGTGTAAAATTAAGTCAATGTCAACAGGACAAATTATTGCAGCCCCAGATGCAGTAACGCTTACTGCTCCTTTCTCTAACGTGGAGCAGCAAGGGTGACACACATTCATGCACATACAGCATAGTTCTTCAAAAACAATCAGAATGAACAACTGTGACAACAAAAAATACAAGAGTAAGAAATAACTTCACCTGCAATGATGCTGAGAGAATTAAATGAGGAAAATATATTCTGTTTTCTTTTAAAGCAACATTCTGAAAACTGTCTTAATACGGGCATCTTCCAAGATCTGTACAAAGCCCAAGTTGGTGGGCGCCCAGTGCGCTCGGCCGAGGTGCGGAGCGGTGGCCAGGGCGTCCACGCGCGGTGGGACGGTGGCCTCACGCCGGGCAGTGGTGGCCACGTGCCCGTGCCGTGCGGTTAGCATCGCGGATAACGCTGCTCGCTTGCTGACACGCGCGGCCGGCCCGCAAAGGACACGTCTGTGAAGAGCGCGCACCCAGCTCCTCGGGCAGCGCCTGCCCTTCACGTGAGAAGCGTGGCGCACGGCAGATGTTGCTCCCACTGCTGCGTCCCCAGGCCGGTGGGGCGTGGATGTGCAGCTGCTCCCATCCTCGCGTTCTCTCCTGGACCCGGCCCAAGGATCTGGGTTTCAGGTATGTGACTTTGCTACCAGTAAAAACCAAAGAACCATGCTCGTGAAGGAAGAGCTGATGAACACGCGTAAAAAGCACCCTTTTGCTGAGTTTTCCTGTAAAATACCTGATTGTGCTCCAAGTTAATTATGCGTATATCAGTTTTTCAAACACCTTACATTTGTGTCGCTTTTTGCTTTTTGTAAAATGTTTGCAGAAATACAGAGGTGACATAAAGGTACTGGGCTTCTGAGAGGAAAGGCAGTAATTTTTTTGTGATGGTTACCCTTAAGCACACAAATACTTCCCTATATATTAACTATTTATTTCACTAACATCAGAAGCCAGAGTTGTGATATGAAAATTTACTACGATGAATTTACTGTAATGTTAGAAATGATAGATTATGAGAGTGCATAGAAAACACCAAGAGCTATTAAATAAAAGAATTAGTTTATGCAAAATACTAATGCAAGAAGCACAGCGCAGCTGAGTGCAGTTTAGACTAAACATGGTTTCCTCTTGCAGAAAACAACTGAGATCACCTGTGCCGCCTCACCTGTGTTGCATGTGCACTGCCAGCACTCCCCAGAACACCTGGAGGTATTTCTGATTTCACCAGTTTGAGCAAAGGAAACCCTGAACCTTGACCTAAGTCTTGGCAAATATGTGGAGGAATTACTGACTTTCCAACCATTTGTCTATTATCTGTAATTTTAAGCCTACACACATGCTCTGCTAATGAGCTTACACAGCTTTCATCGTTCTTTCAAAGAAGCAGTGAAAAAATCAGCTCCCTGGAAGTCATGGCAATACATTGCTAGGCAAGTTTGGAGGAGGCCGACAAAATGCCGTGCTAATGCTGGTAGCAGAGGTATTTTCCAGAATCCCATGTTACAGTCTTTATTATAGAGCGCAGTCTGGGTGATAACTGATGCCTTCGATGCTTGATTAAAAGGTATCTAAGAGAATGAGGCAATGATAAAGGAAATAAGTCTGTGAGGGAGGACTGAATGTGTGATGTGCAGACCATCATTACAATTTTCTTTTCCTACAGACCATCTGTGCTATATGAATGTTTGTATCCTCAAGACAGCCATAATTCACATTAATGTCATGACACAAGCTACAACCAATACCAGAAAGGTTATGTCAGCATTGAGGTCACCCGGTAAGTACCAGAATAGCTATCCAATGCAGTTATAGGAATTAACAAATCTTTCAGACCAAAAAGATAATCATTAACCCAACAGGACAACATCCACTGAACGGATGAGTCAGAATGATCTGCCCAAAGCACCTAAGGGTAAATATCTAGTCATGATAATAATGATGATTAGCTGGAAAAAAATTTGTACTGAAGTACAGCGGTCTCGGCGTGCCCTTCTCTGGTTTGACTCTATTTCCAAGTTGGTTTGCGTGAGAAGCCAACTTTGTCAGCCACAAAAATGTTGCGTATGTAAAGTGTGAACGTGGATCCGATTCAAGCTCTTTACGCAGTTGTCCTTTGTGAGGGAGAATAAATCAACATGAAAATGCTAGGAAGCACATTTGTCATATCTTTGTCTCAAAGTGAAATGTTTGGCAAATTCAGCATGCATCAAGAGCTCTTTTCAGAGCAAATGTTATTTCTGCCTTTAGAAGAAACACATTGAAGCAATAGTAACAGATCTGGAGGATTACAATCAGGAAAAGATCTCATTTACCTTTCTGGATCAAAAAGCTAGCTCCCATTCTCCTGAATGATGCACCAAGGGTTTGATGGTCCTTGACAGTGAACAGAAAGGCTTGCACCTGGCCAGACGTGCAGTAGCTGGTGCAGCCGGCCAGCCTGGCAGCCTGGGGCAGCTCTCCTGCCCTGCCCTGCCCTGCCCTGCCCTGCCCTGCCCTGCCCGGCCATCAGCGTGGCCTGGGCCAGCGGCTGGAGCTGGGGAAGCTGGCTCGGACCCTCGGGCACTGGGCTCGCATCTGGCAGCCAAAGGAGCGGGATCTGAACTGTGCTTTAGAACATGGCTTGTATGTGAGTCCAGACATGCTTCTGTTCGTGATGCAGGGTACGGAGGAAGTTCTAGTGTTATTTGTATTCCATCTCATTTAATTTTAAAATTTCACTAGGGTAATGCTACAAATATAAAGTTGCATTGCTTTAAAGAACGACAAGCAAGTTTCTCTTGACACAGTAAGAGCTTGACAGGGCAGTTTTGCAGTCCCGGAGTGGACAAGAAAGGTAAACCAACCCATAAAGCTTGGTCAGATCTAGTCTTATCTCTGGACATATGTTAGCATCTGGAAGTGTCCGAGACGTTCTTTCAGTTTATTAGCTTCCACTTCAAGGCAAGCCAGGTCTCGAAGAGAGTTTGTCAATCCCCCGAATATGTCAGAGTACCTCTCTGGAAGGATCTCACAGCTACCAGAGCTGGCTGCTGGTGGCTGTTCCCAAGGTTCTGCTTCATGGAAAGCACGAATTAAAACTAGGGTTTGCATACCCCTGTTGTTGTGGGGGTGTTGTAGATCTTGGGATATTGCAATTTCCCCAAACGTTACATAGCTGAGGAATGCCGAGTGTTGGAGGACAGATTAACACTTAAGAGAGATTTCTGAAGAGACTGTAAAGGAAGCCCCACGCCCGCAGCTTAAGCAATGTTTTTAATCAATTTGTAACTCGAAGGCCATTCCTTTATTTTTTACAGATGAACTTTTGAGAGCAGATATACACACACAAATTTCAACTTTTTGTCTTGGAACAGGTTGGTCCTAGCAGAAATTTTTAAACTACTACTGGTTAACATCAGAGAGCTCTTGTATAACGGGTTTTTTTCTGTACACAAACCAGTAAAGCTACTCGGAAAGACAGGCATCATTTCTCCCTCTCTGAATCTTGAGAAACCGATACTGAAAGGTAAAGTGACTTGCTCCAAGTCGTGGAAGGGATCAGTCACAAATCATGCCTTTTGGCTTTATATCGTAGATGATGAAAGTACTATTTACAGTAAAATATAACTATGGTAAAAATAATTTTTAAGCTGCTCTGTTCGTCCCAGTCAGACCAACAGGCATATTCAGCAATTACAAAGATTACAGTAATCCAACATGCTAACCACTTAAATGCGTGAGATTTTTACTTCAAAAAACCAACAGTGATGAGATTGTGAAGTGCAGACATATTTCTCAGTACGGAATTGTATTTCTGCAGAAAAACCTGTCACAGAACAGTATATAGTTAAGCAGGACAAACTAGGATTAGAATATTCTGTGGGAAATTTCAGGACTTTATCCCTGCTAGGAGTCAGCATCGGCACCAAGGAACCGAGGGAAGCTGACTGCAGCTATAGATTGCCATGCGTGTGTGTCAGTTCACACCGCGGAAGTTCGCTGCCCAGGTACAGTTCAGAGCTTAATTAATTTTTCACAATCCTCTTGTTAGGATTAGTTTAATTGTCATAAAAGCAGTTGGCTTCCCGGCGGGAGCAGCGAATGCAAGCGGCTGATGAGTCAGTCGGGCGGGAGGAGGAGGGCTCCTGCGCGCAGCTCCTCTCAGTGACTCAGAACCGTGCTTTGGAGCTGTCAGCTCCAGGAAGGGTGAGGTGGGTCGGGCTCCTTCCTCGGGTAGTTGGAAGCCTGCGAAAAGCCGCAGGTAAGACTCAGAAACCCTCCTGTCTGCTGAGACACAGAGGGACGCTGCCAGTCCGTTGCACTCGGGCGGAGGAAGAGCCACCGGGAGGTTGTGACTTCTGGTTGTTACTGACCCGGACAGAAAACCCCATGTTCTGTTCCCGCAGGCTCAGAGCAACGTGAACACCGGTTTTAAATGTTTCTTAGGACACATCCAGGTTATGTGTACACAGAAGCGCAAACTGGCCTCGCGCAGGCTGGCCCCAAAGCCAACTCCCCAAAGGAGTGTTGGAAAGAAGAGCTCGTAAAGTAATTTATGTTGGAAGGAACCTCTGGAGCCATCTGGTCCAAATGCCCTGCTCAAAGTCAGCTCCGTTTTCAAAGCTAGGTCAGGCTGCTCAGGGTGAAACATCTGCAGCTGCTCAGCACAGAGCAATCCCAGAACGAGAAACGGTGCAGAGATCCCCTGGAGCTGGCAGAGCTGTTCAGCAGCCATTTCAGATGTGATGAAGGGAAGTGCTGCTCCTCAAATATGGAAACCTATCTGGCGAAGGAGGACTTGCTGAAGTTACAAATTTCATGGGGAGGATTATTATCTGGTTTGGTACAAAACAAACCTAAACTTCTGGCACAGTAACAGAGCCTAACCTGCGTCTATGACATTGCTTTTGGAAGCTGGATCACATAGCCAAGGAAGAGGCAGAGATTTGGCTGAAAAATCAGTAAATTTCATTAACACCCTGACTTGAAACAATGAAACCATAATTTAAAAAAAATTAACATGTATCTTTCAAGCACTTGAAAATATTAAAGCTGAAAGTACTAATATACCTTACAGAGGCCCAATCTTTGAATGTGCATGGACCTGTTTTTTGACACTATCGACTCGAGTTCCTTGTCTCTTGCTTTACTTGGCTTCTTCCTTCTGTTTTTCATCATTAGTGCTGACTGTTTATCACTTTACAATGCTACAGTACTGCAGAGATTGCAGAAGAATGTTTCAATCCAAGCAGAAACCATGTATGCTTGGAATTAAAACAGAATACTAATATAGAGACATTTCTGCTCATCGTAGGTCTTAGAAAAAAACAATTTTATACATTTGCTATAAATCAGCTAGGTATTATCTATCTAAATAAGATGCTTCTAAGATTTTCTTAATTCTTATTGGGAGCATGCTGCTTTAGCATAAAATAGAAATTCTTTCTATAGGTCTCTTCCACATGCAGCTAGCTTTTAGTTATTTCATAAATTAGCATTTATTTTAAAATGTAAGAGCTGTTACTATAAATACTATTCAGAAAGTCAACAATTCAGTAAGTGGAGGAAGTGCTCTGATTGGAAAGGAAACATTTGACTGACTTACGATGTTTTACTGATGACGTAAGCCTACTAGAGATAGCTGTAACTACTTGTAAATTGCTGCAGTACAAAAAAAACCCCAAACCACCAAACCAAAAAACCCAGCTGAAAGTGAGCCAAGACAGCAGCTGTTATCACAGTTTTCCATTTCCAGGAAATGTTAGCAACATCAGATGTAATCCTTTCTAAGCCCAGACTTTTTTTTTTTTAATAAAAGTACAAAAATGAAAAAGCAATCACAGCTTTTGTAACAAATTATATTAGCAAACATGTTTGACCAATGAGGTAATAAATAAGAGAATATTATTGTGGGTTTTTCCCTCTGTAAGTACTTTATCTTCTCCAGTGATTTTAGGCTTTGAAGTTTGCCTATGTTTGTGCTACTGATCAATAGCAAACAAAGTAGTATTAGTAGTATTAAATAATCTTAAATAAACAGCACACTCAACAGGGGAACAGAAACTGGAGGCTGAGATCTCTGTGGCCTTGCTACAGTGTTTGCTGTTGCAAAATGACACATTGGGTCACAAATCATGCTCAAAGTGCAACAAGGGTTGCACCACTTATGTGAATCTGATGTTCTTCCAGTTGTTTTGGATGTATATAAGCCAGTACAAAGTAAATACTGTTTTTTAGCTGGAAATCATGTTTGTGTGTGCAACATTTGCATAGCTTTGCTGGACTGATGTGAAATACAGTTCTTCAGCACATTAATTTCACATCCAAATATAGCTTAATTACTGCAAAAGGAATTAAAACCATGTAAAAAGAAATTTTTGTATGTGTGCGGAATAAACATCGTGTATTTTTTAACGTAATTCAAAGTGACAAAGCTGAAAGTTCTGAAATGCTTTAAAGATTGCTGATTTCAGTATGAAACATAATCCTACAGCTGACAGTTTTTAACATTGAGTTTATTCATACTTCAACTCAAGCTGCTTGACAATCCATCCTCCTTCTCCCGTTTGAAGATTTTTATTAATGTTACAGAAATACTTTTGAGGGAAAGCCCTAGGTTTTTCTTTACAAGCAAAAAGCTCAGTAATTCATTACTTTGTGTAATTAACTGTTGATGTGTTTGTACATCTGTCACGTACGAATGGAACTGGTTGTGTCTAACTTCACTGTTCAAAATCACTACCCTTTAAGGACACTAATTGGTATAGCTCGCCCGTCAAAAATTTCATTGACGGTTAGATGACTTCAGTGACTGCTTTCCTGGCTTTGTGAAAGAAGGGTGAGCCCATTATTGTCAGTGGAATGCAACCATATGAAAAATAGGTCAATATATTAAAAATTTCCCATTAAAATTATGGGAGCAAGTTGTTAGATATGCCTGTAAGTTGCTGGATATGCCTGGAGTTGCCAGTTTTCTAATGTTTCTGTTCCCTAATTAAGTGAAATAAGCAAGAACTCAAAGTCATCTGAAGTGTTTTAGCAGTGACTTGAGACGGGACGAGGAGATGACAGCTATGAATGACTGTGTGGATTTGCCAAGATTTCTTTCACTGCTGTGGGACAAGCACAGAATTTATGCAGTTTAGAGGATAACTAGCACTGAAACTGGAATGTGATATTTTATCCTCAAGCCAGACAGCAAGGAACACCCCAGATGTCTGTACTATAAGGGTCAGGATAGCTCTTCCTGATGTCTCTTTAAATTTTTGTAATATATATTTTTTTAAAGTACATCAAGTGATCTGATTACCGTTTCTGAGTTTTTCCAGTTGGTTCAATGTGTAGGGTAGATTAAAAAAAAAAGAAAATTACGTTCCCCAGATATGAATTTGCAATCTTTTTATGAAGAACGGGAAGGACATAAAAATAAATACTTATCAAAAGCTAGTTAACAGCTATTTGTTTTACATTAAGAAAAGCATACATTTGAATTTATAACAGCTTTTCAAGCAATCAGAAGTCAATTTTTATAAAACTAAAATGTATTATAATGTCTAGTCTTTACTTACAAAAATGTAGAACAGATAAGAAAGAAAGAAAATCATGGCCTCTAGGTGTGGCATTTCTGCAGATTCACAGCTTCTGAACTGTGAAAGTTGAAGCCTGTAGAAAGCCACAGAGGAACTGCACATACAGCACATGCAGACTGATTTTTTTTTTTTTTTTAAGCTTTGGGAAGCTGTCAGAAAACTGTCTCTATTTTTTTCAACGTTTTCCCTGTTTTAAGTGTGAAGAAAGATAGTGAATAAAAAGAACTAATTCATTAGTGATTCTGACCGGAAAACACTCATCACTCTTCTTGTCTGAATTACACCTGTACGTCTTCTTGCTTGATCTGTTATTCAGAAAGGTCCCAAGTATGAAGAAAGCAAGACCCAACATGCTGAATGCCTGAGGTCTTCTCACATCAAAGGTAGTTTCATAAGGAAAGCTGTAATGCTTTGGGAATCATAGAATCACAGGATGATTTAGGTTGGAAAAGACCTCTTAAGATCATCAGGTCCAACCATCAACCTAACACTGTCAATTCCACCACCCAACCATGTCCCTAAGCTCTGCATCTACACGTCTTTTAAATACCTCCAGGGGTGGACACTCCACCCCTGCCCTGGGCAGCCTGTTCCAATGCCTGACCACTCTTTCAGTAAAGAAATTTTTCCTAATATCCAATCTAAACCTCCCCTGATGCAACTTGAGGCCATTGCCTCTTGTCCTATCAC
>Ga0065711_1002906_pt1 | contig 30907 bp, 20 predicted proteins | sample Hoacrofraction12_FD_59098 | JGI IMG/M metagenome (GOLD analysis project Ga0065711, IMG submission 59098) | Hoatzin crop microbial communities from Cojedes, Venezuela - Epithelial fraction 12 v2 (version 2) | ecosystem: Host-associated > Birds > Digestive system > Esophagus > Crop | place... | reverse complement strand
AAACCTGTCTTCTGAGATACTGCTCTTAGAGAAGCTTGTGGGTGGAGAAAGTTGTTTTTTATGTCTTCTTTTGAGAAAGACAATTCCAGGTTTTCATTGGGATGAACACCAACACTATTCATTTAATAAGGGGTAGGATTTTACTTTCTTGCCTTACCTTTCTCTATACATCTGATTTTCTTTTGTCACTTAGACTTGTGCCAGACTGACTTGGTAGCATCTGCTGTGTACTTGTATGGTGGGATGCGCAGCAAGCTATCAAGTTTTCCACTGACAGATTTCTTTTTTTTTTTTTACCGTTAGAAATGGGATACTTTGCAGAAAAGATGTTAATCCTGGAACGAAGAGGAAAAAACCTTTAAAGATTCTCCTTAGCACGTGCCTTTCCCTTTATTTCTCTAGCCACCTAGCAGGGCTTTTTGGACAGGCTTCTGTGCAGTGACCTTGGCATCCATGTCCTGCCATGACCTCTCCACACTGTCATCATGCCTTGGTCTCAAAATGTAAAATATACTACTATAGGAAATTTGACACTATCAGTTTTACAATAACTGCAGTAGAGTAAGCTGAAGAAGAATATGTTTCATGTCAGTGGAAGCAGAAAAGCTGGTAGATGTATTGCATTCATTTTTAGATGAATCTTCTATGGATCAGCAGGTTTATTCAGAGTTACTTAAAAAGCAGTTAACATTCCATTAGCAACAAACTGTGATCTATGTCAGCAGTAAAGCACTGCTCTGTCATTAATTTTAGAATGAGCAGTCACTGCAGGGAGAAATAAAATTCTTAAATGTCTCACGAGCAAATAAATAGTGAGGGAAAGCCAGGGATTTTCTTTATTATTCTAAATATTAAGCCTTCCTGCTAGGAATATTTATTAATATACAGAGATTTTTTTTTCCCTAATGCTTGCCATGTGCAGGATGAGACAGAAGTTTCCATTTCTTCTGAGAGTTTGTGTCTGTGATCAAAGTGAAAAAATGTGCACACTCAGATTTGGCTGCTACCATGTTATTTTATTCAAGTAGGAAAATTGTTGGTTCAGCATTATGTCTTCTGCTAACCTGGCTTCAGTCCCCAAGTGCTGTCTTAAAATAATACCTTTCCTTGCAGCTAGCAGTAGAAATGTATATGGCCCCATGCCCCAATGGGCTTTTTACCCGACCATGATTACTTTCTGTGCTTAATGCAGTCATCATCTCTCTATTTTCCTGACTCAGACAAAATCTGCACTGACACAGGAGCTAATGTTAGGCTCTTATTATTCTTGAAGAGCAAGTTTAATTCTCTAAATCCTTTTTATAACTAATGAGATCCGGTATAAAATAGTCTTAGAGTGTTATTGATACCATGGCTAGTCAGACATGAGTAGAACAAGCAATCTTGAAATCTCCTGAGTTACGCAGTAGCAAAACCCGCTCCAAACTGAGCTGCTAATGGCAGGTATCGTAAAAAGCATTTTCAGGTTATCCTTGTATCATGCTCCTATGTGGTATTGTGCCAAATAAAGCTTAGCCAAGCACCAAACAATTAGAACTTTGTTTGCTTTTGTATTGTTTTGAAGCTAGTGCTCTGACTGTGCAGACACTTAGACTTGTGCAACCTCCTAGGGCAGATTGTCCCCACTACTGGACATGTCACATAAAACCAGGAGCTCAACAGTTGCAAAAGCCACACAATATTTTAGTAATAAATTTAAATATAGACCCCTTTCTCAAAGTAACCAGTTCTACTTTGCACAATAATGCAGCTTGATAAGGTTGTAATTTTTTTTTAAATTACTCTGAAAATTGAATCATTATAGAGAGACATAAAGAGACAAGGGAGGAAAATATATAAACAAACAGGTGGTGACTTCATGGTTAGCCAACTAGTATTTCATGTAAGCCAGTAACAAGCAGATGCACAGTTGACTCGTGTGTCACATAAGACTATGATTAAGACATTGGCCTTAACTGTCATATTTACTTTGAAAAACTTCTTTTACTTTGTGATTTTGATATTTATATATATCAAAATGTATAAGTGGGGTCAGTACAAGTAATTTTAGATCTCTAAGCAAAATTAGCAATGAGAAATTAAAAACAATTGTTTACCGTAATAACCAATATCCCCTCACTTCCCTGAGATTCTGCTGTATCTGCACAGATTAATGTGAAGGGAGATACTCTTTTTTCCATCATTTTCAGAAGAAAGGGATCCTAAAGGGTCCTCTAATGTGGAGAAACAAAGTTAATTTTTTTGTCTTCCAGTTTCTGCAAGAGGCTGCTCTGATGTGGCATGAGGGCATAGCAGACACCGCAAGGGCTTCTTCAAAAACCATAACCTCAAGGCTGTATTCATTCTCTCCCATTTGCTTGTAAGAAGATTATGACAATAAACAGTAATTTAGAATGAGCTCTAAGCTAAATCACTTGGACTGCTTTTTTTAGACCTGAGCCCTAACTGGAACTATTGTGTTTAGATGTATCTCCAATAGTTAAACTCCTCTGCAGATTACATTTTTAGGGTGCAGGATGATGGCAAGCAGCTTGCCCTGCTGTTCTGAAGCTTGAATTTACTGGTGGGTCCAAAAGTTTTGGAGTGAATTCTCCAAATTTAAATAACAAGAGCAGCATTTTATAATGTTTTCTCATGTCAGTTTTTTCCTTCAATGAGTTGAAACTCCAGGATTTTCAATGTGGCTCAGTAATTCTAGTAAAAAGGAGGGAGCAGGTAATGAATAAAACTGATCATTTTGGGTATCTTCCAGTGCTGCTGATTAGAGACTCTTTTTTAAGAGATATACTTAGAACTAGCCCTTGCATTACAAAGAATACAGTCACATCACTGGCGGAAGCGCAAAACATCAAGCCAGGAAGTAAAAAGGTATTTATTTTTAATAGACAGTTTATACACTCAGTATAATCCATAAATGCATGTGAATAATAAGTAAAACATTGTGGATGTTATAATCACACAGAGACAATAGTCTTTATTTAAATCATCTTGGCAAGTATGTTCTTAATATCAGAAGCAATATTTTTAGTTCTGTTTAAGCTCTGTAAGAAATAAGAAAAATGCAATACATTTTTAATATTAGGTACCAATTCAACAGATGATGGCATATTTTACATAACTCATAAGTGACCTTGTACACAGTGGAAACAAACCCCTGCAATATGGTCCAGAAACCATAGATCATGCCTCCCTTTTAAGACAGATACAATAATTAAACTGCACCTTTGAAAATGCCCCTATGATATAAATTTATTGCATAATACTTGCCTATGGGGTTTTTTAATGTTTGAATGTATGACAGAATTTGGAAATCTACTACATGTAGCAGCAAGTGCAGGCAAGCAAATTGTGAAACGAAATTTCTGGAGTGAGCACCATTTAACTGTTAAGTGCTTCACCTATAGGCCACCTGTTAATCCAGCTCTGGTATAATTACAAAGTTTTGAGTATCTTGCAAACAAGTGTCATTTTAAACAGGAAAGCAAAACTTTTTTAAAGTGAAACAAGGAAAACAAAACTTTTACAAAGAAATTTTGTCACTGAAATATTTCCTGAATAGCAATAATCAGTTGTGAAACCACTGCATATTTCTGATCCGTAAATTCTGATTTCTTATGGTCAGAGAAACACTTGCTTTATTTATATATGCAGATAGAGCCTTCCTGTGAATTCTAGCTGTATTTGTGGTCCCAGTAGCATTTAAGATAAATATTGCAATAGCTTCTTAATGTCTTTTACCTATATACCAGACATCACTATTGACAATACCTTTCCTGGGTTCTGTACTGAATTTGTAAGGCAGATTTTATTCTTGCTTCAGATTACCTGGTTTCTGACTAAAATAGGGCACACTGCATTTAGAAGGAGATATTAAACGGTGCCATTGCTGTTTTATATGTTCCCAACATTTTCTGTAATAGCTTCTCTAAAATGTGTGGCATAAACAAAATCCTCAAGCACATTGCGGTAAAATGGTTTTATTGATGGTCATTTACACTGACCTACATAGGTTGTTCTCAGGCTCCCCATTCCTGAGGAATGATGCTTACTCTGTATTTGTGCCAAGAAAGCACTTAATCTGTGCCAAGCCATTTTTTTGTTGCATTCCGCCTTCAAAATAAAGGCACAAATACAATTTACATTCTATTAGTAAAATCAAGAAAAACAATCTCAGTGAAGAAAGCAGGCAGGAGTTACCCGTCCAGCGATCTCACAAAGCACGTCTGCATAGATCTAATTTTCCACATTACATCCAGATCAAAGAAAGCTTGAATACCCTTCCGAAGTCACCTGTTGATAGGAAGAATGGAAATGGAAGCATGACTGGAGACCCATGATGAGTGGCGTGCCTCAGGAGCTGGTATCGGGACCAGCACTGTTTAACAATTTTGTCAGCGACATGGACAGTGGGATCAAGTACACCCTCAGCAAATTTGCCGATGACACGAAGCTGTGTGGTGCAGCTGACACGCTGGAGGGACGAGATGCCATCCAGAGGGACCAGGACAGGCTTGAGAGGTGGGCCTGTGTGAACCTCATGAAGTTCAACAAGGCCAAGTACAGGGTCCTGCATATGGTTCAGGTCATTCCCAGTATCAGTACAGGCTGGGGGATGAAGGGATTGAGAGCAGCCCTGCCGAGAAGGACTTGGAAGTACTGGTGGGTGAAAAGCTGGACATGAGCCAACAATGTGTGCTTGCAGCCCAGAAGGCCAATCGTGTCCTGGGCTGCATCAAAAGAAACGTGGCCAGCAGGTCGAGGGAGGTGATTCTGCCTCTCTGCTCTGTTCTGGTGAGACCCCACCTGGAGTCCTGCATCCAGCTCTGGAGCCTCCAGCACAAGAAGGACATGGATCTGTTGGAGTAGGGCCACAAAACACAAAGTAGGAATACCTCTCCTAGAAGGAAAGGCTGAGAGGGTTGGAGCTGTTCACCCTGGAGAAGACAAGGCTCCAGAGAGACCTTATTGCAGCCTGCCAGTACTTATAGGGGATTTATATGAAAGATTTTTATTAAGGACTGTAGTAACAGGACCAGCAGTAATTGCTTTAAACTGAAAGAGGGTAGGTTTAGGTTAGATATAAGGAAGAAATTCTTTCCTATGAGGGTGGTGAGGCACTGGAACAGGTTGCCCAGAGAAACTGTGGATGCCCCCTCCCTGGAAGTGTCCAAGGCCAGGTTGGACGGGGCTTTGAGCAACCTGGCCTAGTGGAAGGTGTCCCTGCCCATGCCAGGAGGGTTGGACTAGACGATCTTCAAGGTCCCTTCCAACGTAAACCATTCTATAAATGGCACCTGTGGGTTTTTTTGTTTTAGAAAAATGTAAAATCTGCCTCCATTACTCACGCACTTTTCATAGCCTTCTTTATTTCAATACTTTAAAGCACTCTATAAAATTTACTCAACACAAAAATACTGAGGGAAGACATATTCTTTTCTATTCTGTTTTATGTACAAATCTGAGATTTTGAAGTGTTATGGGATGAAAAAATCAGTATTCTTATTTTAGACAAAGAAAAGATGTCATAATAATGAAACTTGTCAAAGCAAGAGTATCTGAAAGGCATTCAAGCTCTGGACATATGACATGTAAAAATGTTTCACTTTAGCAAAATACTACAAACTCTGGGTAAGTATTTATCTAGAAAGAGACCAGGGACTGGTTTTGCTTGCTTGGTTTGCATGGATGTAGTATGCTGAATGTCACACAGAACATTGATTAAAGCTTCCTTTTAAAGTCTTACTAAACCAACATNCCTTAGAAAGCTAAGCATTAGTTTGAATTCCCCAATTTTCAAGTATATTTTTTCAACTCCAAGTTTTTTCTCATTAGAACTTGCTGACATCTGTATGATACACATAAACTGTTAGGTAAGCATCCAAAATCCCTCGTAGAACCATAAGATCTTACTAGAGTTCAGGAACTCTGAATCTTCCATACAAAGCATACAATTAATGCGTACCATATCTGCTTTTAAACAAATTAAAAAACCACATCCTTTTTTTGTCTGCAGAATTTATTTGACAAAATTGTGCTTCCCCACCAAAAGAAAGCCTGATCATAACTTTCTCTATTTTAATCTACGGACCAAAGGTGCCCCCTTGATTGGTGAGGACACTCCAGTGGTTGTAAGTTTCAGATTTTCACGTAAAAAATTGCGCTGTCGAACTGTGGCTGATCTTATGTAACTGTTAGTAGAAATTACTTTTGCTGGCCTTGTAGGTGGTATGGTCCGTGGAGGTAGTCCATTGATTTCATACATCCACTGCATTGATTGTGTCTGAAAACAATGAACATAGAAAAAAAAATATCAGTGTTCAAATATCTTGAAAATCTGACAGTGATTTACCATGCTACATTGATATCAAAAGATATTTATCCTTTTCTGTGTAAGGTACTGGAGCAACACAAAATGAGAACTGCACTCCTGGAACACAGAGAACTGAAATCACACTTAACTTTATTCAGGACCAGGCATAACAAAGACGAGAAATTTAGCTTCCTGGCTGATCTAAAATTCCTTTTTTATTCAGTAAACCCCATGGGTCTCTATTCGGTTCAAAGGTAATTATTCCATAGTACAATATAAATGCCTTAGGTTTATACTGTAGGATTTAATTGCAGCTCTGGTATTGGTAATAATGGTATTTTCAAATGGTGGATTTGTTCATTAAAATAATGAACAAAAATAAGAGAAAATGAGTCTGAGTATGCACAAGAGAATTGCAGCTTCATGTTGAAATCTCTAATTTGAAGAATATTTATGTGAATTGAAAATGACCCTCTTCATTTGCTTTCTGTTTACAACTGATCTCTAGGAATGGAAAATATGTTTCTATGTCATGTCTTGTAGTGCTTGAGTACTTGATTCTTACCGAGAACGTGATTCTTATTCTTACTACACATCTCATCAATACATACTTAAGGAGTATTATTTCTATGCATATGAAGCCTATACTGATGTCTATCTCCATGTCTCATTTGAATGAAACAGAGGCAGAATTTTGTTTGCTAAAAACACAAGTGTAGCAGTTGCAGATCTTTCTGATATTTTTCTTTGAAAATGTATCACTTCTTGAAAGCAGGTCTTTATTCCAAGTCTTTAGCATTTTCCTGTCGTTACATCTAGGAAAAGATCTATTCATGTTTTTTAGTTTTCCGTTCTCCTTTTCTTTAAAAAAAAACACACAAACAAACAACAGCAATATTACAAAACCCAAAGATTTCAAATGATTTGTCATTATGCCCAGCTTTATACTACACAAAAGAAAGACAAAGCACTGCATGCGCACTGCAGGCATGCACTGTATCTATTCCTTCTCACTCAGCGTTTGGAAATCCCAGGTTTTACGTTTGGGGCTTTTTTTGCTTCCAAGGCAAAATTTGTAGGGAAGAACTGAGTAAAAAATGTAGCATGCTGTAGGCCTATTAAAATATATTCATATAAGTGATTTTTTTTTTTTAATAGAACATAGAACATAGTGCATGTATGTAGTACATGTGCACGTAGTTCGCAGTACACAGAATATGCCAGACTCTATGATTTTGCAGACTCAGAGCAGGGAGGTCATGTTAAATAAGTGATATTTCCAAATTCCCGACATCTGCCTTTCCACATCTGGCACAGCACTGCAATCACCCAGCTGTGCTGCTTGTGGCTCTAGAGCAGGGCTGTTGGTGCTAGGCTTTTGCATCATGCTGCGCTGAACTACAGAGACATGGCTTGTAGGATCACCTTTCTCCCTGCTTCCATCCATAAAGATTTAGCATTACAGCAACAGTTGTGCTTTACATAACTCATCTCCCGTTTAGAACTAACTTCATCCTTAGAACAATGATTTGTAGATAAAACCATTACACCTAAGGTCAGTGTCATCTTTCATCCAAGGAAACAAAAGGTCAGAAAGGCTGCATATATTCTCAAATCAATCTGGAAATCAGTGCAACATTCAGCCTCAAAGCTCAAGTTTTTCCCTCAAGCATTTAGTTAACAGCTCAGCTTCTGACATGGTTGGTGCTGTGGCCCATTTGCTCATTCCAGTTGGAGAGCTCTGCTTCTGCTTTGCTGCTGACCATGTCAGTACACCAAGAAGATTTGGCCTATACAGAGGAGCAACAATATCCAAACAAATTGTGACAAATTTTCACATAGCATAAATGCTAGCAACCATCTTCAAAGCATAATGCGTATATTTGTCTAGTTATTTATTGCATTCTGTCAATTAATTATGGTCTAGGTAAAGCACTACAAAAGCCATAGGGAAGAGCAGTCTATGTTCTCCCTCTCGAACTCTCTCTACGGTCATCCCATAATTACAACAACATACAGAAGAGAATACAAAGAATGCTAAAGTGGCTCTCTGATTTTAGTAAGTTTTTGTTAAATATCAGTTTTATATTTGCCACTGAAGAAGTTTGAATCTATGATGTTTACCTTGTTATCTTTCATATGCTCCTTCCTGTTGTTCTAATAGTTGCCCTGTCATTGCTAAAGTATGTTTAAAGGATATCATTGCAAGCAGTTTTGCACTCCTGTTGCGCCTATTTAACAGGAAGAAGTTCCAGACCATTAAACTGTAAACCTTTTGGCACAGGCTTTGTTCTCTGCTATTTACTTCTACAGCATTTACACTGTTTCACACATACGCTGCATTCACTTACAACTCTTAAATGTCATCACCATCTGAATCTCTAATTGTGGTGCTACTTTTTAACGCATGGTTTTAACCAGTATTTTTGTAACTGAATATATACTTTTCTGTGCTAATGTTGAAATAATAGGTGACTTTTTTTCTGTGTATTTTTAAAGAAACATTTTTAAAAACCTCTACTCTAAAATTGGCAGTACTGATTTTACATAGTTTCTTCTGAATTAATTGCCTTATTCAAAAAAGATTAGTAAGCATAAGATCTTAATAGATATTTCACCATGCATGCATAATTTTTTAAACTTTCATTACTATTCTACTAAATTAAATTGAATATTATTCCTGTGTAAAACAGGCAGATTAACTCATCTTTATTCTCAACTTTATTTAATACTGTGAAATGATCTAGTAACTCTATTGCCTGTAAAGATAAAATGCAGCAAAAGCAGGTGTGACATGGACCAACACCAGTATCTTATGTCCAAAGATAAAGCTGTCATTTAAGAAAAGTAAATCACTCCACAAAGTTAGCTAATTTTGTCATTAACTTCAGTACAAGATGAAACGCTTTATCTTTCTTTTGTATGCCAGATGAACAATTTAGTTTAAAGAAAATTTAACCTCAGGGCCATATTCACTGCATGCAAGTCTCATTGATCACTTCAAGGTCAGAGAAAAGATCTGATAGATGTTTCAGCTAACTATTTAAACTGAGTATCAAGTTACAAAAAAAAAATCATTTCTGTTCATGAAACCCACACATACTGTAACTTTACTGTCTATAGTGTTAGAAATAGTTTGAAGTGGGATTTAAACAAAAGTGGTGGGCTATGCCACTTCTCAACTTAATTTATCATCAGCATCAAACAATTGGTATAGCCTTCTGGGCAGTAATAACCTCTTGCTAATTTCCTGTTTGCTGCACAAGTATCTTAGATTGTATGCTCTGTGAAAAAAAAAAAATTATGGCTTGACTTTGTGAAAATAGCCTCCTATTCTGTTGCTGCTGTAGCCTGAGTCAGGTGTGGTTCTGTGGCAGAAGAGATTGCTCTTTCCCTGATGGAAACTTATTGGATTCAACAGGGAAAATGTTGTGGGCATTATCACATGAACCCTTTAGATAGGATCCACCAAGCTAAAGGAAAAAAAAAGAAATAGCAATAACAACCAAAAAAAACCCCACCCTAAATTACCATCTTGACCTATGGTAGTCCACCACTTGTAAATCATGTGCTATCACCCAAGACAGCTGGAGACATTCGTTGTGAAAAAAGTGTGCATCTATGTACTGCTTTTCTGAAAGAAAGACTCCTGTTTTAGTTCAGCTTTTTCTGCTAAAAGGGAAACAAGTGTTACACAAATGGAAAAGAGTTATTGTAACTGTTAACATAACTTGGGTTAGTGCTTTGCATAGCACTAGAACCACCTATAATTCAGTAATTTTCAAGACAATCTAGAATTCAGTAATTTTCAGAAAACCTTAGACACCCACAAATGTCTATTTTACTAGAATATTTAATTTCCAAGGGCAAAATGTTATGTTTTCAAATTTTGCTGAAGCCATATTTTCTTAAGAATAAGGCTGTACAGCTTAACTATTCTAACCAATATGAAAACTGCAGCAAGAGCAATTCTTCCAAGTTCAGGATCCGTGCAAGTGCCTCGAAGCTGCTGCTTTGGGTTTCCAGGTCAGACATGCTTCAGCAAAGGAAAAGACAGATCAAGTTTCCGACTTTTCTGGAGTGGCAGGGAGGAGAGAGAGAGACTGAAAAAGGTCATCCATATATGACCATATAATTACGATAGAATACTTGACTTACAAACTGTATTTACTTGCCTAAGCAGTGGGTCAGAATATCCCAAATCAGAGGAACTCTTCCTTTTATTATGTTTAAGGCAGTGTAGTTTATTGTATCAAATTTGGAACAATTCTAATACTAGCACTGGCAGTAACAAAGTCTAAAGATTAAGCTATTGAATCTACTACAGTCTACTAGAATAGAAATACTAAAAAGAGTCTCTGTTAAGCAGATGTATCTAATATAGACATAAGTATTTAAGAATCCCAGGTTCCCTGCAATGCATCTCTAGGTCTATTTCCCACAGAATTAAAGAAGAAGAACTTATTATTGGACCCAGTAAGTTTCCATCAGGGAAAGAGCAATCTCTTCTGCCACAGCTTGAATTCCTTGACAGTCTGAGGGAGGATTTCTTGTTGAAATTAGTCCTCTTACCAATATCTCAAAATTCCTGATGACTTTATTCTATTTGAAGTGTAAAGAGAGTAATAATTTGGCTCACCTGGATGGAGTAATGGCCTTCTGCAAAGCTAAATCTTTCTGAACCATATTTTGAAGAATTAAAAAATGAGATGCATGCTGCAACTTATTACTCAATATCATAAGTTATTCAAGTTATTTAACTATCTTGATAGCTGAGTAATGTTCAAGGTGTAATTTATTCAGCAAATACTGTTAACAGGCACTAAACAGTTTACATAAAAGTATATTTTCTTGTATTCAGCTCATTCTTACAGATGGTTCATGATTCATAGATTAATTTTCAGAACACATATCACCCATATGTATTCACTGTAGGCTGGAAGTGCTACTGAGTAAAACGCTAATTAATTGCCAGGGAAATCTGTATTAGGAGGTCATTAAATGTTGGGAGCAAGTATCAGGAATTTAAAGTAAATGGTATTCTAATTCTCTTCCAAGCAGTGTTAACTCAGGAAAGTCCAAATAAATTTTGCAAGACTTTCAAATAAGTTAAAACACAGGAAATTGCAGATAGTGCATCCAATATTCCCTGACTCTTAATTTATACTGCAGTGGTGACAAGCAAAAAATAACAGATTATGATCAGTGTATACAGAAAGAAATTAAACCAAACCTTTATGTAAACTGTGGCAGGGAAGAGCAAAGGCAAGAAAAATCGTGGATCAAGATAAGGACAGTTAAATAAGTGAAGGAAAGAGGAAAAAAAAAACAATAAAAAACCCCAGCAAAACCCAAGTGATACAAAGGCAGTCACTCACCACCTCCAACAAGCAGACCAACGCCCAGCCAGGCTCTGAGCAATTTTTAAGGATGAAGATGGCTAACAAGCATTTTCTTAGATTAAAGGAACATTTCCAGATAGAATTAAAAGTGGCTTAATTGACTTCTGCAGTTCAAATATTAGATGTTTCACTTCATTGTTTAGATGAAATACAATCAATATCAACCATTCCTTCAGGATTGGTGATGGTCTGAATGCCCTCATACAGCAGTGGTTCCCATATTGTTATCCTTTTTTGGCTTTATGAGAATTATAGTCTCAGTAAGCAAAGTGACCTTTCCTCATGCTTGTGAACCACAAATTTTGAGTATCAATTGCTAATTATAGGTTGTACTACATTCACTGACTGCAATGAACTTTCTGGACCTTTGCTTTTAATCATAAAACTCAGGTCAGCATCAACCAGTGGCGAGGGACACAGGTGATGTCTTATTTAATGTGAAACTATTTCAGCTACCCTATTAACTTTGTTACACTTTTCTGTGCTCATTCTATTTAAGAGATATAATTTAGAATAACATTAAGCTATGCTAATTAACAAATCTGCCAGCAACAATGCAGAACATATCTTCACCAAGCTGCTGAATACGTAGTAGTACCATTTGCTGTGCAGATATGCAGGTTTGCATAGTCAAGCTTGGAGAAGCCACACCTGGGTACTGTGGCTTGCACACTGCATCATTTATTTCTGGAAAAGTGTCACAAGTGGTTTTGATACGCTATCTTCCGTAGGCTAAGTTAGTGATTATTCAGTAATAAAGGTGTACAAGCCTGACTTCTGGAGGGCTTCATAATGTTACCTGCAATCTGGATTACTCTGACATCTATTTTATAATTTAAGACTTACTTTGTGTGTCTTGTGCCTTAGAATATCTCTCACCCATGAATTACAAACCAATGGCTTAGGTCTCTAGCTGAATTCAGCACAGTGCAAGAAAATTAACTTTAAGCCAGCTGGAATATGCCGCCTTTCCAAGGATTTGGCAGCCTCCTGGCTGCTCTGCCTTGCGCCCAGCAGCGATTCCTGCCGCAGGAAGCCTTCGCAGAGCATCCCCCTGTCCCAGCAGCATCATGCCATCCTAAGATGTCACCTTTCTGCGCAGTGTTACCAGCACACCACAGCCTAGCTCTGAGACACCAGTGTGCCCAAGGAAGTCCTGTTTTTCCTCCGAGCACTTTATAACTTATCTAAGATGCACGCTGTCTTCATTAATTTATCATTAGTGGCACTACATTTTTGTTCAGTTAGAACTGCGCTGTTTATGAAAGCTATTATACAAGTGTAAGTTTGATTCAGGAATAATACCTTTTTAAAAATGCTCTTCATGAATCATGTTACTGTTTCTTACCTGTAGCTCGACTAGATTATGGTGTTCTCTTTCACAACCACAAAATCAAGCATGATTATTTTCTTTTCTGGCTTTTTATTATATTTCTCTCTTTGATCTACAGAGTTTTTTAAAGTAATTTTCTGTGTCTCATTACTAAATTAAGATTCCTAACAGCTATTCAAATAAGTGTCTAACTTCAATTGTTTTGATATGTAGTTGACTGAACAAAAGTTGTAATGATGGTTGAAGAACATTTAATTGCTTCAGCAAAGTAATTAAGGTTTTCTGCTATTAATAAAAGCTACTGTAAGTATTCATAGATACTAAAGTCTTAAAGAATTCACAAAATATCCTACGGAGTACCTGATTTGTGTGCAGAAAATATAAATAAGGCTACATTATTTCAATTATATATATACATTCAGTTAATAAAACATAAACACTAAATTCTGGTAAAGGCAAATTGTAATCTTAATGTTAATTAGTTCCTCAGCATTAGGTTCTCAGCAGGGCAACTAAACCAAAAAAATTGCATGTACAATATTTGCGCTTAATGTTTTCAACAAATGAGAAAAAGATGACTATAGGATCTTTCTCCATAATCCCAGTCTCCCATTTTACTTTACAACACAATTGTAATGACCAACATAAAACAAAGAACTTTTACACTGTCTTCTGTGCTACTTTACAGCCTAATTATCACTGTTCATTGAAGCACACAAAAATGACAGTTCTGCTACTCACTATTCATAGAATTTAATAATAAAAATATGTTAGTGTTAGGTCTATGATTTTACCCTGAGAAACTGAAAGGAAGTTTTACAAGAGTGCTGTAGTTCTTTACTACAGCAGCAGCAAAAAAGAGGTGACAATAAAATAAAAGAAAGTTTCTCATAGATTCAGAAATAGCCTGAAGCCTCAGCCAATATATTGGCTAGAAGGGATATGTGCAAGAGAGGTTCTTCGGTGTTAGGTCCAACACTAACTATATTTCACCACCTCCACTATTCTTTTCCAAAAAAGAGTGATTTATTACTGGTTTTGCCATCTAACTAAATGTCTCCCTCAGGTCACTAGTGAAAGTTATTTCAACTAACAGGAAAGGCTGAAATTAGTATCTGGTATTCTCAACATGGCATCAAGTCTTATTTAAAGTCTATGTCGAGAGCACAGCAGCAGGCTTACATGCAGTCACCAATCACAGAATCACAGAATGGTAGGGATTGGAAGGGACCTCTGTGGGTCATCTAGTCCAACCCTCCTGCTGAAGCAGGGTCACCTACAGTAGGTTGTAGAGGACAAGGTCTTGAATATCTCCAGAGAAGGAGACTCCACCACCTCCCTGGGCAGCCTGTTCCAGTGCTCCGTCAATGCTCTGGCTTACATTAGAACGACAGGAATGAAAGCTTGTGTGGAGAGGAAAGGGGTAAGTCTAGTTGTACTGGGTTTGTGTGGCAAGGTTTTGGTAGCGGGGGGTGCTACAGGGGTGGCTTCTGTGAGAAGGTGCCAGAACCTTCCCCCATGTCCGATAGAGCCAGTGCCAGCCGGCTCCAAGACAGACCCACCGCTCCAAGACGAGCCCATCAGCAACAGTGGTAGCGCCTCTGGGATAAGATATTTAAGCAGGGGAAAAACAACCCTGCATAACAGCATTTGCAGCAGGATAGAGGAATGACAATATGCGAGAGAAACAACTCTGCAGACACCAAGGTCAGTGAAGAAGGAGGGGCAGCAGATGCTCCAGGCACTGGAGCAGAGATTCCCCTGCAGCCCGTGGAGAAGATCAAGGTGAGGCAGGCTGTCCCCCTGCACCCATGGAGGTCCATGGTGGAGCAGATATCCAGCTGCAGCCTGTGGAGGACCCCACGCTGGAGCAGGTGGATGCCCAAAGGAGACTGTGACTCTGCAGAGAGCCCGCACTGGAGCAGGTTTTCTGGCAGGACCTGTGACCTTATGGGGGACTCACACTGGAGCAGCCTGTTCCTGAAGGACTGCACCCTGTGGAAGGGACCCACGCTGGAGCACTTCATGAATAACTGCATCCTGTGGGAAGGACCCACATTGGAGAAGTTTGTGGAGGACTGTCTGCTGTGGGTGGGACCCCACGCTGGAGCAGGGGAAGAGTGTGAGGAGGAATGAGCAGCAGAGACAACATGTGATGAAATGACTGCAGCCCCCATTTCCCTGTCCCCCTGCACCGCTTGAGGGGAGGAAGTAGAGAAATCAGGAGTGAAGTCAAACCCAGGAAGTAGGGGGGGGGAAGGTGTTTTTAAGATTTGGTTTCATATCTCATTATCCTACTCTGATTTTATTGGTGATTAATTAAACTAATTTCCCCAAGTCCAGTCTGTTTTGCCTGTGATGGTAATTGGTGAGTGATCTCTCCCTGTCCTAATCTTGAACCACGAGACTTTTGTTGAATTTTTTCTCCCCTGTTTAGTTGACAGAGTGGCTTTGGTGGGCACCTGGCATCCAGCCAGGCGAAACCACGACACTAGTGTACACAGCAGGACTAACAGTACGAGCAGAGAACACAAGCCTCATCAATACATTACTGAAAGAGCTCAATACTTCAGTTACAGTAAGAATGTTAAAAACATCTCTAACATAATGTGATGGTGTAATATTGGTCAAAAAAATTGCACTTCTGAGCATTAAGAGTCCTCAGTGTATTTTGAACATACAAGAATAGATTGGACATGATGTGATCCAACATGTATATGTAATACGTATGAGTGACTTCCTACACCCACGCACAGTACCAAAGGTAGAGATGTAAAGAGCTGTCTGCGTAGATCACACACAGAGACTGAGACATGAGTAGATGTAAGTTTAAAATCCAATTACTTCAAAGCCCATCTATACTGATAAATTCATAAAAAGAAATTTTGGATTACTGACTGAGTTCTTATAGGGCTAGTAACCACCATGTTTATCCCATTCCAGACAAATTTATTATGTTAAAGCTCTTTGTTAGTGATGGAGGTTAAGCCAAAGATAAGCATGACTAGTACATTTACACGTGTCATGCCTAAAACAGGAGTTCAGTTCCAGAACTACATTAGAAGTTTCTGAGCTCCGTCGATGTGTCATATAGCATTATGCAAATATAAATGAACACAGAATAAATTCAGTCAGTAATTTTCTTTTCCAAATGGAAGAGCAATAAACATCACTGCTGTTTATGTAAAAAGACTAAATTAACCAAATGTCTAATATGGTAACAGAAAATAAGTGGGGGGGATTAAAGGGTCTTCTTGCTTTTCCAGGATTTCAATTTCTTGTTCACTCTTGCATAAGTTGTCACTCAGAGAAATAAAACACTATAGTCATTTGCTATGCATCTTTTATCAACTTTGTTTTAACCATCTCATTTTTCAAAACAATACATGAGGCATAACAAAAGTAAAATCAATAACCTAGGTCAATTACTGATTCATTCTCCACCAGTTCTTAACATGATTATTTTGATTTTCCATGAAAACTCATTCTGTCCTGTTGTCCACGGAGTTGGGGCAAACACACCGAGATAAGTGTCTGTCTCTGGTGATGCTGGCAAAGGGATAACGTAGAAATTAAAGTATAATATGTATTTCCAGCTTGTCATCAGTTAATTTTCAAAATTTAGTTTTATTCTTTTCCATCTTGAAGAGCAGTAAAATAATCATGGTGCATGCATTTGTGTGTTTCAATGTTGCTTTTTTTGTATAAACTTTCATTTTTTCTTTCCAGTCCTAAAGGTATATTTGTGTATTGCATTCAGGAAGGCCTACCTGAATTACAAGTGTTGCTGTATGCTTCTTGCCATACATCCTTGGCTTGAATCCCACCGTTATATGGGTTCCCACAGTGCCTGCTGGAAGAAGTTCGCCAGCTCGCGGCAGTACAAGGAACTCCGGATCGCTACCCGCCAGGAAGTATGCAGTGAATGGCTCTGGGTTCCTACAGAGAAGCAGAGGAGGCTGTTGTGCCTTGTATGGTATATTCATACAATTTATCTACAATCAAACACTTCGGCCACCATGTGGACTTGGCAGTCCATGGAATGTCTATAGAACAATAATAGCATTCCTACTTACAGAATAAATATTGTGTAGTGATTATTTAGATTTATTTATAAATATTTATAATCTTTATACACAGGGACCTGCATACTGGTCTTCCATTTCAAACATACTCACATGCTTTTAGAAATATTATAACCACTACAGAATAATGCTAGCATTTGCCACTAAAAAGAAAAGAATCATCTGACTTGTAAAGTTATAATAATAATAATAGAAATAAATTCCACGTCAGAGTGAAAATCCACTTTTCCTATTAAGTCTTCACTTTTCCAATCTCTAATCAAATAAAACTGACAAGCCACCCATTTTATTAAGTTTTGTTACTAGAACTGAATTTTCAATCTGGTGGAGTGTTACTAGACTGGAAGGGAGTTCTGAAAGCCTTGAAATGAACATATGGAAAATGACTGTTTTCTATCACTGTTTTCCAAATTTTTCGTATCCCATAAATAAACACATTATTACAATAATTAGGTTCCTCTATCAATATTATCGTATATCTCTTATCTCATAAGTTACTGTTACAGGTACTGCAGATCTTGTCTAACTGCTAGTTTCATGTCTGTACTGTTGCTCTCAAAGAAAATGTCTTATTCCTGGTAAAGACAGTGGCTGAGGACTACAAAACAGTCTTAGGCCAATACCAAACTGAAGCCTGTCTATCACTGTTCTTCTAGGATTCCTTGTCATAGACATTCTCATCATGAAAAGAATACATGTTTTTGTACTTTCTGGTCAGGTATTCTCCTTTTATTCTTGATATGTGTTGCTGAGGACAACTCTATTGTTATCTGGACAGCAAGAGAACAAAATAAATTGAAACTAGGAATACAATTGCATGGTCAAAAACTAATCTGCAACATCCTGGCACAGTATAGCAGAGCAAGTACCAAGCATGATTAGAGGGAACACATTTTTAGTTGAGAAAACCTGAAGAATGAAAAACTAACAGCATCTCAATGAAAAGCTGTTCAAATCTGTTTATTCACGGATTGTTAAACCAGAAATAACACTGCTTTTCAAAGAAAATACAAAGAAGTGAAATTTAATATTTTATGACAATTCATCTCTACGGAAATGTCCCACATTTCCCGGGCAAGTGCTATTCAGTGTGCTGGGTCTATGTCATCTTCTTTAAAAATAGCTCTCCTTTCGAATATGTTCTCACGAAAGGTTTTCTTAAGTTCAAAATATTCTCATGAAAAAAGGTCACACTGTAAGTTTGTAGAAACAAATAGCACTACTGCAGAAAATGGAAACCAAAAAGCTTCTGCCTCCTCAAAAAAAATTAACTGACGTTTAGCAGTGCCATTGGACTCGCGTGCATTAGCAGATTTAGCCTAGCTTTTCTTTTAGATGACAGCAAGGTGGGCAAAACCACAGAATGTCTGAAACCACACTTCAGGCATTGTGACAGCAAGCTTATGCTGACAATCTCTTTCTGTGGTACATAAAGTTGTGCAGCTGAGTTTATAGCCCTGGGTCATGAGCTCTAAGCCTGCTACTGCCTAAGTTCCCATCTACATGCCATCTAAGCCTTGAATTTTCACTTCTGTGTTTCCCACAAGGACTGCTCAGCTGTGAATGCCTAGAGCATACCTATTACACACAAAGTGCAGTCATGGGATGGGAAAGAAGTGATGACTCTTAGACTGAGCAGCAGAGTAGAGCACTCATCAAAAACATCTGAGATGAATATTCAAACGCTGGTTCTGGAAATAGAGACCTGAGCACAGGGCTTCACTTCCAACATCATTATTCTATAGACTAGATTTAGGAACATTTTAAGACAGCATTTTCTCTGTCTCCCATCTTCAGTCTGGTTTCTGGTAAGTAGTTCGGGATGATAACCCCTAATAAGCAATTTGTGTCTTTGTAAGATGTGCAAGATCGTGACTTAGACTACAGATGCAATGCTGAAACGCTAAGGGAGATGGGACAGGCTGCACGCACAGAAAACACAAGAAAATAAGGACTTTATTCCTGCAGAAATTGCATCTTAGCAGGATGTGATACAACAGCACCTTTTTTCAGAAACTGTAAATGATCAAAACAGTTAGTCAGAAAACACACAGGAGAAAAAGCTATAGTTTTAGTCTTGACAAGGGGACCAGACAGTTTAAAATGAAACTGTGACAAAACTGACCTATAATTGTGCACACAAGATACTTGCCAAGTCAGACTAAAAATCTTATGGCATCAATCTTGTCAGATTCTAATTTTCATAAAGAAAAATGGAGAAAAACTAATAAAAAAGCTTTAAAGAAAATCTGCCCGCTTCTTGACAGCATTGGCACAAGGTACTAGAGGCAGCTGTAATTTTTTTCTGTTTTGAGTAAAATATATACATATACACATGCACACATACGTGCTTACACAAACACATATAATCACACCTAAAACCTCCCCCTTCCCTTCTCTCCCCTTCCCTTCCCTGCTCTGCCCTGCCCTACCCTCCACAAAGCCTGGCAGTTTTCAACAAAAGAGTTGAGTCAGTTACTGGATGCCAAATGTTCCTCAAAGTGGGAGCCATGCCCAAACGAGAAAAATAGAAATTCTGGCAAAGCATAAGTAAATTGCTTGTCCTTCTCATCTTCTAAAGCACAGAGAAAGCTGGAGATAAAATTCTCAGTACAGCACCTGAATTTCAGACATTTTTGTTTTCAGTGTATGTTTACTTAATGTAGACTTAAAAATTAATTATTATAAGGTTTAAAATGTTTTAAAATTAATTCCTCCTTTTAGATTACTGGTTCAGGTAAAATAGCTCTGGAGCCAATGTTTGACTTGTCATTTCTTAGCCATGAAGGACAGTGATGAGGCAGTCTATACTTTTTCAAGAAGGCTTTGTTTAACTCAAGGGTGGCAGATACTACCATGCTCAATAAAGTTTAATGACGTGTAGAGTTTTGAAAACACATACGAACCAAGCGCAAATGAATTAGTAAAAACAAGGGCAGAGGCCACATAAACCAGAGAAAGCAAATGTGTCTTCCCACCTGCATTTTCCATAACTCCTGTCATAATGGTTTCATATTGCTATCAGACAATATGAACTGTGCCCTTATTCAAATAATGAACAAGAATAAATATTAATTTGAATATAAATAATAATTGGACAATTAAATCCTGGCAACCAGAAAGAGTGGAAATTGAGCTAGTATTTAATAGACATATTTATAATTACTCCTTTAATCTTGTTCTTAGTGTTGTTCTTAAATAGCTGTCTGTGCTCATCAGTGTTCTCATGTTAGATAATTTCAAAAGCAGTAAATTAAAAAAGAATAACACCTTACATCTTCAATTAAAGAAAACCTTAAAATTTATATTCCCATAGAGATCTCATTGTAAAACTTATAAAATACACAGCAAATCTGAAAATATAAGCCTTTATTAAATTAAGGCTCAAAATAGCTTTAATGTTTACTCTTCCTCAAATGAGTGAAGCAGTAACTTCTCGCTGTGGAAATTTGTTCCTTTACAAAACTCAGCATTTTGGAAACTATACATAAAAAAAATAGTGCTTTTGATCACATGTGTTTTTTTCAAGAAAAGAATAACAAAATTTTTTAATCTATAAAGTGTATAACTGCTTAAGTAAATAAGGGATACAGTTTAAAAATCTTGCAATGTACTTCCAAAAATAGTTAATCATAACTAAACATACTTCTTGTAATTTGTAGCTAACATCTTATGGATGACACAAGAAATTCCAGTTATTATGTAATGAAGTTTGTTAACTGCATGCAGTTGTCAAATTCTGTAAAATTATTAGTGACGGTGTGATGCAGATAATTTTTTTTTTCAACAAAAGAAAAAACAATGGAAAAAATAATGAAATCCTGATTATTTATTAAAATTTGTTATGTTTCATACAAAAACCAACTCCAGTTTTATCGACCACTCTAAATTCTGAACTCTGGACATCAGAAAAGATAAAACTCCGACTATTACTCTATAGCTTCGGAAAAACTGCTTCAGAATTAAAGGACTTTCAGAAAATATGAAGCACTGCTTGACGATTGTTGGGGAATGCTTTACCAAATATAACATCACTTTCGTTGTGTACATGTTGTAAAACCAAAGCAGGAGGTAGGGGGTTTTGTCTTCACAAGATGTTAAGATTTCTGTCTCATTCCTGTTCTACCCAGGGGTACTATATTTGCAGACTGGCAAACTGACTTTTTCTGCTAAAAGTGGTCCAGGTGCCATGACTAGATACAACTCCTGGCTAAATGTGTGTCATGTCAGGCATCATATTATTCAGGATGATCGTAACTTCTTGGAAGCTCTGCTGCATGTGTACCTTTATCAGTATTTTCCACTAGTCTCCATTCAGACACCAAAAAATGGAACTCCGTCAATATTTGTTCTTCGCAGCATGTTGGAGATGCTAAGATAAGGTATTCTAATTGCATTTTAGATTAATCGTAGAATTTTGCAGAACTGGTAACAAAGAGATTGCATAGGAATCCAGGCCTGTAACATGCACAGTGACATGAGAGAGGATGAGGAGAGGGTGCACGTGTTGAGAACTTAATGAATGCTTTTTCTGGCAGCATACATAATGCTGTTTCATCATAATTCTAATGAAATACAGCAGTAATTACAGTAAAATTGAAATATTTCTCAAAGTTGTAACTGTAAACATTTTTTCTGTTTTTCTTTCACAATTAGGGAGGGTACAGAAAAAAAATGTTATTCGCTAGTCTTCAGACAGCATTAAAATTAATTTTCTGTGATCAAGAAATTTTTTTAATTGAACATTTATTCTAGGCACTAGGAAATGCATGGAAGAAATAAGCAAAATCTCCAGAGTGGTATTCAAAATACAAAATGTAGGTTAAGATAACTAGGTCTGCACATGCATTCATATTAAAGCCTGATTTAATCTTTCTTTTCTTCTCCCCAGTCCACTTCTTTTGTTCTCTCTTTATTCTAGCTCTATTTCTACAATTGGGTGGAGCCTTGGATTTTGAAGATTCTACTCCATGGAGACCATATTGATATCACACTGCTTTTGTAATAGCAGGTACTGACTAAGTAGGTTTTTATGAAGCAGAATTTGAGTTGATCTGAGACTTTTCCTCAATGTAACAAATATCCTGTTTGTGATAAACACAGGATTGGAATGAGACGTGGGGATGGAAGGATGGATAAAATTTTACTGTATAGGGGAAGTAATACATGGTTAAAACAATCACTAACAGGTACTTGGAAAGCTAGAATTAGGTTGGTGAAAGGAGGCTCTGTGTATGACATACAAGCAGAAAGAAAGAACAGGAGGGACTTATACAATGTCTTGACTAAAGATTAACAAGTAATGCAGTTTACAAAAAATTTTGAAGTTAACATAGCGTTCATATGTATCTATCCACATGTTTCATGTTGGCTACTGAAGTATTTGCACTAGAAAACAAACAAGGTAACATTCTGCTGTAGCTAGATATTAGTATTTTCATGTGAGGAAATATATCCAACCATCAAAATACCTCTGTACTGGAATATATAGCAGTAAATAGTCCCCAAAACCCAGTTCTGTATTCATACAATTGTTCTGATCCCAAAAAATCAGTAAAAAAAATACGGAAAGGACTAGTTTTCTTAAGCAAAGCATCACTTCTGGAATTTTTAGTCTCTATTCCAATTACAGATATTAGCATAAAATAACAGACCAATAATTTGAACTGGATATCAAACCAGTTTCTATAATATTTATTTTCAGGGATAAAATTTTATCTACTATTTTTGGTTAATACTGCTGTCATTCTGTAAACCACTGTCATTCAATAATCCATTTGGTGTTAAAACAAACCCTATCGTTAACACAAACATTAGAGGATTGTACGAAAGCCAATCACCTCAGTGGAAATGTTGCCAATGATTTCAGGTGGTGTTGAGTTAAATCTACATTTGTGACAAAACCCAAAGAAGGTCATGTATGAATGTTAAAAAATAGCAGATTTTTCTTCTTCAACAAGTGAAAACTGCTTATTTAACTCTAACCATTCTTAATGCCATTACAATAAACCATTCAACAATATACCCCTTTTGAATTTGTAAAGCTCAAAGTAAAATATTGGACTACTCACATATCACAACAGTCCTAGGTGCAGACAAGTTTTAAAAATAAATGAGTTTTCTTCACACAACAAAACTGTGTGGCTGTATTCTCAGTGTCTTTCATTATTTATTGAAGCAGATATTGGGCTGTCTTTCATTGGGGGCATAAGTATGTGTCAGTTTTAAATGTATTGAAAGGGAGAGTGCATTACATATTTGCATGGACTCTCAGAACTTTCATTATCACAGATCACTGTGAGCAGTGTAGCAACTGCCTCCAATTTGTTCATCATTTCTCAAGCAAGCACATCAAATGCAGTTATGGGTAAACTGGAAAATCATTAATTCAGTTTGAAATATTTCCTACACGGTGAGGATTTTGCTGGGGAGGAGAGGAGTGGAATTAAAGGGAGAAGCCCACATTTGAGTTGCAGTAGCTGAAAAGAAAAAGAAAGCTAAAACCATCAACCTCATAGCTTTGTAGTGGTCACCAAAGGTGCTCTGTGGATCACTAAAGATGCTCATTCAACTTGGGATATAAAAGAGAATCGTGATCTGTCCTTAATAAGATAACGAGCCTTTTTGGGAGGCTGTGGTTCTCAAATATTTTGCTGCATCACTACGCACGCTGCTAGCCCATAATGATGTACAGGTCTTCTCAGTGATGCTGTGCAACCACTCTGTCCTGCATGTAGCAGAGAGACAAAAAAGACGCAGCTGCAGAGTCCCTTTCTAGAATAAATACATCTCTTTCTCCCCCATTTACTCTCAATGTAGCAGTGCCATGAGGTACTATCCAGCATAAGAAAGACAGACAAAAAGCATCTATATGCAAGGTGCGAAAAACCTCACCTTTCTTCAAGTACCAGAACTGATTCTCTGTGGGACTGTGCTGCTAATTGTTTTCTTAGGAAAAACTCCGCAGGGCTCATCATTTTTTCTAGGAAAAGTCTATAGGATGACACTCCATATCCAAACTGAAACTCTTAATTCATATTTTAATATTTCATGGTTTTATTTTTTTATCTAAGTCATTTGAGTTATTCAACCATTAAATTACATCTGTAATATACGCTTTTCTTGTGTAATTGCTTTTAAACTGCAGATTCTGTATGCTAAATGTTTGTTGGCTGACTGTTCTATTTTTGTAACAAAACCTACACCACAAAAAGTTCCTAAGCAAATCAAAGATAAGATACAGCAATACAAAAATTACAGAGCAGTTGTTGGCACTATTTTCAACACGGAGCTTATTCAGTACATGCAAGCATTACATTCTGTATTTTAAATGCAGGGGGGGGAACCCTTGTTATGTAAAATAAAGTTGGAATTTGTTAAAGGGAAAAAGGGAATCCGTCTTCCATCATGGCTCCTTCTTTATATAACTATAATGATTCAGGTTTTATAATACCTTTCTGGAGAACATTAGGTCTCTTCACTACGATCAGAACACCTACCAGGAGATTACAGTATTGCCAGAGCAATTGCTTCACTTTTGTTCCTGAAACAGTGCATTCTATTGAAGCTGTTAACTTGAACACTATGATAGGAGCCTTTTTCAGAGTCCTTGGTAATTACCATCACTGACAGCCATCTAAAAGCTGGAACAACTGTCCTTACATGAACAGCTTTTGGAGATAAGCGCTTAAAAAAAATCAGTTGGAACCGTGGACACTTCCTGCTGGGGGTGCTACAAAAGCATGTATGTACAATGAAAGTCAACTATCAATCAGCATATCTGGCACACTTTCTAGATATACAGTAAAACAGTAATTTTTAAAGAAAAAATGAAATTTTAGAACTTCTAAAGCAATCAGACTGCAAACATCATTATTCTTTCAGGTTCGCTGTTTACTATTCTATAATGTAGCTATCAGTACTACACAATTTATTCCTTCACTTTGTGCTGTACACAAATGACACTATGGGTTTGCTGTAGCATTATGAAACTCTGAGAAAATAATGAAAAGTATGTAAAAAATATATTAACAGAGACTTCTTTTAAAAAGGAGAGTAACAAAATACTAATCAACAAATTATTTTATCTAGTGAAAGGGTAGAGATGAATTCATAATATGCTTATATAATAAAACAGGAAAACTTAAAAAAATGACACATTTAAAAATTTTTAAAGCACAATGCAAAGGATTGTTCTTAACTTGGTGTAAGTATAAAGTACTTTGAAAAACTATCTATTTGTAAAAACATTAAGGCTTTAATACTGAGACTTTAATTTCACAACACACCTTCCTTAACATTGTATCACACATTTTAACACACAAAAGCACTTTAGGGTATAACATTAAAGTCATAACATGAACATTTGGATCTATTCCACAAATTTGCTCGAGGAGCTAGAATCTAAATGTAGAATGCTTCTGTTTTCAATGCTACAGACTCAAAATCACATTTGGTACGTATACAATGAAAGACTTGAAATTAACGATGTACTATTGAAAAGGCTGCAGCCTAGTTATATTTCTATTGCCCAAACTTATCCTATCCAATCTGAGTGCGAGTTCTAGCTTCAAAATCTGCATAAATACTTTATCATAAGTATTTTTACCTTGTTTGGCTTGTAAGCTTAAAGCCAACTATAGATTCCTTATTCAGGCCAACAGCTTCAATGTTGATGACATCATCCACTTCTGGCTCCGTAGCAATGAACAGCATTGGAAACTTCCAAACACCTCCTGTAGCGCATTGTACTACGAGAGTTGCTTCATTCCTGAAAATTTCAGATAAAAACATACAATACATAGAACAGCATTATAAAACATAAACTGAGTAAATTAATGTCCAAAACAAGCCTCAAATGTTTAGAACTATACTACAGTAAAATGACAATACAGAATTGGAATACATCATTAATTTTACGTGGCATAGTACATACCAGTTGCACTTCGACTGGAATGTAGACTAAATAGCACATGGTCTTTATAGTAAAGTACAAGAAAGGACATAATATCAAAGCAAAATGATGGGCACTGCCATGAGATCTGATTCTTTTTCTGCTTTTTCTCTGTTGAATTAAATCTGCTAACTCAATTTGGTTTACTCATGATTTTTTATTTACTGTGGTGTTAGAGGAGAATTTGGTGCAGAACACATTAGCAGTGCATATTTGAATCAAATAGATCTGACAAAGGTCTACGTATTTAAGAAAAATTCCAGACTCGGAAGTCTTCAGACCTTCTAAGACGTTGGTGCTGTAGATTCTGAAGACAAAGAAACTAATTAATTGCAGTCATTGAGTCCTCTATATGAAGCCTGGCAGGTCTCAAGTACACAAAGATAAAAAAAAAAAAAACCCAAAAAAATAATAAAAGAAAAAAGTACAAAGTAGAAATAAAAAAGGTTTCTAAATTAACCTCCCCTCTGACACAATGATGCTGCATGGGGTGGGTAGATAGTCTTTGCTGAAGGTTTACTCTTTGTTTATCTTAGTCCCTTTGTGCATCCTAACAACACCATCTTTGCATGCAACCCATGATATTTGGCAGTGACTGCTCCCTAATCTTCCCAGTAAGTTAAGCCTCTGAATTCACCATGTGCCTGCATCTTACTGAAGCTTCTTTCCTCCCCGTACACATTTGATGGCTTCAAAAGGAAGGTGCAACTTTCCTGTCTCTCCAAAATGATCTCCCTTTCACAGTTTCTTTCCAAATAGGTGGGATGTACTAACGTAAATGACAGCAAATCCATCTTTTTTCACATAGTAGCTATAAAAGAGGATAATATTTTCCTGTGCACTGTTGTTACTGGGGCACTAGAGACTAATTTCAAAAGTTTAGAAGTAAATTGATGCACACACAGACTAAGGCAGTAGAACTTCAACAGAACCATCTAGCAGGCATCAAAAAGAAACACTGTTAGTTTTAATATCAAAGACATCATACTGAGAAGCAACAAGTGAGAAAATCTAAAATAATAGATCTCAGAGGTGAAAACAAAATGAGGAAAACAATGCAGGGAGATGCTTACACGGCTAAGGGTGACAAGACAAGACTTTATTGCATATTCTGTTGGTAATAAGGAATAGGCACTTACCTCATTGGTTTATTAGGTGCAAACACTATATTAAAGATCAGTGTTACGATTCCAGATTCTGTATCCCATTCTCTTTGAATTAGATGCATACCAACCAAAGATTCAAGCTGAGATTTAATTTCATTTGATTGATATTGTAACTCATACAGAAACTCTACTGTTGTAGAAAAACCTAAATGATAAAAGAGAAAAAGATCAGTCTGTGTGCACTATAACATCACACAGTTGGCTAGCTAGTAGTTACAATTCCTTCTTTTGTTACTAAAAATGACAAAGAAGTAAAACTAGTAATTACCCAAAACTTGAGTGATTTGCTCCTGACCACATAGCAAAATCTTCCAGTTTCATATGACAGGCTACATGGTTTCTAGCAAAATGGAAGCTAGAAAACATCCCTAGAAGAAGTGAGCAGTAATAGAAACACTGTTCTGGCTACCATTTCTACATTACAGTGAGATATTTCTAGTTCATCAGCCAAATGAAAATTGCAAGAATGTAATACTATTTTTGAGTAATGCCATTGAAGAAAAAAAAAGTCATTAAGGACATCAGTGCCATTGATGGCTGCAAGCCTGAGAAACAGTCTACAGAAAAATAGTGAAGATGGCATTAGCAGCCTTTTCTCTTATTCCCTGTAGCAACTATGAAAAGGCCAAGTAGTAATGACATAAGAATAAACAGCTGAGCTTCTTGAATCAAATGTTTCCTCCAGCTGTAATGAAGAAAGCTGTGATATTCAATATACAATAGTAATTTGTGCACAGAAGGGAACATTTCTATGAGGAAAAGAATCTCAAGCTGCTGCTCAATTTAAAAATTTTACATATTTTCTGGATGAAAAGTCTGTTACCACAACCACTAAATCCTACAGGAGATTTCATTTTACATTTAATTTCATTTTACTATGACCACATATCTCAGGGCACATTTTGAAGTTGCACAGCTTAGTACAATGTGTTGTGCTGAACTCCTATGTATCTGTTGCTGTGTATACTAGCTATAGGGTGCCACTCAGCTGCAGAGTTAATTCCCAAGGCCTTGCAACTTGGAATTCTAAAACACAGACCACATATTTATTTGTACATAAAGTTCAAGAAACCATGCATTGTGAGATAGTTGAACAAAACCTTACTTCATTTTCTCCAATCTGTAATGCTACCCAGTGTCAGTGAGTGTGGAGATGCCTTCCTATGCTTGTAGTCCTTTTCGCTTTTCTGAAACACACGGATTCCTTCTTTCTAATTCATTCAACTTTTGCTGTCAATGTTTTTGTAACACACAAATTAACCCTAAGAAATGTAGCCACTTATATTGAAATATTTCTGACTCTTTAAAGTAGATACTTCACACAGACATCTGTACAATTTATGCTAGATCAAAGAGTTACACAGACATAAGTAAAATTTTATTACCAATATACAGGATTATTGGTCACAGTAGATACACACTGAGTACTGAATATACAGGATTTCAATGCATTAATCCATCTACTATAAATGTACTTTATTATAATAAATGTACTTTGTTATAACAAAATTAAACATGAACATTTTTCCTACACTTCATAAAATTCCTGGGATCATCCCACATTGTTACATGCTTTGTTGTTGCTCTATTTGAAAAATAATGTTTATGCCATGCATTCAGATTCCAGCACAGCCCAAGGCTTGTAGTAGTCACCCTAAACAAATGCCAAAACATGAAGATTCAGACATAAAAATTAACTTCTTACAGAAGAGAAAAAATGACATCATTTGGAGCATTCCACAGTAAGAAAATTGCAACTGTTGAGCAGATGTTTCTTTCAGCAGTTATATCACACAATGTTATTCAGAAAAAGCTTATTACATAGTTCAGATGCTAGGAACAAAATGTTGGGAATTACATGCTGCTTTTAGTATCCAAAGACATTTAGGTTTGGTTTGACATATGTATATAGTACCTTTTAGTCACAGTCAATTAAATATTTCTAATTTTTTTCTCCTCCAGGATGTTTTGTAACCTGTTCTATGCTCATATTATAAGTAATTAGTTAAAATATTTTAATATTTACAACATCTAAGGAAAAATAACACATTTCTAAGTGCCAATATTTGAAAGCATCATTATGCTGGTCCCTGAGCTAGTTTTGATCTACACTGCTGATCTAGTTTAGGATTGTTCAAAAAAGAAAAAGAAAAATGAAATTAGATTTTTGTCACAGCTGCCCTGAAGACTACTATATGATCATACTACAGGAAGCCTCAGTGAATATGTTAATATTTGATTCTTGACAATTCCATAATACACATGCTTCCTAAACAAACTGGCAGAAGTTAGAGGCAAAAAAAAAGGTTGTGAATCATTGCTAGAAACTTATCCAAATTGTCAAATATTCAGAGTTCTTTTGACTCTTAGAATTTCAAGTCTCAACTAAAATGGTGAAAAAAATAAAACATTGGAGAAAGAATTAACATTTTCTTTAAACTAATGCCAAATACAATTTAGCATGTGATTCAGATATGCCTGGACCCTTTAGTCCAGCTCTTTGTATGTTTTCATTCACTAGTTTTATTTTTAAATATCTCCATTTTAATACAGGTAAAATCCTTATTTTATCTAATGCAAATTGTAAAATACACATGCAGATATGAAGTATATCCCCATTAATCCACCTCTGTTCTGTAAATAGAGAGCAGCAGGGAGAGTTTTAACCACATCTGACTCAACATACAGATATTTATCAATCCAAACACTAGAAAGATATAAGCATGTTGTTTATATACCGCTTGTTACATCTAGGGTATAGAAATTCCAATTATAAAAATATTATTTGCTCATACATCCTGAAGAATATTATGCATTATTTGGATTGGAATGGATGAGGAGCCCACGGAGAGCTTGTGGGTCAAGATTAAAGGCAGGGCAGGGATTGGTGACACTACAGTGGGAGTCTGCTACAGGCCACCAGACCAGGACAAGCGAGTGGATGAGGCCCTCTGTAGGCACATAGGCGAAGCCTCACATTCAAAAGCTCTGGTCTTCATGGGGAACTTCAACCACCCCAACATCTGCTGGAGGGACAACACAGCAGGGCACAGGCAAGCCAGGAGGTTCCTGGCATGCGTTGAGGACAACTTCCTCCTCCAAGTGATAGAGGAGCCCATGAGGAGAGGTGTGATGCTGGACCTCGTTCTCACCAACAAGGAGGGGCTGGTTGACCCCAAAATGGTGGAGTTTAAGATCCTGAGGACAGGGAGGAGGGTGCACAGCAAGCTCACTACCCTGGGCTTCAGAAGAGCAGACTTTGGACTCCTCTGGGATCTGCTTGGTAGAATACCATGGGATAAAGCCCTAGAGGGAAGAGGGGCCCACGAAAGCTGGTCAGTATTCAAGGATCACCTCCTCCAAGCTCAGGAGCGATGCACCCTGACCAAGAGGAAGTCAGGCAGGAACGCCAGGAGGCCTGCATAGATGCACAAGGAGGTCCTGGCCAAACCCAAGCAGAAAAAGGAGGCCTACAGAGGGTGGAAACAAGGACAGGTAGCTTGGGAGGAACACAGAGAAATTGCCCGAGTAGCCGGGGAGCAAGTTAGGAAAGCTAAAGCCCTGACAGAATTAAATCTGGCCAGGGATGTCAAAGGGAACAAGAAAGCCTTCTATAGGTATGTCAGTGATAGAAGGCAGACTAGGGAAAATGTGGGCC
>Ga0065711_1030976_pt1 | contig 30908 bp, 15 predicted proteins | sample Hoacrofraction12_FD_59098 | JGI IMG/M metagenome (GOLD analysis project Ga0065711, IMG submission 59098) | Hoatzin crop microbial communities from Cojedes, Venezuela - Epithelial fraction 12 v2 (version 2) | ecosystem: Host-associated > Birds > Digestive system > Esophagus > Crop | place... | reverse complement strand
GAACCAGAACTGTTCAGAACGGATAACATGGACATACGTTCCTTTCGCTTTCAGAAAAGACAAAATCCTGGCTCTCCTACAAGCAGGAGAAATGACACCAGTGGGACGACATCCAAGGACTGGCTCCCTAGAGTAGACTGCTACTTGAGAAGGTGCATAAACTGCCCACTGGGGAGACACTTACAGGCCAACCAATAGGGTGAGTGGAGTGTACTTAGACACTCAAACTAGCCACAAGCAGATGAGATCAGGAGTTGGAAGCAGGATGGCCACAGCAGCCTGATGGTGAGGTACGGTTCTTTCTGCTAAGCCACAGGGAAAGTTTTCCCACGCAAACTCCCATGCCACTGCGGTTAAATGGATCCCGACACACCAGCTTACTTACAGGTTTCTCAAGTGATCTGACCACAACACTACTGTCTGCAATGCAGATATACGCCAAATTTCTAAAATGTAAAGTATTTATCTTGACTAACCCACTCTAAGCCGTGTGGGTTATTTCGGAGCAGCAGACACTGGTAACATCAGCATCATTGAACTTGATCGGTTCACAGCATTTTTTACAGTGACCACAGCAATGCGAGAAGATGGTTTAAATTAGTCTGGGTTGAAGGGTCAAACAGGTGCTAATAATGCAAAAATATTTATCTGAATGTGCTAAGACAAAATGTTCTCTTTTATCTCAATATTCCATTGATCATTGAAAATTCCATTGATAACTGCAAAAAGCAAACCCAAACAGCTAAATAATCAATGCAGCATAACAATTATTAGCTCTAAAGGACACATCCCCTTGCCACCAAAACAGAAAGGCCTTTTCGGGCTTATAATACGCTTTACAAGAGGAAGCTGTGTAAACAAAAGAAAGTAAACATATAGATTGTAAGCAGCATTAGAAGTACCAAAGGTGACAAAAAGACTTGACACTGATGCTCTCCTTTCCATCATTTCCCTTATAGAATAGGGTTTGGGGGTCTTTTTCCCCCCCTATCTTTCATACAGTTCTCCCTAAATCTTTGCATAGATTTTTCTATAAATGAATTGTTTGCACTACTGAACTCTGGAATTTCAATAAGAGAAAAATGAAGCAACAGATGAACCACTGATTAATTACTCTTACGTTAAGTTTTTTACTTGAGTGGTCACCTTTTCAGCTGCAAAACAAAGCCTACCATGTTGCATCAGTACAAAACCTCCTAACATTGAGCAAAGAGGTCAAAGGAGAGTAAGGACCTTCAGTAAGGACCAAAACAAAGACGCTGATGAATCTGAGGCGCTCTCAGAGATGCAAGCCTTATGTAGGGCTGATCTAGTTAGGCATCTTTCCAGAAGCTTCCTAGAACTAGCCAAGATATTCAGATTTCAGGAAGGGGACAAAGTTCTGAATTAGGAGCAACTATGTATTCTCCTCTATCTGCAAAAGGTGACTGTCTCCAATTAACCTTCTTTCTCAAAACAGTTTCACTATTATACCATTACCAGGCTCTTCATCAGTCTTCTAGTTCTGGGGATTTTCATATACATCATAATACAGTAATAATGGTAGTGAGTACATGCTCATTCTTACAGGGAGATGATAAGTCTCCATTTCAACATATTTTCTAGTTGAAGCTTTAGTTACTTGACAGAATATCTCCTGCAGAGATTAGCCTATTATTATTTGCTACAGACCCTCTCTGAAAGCAAGAAGCCCATTTTCTCCAGATGACTCATTAACAAGCACGACAGAATGAAGTGTTCCAGCCTGAAATGCCAACAGCTAAAAATAGCTCATCCCACAGCCTCTGACAATTCAGTCCAACTCTTCACTCCATAGGCACAATCTCAGAGTCACCTTTTGGGGAAAAAATTAGCATATGCAATAAATGGTGGAGGGGCGAAGCCACCCAAAAATCACAAGCTACAAAAAAGCTGCAAGGAAATAGTACTGCATAAATCATTTCAAAAAGCAGCGTTCCAAGCAGCACTAAAAGGCTAATTCCACAGCAGAACAACAATTCACGGACTGAAAGGAAAAATCCAAACGTTAGACCCAAATATGACAACACCGAGAGGCTGCCTCTGATAAATCGGTCATTTTGGCTTCCTCTGTCTGCAAACACCCTGCCACCACAACACTGACAAGAGATGGTCAGTGATGTCCTGGGTTAGTCTTCACGCTATGATGAAGTGGCTTACGGTCAGCTCTTAAATTTCACAGAATCACACCAGCTCTTTTGCTGAACAACATTTCTAAAAAGCAGCATTTAATCACAGGGGTTGTGCATGAAAGAATTTCTCTCCCCTCCTAAGAAGGCTAGAACGAAGGAGGAAGAAACTTGCCTTCTTACCATCAGCTCTGCAAAAACGGGAGGGTAGAACGAGAAAGAGAAGAATCTGTCATTATGAACTATAGAAATACATTATTGACTAGGAAATGTGGGAACTCGGCAGCTACAGACCACTGCAGGTTAATTTCTGTGTCTGGAAAGCTGCTGGAACAAAACACCAGTGCTTAAGCACCTGGTAGTTAAGTGTCATACAGTGACCATTAGTTTGATACTAACATTTTCTTTACAAATCAGTAAGCGTTTCCTTCTTCAACAAGATAACTGGCCTAGTATGGAACAGAGGAATAGCAGACATAGTAAATCTCAACTTAAAAAACGTTCCTGGCATTTTCTCATGTGACATTCTCATAAGCCAACTCAGGAAATATGAAATAAAACTAAGTATTCTGAAGTTGTTAGACCAGTAACTGAAAAGCATCACCTAAAGCAATAATTTTCTACGTAATCAAATTACATCTCAGGCTTGGTCCAGATGTGATTACCCTGTTCTCTTTTGCAGATAGTATTTATTAGATAACCAGGCACTGAAACGTAGCAAAACCTAAGCAGATAAAAAAAAAAACCAAAACCACTTTGCTTAATCTTTCCAATACAATTAAGATTAAAATAACCGCACGAGAGTCTTTTAAAATGAAAGCTAGTGAGGACTAGCACTGACGAAACAGCAATGTAAGGGACAAGGATCAAGCAGGAGATAATTGGGATGAGGCAGCAGTAGTGGGGGGCTGCGGGGGGAAGGTGTCTGAAGGGAATGGCGGATCCAAAATGTAAAAAAATCAGTCAGCAACCTAACTCCACTGCGGCAGCTGGGAGAGTTGTGGGAGCAGGAGGGCCTGTATTTTTCTAGAATATAGTAGTAACAATGACTAATGTTAGATGCAAGGAAAATGTACTCTTTTCTGCTCAACAGTAATGAAGACCCCACCTGTCAAGTCCAATTTTGGTAGCCTACTTCGAGATGAAAAGCAGTCTGGAGAATTAATTGGAAGGCAAGCAAAGTAAGAGGTATTAAAACATGATGTACAAGAAAAGATTGAAGAAATTGAGTTTAGTCAAGAAAAGAAATGTCTAGAAGCAAGATGGACAGTTGAATAATGACTCTTAGAGAAATCAAACATTTCTTTATATCCCTTGCAGGCAGAAAGTAAGACTTAGGCTATACATTACAGAAAGCTAACCACATGTACGGAGACACCTTACATAGATGGGGGAGAATGTCCTTCATCCACATTTTGATAACAGTAAGACAAACTTAGACCTACCAGCTACACATGCTTAGCTTGGTGCTACACAATGGAGTTGAGGCTCATACAAGTCCTCTGTATCTGTAATTAAAAGTACAGGAAGAAACAATGACGTTTCTTCAGTTCTCATCTCTAGGTTGAACACTCCTTTAATCTGCTACACACAACACCACAAAAGTTCCTAGAGGAGAGAAACCAACATACAAGGAGATTGCCAAGGAGCTCACTGCACACTTTTTGAAGAAAAAAGTCAACAATTCATTTAATTTCAAACATAATCTTTCACATTAAGGTGAAATTAAATCAAAGAATATCCAGCTGTTCATGAAATCAGTCATGAAGTTCCACAGAAACCCAAAGCAACCACAACCACTTCTCCAAGTGGTAGAAACATTTCTTTAACTTTCCCTTTCACAAATAAAGAAAAATATTACAAAAATAATTAAAAAAAACCCCAACACTCAAAACTGTACCTAAAACTCATGATGAGGAATAGGAAAAAGGAAAACACATGTAAGAATACAAAAAACCCCCCTCCCATCTTTCCGTAGTATCTGTAGACACTCCAGTATTAAGCATGATGAGAATGATGCAAGAGCCCACAAAGACCAGAAAAATAGCTTAAAAAACAATTTTTAATACCTAGACAAGACCAAAATAAGAAAGTTTCCACGGGTAAATCTGCATGTTCTGAGGTTGATATGAAAGACCAATTTTAGAAAATGTCCTCTTTTAAGAGGATGTCAAGACTTCACTGAGTGATATATGGGTGTACGTGAAGTAAAAACAGACCTAAAATAATAAAGGATCCCAACCTAAATACTACTGCTCATGTATAAGATCAGCCAGGTTGAAAAAATCTGAGTGTTATGATTTTTCTCTGCTTCTCCTAATGAAAATGAAGAACATCATCATGTCAGAGTTAAAATCAACAGTACAAACATCATAAGCAGCTTTGGTCCTCATCACCTTAAAAGAGGAACAGCAAGAGACCGAAATGGGTAGAGAGAAGAGCAACAGCCATAATCAAAGTAATGGAAATACTTTCACATTGATGAAGACAACCAGGACCCAGTCTAGAAGTCAGCTGTGGCGAGAAACAGTCAAGATCTGTAAATTCATCAGTGGAATAAGTTGTGATTATTCACATCATCTCATAATACAAGAGACAAAGGGCATAAATGAACCAAGCTAGCGACAGATTCTAAAGATGGAAAGAATATACTTCTACAAAATGCAGAGTGAAGCTATGGCACTCGTTCCTTAGCAGACCATGAACGTCAGAAGCACACCGGGCTCAAGACATTACTGTATAAATGAACAGACAAAACATCTAGCAAAATTCATTTGCTAAGAAACACACACACACAGTCACACCCCAGCCCCTACCATCTCCACAAACTGTCTAAAGATTATTTGTTAGCAGCTGGGAGAATATTCAGCACAAGTACAGAAATTCAGTAATGCTTGCTATATTTCACAGTCCTTCCCTCCAGTTTCAAATCCAAGTAACTGAGCCTTTGAACTGACTGCATGCAACCACAACCATGTTCTTAGGTAACACCAAGCAGAGGTAGATGAGCCATTTCAGCTGTCTTCAGCAGCCTTTGTCACCACGCACACTGCTTTGCTATTGGGAAGACTTGGGCAGAGTACTAAATTCATGTCAGTGCAGCTCAACCACTTCCAAGAAACCATTTAGGCCCTATGCCGAAGGCTGGCCGGTGATGTTTGCCACGTTACAGCAATGCTACCCAATTCAACCACATTTCAAGTCTATTTGCTGTACTGCACGTAGTCTTGCAGGACGATCCACGGAGAGCACTACCAAGGGGAGGGCTTAAAGCAAGTGTCTCTACCTGGCAGAAGAGGGTCGGCGACTGCCCTCGAAGTCTGAATATGCCACTCTATAGGGAAACACCTCTGCAAGAGCTTGAATTTGCTCACAGACAGAGTCTATCCTTTCCAAGCTGGAGATCCTGACTTTGTCTCCTCACATGAAGAATTGTGTCAAACTGTATAAAACTATTTCCCTCTCTAACTTTACTCACAAATTATACCGCAAGAATAGGTCAAATATAAGTACATACTGTAAAAATAGTTAAGGAACAGCCTCCCTCCAAATCCTGTCAGAGATCAGAGAAGACAAAAAAGGAGGCTGAAAACAAACCTATTCATCCTGACAATCTCTAGCTAAGAATGACCAGTAGTGAGAAAAGTAAGCTTTATACTTAAAACATGCCCGAACATTTTCAGTTACCAAGCTGTCACTTGTATGAAGACCACATACAAGTCAGTAGGAATGGAAATGCATGTGATCAAAGAACAAGTTGAACTGAAGCAACTTGCAATGTTTTCTCTTTTCGTATGTCATGTAATTCTTTGAGTACAAAATTTCAACCAAGGTGGATTAAGACCAACAATTAAATCAATTTTGTATCTTTTATTTCAATCCCTAAAGATTTAGGCTTTTTAAAAATACCTTCTAAATAGGTTATTATCAAAGTCACAGTGACATAATTAATTCAAAATTAGAGTTTTCTGTTTGAATAAATAGTTTGATATCACGGTGAACTCTTTAATTTGTTTGCTTGAACAGAGTCTTTTCCTAGTGGGTAGGAACAAAGCAGCTTTGAATCACAAACAATGCCCTGCAGTCAGTAAAGCTCATGAGGTATTCATTTACAGTTTCATCTGTGATCAGTTAAACTGCATGTGAAATCTCAAACATCTTTTAAAAAAACACCGCAAATAGCTCAATAAGATATTTTTTCAACAGTGCTTTAACAGAAACCACACAAGATTAACTTCTATTGTCAAAACAGAGCCAAATGCAAGTTGTGTTTAAAGCCTGCATTCTAGTAACCAAACAATCCTGAGAGATGTTACCCTTTGATGGTATCTTAGGAGCTGATACAGAAGTAACAAATATGGCCTCCAAAACCACTTTACTCTGATTTTTAACTCATACAAGAACAATAATAAAACCAAAAGTAATAATAAACAACACAAAAACAAGTATCAGGGAAAAAAAATGTGTGTGCATATATATTTGCAGAAGTTGCTTTTAGGAGAGACAATTTAGCAGCGATATGTAATTTTGGTCAATTGTGAATACTGGGAACATCTGGAACATTTATAGTCCTCGTAAAACTTATTTAGATTGCTAATATGCGTTTATTTCTAGAAAGTAACTTTTCCCAACTGTTGAATTAATTTTCCATAATTCTTGAGGACTGTGTCCATTTTACAAAACTACTTTAACAAAGATTTTTATTAATAGGTTCTCCTTCATTATACAGGGGAAATGATAATGTTAGGCTTTAAATAGAAGCCCATTATGAACAATGTACATGAACATAAAATACCTGAAATCATAAGGAAACTTTTTCAGCTGTTGTCGTAACTTAAACGTAGCTAACATTCTTCACACAGTCAGAAATACTTGTTTTGAAAATATGAGACTTCAAGCCATCAGTCACAAAGGTGATTTAAAACCGTCAGGCAGTTTTCGCAAAAGTTTTTTACCTCCCTATAGAACTAGGGTCATCAGCACTTACACTTTTTTACTGCATAAACATAGATGGTAGGAAGTTAGCACAGAGCATGACTTAACTACTGCCTGTATATCACACAAATCTCAACTCCCACTGTGGAAACGACATATCGCTTGCTCCTTTCCAATGGCTTGCAATGAGAGCTACCGGAATGCTCTACAGAATATTGTCCTGCACAGTGGCACATACTGAAGAGCGTCAAAGTTACGTATCTGTGCATGTTTTTTATTGCATACTCCTGAAACAAATAGTTATATACTGTGAACATAATTATACCATTATAAATTATTATTTCCCCTTCCACTTCTCCACTTGTAACTCTGTTCTCCTTTAATAATTAAAGTAATTCATTAAAATACAATACATAACAGGTATTTTGAGACAACAGGTAATACTGCACAATTATTAGATGTCTCAATTCAAACATTACAAATATATAAACTACAGCCAAAAAAAAGGAGAAAATGAACTTCCAATGCATTTCAGTTGATCTCCATTTCCTGGGGTTAAGACTGCAGATTTCTCAGGTGACTGGTCTCTTCCAACGTGGAAACAGTTGAACTTTAAGCAAAACTGCTAAAGTTTCAAATTATAACACAATGCAAAATGGGTTTGTACCCAAAAGAGAGCTATACAAAATGTACAAAATCGTATTAATGCCACACAAACCCCTTACGTTAAAATCACTTAAGTTCCAAGTCAAATGCTTTAATGTTAGGAAAAACTGGAAACAAGACTTTGGCTCTTTCTTGTGCGCGCTGCTTTCTATTTCATCTCCCTGTTCAGCTTGTGGCCCTACACATTCTATATACACCACTTATGAAGACAGAATTATTAGCTTTCTCAGCAGTCTTTTGCAACATAAATTTCTATAGTGAAACACTTGCATTCAAGTATAAACAAATGTATGTTCATAGGATCCCACTGAGATTAAAGGTATAATTATCCTCTTTCTATGGGAGTGGAGGTAAAAAAAAGTACTAATTTTGAGTGCTCAACTTGTTATGCTTAGGACCTGTTTTTCTCTGTATCCAGGTTTATCTAGTACCTAAAATGTTTGAAGTATAACTCCCATTCATCTGCTTACAGTTTTATGTACTCAGCACATTAAGAACACAAGTCAAATGCTTGGGGGGGTGGAATTCACCTGTGAAAGTTTGAAGCAAGCTACCCACAAGATTAGAATACAATCTTCCAGGAGATTATTCAATTCTGCTGTAAAGGAACCCTGTCTTCACTTTCCGCTATCTCTCTTCTCATTCTTCCTCACATATCCCATTTTCCACAGCATACAATGCTCTATAGACAAGGGCATTTCTTCATTATGCAATCACCATTCTTTTCATATTGTGCTCCGAACAGTTCTACATAAAAAATAGCATATGATCATATTGCCAAAGACCACCGGCGTAGAGATGCATGCTTTTTATCAAGACTAAAGAATTTAAGACAACCACAGAGCTGAAAGTTACTGTCACCTTAGCGGAGATGGTGATAACTGCCTGCGTAAATGCTGTTTGTCAGTTTTAACATAAAACAAGGCAGAATAAATCATTTTCGGAGATAATGATTAGGCACATCCACACTAAAAATATTCCCAAAGGTAAACTCTTGTGTTTAAAAAAACTCATGAACAGTCATCACATTGTTATTGGAACTGATATTTGACTGCACATTTATTAGCTTAACTTGTAGAAAGGACAAATATTTCCCCAAAATGTAAACACAAGATATCACTGGACAAAGCCAGAGAAGTTTGAAAGACCTTTTTTCGCCTCCTCAGTTCAATTTCAGATCCTAGAGAAGTCCAACTTGGCTGGCAAAGATTATTAAGCTAAATCAAGCCTTTACAAATTAAAGAGCTCTAAAAGGCTGCAAATCTCCCGGAAAAGCCAACTGAAGATGCCGTTCGTCTTCTGAACGCGTGATTTTTTTAATATGCTTTGTAGGTTTAGGACAGGAATATGACAGCAGTAGCAACGACAGACAATCATCAGCGCATCACATACAAGCCTCAAATTAAGATTCTGGAAAACAAATCAGTATATTTTCCATAGCCTTTATTGCAAACCATTTTGATTTAGCAATTTTTGAATATGCATTTTATCAGAATAAAACTCAAAAGTGGGCAGGCCAAGGGCATATACAGCAAAAGAAAAAAAATCCTGGTCACGTTTTTTTTTGTACCCGAACAGGCAGAATCACAAAAAGTTCCCTTTCGTTCTAAAGATGCATGTTATCGAGAATAGCATACCTCAGGATAGTGACCATTTCCCGTGTGTTCTCTTATTCTCATTTTTCAGTAATAGTTTCAGAAATTTTTTTCACAACCTGCTTGTCCTCCTGCATTTTCCCTGGCAAAGATATCTGACATTTTAGCATATTTTCCCCCGAGTAACAAAATTCAACTTCATTTATTATTCAGTTTAGTTTCTACTTAATATTGTGTTACATGACATACCTATTGAAGTCCCTTATTTCCCTTCAATCCTTTTTCTGATTCCTTCCTTTTGCTGCACTGTCTCTTTCTATTATTTTTTTAAGAATTTTCTATTTGTCTGGTTAATGCCTTTACTTGTGAGCCCCCAGCTTCGTGGGGCATACATATTTGTCAAGTGAACTGCACCCTGCAACTCACAGACTTTTCCAAGTCTGCAGGTGGCAGATCTCCATCGTTCCTAGGCCTTTTGCAAAGGGAGCGGGAAAACAGAACGCAGACAGCCGCCTTGCACGTGTGGCTACGCAAGAGCCCATCAAACCAGCAGCCCCACTGGCAAGAGCAGCAGGCAAGTTCAACTGCTTCAGAAAATTATATACGGCTAAAGCTTTTCCAAGTCTGAACAGAATGACATCTACTCGGCCACTAGCTTTTACTGTTCTACCACCAAGGGCATTGCAACTTTTCGGCAAATTTAATTTACAACTACTCATTTAAATAACATTAGAAGTCAGACAATTGCCTATACTAGATAATCAGGCACAGCATTCAGAACCACCACCATGATCTGCTTAAATGTATTATATTATCAGTGGTTTCAGCTCATAATAATAATCTGTTCACAAAGAAAGAACTAGTTTCAGTTTTACTTCCCCAAGGAAAAATGAAATCTTTTGTAACGCATTATTGATAAGAAAGTATTTATGCACACTGTTTGGCATCGTGACTTCCTTTATTTCCTCCTATTTGAATGCACCAATTTTGTGGTTATTACAGTAAATCTGTTGTATTAAATCTGAACCTGATTAATGATGCACTGTATCAAGCTAAGCAGAATTCAATTAGTGTATAATTGATTAGTATGTAATTGGAGCAGAGCTGTAGATTTACCAACTTTAATTAGGATGGCTTATTACAGATAATTTACGTTATCATAATATAAAACAGAAAACAGAAGTATTTAGTTCATCAGAAGCTTAACTTCAGATCAGGTGGACAGCCTCATAGATTAGAGAGGCATACAAACTAATGCCTTGCAAAGTTCTTTAAGACAAGTAAATCATAACATGTTAAGTCCTTTAAAGAAAGGCAAATTGCTGATTAACCTTTTACCCCGGATTTCCTAAGCAATTAGATTGTTTATACTCACTTACTATAATAGACCATTCTAATAGAAGAGGGTAAATCTACAATGCTGCTACAGTTAAACATCAAATCCTTTTAGTCAGTATGCTATGTTGCCAGACTGAGAACAGAAAGATGATTACTACTCTCCAAAAGGAAAAAAACAACCCACACAAAATCCCATTACGATTAAAGTGTACAAAGCATATGCCTTTACTAAGGCAGGAGAAGGAAACAAGCAGCAGCAACTCAGCTACCAGACCTCACCCATATTTCTTTAATACTCCTTCAGATGGTAAATCCAGTCTAGACGGAGGGAAGAACTGCACATTCCCCTGAGTACACTGCCACAGTAATTATGTTCATTATCTTGCATGCTAACAAAGATAAAATAATCTACCAGTGAACAACTCACACATTGTCAGTCCCTCTATGATGTTCATTACTAATAGTACTACTTAAGAGTGCAAGTTAGAATGCAGTTTTTTAAAGATGTGTTTACTACATAAAGAAAACTTTGAATCAAGTCAGTTTTACCTTCTTCACCATTAATGAATTTAGCAACCAGTAGAAACTTTTTTAAAAATCATTTTCTTATATATTTAAATGAATACCAAATCAGGAGAAGTGAAACAGCCAGTGCACAACTTCACAGGTAAAGATGAATCATGATTTTAAGAAGTTAAACCTTAAAATTTTTAAATTCTAAATTAACAACAAAGGAAGAGTAAAAAAAGGTTTAACAACCACCACTGGTCCTCCGCAGCCCCCAATGTTTGCTTTATTCACTACCAAGATCAAAACATCTTTCCACTGGAAAAACTATTATCTAAATAGTTGACACCTTTGTCACAGAATCAAAACAAACATCAAATTGAAGCAAACCCACTAATATAACTGACCTACTTGCCTACTATAATTGATACCTACAGTATTTTTCTATTATCAAAACTAAATTCAATATCTCTATACCTAAGATTTTGCCTCCCTTGTCATTCACTTCAATAATTTTCTTCCATTACCTCTGCTGAATTTCGCTTGGAAAAGTTAAAATGACCGCACCTTAATCCATTTCAAAAATTGTTTCAGGTTTAGAACTGCCATAAATTGTCTAACAACCCACACACGTTACTCAATTCTCTGAATCAATGTACTTAGCTCCAAACAATAGAGTACAAACCCCCCACCATCACTTTTTTTCCCTACCCCTGCTCTCCTCAAACTCTGTACTGGTACATCCTAAATATTTTTATAGGCTAACAACCTATCTAACTTAGACGCAGTTCCTACTCAAAAGCTCAGTACCGAGACATTCAAAGTCAGTCGTACACGGAAACGTTTGAAGATTAAGAGGACTCAATGATCAGAGGTCACAGCTTACAGGAACGACCCAACATGTTTGTTCTTGCTATTAATAGATTACCTGAGGAAACGGAATTAACTGCCTCTAGTGGTTAGAAATATTATCTAACACAGCAGTATCTGTCAATGCGATACACACTTGGTACCCTGCTACTTACATTGCCTCAAGACTGCTACACTCTGAAGTTTGTGCAATTGCACTTTAGTGCAAAACAGAAACCGTGCCCATTTCAACCTGGCCTAACTATTTGCTGGCTCCACAAAACTACCCACAGGATTAAGTTTACCCAGAACCGTGCCACCAGTTGTAAAGGCTCAGAAACAAAAACAGAGTTCAAGTTTTGCTTTCACATGCTTCCCCCAGCTATTGCTTCTCTGACTAACTTCAGAATCTGACAGCTTTTCAAGCTTTCCAGTATACTCTGCTTCTGAATTTTCCTAATCAGCGTCTTCTTCTGAGTATATTATGCTAGAATACCATCTCAGCCCTTACAACTGGAAAAGCCTGTTTAATAAAACCTTCTAAATAAAAGACACAATGCGCGCTAACCAAAGCTTCAAAGCATACTTAACAGGGAAAGGAAAGAAATGCAATTGTTAAAAATCTGACAGTATGTGGAGACACATTCTAACAAGAAATGAGGAAATATTCAGGTATGTTTGATTTCCATTGGGTTACGCTGAAATTATTCCCTGAACAAACTGTGATAGCCCTTTTGCTTCTTTCCCAGCGCTGCTGCCTCTCCATTATCTACTTTATTATACATGTACTCATGCTCCAGTTGGTCTCTAAATAAATCATCCTCCCATAAGTAAGAGACACTAGTTTCATTCTAAAATTATGAAATTTAGATCAATTTTCTGGCACTTTAAATCAACGTAACTAATGGTCCAATTTCAAATCAATTTGATGCATGTAATTTACAATAAGCATACACATCCTTCCTCTGAAAGGCTAAGAAATTAATTTTACTACCACCTCACCATGATTACCATAGGAATTTAAACAACTTAAGAACATTCAGCTACAAGTTTGGGTTTGTTTTTTTTTTTTAAACAAACAAACAAACAAAAAAAAAACCCACGAAAAACCACAAACAGCATGCCTCCACCTCTAAAACCCCTTGAAACTTCAGCCACAAGCAGCATGTACAAGGTCAAAGTGCTCTTCACCACGGTGACCCAACTGTACTGTCAACCCCCTCTCATCCACGCAAGTCACGCTTGGTCTGCTGACAATGCGATGGATGTAGGTACTTTTTCCAGAGGTTTAAGAATATGACTGATTTCTCTCTCTCTGACTGCAATAACAATACTCACCAGAAATTCAGGCTCAGTAGTATACTCCAGATATGGTAGACACACAAAACAAACTCATTTCAGGCCGAGAAATACAGTCATCCAGAAGTTTTAAATCCTTTATACTAAAGAATCAGGCCTCAGTCCAGATGCTCAAGTCTAACTTCAAAACAGAAGTCACAAAACCAAGCCCCAAGGAACAGGTTAGTAGTCTATCAGTACAAGAAATCTGAAGATGAATTAACAGGCTTCAAAGTAAATACAAAATGAAAAATAAGCCTTAGAAAAGACAGTAGATGCATCACCTAACAACTTCCCCCTCCCTTCTGTTAAAACTCGCACTACTTTCCCTTGTGTACGTCAAGAGTTTGGAGGACTGCAATTCCCAAACAAGGCTGCTTATTTCGCTCAACTTGGGTGGTACACAGAACTATTGCTTTTTCTCTCTTTTGCTACTCCCACCAACAATTTTTTCCATGTTCCACTGCTATTTAGTATCTGTGAACTTTGTTTTACTTAATTAATTTTGCAAGCAGTAATTATTCTGACATCTAAGTAGTGCAAATGAAATTAAAAACAGGAATGCTACAAAAAACCCTGCAGTGATACTAAAGACTCTATAAAAAACAGTTTGTGCTATTGCCACCATGGCACGTAAGCCTGAAATCTCCATTACATGTGCTGTTTTTAAAAATATGTTCTGCAAAGGTAATTATTTTTCAGTGGCTTTAGTGACAGGCTGCCTTGCTCTCCCCAGTTATTAAAGGCAGCACTCTCCAATTATTAAAGTCAGCAAGACATCACTAAATGGCAAAAATGCAAATAAAAAAATAATACAAGAATATACGGACCATGTGAATTAAAGTACAGTCCTCTCCATAGCTGTAGGCAACCACAGATAGCCCAGACTGGCCAGCACTAGCATTACCATTACCTCCAACAAGTCTAAGAGATGTACATGCAAAACCAAGTTATGCCCATGAAGGGGAAGTCTCTCCTTTTACTGCATGAAGGCAGGCAAAATCCTAAAGGATTAGAGGAATGCAACAACAAAAAGGTAATTCAAACATAAAACTGAACATACGCTAACACCAATCAGCACATCCCAGAACTTTTCCCTATAGACTGGTAAACTGATGTTGTTCACTTCCAGGAAAACACAGGTACTCTCCCAACTATACCTTTAAGGCTAAAAGTAAAACTTGCCTTGAACTGCAAGAAGGAGAGTAACCAGCTATTACTACTCCAGACTCCAGTTTACGAAGACTTTACGTAAAATCTTAACTATAAAAAAAATCCCTAAACAAACCAGCATTACTAGCAGCCAGTACATGCACTCCAGTCCGGTCCTGATTTTTCTCTTATCTTTACATCCCACATCGGCAGTTATTCTTTTCCAAGAACAGAGTAGTGAACTCTTCACCACGTCTTCACTTGTTTATTCTTCAAAGAAGAGAAAAGCTTCCGACATACATTAACCACTACAGGCTTAGCAGCAGCAGTCCCATATTTGAAAGGTTTCACACTGCACTATAACTATGCAGGTAGCTTGATGGATAGCCCAAGAAGCCCTAGGTCTAAACGTTTCAAGCTCCTATATATGGAGCCATTGGTAGCGCCAGACAGTTAGCTGATTTTAGGAGTAGGCATGCACTGTCTGAGTATTTCAGGGCATCTGTCACACCAGCTCTTGCCTACTCCCACAGCCTGAGTTCATAGCACTTGGGGCAGATAAGGTTTGCTCCTAGAGCACGCTGTCTTTTTGGTTTTGTCCAAAAGGAATTCAGTTCATGTGCTCGGAGGTGACTCTACAATGGGAAGCCAAGTGCAGTAAGTGGGGACAGTTGGAAGATTTCATTCAGCAGTAGGGGAAATCCAACCTAGGCACTAACATAAATGCATCTATGGAACACATCAGTTTTGTCTGCCCAGAAAGCATCCAGATTAGCTAAGGGTCTTCTCCTCAAAGGCTAACTTCCTAAAAACACAGCAGGGTTATATACAACATCCATCTTCCCAACTACTATTCCTGTCTGTAAATCCAATGAGCCAGTTTTAATTAAGCACCTCTCATTTACATATTAACATTGACTGGCTTAGATAACGTACACTCTACTTAAATCAAAAAAGTGGCATTTACACAAACAGGGCTGTAGTAACCAACTGTGTTACAGATAGCATTACATCTCAGACAACCACAATACTTCCTCTCTTCACCCAAAAACACACATAATCCTCTGTGTACTCTGCAGCAGAAGGGCGAGAGCGAAGGCTGTTAGCAGGGACTGCCTCCAAGGTACATTACTCACAGTAAATGACTTGCGACTCTGCCAGCACCAGCAAGGGTTGGGCTAACAGCACTTTGCATCCTTTAAGGGCAAGCCTATACTGCCTCATTCCAAACCTACATTTGCATGACGAGAGACGAGGAAGAAGGGAAGTCCATAAAATGAATGCTTATTTCTGCTAAGAGAAACTGAAACATCGAGCACAAACTGGAAAGCAGTAAATACACTTCTTGGGCTAACAAAAGTTTTCATATCAACATATAAAACACTAAAAATAGTAATTTTAGTATGTTTAGATATACATTAATACTTACTTGCAAACATTCCTTCAAGATAAACACCAGTTTGAAGTCTGCGCTTAATATGATCAAATGTTCTTCATTAGGATCAAAGTTCATCCAATTCAACAAAGTTGTTTCAAATAACGCCAAGTATTCAGAGACAAGTCATGATGTAATATGAGAAATTTACATTCTGTGTTCCCTCTCATTGCGGCTTTGGAGGTTTAATGCAAAATTTAACATCTGCATATGTTTTCCCCTGCCCCAGTTTATTAACAAGGAAAAATAATTTGTTTCATAATCATCAAAATACCGCTTGCAGGATTTTCATTCCTTCATCCAACCAGCTTGCCAATTTCAGCATGCTTCATTTTAGATCTCTTTGCATGTCTTAGGCTCCCAGATTGGTTTAATCCCGATTTGCCTCTCTTCTATACTAAAAAACTACTCTCCAACACTCTGGTTTTTCTCCCTATCAAGATACTTGTATGCTGTTGTCAAGTCTAGGACAACCTCTCTAACACTGCAGTTTTTACACCAGAAGAGGATGGCATACGAGGCAAGCTGTTTCTACCAGAACTTCCGAGATTTTCACATTCATCCTGCACTTGTGCATGTCTCTCCCCACAAGGAAAGGCAGAGCTCCCACAGACAGGAGCCAGCCATAGCGCGACTGAAATGCGACAACTCCAGTGCCCCATCTTTCAGAAAGAGTGGAACAACAGCGTAACAAATCAAAGCCAGCTTAGAGATCTAACTCAACTGTGATATGGAGAATAGATGAGGAAAAATCCAGCACATCTATAAAAAAAAAAAAGATAGCAGAGGAGCAGTATAAAAGGCCACAGTTTTCCCTCTCCTTAACATGCACCTTATTAAGGGTTCTCACAAGATAGTATGAATAGTACCCCAAGACACAAGGGAGAGCAGAGAGGTAACATGGGACACTAACGCCTGAGTCCTAACTGCTTTTACGTAAGGGAACGGATCAAGAAAAAATTGATAGTTGGGAAGGAAAGGTTAAAATAAACCGAAAGCTGGAAAAAAGTTGGAGAAGCGACTTTTAATAATCAGAGAAGATTCACAAATCTACACTAAGAAGATACTGGACCCAAAAAACATCAGGTCTGAACAGATGGTGTCTTTAAAGAATTCTCTTTATTTACCAAATGAAGCTAGATGCTCTGAAACAATATCTGTTTCATGAAATCATGACTACCGTACCTTACAAATTTAAAAAAAGACATATGCTACTACTACATCTTGCTTGTTGAACACCCAATCTATATTCACAATCACACTGACTAAAACATGAGTTTGTGATGTGTTACCTCATTACAGTCAGAAAATGAATCTCTAGTAATAAGAATTTAAGTGAGACAGACCTGTGACACACTGAACATGAGACTTCCATGTGGGAATGTATCTAGGATTTCATACTCCTTCAAACAAGTGATAATTCTGCTTAGCTATTTCACAGAGAAGCCAGAGGGCACAGTAGCAGTCACATAATAGAAGGCAATCACTCTTTCACATGCAGACCCGATAATCGCAAAGAAAAAAACCCCTGAAAAACCTGAGGTGTATCTGGAATCATGTACCTAGCTACAGTGATTCATAAATTTCATTCCAATTACTAAAATTTTCTTGTATGGACAATTCATTTTTGGTTCTTTCATACAACATGAAGAATTTGAAAAAAATCTGCAGAGATACATAATGTCAGCTTCCGCCTCCACTATTAAATGACAGATTATTTTATAGTGACCCTACAAAAAGATGTAAAAAAGTATGATTAAAGAAATCATAAAATATATTAATCAAATTTCATTAATAGCTCCCACAGACATGATTCTGTCCAATAAACACTCCACAGAAGGCCTCCCACCTTCAAGTACAAGAACACAGATTCTCGCAGGTATTTCATCTTGTAGATGATCTCAGTTTGTCCCAGGGAGATGGACACAAAGAAGAATGAAAAGGATGTTTGTTTTTTTTTTTTCATTTCTGAAATACATCATCTTCAGGTATACAAACATGAAGAAATAAAAATATATCACACTAAAAGGAGTCACTCAGCTTACATTGCTGCATCTTTAGACACAGTAAGATTAACATTAGTTAAGATCTTTCTTTTACTTACTTTTAAGCATTTTAGGTCTTTTTGAATGCCAAGGGATTTTAAGAAACTTAAGTGGAGGGTGCGAATTTGAAAAAAATAAGTGTCTTTAGTTATCTGTTCACTTGTTTCGAGTAGGAAGAGTTACATAGTCTATCAAAAATATTTAAACATTTCTGCCAGCTGCCATGCAGGGAACTGAGGAATAACAAAGGGGATTTTCAACTAGAATTAAATATCTTCATCTTTCCAATCCTCGATGCAAGAGGAATGGATCCATTAATTCATAATCTTTTGAGATTATGCCTTTGACATATTTAGCCTAACACTTCAGACCTCTTCAACTTCTGCCACCCGCAACATCTCTATACCTAGCCAGCCTGTTTCATGTAAGTAGATCCCATAGCCTTCAGCCCAACAGACACGTCAAGTACAAGATCAATACCATTTATCACTGTTGTAGAAACCCTCACGTGAAGCTCCAGTGCATGCTGGTCGGCTTCCTGACAAACAGCTGCACTGCAGCTCGCAGCCGGGATTCCCTGCACCTTCTCTTGCTCCCCACCATGTCCCTAAGCCTCCGAATGGTTTCCAAGACTTCTCTCAGAAATAGTTTCTCTGCTCTTCAGGCCAGCTCCTCACAGTAATTTCATTCTGCCTCATCCCAACTAGGCACGATGCTGCTGGGAGCAAACAAAGCCCGAGTTCTACCCACCTTCCCCTCCATGGGACTTTCTTCTTCATCAAGTTGCTAACTAGTTTGAAATATGAAGCAACTTTTTATCCTACACACTTTTGCTGCCTTGCCAAATATGGTTATAATATTGCCCACTGAGCTTAAGAACTATTAGAAGACAGATACAGGATAGCTCAGTTGGTAAAAAGGACAGGCTACAAACACACAAGACGGTGTCTTGCCAAATCTCATAATTTTTTTCTGAGGCCAGGACTGATAGTAGCAATAGTTTTCTCGGGTTATGGGGATTTTTTTTTTTCCTTCCTCTCCTCTCTCAGGCCTCAAAAAAAAATTTACTCAATTGCTCTGGACAGATCGAAATATGTGAAAGAAAAACGGAAGAGCGAGAAAGAGTAAGCACACACAAAAATGACTTTTTAAAGCAGCTTATAGGAAAATGGAGTGTGTTTCCTGTTCATAGCATATTCAAAGATGAATTCCAAAAATTTCTAAAGCCATTTTAACTCTCCAATCTCTAGCTTATCAAACCGCAATCTTTAAAAGAAGGCGCACCTTTTCAAGTAGTTATTTACTTCTTGAAATGCAAATTTAAAAGAAGAATTCATTTTCTTCCCCCTCAAAAAACATGAAGGGCTTTCAAAAGCTGATTTGCCTTCTCATTTATACGAAGTAATGCAGTATATTTGCATAAAACAGTCAAAACTTTTTTTTTTTTTGTAATGTAATAGGTAGCTAACTATGTAACCCCTGCCGTTTTAAAAGACAGTCCCCTTGTTAGGAAACCGCTCAAAGTGACAATTTCAGTAACTCAGCATCTCTTTCTGGATAATTAGATGCGTTATGAATATGCAGATTTCACAGAGCTGATTGGCTCAAATCTATCCTATTCCTCAAGAACACCACCTTCCATAAAAACAACTGTATGACCAACAGTAGGCTCCCACCTAAACCTGCACTAAACATCCATCTGCAAAGCTCAAATACGGATCCCACCAGACAGAACTACCCCCGCCCAACCGTCATGAAGCAACGGGCTGAGGATGATACGTTCCCTTCCCATTGGTACTGTGCCCTGTATACACAGGATCTTCTTGCAGCAGGTCTTTACAAAAATCTTTCAGGAGGACAGGGGTGGAGATTTCACGCCGTCCACATCATCACAGAAAGCAAGTTCAACAGCATGCCGATAGCACCATCCAGTGGCACCATCTTCCCCTTCGGAAATTCAGCACTTCATTTCGTGATCCTGCTGGAGTAACTGCAAAACAGCTAAGCAGGGTAAGTCCACTTATCATCACAGTTTTTGGAGCAGCCAGCATCCCAAAAACATAGGGATCTTGGTGGGAAATGCAGTATTAGCAAAGAGTCTGAAAAGAGCAACTGCACATACAAATAACTGTGCAAAAAACCCAAAACTAAACTTCAACTATCAAATATAAGATTCTGCAACTTGTAATATTTACAAGCTCTGTAACGCAAGTTTATTCCAATGCTGAAATCCTACTAATATATTCACTGAAGGTTGAAAATGCTTTTTTCCTGAACTAGGAAGCTTCTTATTGCTTTTTAGGTCAGAAATGATTCAGTGACTTCTCAGTACATACTTAAAAAAAAAAAAACCAAACCAAAAAACCACAAACAAAAAAACACACTCCCCGCAAAAACAACCCCAGACAACTGTTCTCTGTGTATTTTAGGCCTGCTCATTCCTCCCTATATATTTTTTTTAACATATTCAGTTAAGTTTATCCCTTCTATTTATTTGATTGATGTCTTATTTCCTCAGAAAATAGAATATTTTCTATTTTTGGGTAGCAGAATGGTGACCTCCACTCATGGCACGTACCTGTAGCAGAGCTGAAAGAAACCATGAAAGAAATTAAAGGGGAAAAAAGGCTACTGTACAGCAACTGCCTTCTGCAATAACCAATGTGACAGGAATAGAGGAAGACAGAACCGGTTTTAAGAAATCTGCAGGGTGTCTTTCTCAAGAGTAGAGACAATAAACACACAGTCACACAGTTTAATAGTTCAGTGTCCAACCCTTGACACAGGCACATCCTTCCAACTTCGGAAAGACTCCCATAAATTACATCAACCGCTAACACATGTATTTGGACAACTACAACGGCATGATTTTCTCTTCATTGTCAAGGGTGATGTTCACACACTGGGAGGCTGTAAAAAAGCTGCTGTTTCAAAACATTCCCATAGCTGCTGCTGGGATTATAACCCAATTTTTTTTCTTCTTCTTTCACGCATTCGGAAATCTGTGGAGGACTGTGCCAAGAGCAGGGAAGGGTAGGCTTATTCACTGTTGCATACAGACATGTTTCACTGTTGCTGAGTGCTAGAAACATTAGCTGAGGAGATCACCTACTCCAGAAAAGTTATTTGAGTTCAGAAGAAAATTAGAGTAGCCCATCTCAGCTTTCACCAAATGTGTAACACAACTTGTCACTACAGTTTAAAAGCACAATGTTAACCACTGTAGTTGCATATCTTGTCTAAGTATTCACTTTCAACTTAAAGCACTCGCATTTTTGCACTAATACTGAACTCTTTAAAGTACTTTTTCCAATCCAGTGGAAGACTGTGATTCTGTCTTCCTATCTTTGATAGCCCAGTACAAGACCTGCACACATCCTGCTGACCTAAATCTGGGACAAGCAGGATAGGAGAATGTATGTGTACTTGGTTTTGTTTATGCAGATATTAGAAATTAATACCTGAAATGAATTAATATCTTTATATTCTCACTGTCTGCAGCTCTATTGTTACTCCCCCGACAACCATAGCCAGCTACATGAGTTAAAGAGACAAGGCCAGGCCACATGCACTGGGGACAGGGTGCTTAAGATGCTTAATTGGCACAGGGAGTTTATCTCCATCCCCTCCCACACGCTCCTGCGCCAGCCTGAATAATGTCTACTGGTTTCAGCTGCTCAGCAGAGCCACTGGCATCTGCAGCTGCACCAGCTGACGGGTGTGACCAGAAGGTAGCACCGAATCCCTCGCAGCAGCTGCGCTCCATCTGCCATCCCGGGTTTGGGGACAGAAGCTGCAGCCTGTGTCAGTGGCTGTTTCCATTTCATGTAAAGCACGGTCATCTGATCCTACAACCAGTACAGTATTAGGGCAGGAGACCCCCTTTAGAATAAGCAGATGGCTTGGTGGTTAAGCGCACAGCTTCTGAATTTGCAGCAAGTTTCCCATGCAATTTGGAGCCAGCTACGTTCCCTGTTTGCTTTGGCCACAAATCCACAAAATTACCATCTTATCTAAGAGAAAGCCGCAAGAACAAATCAATTTAAATGTCTGAGACACCCATATACAATGATTACTGAGCTATATAAGTATGTAGATCAGAAGATGAGATATTTCCTGGCAAGTCTTCAATGCTATTCATGATCAGTAAAAAAGTAAATCAGCTTTGCACTAACACAAACTTATCTCCCTGCAAATGTAAAATCGCATATCCACACCAGACATACATACTTATACTGCTAAGCAGGGGCTTCTAAACGTCCTGATTAAATCAGTCAAATTCAAGCGATCTCTTCCATCACACCACTAAAATGGCTTAAGGCTCAATATTTTCCTCGCGCAGCTGGCCACTCCGCTGCTCTATGGCTTTGCCTGTAGGGGTGCAGAGTTGCACAGAACCTTACCCTATAGCAAATACACAAGCACATTCTCTTTGCCTATGGCCTTGTCCTGCCAGCACTGCTCCGTTCTGGCTCCCCAGTTCAGAACCATTGCTGTTTTTCCCCATCATGTTCCTACTCATTCTGTAATCTATCCAGCTCCCTCTTCACTCTTCTTTCTCCACTCTTTAGGTGGCTTACAGGCATTAGTTCTGTGTTTCATCCTGCAAGCCCTCTGCCACTTCATGTTCTTGCAGCAGATTTGACCCACAGGGAAGTCTCTGTAATGAAACAGAACTGCCAAATTTTGTACCGTGATTTCTCATAACAGGATGGCTCATCCATAAAACCTACCTTCAGTACAAAGAACTGTTCTCTTCATCAATAAATTATATACAGCTTTGATCACTCCAATTTGAAAATGATGACAAACTGTCTTCAACTCATGGTCTCCTGCTTACCACGAGGCTAAGAAGAACGATCCACTCCCAACACCACCACAAATTAGCAGCCATTCCAAACCAGCAATCTTCAATTCTCTGATGCCACATTAGAAATCCGAGTTACAAAGAAACACTTCCACGAATTAAACAGGCAACATTATTTTGTTGTTGTTTTATGCAGCGTGTCCAAAGGACTTCTGAGAGTCAATTATCTGAATTGTTTAAAGTATTTACTTTCTTCTCCTGAATCCATTAACTGGGGGGGGGACTCAATCATATTTGAATTGGGGTTAATTAGTAGTACAGTTATTCTTAAACTTAAAAACCCCAAACCTAAACATATGAAGTAATAGATGCTGCAAATTTTAAGCTTTCTTAATAGTCTTGTTTCTTAATTAATCTGAATGTTAACAAAAAACCCCTAATTTTTAGTTCTGAGGCATACCAACCAGCACTTCCAAAGTGACAGGAAAATTTATATTTAAAGACAAATATTTATGATTCCAACACTACTTCTCAGAATGGTCCTATTTCAACTTTGAGTTGTTTTAATTTGCTGCCTTCGGAATTCCACACTACATATAGTAAGGCCTCAACTGGAAGACTGCATCCCATTTTTTGCAACACACTTCATGAAGTGCCTAAAGCAACTGGAGGGAGGCCAGAAGAAAGCAGTGAAATAGGGAAGAAGTTGAGATGATGTGGGCAGCAGGAGATGTACCCTGCATTCTCCAGTCTACAGATGAGGAGAAGAGGACAGACTTAAGAACATAAAAATAAAAGCCAACAGGAAGGGAATAATCTGTTCTCCGTGTCTGTGGGGAATAGGGCAGCTAATAGAACTGGCCTGTATTCAGAACAGACTAAAACCTAGGTTTAGTGTGAGGAGAGGGAGCTTTTCAGTGGGAATGAAGCAGCACAGCGATACAGATTGTGTAGTAAGATTGCACTGTCTCCACATGACATCTTACTATTTCCAAAGACCTTCTGAGCAGGCTAGACAAATATCTGCCAGGAAAGACAAAGACGCATCTCTAGCTGGATTAGGGGAAGGAAACTGAATGATCTCTTGAGGTCTCTTTCTAAAGTCCTATGAAAGGAAAGGCAATTAATGGACAGCTACTAAATTATTTTCACACAAGCCATTTAATCTGTTCTGATAGATGATCACGCCCTTTAAAATAGCAGAATCCACTACACTGAGCACTAATTGGTGCTCTTGGGGTTAAGCTCAACCCAGAAAAGACTGAATGGACAGAGACTTATCTACCCTTTCAGTTGCTGATAAACTATGCAGCTTATCACATTTTTTTATTTGGGGCACTTGCATCTGTAAATGAGGATCCTTTTAAAGCTAAATTAGTGAAGTGAGTGATGTTGCATTAGCAGCTTTGGAAATGGAGTATCTGAATATGATCTGTTACAACAGTGTAACAAGCATGACGTCAGCTGAATTTCTCTGGCAATTCAGTTCTAAACAGTCTCCTTGAAAAAGATTTTAAATGAGAAAATTGAAGTCCCAGCACTGGAAAAATATATACCATATTATTCACTGAAAAGCACACAAACACCCGAGAACAATAGGACTAGACCACAATACAGTTCATTACCGGATTATTTAGGAAAAACAGTGGCATTATATCCTAAGTCTCTTGTGGAATTATGCAGAAACAATAAATTACATACTTTATGCATTTCAACAGAACATGCACACATAGGTGCCATCAAGCATTAAGTTCTATTTTTAAAATTCTAAGAGTTCACAAAAGCCTGAAGCCATTAAAAAACTAAACGAAAGATGTCTGCACTTTAAAATTAAGTTATAGCATATCTTCCATTACAGTAGATTTTTTTTCATTAAAATGCAAAAATATTGAAAGCTTAAATTCTCCATTTACTCTTAGGACTATCCAAAAAAGTAAGTAGAAACTAAATAATGACTATTTTTACTTTCTTTTGCATTAGCAGCTTTTAGATATTCATACCAGCAACACGTGTAAATGATCTTAAAGCACACCACCTCAGCCACACCATGCCAGTAAAACAAATAACACCCAACCACAAAACAAAACTGAGTTCAGCGAAGAGATGATTAAATTTTCATTCTGGGTTTTGCAACTCTGCCTATTATAATCTGTTAACATAGTAATCTGAATACCAAATACGTTTGTGGTCTGTGTCACAAAATCCCCCCACATAATTTTCTTGGTGTACTTAAGTGCGTCTTATCACAAGCTCAAACCAATGCACATGATGTACAACCAAACATACATTTCTTAATTTCATTTTTTTTTTAAATAGCACCTATGAAAGTAGTAAGCCTCCTCATCTCAAGCTTAGAAGTGTTTAAACAGGAAGGCAACAGTGCACTGCCAAACACTTTAAAGGGGTTAAAAGCTGTAGACATCTTGCATCTTTTACTGTAGGCTTCAGTTAACTGCCATCAAGCTAGCTACCACACAAAGTATCACCTCGTGGCACACCCAGCGCTGACTGCCTGGCCCTTTTCTGGGACATTCCCACACTGCCACAGTTTCAACAGCTTTGCTGTGAATTTCATTAAAATCTGAACAAAAAAAGAATTAAAATAAGATCTGCCAAGAGAAGATCTTCTGAAGATTCTCCTCCACACACACTACATCTATGAAATTAATGAAATCAATGTAATTTAATTAAATGCTCGGCAGGTATTAACATTTTTCCTGCATCTAGTGCTGTCTCCCGAGGACTGTGAGCAAAATACATCACGTAAGAAGTACAGTAAAAGAACAGAATAAAAATCCCATGTTAAGTTCAACTCTCATTCTATCTCTCAGAATATTTCAAGCTGCAAGAGCTGCATAAATTAATTACTCTGATGGCTCAAAGCCATCCCACAGCAATGTCTTTATTTACATTCTCTTTCTAAGAGACACCAAGAGAGACACTGTATCTTCCAAGTTAGCAAAACAACCAATTAGTCATTTCTAAATTTTAGAAAATCTCAAGTTTAGTGCTGTATTGCATTACACAAAAACTAATACTCTAAAGACAGATTTTGTCCAATTCTAACCTGTTCACTTCTGCGCAACAAAGACACAGAAACCTTTCCCACTACCATAACTAAGAAACAGCAGTCCCAGAAGATTGCGCATGCTCTGCAGCTGAAGATTGCATCTCATGGCAAGTATGCACCCCATTCTCCATCTGAAAAAAATCACCACTGTGACAGAAACACGCAGCACTATGGAATAACTAGTCTGCATATTCAAAACTCCAGACTTCAAACACGTCAGTGGGTGCACAGGCATGTCACTACTATATTAGCACCTCGTGCATACCTGGAGTCAATGCAATATACATTTAACCCCAGATTTCACACTGTTTTTGTACTTGTTGTATAATAAGAAAGAAGTGTCACGAGAAGTGGGGAGGGAAAACTCTCCTTGTTCTGGACAATCATGCCTCACTGACTGCCTGAACTGCTTCTACCGAAACCTGAACCCCAGGGGCACGAGAGGGTGTAACTGGTCTGTGCCGCTGGTGAAGCCTTTGCTGTGCATGCTCGGTGAGTGGCAAGTTGAAACCCTTCACTGGGGTTCAGAATACTTGAACCTTTTAAGTCCAGGCATTCAGCTTAACGCTGCGGGCTACCTGCTCAGTCCATGCTTGAAGGTGATTTCGGAATAGGCAGCAAAAGCAAAAACGTATTTCCTCGCTTTAAACAATGTATGTAGAGTACGTACTAAGAAACAGTAATTACTATCAGAAAGAGCAGAGTGACTGATCCTCTTAGCTCACTACATAGAAGAGCCAGGCAGGTCGACATCAATCCATCTATTCCTGCACAAATTTTCACAGTGTAAGAAGTCATCATGAAACATCAATTTTGCTCAATAACCAGTACTGTGAGAGCTCCTGAATGCTCTCAAATTTGAGCTGGAATTACAGTTTAGAATATTCTGAAACATCCTTCCCTTGGAGGGTCTTTTGTGATCTCTGCTGTACCACTTATAGCACGGTAGGGATAATCGAAGTAGATGACACAGGAACTTGAAAAATATCTCTTGAAAGGAAGAGAAGAAATATTAATATATGGGATTAAGTCACATAAGAGTAAGACTACAGAAGAACAATAAATCCAACATTAGGAACTGCCATTAACTTGATTTAAGCAAATTAAGTTTCAATCCTCTAGCAGCTGTTTTTAGACCTTTCTGTTCTGGGTTCTCATATGTCACACACACAAAATACTTTGTATCCTCCACTGGCTTTCACATCCATCCTTCTCTTTCCCTCCAGCTCTCCTCCTTCCCACTACCATGGAAGAGTTGTATCACACAACAGTCTCAGATAAGCAGCTCAGGCTACAAATCCAAGTTCCCCAGAGGCACACAAGGCTTGTTCTTCTTATCTGCCAACCATAGCTATTATCAGAGGTTTCATTCTATTTTCTATCAAATAACCACCGTGTCATATAAGAATGAATCAACACTAATTTCCAAGAGCTGCTTAACAATAAAGAGTATTCTAACAGAGCCTATAAAGCTATGTAGCAAAGTTTTGCTTTAATACACTATATACACAAAATAATGCAAACAGAGGCAGAAGGCTTCATTACAATACTGTATTGATACACAAGCACAGTTTAAAAATATTGATCCAGTATGTTCACCACCCTGTATAAGTAACTTGCAGATAACTTACTTATTTCACACCATCAATAACAGGATGCAAAGTTAAATGACACAATATAATTAACACTTGCAAGTTTTCATTTTAAATTTAAGCAGATGCAAAGACTGCCTCCATCAAGGAAGGCAAAAGCTTTTCTGCTATGATTTAGATTCTAAATTTTTGGAATTTTTATGCAGAATTGTCTGTCGCCAAGAATTTAATGAGATGATTTGTGTAACGCTTATTTGCATTGGTGCTGCATTCAAAAGAATTGGGTAGATGGTGGGCAGGCAGAGAACTGAAAGGAAAAATAGAGGGAGGAATCTGCAACAGAAATTCTGTAGCTAACCATAAATCATTCTTTTTGTACATGCGAGTCAAGCCTTTATACATACACACCACAGAAGTGACAAAAAATTCTAGAGAAATCAAACTGCAATTTAAAGTAATTTCTATAGAGGGAGCCAACAACCTAAGGAACAGGATTAACAAAACGCATTCCAGATCAGCACAAAATTCTTCCCAACCAATCCGTTTCATCACATGTTTTTCAAACATTCACAGCACATCATCCAGATTCTTACTCCACAGAATTCCCAAGCATTTAATGAAAGTTTACTTAAATAAGTGCTTGATTACATCTCATAGAACAATCAGGTGTCAATATACAATCAGAATACAGTCAATATTTGCTTTGGGAGGAGGTAGCAATTTAAGACATTGATCATTTTGTATTACTATTGATTCATTAAAAACAGCAGTTTTAAAGTTTCAATTCACAGTAATTCTAAAAATATTAGATTTTGTAAAAATGAATCTCAATTCCACTGTAGACATTTTTATTGAAGTTTTCATACAAACCTCTATACCAGGAAACAGGCCAGTATGATAGCTTGATCTCAAAAAAATGAGGAGGAAATCTAACATAAAGCTATGCAAAGATGAGCATTGCTAAGCTGTTCCGTAAAGCTGGGCACCTTGTTATCGCCGTAACAGTTTTCCACATCACTTCATTGCCAAATCACATTTCATATTATGTAATTACATTTAAATGTATTAGTACGAGTGAGCTATATTATATAAAGTAACTCAATAGCTTTGACAGACATCTGTGACAGGTTCATGCATCACCCCAACCATACACATCATCTATGTTGTCAGCATATGTTGAGTAGGCTGACAAAAGATTTAAAGCTTAGTATTTCTGATATTCTAGTATCTCTTTCCCCAAAAACAAATTTCTACCCTCTTTTTTGGGTTTTGGAGGAACAAGGTGGATAAAAGACAAAGGTATTTTAGAGACTACACACCAACGGGACACTGAATCCTAAAACCAATGTACAAGACAGGATTTTTGGAAGCATTCGTGTACACCCTCTACTGGTGCAAAACACTAGCGTGGCTGTTTCCAGCAGCGTTAGACAGCTGCACCTCTTCACACCCCCAGTATTCATGCTTCTCTGCGTGCTGAACCATCAATGAGACATGACTGCACAGTAAATGGGTTTGGGGTTGAGTCCCTTTGCTTTTGCACTTCGGTATTATGATAGCAATTTAGACACAGTAACCCCCTCCCCCCAAATACGAGGAGACTCCACTACAACATTCCCATGCAGAGGTTCAAGTCCCTTTCACATCCTCTAGCATTCTAACATGCCCAGACTACTTCTAAATGCCTACTGTACGTCTCTACTCTTTCTAAGCATCACACAGGCCCCCTGTAAGCCCACAAAAGCCCTACTATGCCTCCAAGATTTACTCTTCCAATACTCACTGATACACATCTTGGCAAAACCAGAACACACAAGAAAAACCCTCAGATGTTACAGATAATTCAAAACTGCATCAGTCACCCAAATAGCTGTTCTCAAGCTTAACAGTCCTTCTCTCTTGTTCAGTTTCGCTATGAAAACTTACTCGTATAGCAAATATTCAGCTACGAATGAAAAATCTAAATAAACTCCTCCCAGCAAACTTGCAGCAGAGCAACACATCTGCCCTCCCTTCTGACTGCAAGACATCAAACAGCTGACTGAAGAGAAAGGAAGCTTATATTTATCTTCTTCCTCTTTCTCACTTCATAGCCTTTTTATCTCTAAAAAGATACATTATGAAAGCAGAGGTGCCTGTGGGGCACAAAACAGCTGCCACATTTCCTACTTTCTCCTTCAACAAACTTCCAAAAAAAGTGCTCCATCATGGCCAAAACTGCTTAAATAAAACAGTTTATAAATTTGTACAACCAGCAGTCAAAGCTGTTTTAAAACAAGTGTCCTGAAGCATTGCTTACAGACCCAGCTGTACCACTGAACTCCAAACAGTGCTTTTAAGACACAGTGAATATGTTTTAGTTGCCTATTCATATGAGCTACTCAAGCTACCGAGGTTTTGCTACTGCCCATATTTTAGTAAAAGAGAATACTACTGACAAACCCCAACACCTCTACCAACATTACTCTACACAGTGAAAACAGACTTCATACTGGGCATTGGGTAAACAAATTGTTTCTACTCTAATATCAACACAACTTAGATTCCACCATATCGCTTGCTGCAGCTAGCTTAAATTTATTCCTCTCAAAAACTTCTGATGTGGAACCATAGCATAAAAAAAAAAAATCAGCCTGGGCAACAACACACGTGCGTGCACACACACTAGTCTATACTTGGTTAATACGGCCTCCAGTTAAAATCATTCAGTCCAATTCTGAGAATTAAGAATAGGGGCAACTCTTGTAAAAGGACTATACAAAGGGTCAGGATAAATATTTCCATTTTTCTTTGAGTTTATATTTATTGTTTTAAGAAAGGGAAAAATATATGTAACATTAAGGCCTCACCAACCTTATTATGCCCAAGTTTCCCCAGTAGTCTTGCAGGATGGAATTCTTTTTTTCCTCTCCTCAGAGTTACAGGGGATTACTTGGGTCAGAGAAAGTAGGAAACATCTCCAGGACATCTCTTCAGCCACATATGGATGTTTACCTTGTAAAACACCTGCGCAGACTGAAGGTACTACTGTTTCCCCAGCTTTGTTATTCTTGCTGTAGAATAACAACCTCACCAGTGAAAACAAACATGATTTCGCATCTGATTCACAACAACATTGGCATAATTCGTTTGATCATCAGTTAAGATGGTTTGAACTAATCTGCTAATTTTACGTGGAAGCAGGCTAAGAAGCCTCCGCACATCCCACTCCCTGGCTGAGCTGCAGGACAGTAACGTCCACCTTGTGTGCCTTCAAGAGTTGACTGGGGCAAAGGGGGTAGGTGTTTCCAGCTGAATTCTGAAAAGAACATATATATATGCACCAACTTACAACTTCAGTGCTAACAAATTCGTTTAAGATAAAGTATAGACTCAAGAAAAGACAAAATTTTAAAAGGCTGCTACAGTCACAGTGAATTGGAAGCGGGGGGG
>Ga0065711_1030975_pt1 | contig 30910 bp, 12 predicted proteins | sample Hoacrofraction12_FD_59098 | JGI IMG/M metagenome (GOLD analysis project Ga0065711, IMG submission 59098) | Hoatzin crop microbial communities from Cojedes, Venezuela - Epithelial fraction 12 v2 (version 2) | ecosystem: Host-associated > Birds > Digestive system > Esophagus > Crop | place... | reverse complement strand
TGGAGATATTCAAGACCCCCCTGGACAAGGTCCTGTGCAGCCTGCTGTAGGCGACCCTGCTTCGGCAGGAGGGTTGGACTAGATGACCCACAGAGGTCCCTTCCAACCCCTACTATTCTGTGATTGTGTGATTCTGTAATTGCACCGAAGTTATCTCAGAATGATGTGAAAAGGATGTGAAAGTGCCAGACTGGTGTAATGTCGCAGTGTGGCTGGAAGCAGATGCTTAATTAGATATGCATGTTCCAATGGCTAGAAGTTGTGTAGTGCATTTAAAAAATATACTCTCTTTGTCACTCATATGATGCAAAATTATGTTTTCCATATCATCTTGAATAATTGATCAAGAAAAATCACTGCAAAGGTTCTGTTTTAAATCTTTAGAGGTAAGACCATTTTACTCATCGTGAGATAGCAAAATATCTGTTAACGTAACATTTGTTAACGTGCGAAGTTAACAAATAACATGAACTCGCTTTCCCATGGAGTTGATGTTAGCATAAAAGACTGACTTCCCCCCTGGACTAACTGTTAGTGATGTACCGTTTGGATCAGTTCAGTAGAATGGACTAGATGAGCCCTTTTGATCTCTTCTAGTCCTATTTGTGATTTGGTGATATGTATCCCCCTCTTGGGGCTGAGATTGTATCTCAAAACAGGCTGTGCTGTCAGTGGGGTCACATTTCGGATTGAAAGCCTGTGATCTGAGTTGCTTTCTGCAAAAGACTTCATGTCTGAGAAAACTTTCCTTGCATCTCGCAAGAATGGGAATGAGGGATGCTGCTGGTCTTTAGGCTTGCACCTGAATTTCTTGCTTGGAAGTAAATGAGAATGCAAACCTCGTTCTACCAAGAAATGGCCTTTAGCTGTTTATTGTTGTAGCTGGTTTTAGTTTTTGTATCCTGCAGATAAATGAACCAGAGTGAGTTAAATGGGAGAAAAATATTTGTTTTCTACCCCTTCAGTTTATGCAAATTCTTATTTGCTGAAATCAACACAAAGTAACATGGGGGACATAGCTGATTTAAAACTGCCGTTCAGTCCAAAACCTATTTTCAGGAAACCCACAAATAACAAGCTTGTGGTTCATGTGCCCAGCAGTCTGGGTTTCTTTCCAAAGCATGAGGCACTTACCAGGCACATGCACCAGGGTTGAAGTTATTGATTTCATTTGCCTGACTGATTCAATGTGTTGTAGTCCATACTTTTCACTGAAATGCAGGTAGGCATAGTACGTTTGCATAAAGTATATGTTACATAGACATATGCCTAGTCTGAAAATGCAAATTGGTCGTTAAAAGAGAATTTGAGATTGAAGCGGAGATTTTGGTCAGTCTCTCTGGCACTGGGAGGTGGGTGCATTGGCAGAGTCTGCTGGGTGTGAAGGGCTAAACTTCTACAAAGTTCATGCAGAGCTAAATGCAACCTCATAGCTTTCCTATCAAATTTGTGGGCCTGCCTGATTATTGTCTCTCTTCTTCTGCCTCCTCTGTAGTGTAGATTTTGTCACTGAGTGACTTGTGCTAGCCCTGAGACCTCCGTGCGCTGGTGGCTGTTCTCTGACACAGCTCATACTGCATTTGCCAAGCGAGCACACTGCTGTGTTAAGCAAAAGGTATATGCAAATATATACATCACTTATGTGCCTTGCGTAAATTAGAACAAAATTCCTCAAAATAGGTGCTGAGCATTGACTTACTATGTGTGCTTAGTGTATATGCTGTATTACCTGTCTTGGGGTGGCTGTAGTATTTGTTTGGGAATTGCCTGTCCGTTTTAGACTGTCCCTGGAGCTTTTTGTGTTAGAAGGATATGGTTCCTAAAGTGGATGTTCTCCAGGTAACGCCGATGCTGTTGGCTGTGCCAGCTCTATCTGGCTGACATTGGTGTTTTCTTTGTGGGGAGAGCTTGACAAAAGAACCGCTGGCAATTCCAGTGATTTACAGCTGTTGAATCTTGCAATTGTAAGCTGTGTATTTGAAACACCGAGGGAGAGGCAGCTTGCTTTTGTACATGGGCCTTGGTAGCTTTTTTCCAGAGGCCTAACGTTGCTATGAGATGTCAGCCTTCTTTCCTTATCATGGGACTTTCTAGCTTGCAGTATGGCAGCTTCCAGCAAATTGTCATGGTACCAACATCTTGCATTTGCAACCCATGTCATGTGTGTGGTTGTAGTGTAAGGATTGTTTTCATGGTTTTCCTGTGAAATGCTGTGGGCTAAAATGCAACGTGATCTATTTATACTTCTGAAACTAGAGGAGGAATCCATGAATTTGCTTGAGAGATATTTGCTCAGGACATAGCTTTGAAAATATTTACATTCTGCTTTAGGTATTTGTTGTGAAGTGTACTCTTCAGTAATGAAGCTGATAACCTTCTCATCAATTGGAACAAAATAGGAGAGAGGGAAAGCATAAACTTACTGATGGCTTGTATCCAAAATAAAGACCAGAAAACTGCCATTGATCTTCCTTTTTGATTCCAAGCATGCCAGTGATTATTTCTGTAATAACTGACAGTGATGTAATATTTCTGTAATAACAGACTGTGATGCAAAATTGAGATCCACGTGGTGAATGCTTATTTTAGTATCCTCCACTCCTTTTCCTGTTGGCCCTTGCCTTCAAAGGACAGACATAACAGTGCAGCTTTTTGGATCCAGTAAATAGTGGGAGGGAACAGTGTCTTGATGAGCGTTTGTGGGTCTGATTGCTTTTAGACTGGCAAACATTTGGGAAATGGTGTGAATTTTTTGGGTGGTAAAAGCTATATTTGGAGCTCTTGGAGTTCCCGAATGTTTCCAAGCCTCTGTTTTCTGTATAATTTACCTTAAAAGAGGTTTAGTTAAAAAACAAGCAGCCATGACAGCTATTGTAGCAAGGTTTTCTTGTGCGTAGAAAGAGTTTTTTTACATACAACTCTTACAAACCATAGAAGCCAGTGGGGAAGCACATTCACGTAAGCACATTTCTATGTGTATGGAGAATCTCAGGACAATGTTAAAGTCTTTATTATATTGTATGACTACTATAATAATTTGTGCTAGACATAGTGAATTATTGCCTTCTCAGCCCAGAGGTGAAAATACTGATCTGAGGTAAAGGTAAATGCGCAGTGAACTCCACTGAAAGGAGGATGCAAGGTCTTGGGGTTACAAACTGAAATTGCACCGAATGAGAAACAGGCGTACAGCCACCCTATCACTTGCAAGTGGAGATAAGCATGTGGGCTGGTTGGGTCTGCGGTGCAGTGAGGTTGCTGGTGGCAGTTCACTGAGCGGCAGTGCCTGCGGGGCGATGTTTTACAGTCTGCAACAAACAGGGACTGTGTCTGTGTCTTCTAAACCTTGCCCCTGTTTTGTACTTGTGAGAAGCTTTCAGGCTGCACTGTGTCTGGGACAACTCTTTAGATGAATTTGGAAAATGCTGAGAGTATGAAGGGCTCTCTTGGCTGAAAGGAATTTCCAAGCAGATTCAGTTAAGATATTTAAAGCTGTGTGTGGTTGTTGCATATCCTTGTTTTTTTTTATAAATCCATGCGAGTAACTGATGGGTCACCAAATAAGGTGTTGTGTAAGCTGGACTACTATAAATGTATGAAAACATTTAATCACAGACCATTCCTGTATATGGGGTGTTATAAACACATATATGTCCATATACGCATATAGACATATATTTTTTAAAAAAACATATTGTGTCTTACATTATATTTTTCTAACTCTTTCCATCTTCTATTCAGTTGGAAATGCCTATAAGCGAATGTATTTGAATGTCTGACGAACCTCCTGATGCTGATCACAACACTGCTAAATCTAAATCAGTTCACATATTCTTTTAAAAATTGGAATTATTTTCCTACTAATTTTAACTAGTCTTCTAGTTTATTGTTTTTGGAAAAAAAGCAAACTCCCACTAAACCCCAAAGCAGCAAAAAAACCCAACTTACCAGGGTGCATCCAAAGAGAACAAAAGTACCTTTGAGTGTCATTGGCTTTGTTTTTATTTACATGTGGGAAATATCAGATTAATGTCATTCAGAAATTGGTGAGTTTCTGTTGGTATGCAGAAGTTTGATGCATCTCTATGCATTAGCAAAAGAAAATCCCATATATTGTTATGCTTTTAACAGTATCAATCCTGTGATGTGCTCATTAAAGCTACATGTTGTCTTGCAGCAGCTCTTGCAGACAAGTTGTAAGGTGCCCGGGCTCTGAAGTCTGGCCTGATATTCAGTGCCAAGTTGGGGAGGGTTGGGAAAGAAAACCAGAGCCTGCGGTACTGACAGTAGGCACATGAAAATGGAAATCCAGCAGTGATGCATGAGCTTCCCACAACTGCCAGAAATGGGTGCCAGGATGTTGTCAGCTCAACTTGTGCTTCTTCCCCTGCTGTACCAGCAGAGCATATTTAGCTCAGGCCAATGCTGGCAACTCCCTTCCAGGAAGAAAGCAGGATTTTTGTGGACTGCCTATGAATTTTCATATTTGGAGGTAAAATCCTTCAAATTTGGAAAGAAGCAAGCTGATTTTTCTGAGGAATCTCTGAATAAATAGTGAAGGATTGGCATCTGGACTTATAGGTTTGCCATCTGGTAGTGCAGCCCCTGGCAAATTGTAGCACATTGTTTTTATGGCGGATAAATGTTTATTTGCTGAAATGGACTGTTATTTCATTGCTTTAGCATTGAGCAGAAGCATGGAAAATGATGAGCAATTTACTGGAGAGTTTTTGATGTGAATATCTCTTGTAGGGAGAAGAGGCCTAATGGAAGCAATGAGTTCTTTAAAACAAAATTAATGGGCCACCATAAAAAAGTATTTAAATTATCTGATGGTTTGTTTGTCTTACTAAAGTTCATTCTTTTCCATACAGGTTATGTGTTCCTGCAAGATGTGCTTTTTTTATTCCATAGGGACCAGCACAGGACATCCTATCAGTATGACACAGTGTACTGTTTGTAAGCTCTCTGAGGATTCTTGTTGAACTTTTGTTTCTCTAGGAAACAAAACTAAGTCACCACAGCTAAAATAATTGTATATACTTTTTATTTTATTGAGGTAAAAAATGACTTTTCAGTCCTAACTGACAATTCCAGCTGAGAGCGGCTGGGGAGACGATGTGGCAGCTGTCTCTGCAACAGGACTGACAGAATCAGGGAAGTGTTATGAATTAGGTATATGGAAGAAGACAGAAGATTAGACAGATGAGGGTCTGGGTAGAAAAAGACAGGGATGGGAAGAAGTGGAAGGAAGATGAGTAATAGATGAATCATTTGTTAGGGAGTATAAATGGTGTAAGAAGCTGAGGAAAAAACAGCCTGATATTTCAAAGGTTTGAGAAGAGCCCTGGGAGCACCAGGTTGCATAAAAGCTATGTTGATGGCTGTGGTCTCTCCAAACAAAACATTGGAAAAAGTTTCTTCTCATTTAGTTGTTTGACGGTACTGCCAAGACCCAGTCTGCAGTACATAAAGTGTGTAGATACACGTGGTGAGATTAAGCCTGGAGAACTCCTAATGCAAATTTACAGGACAAATAATTGAATAAATTTTAAATGTGGTAGAAAAGAACCAGAGGTGCTACTAATAACAGGGAAAGAAACAGGCTGGGGAGGGCATTTTGATTTTTTTGAAGCAGGATCTTGCTTCACAAAGCAACAATTATCGGTTCATAAACTGGAATTTTCATTTTAGTTTCTCCCCCTCCTCCTTCCATGAAAAAAGACAAAGCAAAGACACTCTAATGAGCTCTTCAGTGGCGTTGTTAACCTGGTTTTGTTTTGTTTTTTTTTTCCTTCCCTTGACTGCTCATGAAATCTGTCGAGTTACTGGCAGCCTATTTACTGAGGTGGAGTCAACTTTGACACTGCTACACCCTCAGCTCACCTCCAGCATGTTCCTGACTGGCCAGTTGCTGCCTTGGACTACTAAAAGTTGATACCTGTTTAGTATTTAGCTTATCTGAGAAGTCTTTTAAGAAGCGTATCTGTTAATGAAAGTTGTCTGAGCTCTTGGCTGCTTTACTGCTGAAAATTTATCTTGTATAGGATATCTCACCAGTACCAGTACTAGTTAGTGACAGATTTTCTGCTTTAATTGGAAAGTTGACTGAAACTTTTCATCAATGTTTTTGTCTGGATGTCAAAAATGGTATTTACAAGAACGTATATTAATAAAGGATTGTTTAGCTTTTGCTGTGGATAGCGTCCGATAAGACTATTTCTAACTTTCTCATGAACCACCCTGTATTTGTGACACCTTTTGCTACTAATATAAAAAATGCTTTGAAGTATAAAGAGGTCAAAATCCCCTTTCTCGTTAATAGGTATTTCTCTTTTGAAAAATACAGGTGCTATACTGAGGACAGAATTCTGTGTGCTCCTTAAAACAGACTGTTTTCCAAAGAGATTTTCGCCTTTTGTCTACCAGTTTACAGTCTTAAAAAGGAAAGACTAAAAATGATATACAGCGATAATAGGAACCAAACTCCCTATCTCTAAAATCCAAGTGTATTTCCTTAAATTTTTCCCTTTTTTGTCTTACCCTCCCTTTCAGATATAGCTTTCCTGTGGCTGTCATTGAGAGTTTAGGTGGCTTCTTTGCTCTGGTTAAACTGAAAGTGATGCTGAATGTCAGATGCTATCTATCCCAAAAGGGAAAATAGAGTGTCTTTCTAGCAAATCCAATTTTTCTTGAATGTGTCATTTCAGAGAATCTCCGCAGTGGGACAGCGTTTCATAACACACTGTTGATTTATTGTTCAAATGCCACAAATCCTGCACAAGGAGGTCGAATGATAAAATTCATGGAGAATTTATGGCTTAGAATGAGGGAGAAGATAAATATATTTCTAAAAGCATTGACAGTTAAATTATAGACTTTTTTAATTGAATGTCGAAAAGTGATGTTTCATCAGGTACACTTGGGCTTATGTCCTGCATGCTCATCTGTTGTTTTCCAGGTTAAAAATCTGAGAATGTACTAAATGCTGATATGTATAATGTATTTGCTGAAGTGTACTATGGTATGCAGAGAAGCTTCTGATCAGTGTGTAGTATTTCACTTGCATAACAGCAACCAAACCAGTGGGAAGTTTGGGCTGAAAAATTATTTCTTTAGTAAGATTTGTATTAAATTGTTCATTGCTTATACTTAGCCTTATGACCTCTGTCATCATTAATTAAGCTCTTGGACTTGGGCATTGTAAATATGGAAGGACAGATGTGCTTTTGGCCGTCGTTCTCATGGAGATGTCATATTCATGAGCTGATGTAAAAGGACTAGGTCATTAGATAGCAATTTTCACAGCAAGATGATCAGATGATAATACCTGCCAACTTCAGTTTCTGGGGCATTATACAAGATACAGTTTAAAAAAAAAAAGCCTCTGCAATAATTAGGACACAGATGACAAAATAAAGGTCAGTCAAAGCCCTGCAAAACCCTAAAATTGAAAGACATAGTTACTTGGGCTTGGTGGTATCACTCCCACGTTTGAGATGTCTGTAGTTTGAGTATCTACATGACTGCCCTGGAGAGCTTCTTTGGTTGTCCCTGGTCACCAGAAGACAAGGTCTCATGCTGTTACCCCCAGGGATATCTGCTCTTGAGCCAGTGTCTACAGAGGCACAGTCCTTTGCCCCTTGAAGTAATACGATGGGGAGCTGGGGGCTTATTAGTGTGCCCTAGGAGCACATGTTTAAAAGCTGCTTCCCCGAATTCACCAGTGATGTACTGTATCTATTTAGAGTTGGATTTATCACTGAATAGGATTTAGGGATAAATCTGTGTTTGCTTGAGGTGTAGTCTGTGCACTGGAAGGAGGCACACTGTTAAAAGAAAACACAACAACTGAGATGATCTTTGGGTCTTTAAGTACCTCAGCTAGCTTTTACCTCTCCTTCACTCCAGTTTAACTGGAATCTTCTCCTTTTAACTTTGAGTCTCTTGCTTTGCGGATGGAAATTGCTGCCTTCTAGCCTTACATTGTCCCTTCTGCCTCCTCAAGAGAAAGGGAGGATATAAAATGAGCTATGTCCCTTTCCCTGGGAGATATTAAACCAGGGTGTCATAGACAAATGTCCTGCCCAATAACGCCTTGCAAGACTGCACCTCTTCCTTCCTTGACGTTAAGGCTCAAGACGTGATGTGTTGCTATATGACCTCTTTTTTCATCCCCTTTTCTCCTTTGAGTCTTGTGTTTACAAACAGTATTGTATATACTCCCACCTCAAGGTTTCTGAAGACATACTTTAAAGCAGGATATATCATGTTATGAGAAATACAAAACATATTTTGTTCTAAATTTGTAACTTTTCTTGTAAGCATCATAGAATAGCTTAACATGACACCATAGCTCAGGGAGTTTGAAGGGATGCTTGAATGGTTTCCTACATTTCACATAGATGCTTTTAACTTTAAACAGTCTCTTTCTGGCAACCATATCACAAATAGATATGCCCTCATCTATTTGTGTCTACAGGGATTAGCGTTGTCTCACTCTTCAAACTTCAGAGGAATAGCTGGGATATTCATTGTGTTTTAAAGGACTAAATAGAGCCATAGGCGATGCTGACAGAGGACAGCAGCAATTTCATTCAGTTAAGGTGGATTTCTTGATGCCGACTAATGAGCACATCTGGGCTACGGTTTTAAAGCACTAACTAATTGTTGGTTATCTAAGAGTCTGACACCCTAGCTGAATTCACTCTTTTATGGAGTAATTGATTAAATAACAAGCACGATCTGGATAATAGTGTGATAGTTCTTTTAGTGAAAAAGAAAAAAGTAAGAAGTAGAAGATGTAGGTTTCAGTTTCTGGCTGTATTTCTTGCCTTACTTTCTGGCTTTACTGCCTTGCTGGCAAATTCTTATGCACCCATCAGCTGAATTTAAAAAAAATAAACCTCAAACCCTTTGTTGCAGAGTGGTGTATCTAATGTCTTAATTATCCAGTATTGAAATATCAGAAATCCCTTGTTTTACAACCTGAACATAAAGCTGCACCCCTGACTGGCCCAAGAGAATTAGTTGGGATAGTACTAAAACCAAACCAGCATTTCCTAGTGTGCCTTCAGTGAAAGGTATTTTCTTCTGGAAGAGATGAAGGGTGTAAAACTCAGGTAATGCTTGGTAAGGGGTCACTGAAATCAAGGCAGGGACAGACCTGGAGAACAAATGCTCTAAATGATGTAGGAAAATGTTGGTCATCTTGGCTGTTATAATGCATCTGTCAGTTCTGCTTGGTGTTACTTGCATCCATGAAGTGGAGTTGATTAACAGGATTGATTGTTTTGTCTTTTCTCAAATTTGCCATCACAGTTCATTTATTACGTCTTCCTAGGATTACTTTAGTTTTTTCATCTCTGACAGCTGGGTTCAGTGGCTGAAGCTGACCAGAGGGACAGGACATGAAATCCTGTGGTCCCTTCACAGTACTTGTAGGAATTTACAGGAGAGTGCCTGCTGTATGAGCACCTGAAATTTCAGAGGCAGGGGAGAAAGGCTGCCTGATTTCCTTGACCTCACTACAGGGTTCACCGCTTATGCTCCTGCTCACCCACAGTCAATTTGGAAATGGGAATCATTAGCAAAACCTCTCCATGGCTTTCAATGCACAGAAAAGCTTGCTTTTAGTGTTTCAATCCACTTCTCAGGCGTTGCATAAATTCTGCAGCAGGCTGATGCACGAATGGAAGATCTCACATGTGAGAATCATTGCAGACCTCTGCAGTCAGGAGTATTAAGTAGGCAGAAAAGAAAGATGAGAGAATCTGGTATCATGGCCTCAGCATTTGTCATGTGGAACCCCAAAATTTATTTGTTGGTTGCAGAGGACAACAGAGACTAATCTGGATTTATATATGTTGGTTCTTCTAAATGCTTCTTTCAAATCCCTTTTATTTAGCCTTTTTGTATATTGGCTTTGGCTTGTTACTGACTTGTTGCTGCAGCAATGATAGCTATTTTCAAGGACTGAAGGGTACCTTTACAGCAACATCCTGGCAATAACACAAATAAGTCATGGAAGAAAATGTTGGAGTGTTGCTGTACTATTCTGTGTCTGCTCTTACCATTAAGAGAGTGCTGTGGGGAGTAGAGTTCTAAGAGGAAGAGGCCTAAGATTATACATGTTGTAGCCACTGTACCCTAAATGACTTTTGCTGAAAACCAGCAAGAGCGAACTGGGAGAGGAGCTGGTATTCAAGGTCTTGGTTGAGGTTAAAAGCCTATTTGCAGTCTTAAAGTCTCAATGTCCCCAGAGCCTAAGCATGATGGCAGAAAGTTGGATCATTAAGTGCATACAACGGTGTTTTTTGTATTTTTTCCTTACTATTACTAGGGATCTTGTAATTTTTCTCCCTTTGATGTAAACATTTACCTCCCTTAGTGCTATGATATGATAGATTCCACTTTTGGTTTTGCTGATGTGTTTGAAGAACCCGAAGCAACCTTTGAAGACTTCCACAGAGATCTGCTACTGTTATTGGAAATGGCAGAATCCTTGTCCTCGTGCACTTGCATAGTTCATCTGTAAAACAGCATTAATGATCAAACCCAGTGGTCTATGATAACTTTAAGATGGCTGTGTTTTCTTGCCCCTAAGGAGCAGAAGATCACCCAACATAGTGTGACAACTTTGGTATTAAGGTTTCATATCATAAAGAATTATAGAAAATTTCCTGGGAATATTAAGTTATTTCTGAATGAGGAAAAGCCAGTCTGGCAGTTGGGCGGACCAAGCTGATCTTTGTAACGACTGCCACAGGAAAATGCTGGGATTGTGCTGGAAGAGTGTTTTCTAAGCTTGTGCACCACTAGTCAGTATGAGTCATAATTCAAATACTATAATGCTGATGAGCCTTTCCTTTCATCTAAATAACCTGATGATTGGGGCCGGAGGGGCAGGAACCCAGAATAAATAACGCTCTAGAGAGGCACTGCTCACCCATCTTTGAAGAAGAAATTACTAATAAATTCCAGCTGGAGAAAATAAAAGGAAGGCATGTAAATATTTTAATCTGATAACAAAATAGGTAGATTAACACTTTTTAATGAAACACATTTAGTAAATTCACAGCACATTTTATAATGCAGAGATCAAAAATAATGTGAAATGGAAGGGAATTAGTGCTGCAGTATATGGCTTTTTTTCCCCCACTGACAATAATGGGAAGTTCAGATTCAACATAACCGATGAGTGAATAGCAGAACAAGTGGAAATATGATTAGTGGAGTGTCAGGTGAAAAAAATACAGCAGAAGAAAGTTCTTTCTACCGACAACTGCAGCAGATGCTCTGGTTTGGAAATAGAGAAACTTTCCGCTGAGTAACTCGGTACAGATCAGTTGAAGTGGTGCTCTCCTTTGTAATAACCTTGGGTGTAGATAAGGAAAAAAGTTTACGTGCCTCCATGTATGGATGCCCATTCCAGAGTACCTTGGTGCCTTCAGCTGAGCAAGTACAATGAGATCTATAAATAGGAAAAATGGTCAGTTGCACTTCAACTGGTCTTCCTGGAATAGTTTTCAAGCTCAGTGACAGTGGTGTAGTCTGAATACTGAGTTAATTGGTAACTTGTCTCTTTCTTGTTCAAGGCAAGCAGAAAATAAATTTGTCTCACTTCATAATTAAAAGAAAAAAAGCAAGATAATGACCTATTTCTGGCACCGGAGAGAGATTGGTAACTGATACTGAATATTCAGTATGTAAATGCACATGATATAAAAGAGCCAAACTTCCTCAAGGGGGAGGACAAAATCTCTTTTGATTTTTTAAAAAAAGACTATTATAGATTTCTATGCTCCTGCAATTTTATTATAATATCTTATTAAAAATATTCAGGATTAGAAAACACTTTTTAGCAGTTTGACTCTCTAGAAAGGGATATATATGTCAGGGTGTTTTGGGTAAAATTTTCTAGCTTTATACCACTGACATTTCCAAAGTCTGATTTAGAATAAACTTACAAATATGAAATAAATTGAGTATACCTGTGGCTGAATATGGAGAGAATTCAGGTATGTTATCAGACTGTAGCAAGTTTACTGTGTAAGATGTACAGACAACTAAACTCCCCTGTTTGGAAGATGGGCAGTCAAGTAATTACGAATTTTAAAATGCTGTGTGACAGTTCAATTAATCCATGTAAGAACAGCAAATCACAATAAAGTCCTTTCACAGTGGTTTATGTTGTAGCATACCTCCATTTTAAAATAATGTTTTCCATCTCAGGTTAGCAGGTATATTGTGATACATATGGAATTCAGCATGTTTGGATTGTACCTGAGATTATTCAAAAGCAAAAAAGGTGTAGTGCTGTAGCTAATGAAATCACTCGGAGGTAAATTAAGGGTCACCTTAGGCATGTATTCTTAGACAATTTCCCATGAGAACAGACACTGCACTGCAAGAAAGTGAAAAAGATGTGGAAAATACTGGCAAACGAACAAGCATGTTTTTTCAGCTGTTGAATGTTTGGGAAACCCAAAGGTCTTTTTCTGTTCTCAGACTACAGAATTGATTGAATCTTGGTGTCTTCTCCTTTGTGTTGGGGTAGGAGGGGAGGATGCTGCTTATTCTTTTTTTTTTTTTTTTCATGGTTTAAATTCCTGTATACGATTTAAAATTAACCTCTTCTTATGGTATGGAAGCCCTGGCAAAATGACTGAAGTTAAAATCAGGATTAAGCATCATACTGTGCCTTTGGTCAGCTTAGCTCCCTGCTGTTGGCATATTTTGGACCTCCTGGAGCTGTGAAGAAGATTTGGCTTCTCTGGGTGACAGTGGTCATCCAGCTCCCTCCCGTTTCACTTGACCTGGAGCAGGGCACATCTTGCATGCGGCTGCTGCCTGCAGTGCTGCTAATGACTCAAGCTGCTGGCCCTGCAGATGCTTTGTGTCCAGCTGATGGGCAGATCTGTCATGCTTTGTGTCTCTCTCGATGACAGGATTGCAGCCAAGAGTTTTAGTGAATAGGACAGCCAGAACTTTGCTCAGAAGGGAACCTTAGTCATGGTTTCCTCCTGCCCTTGTACCATGTTGAAGCTAAAGGCAAGGTGGCTGTCATCTGAAATGTTAGGACATGGTGATGGGAGGCAGGGGAACTGCAATTTCCAAAAGTGTGTGTAAATAGGACAGAGTCTGCCAAGACGGATAGGATTTGAATATGGGACTGACCTGCCGTGTACTGTGGGTGTCCTTGTGCCTCATTCCTATTTCACTGAAAGGAGAAAATCACCCTCACCCATGTTAGGAACTGCTTTTTGCACGTACTTACTAATGTTTCCTTTTTCTGTGGGAGCACGTTGTGCATAAGTGTCCTCCAAATCCTTTTTGAGTAGGGTTCACTTAATATTAACTCCAAAAGATGTTAATTCTCCTGAATACTTGCTTTCCCGTCACCCAATCTGTGGAAAGTTATTTTTGTTCATTATGGCAAAATATTTTTACCTATACTTGATGATTTAATGCACAAATTCCCTACATTTCAATCGTCATATTCTCTTCTTATTTCTACAAGGATTTTGCATATAGAAGTGTGCAGAGGATGTGGATGAATCTGCATTAGAAATATATTTATTGTATAATGTGTACTTAGAGTTTATATTATATAGATATGTTTGTAAAGCAGTTTAAAATGAGAGGTACCCCAAAACCTGTCTCTTTATACCACATTTGGTCCGAGAAAGTTTTAATCCAAGGGGTGGGAGATGGAGATGGGCAGAAGTTTAGATCCTGAGTAGAAGTTTAGATATTTTATTTTCTGCAACAAGAATGAACTTGCAGAAGAGAGATGGCAGTACCAATAGTACTGAATTCCAGTAATGCCTTAATAGATCACCATCTTAGGAAGCTCTCCCTTACCCTGCAAGGCCCCAGATGCCTTGGGTGGGTAAGAAAGCCATTGTTAAAGAGCATCTGACAAACAGCAACTGGCACTTTTTTGCTTACGCCCTGCATCTCTAGTTGATGGCACTTTGATGCAGGGGAGTGTGGAGAGAGTTCAGTCTCTGTTTTCTGTGTCTCTTCAGTGAAATGTACTTCTCTAATGTTTAGTTGACCTTTCTTCTGGGAGTACCTGTCAGCCAAAATCACAGCCTTTTTCTGCCTGAATAGCTACTAGCTATCGCTGTTAGCTCCAAAGGCAATTCTGTGGTTAAAATACAGCTCTTAACCATAATGAACATGTATGACTACTGTATGTTATTCAAAGGTTTTATGGTGAATTGCTGAGGGCAAGTGTTTATAATCCATGTACCCTGGAGCATTGTATGTGGACCTGCTGTACAGAAGGAAGCTTAGTTTCTCCATAGGTCAGTGAGTGAAAATTTCTGTGGGTGAAAGGGAACTCTTTTGTAGGAGGGGCTGTGCTGCAGCTGAGCCTTGCTCCTGTGCTCACCCACCTCCATCTTGTAGATGCTGGAGAGCTGTGTTAGGACCAAAAAGTGGGCTACACATGGGACGAGGGGATATCCAGGGGGCTTCCATTCAGCTAGATATACTACAGTGGTTCAATTTATTCCTGGCTCAGGGCTGGAGATAGGCATGGAGCTAGAGGAGGTTTATGTGGACCCTTGCTCTCCTGTTCTTTTTCCTCCTTTTGTATTTGCCTTTGAGGGAATGCCAATGTTAAACTGCCTTTGCTTCTGGACATGGTGTGAGGGATGTTTAAAGAGTTTAGTTTCTCCCCAAAATGGTGAATGAAAAAAGAAAACTAACTGGAATAACTACAAGTGGAGGAGTAATTGATTAATTTTGGAAGCCAGGTATTACTCATTTTGTCATGAGGAAGGAAGCCCAGCTTATGCCCTGTTCGTAAAATGATTTAATTGCTCTCTCAATTAAAACAAGAGCCCAATAACACCTTCAGCTGACTACAGTGCATGCAAAGCAACTTTATACTCTAGACTCAATGAGAGGGCCATAAATCAGCTTGTCCTAGTGTCCTACTTTGCATTGAAAAGAATATAAACACATAATATTTAGTCTAAAAAAAAAAGGTTAAGTCTTGTTGAAAATCAGTTTTAAACACTTCCCTTTGTCAGTGAATCATAAGTTAGGTTCTCAAAAATGCTGGGAGTTGACCTGGAAAGAGCATGGTATATGTGGTCCACCTCTTACTCTCCCTTGGACTTCAGCTGCCATGAGCAATGGGACGCTGAGTTGCTGGAGTATTTCTTTTATCCTTAAGCCAGCCTGTGAAGCTCTGAGACTCAAAGAATGAATGGCAGAAACTTTAGTACTATTCACTGGAAGGTTTTGCACATGGGAAGGGAGCTTTTGAAAAGCTTGGATAATCTGAAATTAGCCACAGCAATATCTGGAGGACCTCAAAGCTAATTTCTGTAGTGTATTCAACGTACCATGAGTCAGAATGGAAGCCAGTCACTTGAATGCGTAACTGAGCCAGATGGAGGATATGTGGAAGGCTGGTAACTATAATGACAAAATTCCAGGATAAATAAGCAGTAATTTGCGTGGATATCTAGTGGGATTTGGGAGTTTGATTAATATCAGACCAGGAAGAGCATCACCACTCCAAAAGCTGTGGAGCTGCTGGCTGGGGCTAAATCATGACAGTCGGCAACAAAGGACCAGGTGGCCACTCTATTGCCCTTCCCCCTGGTGGGGTGGGGAGGAGAATGGGAAGAAAAAGGCAAAACTCGTTGGTTGGGACAAGGGCAGTTTAACAGAAAGGCAAAGGAAGCGAACAGTGACAATAATAATACTGGTAAGAATATACAAAAAACCGAAGGGACTACATGGAGAAACTCTCTCTCACCACCCGATGCCCAGCGCGCTCCTGAAGGGTAATTAACCTCTCCCCAGCCAGCTCTCCCACTTGGAACCAAGCATGACGTCACATGGTATCAAGTACTCCATTTGTTTGGCCAGTTTGGGTCAGCCGGCCCAGCTGTGTCCCCTCCTGGCTTCTTGTGAAAGTCAACCCTGTCCCAGCCAAACCCAGGACAGGGACTTACTGTGATTGATGAGGAAGAAGGCATCTGTTTGCGTCAGTGATACTATTGAATAGTTTTAAAAGGTCGTAAGTATCAGTGTGCTCTCCTAAGTGAAGGTAGGTAGCACAAGGAGAAAAAGGGTTTAAACTGCAGTGAAAGAAGTTCTGGGTTGGCTACTTATTTGCAAAATTTTTTTGGCTACATGGGAAACTAGGTGGTACAATAGACTGACATGGAAAAACAGTACTTCCATCAGTCTATCGAGTTCTTTGAGGATAAACTAGATTAACATCTTTCATGGACAACAAATATTATCAATCCTGGATTGCTAGAGAGTTATGGTAGACTGTGTGATCATATGGGATTTTTTTTCCAGTCTTGTGTTTGTACGATGCTGGTTTACACAGAAGTCCTTAGTCCTTCTAGTCTGAAAACAAGCTCAAAGTGGGCAGATCTAACTAGGCCCAAATCATAAAATGCTTCGGGTTGGAAGGGACCTTTAAAGGTTGCTTAGTCCAAATTCCCTGCGGTGAGCAGGGACATCTTCAGCTAGACCAGGTTGCTCAGAGCCCCATCCAACCTGGCCTTGAATGTTTCCAGGGATGGGGCCTCCACTACATCTCTGGGCAACCCGTTCCTGTGTTTCACCACCCTCATGGTAAAGAATTTCTTCCTTGTATCTAATCTAAATAATAATAATAATACTACTAAATAATTGGTAAAAGGTGTGTTACTGATGTGTTGACAAAGTTGGATTCAAAAATTGCTATCTGATATGTGACAAATCTGGACCGGAAAGGAGACTTGAAAAAATTAGTTCTTTGGATGTTGGCTCAGCTCCTTCTGAATGCTTCCACCCGTCCTCTGGACTGTAGCTGCTCCTGGACAGTACAAGTCTGCTGAAGCCCTGAGCTGTCTCTTTGGGACAAGCTTGGATAGCAATTGTTGCTGTCAGACACATTCGAGTATGGAAATGGAGGATAAGTGCCCCTGATTCTCTCTGTGGTAGAAACATGGCATGTATAATCCCTTGTAGAAATCTCCAGATGAAATCCACTCAGGAAGTATGCCTGCGTGCCAGTCTCTCACCTGTCCTGCTGATCTTTGTTTCTTGCTTTGTACAATATCGAAACACCAGATTGCATACTTTGCTCATGTATAGACTGATAAAATGTTTGACTTCTTTGTGTAGGAAATGGGTTGTCATATCCTGTGGGAAAACTATAGTGTAACCACAACATTGACTTGCGTAACCCTAGGAGCATAAATTTATATGTATAGAAGTATTAGTCTTTAAGAATGTCTATGTGTTTCTGTGAAGTTTCTCAGCAAGTAACTGAAATGAGAATATAAAAAATGTATTTCTATAATCTAGTTAACTGCAAATTATCAGAAGATTCATTGTTGTAGACTGATGGCCTGTCAAAGGCAGGTTCTTCACATCTCGGAACTCACATTTTGCTGAGAGAAAGGCGAAACCTTTTAAGTACATTCTGCACCTTCAGATACTTATTTATATTTTCTTGCCTTTTTTTAATTCTGTGGAAAAACAACAGAACCTCTTCAGCTTTCCCTGGAATATTCCCTTGTTACCTACTTTTTTCTGCTTCTAGGTGATGGTGAATTACATAGCATGCTAATAACACAGTAGTATAATAATACAGTAATTTTTTTGATGAAAGACAACATTTACTGGAATTAGATCCCTTTAACTAGCAGCTTTTTGTCCCTTATAACGTTTCTTTCATCTTCTTGTGTGTTCCAGTATAATTTACAATGAATAAACACAAATACTGATTATGGGCTTATTTTAACTCCAGTGCAAACTAAATTAGCTAAATTATTAGCATTTCTGGTGGTTCTTCAATATTACTGCCATTGTAAGGTCATCATTATCTTGTATGAAGTATTCTCAAAGGTTTCCTGCTGGTGATTTGCATAGAGTGGCTGCCCTGTAGCCTTTTAACACTAACCACAAAGGCCTAAAGACATTTCTGGAAGATTTTGTGCTGTCTCACTTGACTTTGAATGCACTTTCTCTGGATTTCCTCACCTTGTGGAAGTGAGTATATCTCTACATCTTTTTCTGTTGGTTTTGGGGCATAGCCTTACTGAAATATGCCCAAATGCATTGCTGAGTTAGGGCATCAACAGAATGCTGCAGTTTTTGGCTTGCTTTTCCATCCACTAGCAACTCACAGGAAAACTGCACATTTCCCAAATCACAAGCTCCATTCCCCTGTGGAAAACATGGTGGAAAAAGTAATAAACTGATATCTCCATCATCCTCAAGGCAAACACCCTGGCCAAATGTATTTTGTGCCAAGCATGGAGAAGCTGGAAGAGGAGTTGCATGTCCCTGTGTGACATGAGTGCCATGGGGATGGCAGTGCTCAAAGGAGAGCAGAGGGTTTTAGGATGCCACCCCAGTGGGCTCAGCACCCCTAATTTCAGCTGCTGAAAGTGGGACGATGTTTCCCTCTAAAGTAACCATATAAGAATAGGCAGCATCAGAAGGAGCTGATCTTGTCTTAAACACCTGTGCTGATGAGTGGTAGTTTGGCATATGAATTCTGCTAAACTTTATGCAATATTTTCAGTCTTTTTTGAATAGTGCAAATAACTCACAAGGTTCACCAGAAGTTTAACTTTTTAAAATGAGTTGTGACTGTCCTTAGACTCTCCAATGGCATCACAGTGAGTAAAGGAACCAAAATCAATAGAAAATGAACAGCTATAGTAACGATGCACCTATAGAATAAGAGTGCTTATAGAAATAATTTAAAATTTTACTTTTAAAGGTACTTGTAAAGGCTACCACAATAAAAAGACACCATGTTGGCAATTTTGTGGGCTGCGAGAGAACCAGTGGGGCTGCTGCTGCTCCCTCTCTACCCCTTATGGCACTGTGACAGAAGATGCTGAAAGAATATATGGAGGACTCGTGGAAAGAGGTGAAGTCACAGATTAAATTAAACAAATATTAATAATGTATTATGCTTTTTCAGCTTTTTTTTGTCCTCTGTGGAAAATGGAGCTGCCTACAAATTACTTTGTGGTTTTTATCATTGCTTTTGTCAGATTTTTCAGACCGTGAATTCAAAGCCAACTCTTTAAAAGGCAAAATGCAGTGGAATATACGACAAGAATAGCAAAGTTGGAAAGGGCATCAAAATCCATGTGATTTAAACCTCTGTTCATAGTACGAGATGGCAAAGTGCACCGAAAAGAAATTGCTTAATTTGTCATAGGAAAAAATATGTATGAAGTGCTTTATTTAAGAGACCTGCTCAGTACTGTGCAACAAAGTGTTTCGCAGGCTGTCAGTAAGATGTTGCCTTGCAGACTTGTTTAGGATTCAAAAGAAAGCAATATTTCCAGTAAGACAGTTATCCAGCTGTGAAAAGGTGGTTTCATTCTGTGTCTTTGAGGAGCTGATAGTATCTTGCTTTTTGTATTTGTCTTACATTTGGACAGATCGTATTATTTTTTTATGAGAATTTGTGGGAGGAAAGAAGCGATGAAAATGAAATCCCTTGTGAAATAGCTTGAAATTGCCTTTCACTCGCCTGAATAAATTTGTTATTGATTTTTGCCCTTTTATAAGAATGAAAGGCTAATGAAAACAATCACATTGCTTTCATCCCAAGGTAGAGATTATGTAATACATAGAGGGCTCGGTCTTTCTTTTCTTACCTAACAAAAACATTAGTGTTTAGATATTAGCCTTATGAAAGATTAGCTGTTGTGATGGGAAATGAGTTATGCTACGATATCTTTGAGAGCTGTCATACAGTGCATGACAGATTAATAACTCCAGCCTTTTTATGTTTTACTCCTTGGTTATTTGAGACGAGTACTATCGTAACTGGGATCTGTACTTCCCAGACGTGCAGAGAATGTTTTATTTCTTATGACTTTCCATAGAATAAGAAAGATGTACTGTTGTTTTTGTACAGGAGGCCATGGAGTGAAGTTTGCCTGATCACCAGTAGAGTCTTTCCTGTATTAGAGTGTGATGTGATGTCTCTAGGAGCCCTTGAAGGTGTGAGTTCGAAAGCAAACCTCTCTACCCCTGTCAAAAAAACATGGTGACAGCTCCTCCAAGAGCTTATGACAAGCCAAATAGGGAGGAATTGCAAGTCCCCGCTTGGATGTCAGCAAAAACTTATGAAACAGCAAGAACATGTTCCAATAAGGAGTCTATGACTGTGGGAGCACAAGGTCTTTGTGGTGGTCTCCGAAACAGACATCCAAAAGGACTGGGTGGCTTGTGCACTCTGTCTCTTCCCTGAACCCTTGCAGGGCATCTGCAGCTTGGCCTGTTATGCAACTGAAGCATAGCATTCTTGTTCTGAGGAAGCATTTCCCAGAGCAGAAATGTGCTCTTCCAACCAATTTTACCTTTTCTGTAGTTTTCATTGCTTCAGGACCCAGGCTTTTTCTGTTGTAATTTAATGAAGGTACCATTAATAAGGCCAACGCTGCACAGCTGCATCTCAGGGCACCCTGATTACTTTCAGTGAGTACATCCCTGCTGTGTTGGCACAGGACATACTTTCACACATAGAATGGGGATTGCTTGTCAAAAAAGTTGCTCAATAGAAGCGCTGCTTGCACTGTGTGCAAAGCAAGGTTTACCCCAGTGTCCTTTCCATGTCCCAGCCTCCTGGCCTCTGGTCTCCTTCACTTGCTCCTACTGCACTATAGGAGAGCAAAGACTACCTCTGAAATTTTGGTGCTTAAGCATATCATTAATCTGTAGCCTCAAATCTGAGCTCTGCTGAAGAATAATGACTATCATAAGCTAGCAGCTGTTTTCTCTCTGTGGTTATTCATCTCTGGTGAAGTCCGAGTAGTAGGTTGCCTGTCCAGCTTCTCATACCAGTATAAATTCTGCACCAGGTAAGGGTGGGACACAGGGATGATATCTGCACTATGCTCCCTCCTGCCCGCCCTCAGTTTCTGGAGTGTTTCTGGTGTGTGAATGGCCTATTCTATGTTTTATTCATAGTACCTACTTTCATTAAAATAAGAAAATGATTTAATGCTATCCAACAAAGGAAATAGGACCTTTCAGGTAGGTTGTGGCTTTATAGAGGACAGCCCTACCTTCTTTTGTTATAGCTTGGTGATATGGGGGGCTCCTGTATCTCTAATAATTAGTATTCTTGTAGCAGCTTATTAAAGGCCTGAGGAAGTGGTGATGGGCTGACTGGGGCATGGAGCACTATGAGTGGTGTTACCAAAGGATCTCCTCAAGATTGGTAGAGGTGTTCAGCTTTTTATGGTCCATATTGCTCTTCCCAGGTCTGATCTCTATTTTTTGAGGAGGAGAGAGATACTGAGTGTCCTCAGGTGACTCCTCCAATTCATAGGATGCCTAGGGGAGATGGAGAGCTCCCTTTGCCAGATAGAATAAGCAACAGCCATTATGGGTCAGTCTTAAGTGTTAAGTGGTTTCAAATGTACTTGCTGCTCTTGGCTATTCTTGAGGCAAGGTTCACGTTGCCCTTTAAGTTGGCCCCAGCTCTTAACTTCTATGCAGAGTGAGCAGGTATAAATAGTGATCACTGAACTTTGAAGCCTACCTTTCTCTCCTAGGCTGACACCTACTTAGACCCTGATTTCTCCATTGGGTGTCTCTTGCTGCTAATGTTTGTTGTTTCTGCTGCTCTGGTGTCTCTATGGACTTCCCTGTACATTGTAAGCTTCTTATACCTCATAAAAATGCAAACAAAGAGGCTCAATGAATTTGGTATTCAAGAGTCGTGTACTCCTTTGAAGACCTGAGTGAGATAAAGATTCAGCATAAAATGGACTTTCATGCAAAAGTGTATTTCTATTGAAAACATGCAATCAGAGTTGATGTTTGATAAGCAGTTTCTACACCCACAATTCATTTTAAGGTATTATATAATCTGTAGTCTGTGACTAAACCATTGGGCTGGAAAGCAATGAACTGGAAGAAAGAATGGCATTTCTACACCAGTGGTTAAAGTCTAATCACACCTCCCAAAGCAGACAATTTCTGACAGAATGACAAGTTCATTTTCCTGAACACACGTAGCTGATAAATATAACATGCTGTTGGCGGGTGTAGTAATTTTTCAACTCCCAATAACCTTCAAAATTCAATATAGCCAAACAGACTGTGTGTCAGACACAGGATTAGGATTCTTTATCAGTCTTCAACCGTATCAAAACAAACATCACATGAAGAACTTGGGTTGTCAACATCCCATAAGAGCAACAATGAAAAACATGCTCCAAACTGAAGTTTCTGTTCGTATTCTCGTACTGTTGTGCTTGCATTTTTAAGGGGCTTTGGAAAAACATCTGCCCAGTTGTTGCTACAGTAGAAGTATGCAAGCCATCACTCAGATTCAAATGCTAAATGGCTGGGTGACATTATACAAATTTCTGCAATGTCTTATCTACTGATATTTTTCCTACAGCTGTAATTCAATTTGTTGTTTGTGTATTTTGTCTGGAAATCAATGCTTGTGTTAGAAATTATGTAACTCATGAACTGCAGCTGAATGTTGTTGGGCACTTAAGCTTAGCTTACAGCTTAGTTTAAATGCTATCTCTCATAGCATTAATGTGATATAAAAGAAATGGTGGTGCTGATGGTATGGGTTTTTTTTTTCTTTAAACAGCTCTTTTCTTGGGGAGGGAAGGCGCTAGAAAGACTCATAATGCTGTCCTACTTTGATTTTTGGGATGGTAGGATTAAAACAAAGGTAAGGGACTTTTAAAAAGTTTAGGAAATTCACTGAAACTTCTGTTATTCTTCTTGCTGTTTGCATGTATTTCTTTGGTCGCTTGTGAAACAGATCTCTGATGCGAGGCAACTGCTGAGAATCTATTACTCCTAATATTTCATTTTTAGTTTTCTGTGTGTTTATATTATAGGAAGAATGTTGAACTTTCAGTATTCAAAATTTAGTGTGTTTAACACATTCAAGCCACTCTTCAACCACTTTCTGTTTCCATCCTACCTGCTGATGTGGGATCCCATCAAGCACCTAGGGGAAAGAAATGGCTCTATCGGAAATCCTTCTCTGTTCACTTTTACAAGGTCTCAATCAATAGAGGATGTTTAGAAGATTATTCTGCGACCACACTGTCTGACTTTCTGTTTCTTTTTATTTCTCCTTTCTAAATTTGACCTTGCTGTTAGCTTCATCTCTTTGAATTTTAAGAGGATGTTTTTAATTATTCTCCTGTTGTATTTTAAATAGATTAATTACTAGGTAGTATGCAGAATGCCTTCATGGTGTGAGAAGCTAATTCCAGTTGTCTAATCCATATTAGAGTTTACACTCTTGGGTCAGGAACGGCCTATCCAGTGCATTAACTGTATCAGTGAATATTTAGAAAATCTCAACTTTTCAATACGTCTTTAGGGCCAGGTAGCTTCTACAGCCTATACTTACTTGCAGTAGTTGTTGGATGATTCATCTGGATGTGTGGTTATGCTCACTAAAGGGAATGTATCAGGAACAGTGAGCAAATTAAAAATTAGCGATGATCAGTGAGTCTTTAATATTGCCCCTGACTATCATCTGTAGACATTAGGAAAGAAGGCTGATAAGTTTTGCTATTCCATCCTACTTGTTAATGGCAAATTTCTAACCCTCTAATGGTGTAAACTGATATGTTACTACTCATAGCAGCAGAAACGATTGCTGTGCCTCTGAGGCAAACTGCAGAGGTCTCCTGGTTTTAGGTTTCTCTGCTTTCCTTATGCGCCATGATCCATCCATTGGGGTCTCACTGTGTGCACCTGCCTGAAGAAGAGGAGTTTTTTTTGGACTGGCTGCATTAAACACTTTTGTTCCTGAGACTGGAAAGTGAGTTCAATGTTGTCACTGTTGTGGCTCTTTCGGTGAGTGGACTGAGAAGGATTTTGAGTGCTTTGTCCTTATCACTCCTCCTCTTTGAAACATCAGCTTTGCTGTCTAACACTAGAATTTCTTGAACCACTCCACATGAAGAACTTCCTCTACTCTGACTTACAATTCAGACGCAGTTTGCAGTGAAAAGAATTCAGTATTTTACTAAGGATTTAACTGGTTTTTGAAACCAGAAACCTTAAAAAATGAGAAAATGCTTAGTCAGAGACTTCCTTAGATTGCATAATTCTTCAATGGCCATTCATACCCTTATGTGCATCATGATTGTTTGCAATATGTGTTAATAGTTTGTGTTGGCAGTTAGTGCTAGTAGTCAGTATTTTTGGTGGGTGTTGCTGGTTTAGTGCTATTTTCTTTCAGCATAGTGATGTGAAAGGATTGCTCTGGTTTTGAACCTTGATGAGGAAGACCTGTAACACAGACATAGCTAGTAGGTCCTTGGTTGTGTTGTCAGGTTTGAAGTGCAAGATGTAGCTGTCCTCCTGTATGCATGAGGGATGTCTAAGGCTCTTTCCAGTAGTTACTGAGATAACAGTCTGTGCAACAAATAGCTACAGAGAGAACAACATATGGATTAAAAATTCGATGTGTAGCTTTGTTTATATGTCAAAATGGACAGGCCTTAAAAGTTGAGTTAGCTGGTTTGGTTTAGGCTTGGCTGAGTTTCAGTCAGGGCCCTTTAATTAAAGTTATGTCACTCTTGTAAAATTAGATTACTTTTTCTGGGCCTAGTCCTGCTAATAACTACATAGTCAAGCAATCAGGTATGAGTGGAAATACCAATGAATATAAAACCAGCAATACCCAAGGGTTTGTGACAATACTGATTAATAAGAGTGTATATATTCAGTGGGGAAAAAAAAAGTCATATTAAGTCTGTAAACCAATAAGATTTTAGGAATGAATAGGAAGTCTGAGGTATTTCTGCGTTAGTGATAAGTGATAAAGTGCATGTCTTCTAGAAACAAATCATCCAAGGGACTGAACTATCTAATTTGGATAGCTTTTCCACATCATCATGGTCTTAGTGATTTTGTAGTTCTGTTCCTGACAAGGGATAGCCTGTAAATTCAGGAAATATAAAGGAGCAGCTTGGTAAAAATGTGCTGAAATACGAAAAATACTGTTCTTGATCCAGTTAAAATAGAATACATTCTGGTGATCTCAACAGGGCTGTTGTTTTTAAATATTCCCCTCTAATGCTGTTTTTCTCTTTGCAGTCAGTGTTTTATAGCAGTTGTTTAAAAAATAAGCTCAATTCAAAATGCTGATGCAGTACTACTTGTAGCCCAATGCAATACCTACGCAGGGAGGTTAGACTGGGGTATTCAATTAATCCTACAGCTATAATTAAAACTGGGGCATACAGCAGGAGATATACTTTATGCATAACTTCTTACCTAATGCAAATCTCATGGACCTATTCATTATCAGAAATGCAAAGCAGAAGGTACTTTTTATTAATGCTGCTAATTAGTTATTTAATACTTGTGAAATGCAAAGTCGTGTGAATTATTACCCATGCCATCAGTAATAATGCAAAGCTAGAAGCAGAGTGTCAGACTTGTAGAGAGAGCAATGAGTAGCTGCTCCTAAATTATGAATAACCAGGAGAAAAATAATCCAAAGGACAGTTTCTGTGCTTGAACGGGCTGTGTCTGTTGTGCCCCCAGGATCCTGGTGAATCAAGGGGTGCAGCTGGGGGTCCATGGCATGGGTGCAAAGTCTCCTTTTTGGGTCTGTGAAAGCCTTTGGAGCTGCTTGTCCCTCTGGTTGATGGAAGGCTGCTCAGATGAGATGTTCTCACGTGGCCCCTATCGGTGAAAGCTACTGTAGGTAGCAGGTAACTAATGACTGCAGAGAGCTGCAGCAGTGCTACGCACAGTGTTTTGACTTTTGCAGGTTTTGTATTTTAAGACAGACCTGGGAAAGTATGGCCTTAGGAAATTCTGTGAATACACGCCTCCAAAAGACCATGAAAGGCCCACAAGGGTGTCACTATGGTGGGTGTCTCCTGTGGGGACTGTCCCACTGATTCCCAGTGCCTGGAAAGCAGCAGGATTTCTTCATCTTTGCAGATACTGAAAGATTTGCTTATTTTCAGCTGCTGTCTTTTCCCCAGGCCAGCAGCTGCTCTCCAGTTGAAGAACACATTTTCCAAGCACAATCTTTAGGCCATGGGGTTTGTCTCTGTAGTTCTGTCTTCCATGTGGCTTTTACTATTATTTGCTTTAACCCAAAGGAAGAAAAGAAAGGGAAAAAAATCAACAATGTATAACGAGAATAAAAAGTAAAAGCATTCACAGGAGGGGAAGTGAACTACTGAAGAAAGTAATAAAAGGAAACTTGTATTGTTTCCCAGATGTCCTAAAAAAATAAATTACCAAACACAGAGCTGTCCTGAGAGTTTGGTCTGTAAATTTCAAATGGAACGTCTGAGCTGCTTATCAGGCTGCAGGAAGCAAGATTTTTACTGCTCGTGATAGCAAAACACAGGTGGTGGCATCTCACCCAGGATGGCTCAGCAAATTCATCCCTGTTTGACTTAACCTACTCCCAGAGGAGTTCTTATATCAAAGTTGGTGGGAAATTTCCTATCCAGAGAAACAGAGACATCTCTAACACAGTTCAGCCAAGAAGCGTAGGGTATCCCCATGGCTTTCTGAGGAGATTAGGGTATAAGAGAAGTTTTAAGAAGTATTTGGCTTCTCTGTTTTATTTTGCACTGTCATTTCCTGACTCTGCAGTGTCCCTGCCTTATGATTCATCCAATGCATGTGTTTTATGCTTATTTTTTTGGATAGGGTTTAAATGTGTTGAAGGCAGTGTGTTAATGTAGAGATTATCATTCATTTAACCATGTTTTTTTGAAAGTTCTCAGTTTCTTTGCTTACTTGCAATCGACCTATAATGTTTTGTGCATATGGCAAAAGACTTGTGGATAAAAAAGGCACACAAGCACTATTTGATTTTTAAGACCACAGGGACCTCTCTGATATAATTTCTAGTGTGTCTTTGAGATTAAAAATGCGCAGTAGCAATGGTTATTGCACTTGTGAGCCTTGTTATGTGTAGAAGTTAGTCATGTGTAGTCCTCATACGCATAGGAACAGTCATGGTAATAACATCCTTACACTTTTTTCTAATTCTATTACCTTTATTGAAAAATTTTTTATCTGAAATATTAAAATACATGCTGGATTCAATAGAAATAAGTTTCAAAGCCACTTCACTTTATTTGGTATTGGAAGGCAACTGCTAATAGAGCTGCCTCAGTGTCATAAGTCATTACTTCTTCAGCTGAAACTTGTTTTACTTTTGCTACTTCTGCAGTTATTCAGACTCTTGTTTCAAAGGTTTAAATCTAGTGCTACAGATTAGCTTGTTATCTGTACCTTCAAAAACTGAGGCTTTGCCTTTACCAAATTTTGCAGGAAGAGTGTCTCCAGTACTTCGAAATTTTGGGAAGGTTTCTGTGGTGCATGTTACCCCTGTGTATTTTTGTGATATACATCTAAGTTTTATTATGCAGTTAACTTTAGCTGGAATAATTTTTTAGGTGGATTGATTTTTGTCTTCCCAGATGCAACTGGTACATGGGCTTTTAGTTTGAGAAATCTTAATTTATTTCTATTTTGATTTAGTAACATATGATTTAAATATTTATTTACCTTCACTAGTTCTGCCAATGTCCTGTATTTTTGAAGTTGCATCCAGCATCATAGACCAGGCTTCACATTCATACCTGAGTTCCAAGCATCAACTGACATCCAGGTTAGGAATGTATTTATTCTCTTAATGTCAGGAAGAAAAATTGTGCTGTGCCAATCCATCCGATGGGAAACCCTGAGATACAGAGGTATGAGACAGCATTTCCAGGGTAGGATAAGGATCTGATGAAGACCAGAGGCTTGAATCACAAACCACGGCTTTTCTCTGACCATTGGCCCACTCTCAGATCTTGTTGTCTTGGACTCTGACTGCCCAAGGTGGTGTGTAGCCTTGTGTAGCTGATGCATTGGCTGCATTTCAGCTTGGTCCCATAGACTTCGTGAGACTTGTACTGTTTTGGAGTGTGTAGGGAGGGAGGAAAGAAGGTGGTATTCGTGAGGAGGAATATAATTAACCAGTGAGTTAAGTACTTTTCCTATAGCATCAAGGCCAAGCAAGGCAGTTTTAAATGCTTAATTAGCTTGAAACTAGCAGTGTTGGGGTTTTTTTTAATTTTCCTTTGAAAATCTTATGAATTTGGGTGGGAGGAAGGTAATTATCTTTTTTCAGCTGATCCGGGCTTGATATCTTGTAATGTAGAGGGAGAAGGCAAAGAAACTTATGATCCTTCTGCTAATTGTCAACGTACTCTAGCTTTTGGAAACCTACTTAACTTGGGACTGCTCAGAGCATTAAAATGCTATTTGGCAATCAGGATTTGTATATCACATCACTTCATTTGCGTACCAGTAATAGAAAACCTATCATTACACCAAAGTATAATTTGGAGCTTTTGCATATTCATGACATTGTATGAGGTTGGAAAATAAATGCCACCTCAGTAGAGTACAGTTACTGATCACATGGAGTGACTGCTCTTTAATTGGTTTTGAATTAGAATCTTCTCTATTTCACTCCCCTACAGAGTACTGCTGAAACTTCAGGTAAGCGGAAAAAAAAAGTGTCATGTTTTGTAAGAAACCATAAAAACACCATTTTTGGTATTAACTTAAAGGGACTTTGGGCCCAATTATTGTAGAACAGGATGAAGACGTCATACAAGATCACTGCCAAATAAAAAAGGTGTCTGGTACTTCGTGATCTCTAACGTTATTTCTGGTTATGGTAAAAGAAAGTCAAGATTTTTGATTAACATTTTAAAAATGTTTGTCTTTATGAACTCCTCTTTCAATGATACTTTAAATCCTTCACAATTAAACCTCTGCTGCAGTTAAAAAATATTGTCACCATTTCTGTTTAAACCTACACTTCTGAAAGATTAACAGTAGTGAAAATTTTTTCAGTGTGTTACATAGCATACAAATAACCTTGTGGATGAGCTACAGAATTTTTTTACCAGTTTTGGAGACTATTCTGTTATAGAAAAGAAATTAGGTACAATAGACTTCCAGTGTCTTTATATGATGAGAAAATAATCTGTTTTTGGTGTGCAATTGTTTAACTGCTTTTTAATGTGTTATATCCCTTAGAAATATGATTCAGCAGCCCAAGTCCCCTTGATTCCTGGCACTTTTAGATCTAGTTACTTCTCTGAAGGAGTTCATCTGGATTTGGAGAAGGGAAAAAGTAGAACCGACCCTGAACTTTTAAATCTTTCTCAACCATAGTCTGGCTACTGTTTGAATTCTGCTTTTTTGTATTTAGTACAAAACCTACAGGACTGATTAATTTTTGTTGTGCCTTAGCAAAGAGAACTGAAAGTTCTGAAACAGGGAGATCTTGTGTGATAGATGCAATGCAATGGAAACTACCATGCCAGGCTGCAGCCCTCTTGGAGTGAAGGAAATCTTGCAACTTAATTTAGTGCTAATCTGTTTTCACTTCACACATGTATGTAGGCATACATGGGAAAGGTTGTAGGGTTCCAGTTCAAAGGCCCAACCTGGTTCTTCAAAAAGAAGTGAAACTGAAGGCTTTTAGACTTTTTACATCCCAAAATAGCTTTTCTTGGATCCAGGTTCCTTTAGGGAGAAAGCTGCAGATAAAGCATGTGAGGGTGAAAGCTGCGTATTCCCACTTACAAGGCATCCCACAGTATCTGTAGAGTTTGATTCACAAGTGGCTGTGATAATTTTCTAATGCAAATGTAAAAGAGGCAACCAGGGGTAATGCTCTGCTTGACCTGCTGATCACAAGCAGAAGAGACTACCTAAAGGAAGAATATGGCCCTAGACAGTAGTTTGAGTTGCAGTGATCATAAGGTGATGACCTTGGGTTGAGGATTTGGGGGAATGATGGGAAGATGAGCAGCACACTTTGGACCCTAGCTTTCAGGAAAGCAGACTTGAGCTTCTTTTAGAAAATTGTTAGGTGAAATGAAGGAGAATGGTGGCCAGGAGAGCTGGCTGAATTTTAAAGAAAACTGGTTGAGAGCTGCTGTTTTGCAGGAAGACTGGGAATTCCAGCACATTTGGCTAAGCAAGTAGCTTCAACATGAACTAAAATTCAAAAAGATAGTATAGAAGAGATGGAAACGATAATAGGCAACAGAGGAGTTGAAAAGCATTTCTCAGACACTAAGGGAGAAATTCAGAAAGGCCAGAGACTATCTGGAGCTAAAACTAAGGCCAAAAAAGGCAGCAAGAAGGGATTTTACAAGTATGCTAGTAGGGAGAGGAAGTTCAAGGAAACTCTTTATCCATACATGAACGAGGGAGGAGAATTAATTGTAGATGATGCAGAAGAGGCTGTGGTACTCCAAGCCTTTTTGCACCTCAGTTTTCACAGGGAAAACCTATTCCCAGGCTGCTGTGTCTGTCAGTAAGCTTCAGGAAGAAGAGAGGCTGCCAGCAGTGGGTGAGCAGCAGGTTAGGGACTACATAAAGAAGCTGGATGCTTCAGTTCCCGGGGGAATTTGAATTCTGAAGAAAGCTAGAACAGGTTGATGTGATTGCATGGTTGCTGTCACCTATAAACTGAGGGGAATGGGGTGATCCCTGGTGACTGGAAAAAAGAGGAAGATATATCTGTCTTCAAGGAAGACTTTTGAGGTCCCTCTGAGGCTCCCAGGAGGTGATCTGATTGCAGCCTGTGACTAGGTATTTTAGGTGTAGGTTCAAAGACAATGGAGTCAGACTCTCTTCAGTGGTGCTAGAAGATGTAGCAAGAAGCAAGGGCAAAAAACTGGCATGGAAGATTTGTATTGGACACCAGAAAATCTTTTTTATGAGGAGGGTGATGCAGCCCTGGGGCAGGTCACCCAGACAAGCAGCGGACTCTCCATCTTCAGATGCTTCACAGAGACAGGACCAACCTGACACACAAAACCCCCCTTTTATTTCTACACCCTCCCCC
>Ga0065711_1030974_pt1 | contig 30910 bp, 21 predicted proteins | sample Hoacrofraction12_FD_59098 | JGI IMG/M metagenome (GOLD analysis project Ga0065711, IMG submission 59098) | Hoatzin crop microbial communities from Cojedes, Venezuela - Epithelial fraction 12 v2 (version 2) | ecosystem: Host-associated > Birds > Digestive system > Esophagus > Crop | place... | reverse complement strand
CCCCCCCGTTTTTTTTTTCTCCTTTTTGCTTTGCTTTGTTTTTTAAAAAGAAGATGCTTTATAAGTCAGCTCTGCCACTACCTTTTACTTTCCCCAACACCTTCTATCCTTTCTCTTACTAAACTTCCTCTACTATCCCAGCCAGTTTCAGTTCAGTTTTACTCAATGTTCAGCTTCTGCACTTCAGCTTATGTATAGAGTTGTTTTTTTACAGAACTGAGCAAGGACAAGAATGTGATGATCTTTATCCTGCAATATCAGTAAAACATCAAATTAGAAAATTCAGGGCTCTTCTTGATTACTTTGATACTCAGTTTCTCTGAAAACTGGGCTTTGTCTCTATGACCTAGTCGAGAGATGGGGCAGTTGTGAATGAGAAGTATTACTCTATGAAATGGTTTGAAACTCATATCTGATGACACTGCTGTACTATTGAAGGTGTCAGAATAAAATTAATCAACAGGTTGGTATCAGGGGAGAGAAAAGCTGAAAAATCAATGAACAGTTGTCTCTCCAGGTAAGAACACCTTATACAGTAGCACGACTGAAGTCTAGGGAGGGGGGAAAAGGTAGATCTTCAAGAAGTCTTTGAAAGACCAAAGAAAGTTTGAGCCTGACCAGATGCAGGGTCAGTTCATGGATCCAGTACCTGTAGTCAGCTGCCTGCTGAGTGAGGAGGAGTAGCCTGATCTGTGATCTTGCATGAAGACTTATTTGCAGTTTGTCAGTGGCCAGATTCATAGGGGCAATGATCGCTACCTGTCCTTGAATATTACTGATTCTTCAGTGTACAGAGATTCTTCAAAGGCAGGAAACAGGACAGAGAACACAATTTATACCCCTGTTTCTATTTTTGTCACAGGTTCAGACACAAAAAACTGCGAGGACAAAAATATAACAAAATACATTAGATATACTATGAGAAAAACATAGGCTGGTTATTACAAAAGGTGAGCTCCACTATAAGTATCTAACACAGTACAGCTTATCCAAATAAAGACTTCTCTTTTCTCATTTTGACAGCTAGCTGCAAGTAAAATCCTGTTTAAGAAACAGTGTCAAAAGAACAAGCCACACATGTTGGGAGCAGTGTTTGTTTTAACTGAAATAGGTGCTGCATGCCTGACCCAAGTACAGAAAGCAAAAATCTAGATTATGTGATGCACTTAAGAGGGTTTCTAAACCTCAGTCACTGCAGGAAGGGATGGCCATTATCTTAGCAAAGAGGTCTGTTTTTTTCACTGGAGAAACAAAAAAATGAGCTAGCAAACAACATCTGAGCTGGGTTCAGGCTGCAGATCCTTGATTGGGTGTTGCCAGAAGCCGGGAAAAAGAGGAGGAGGCTTTCTTGGCTTGAATCTTATGTTCTGCCAAAGCTATTTTGAAACTAAGTTGGAAATTCAGTTGCAACACCATATGTGATAACAAAAGTGACCTTACAGACAAAATATTTAACTTGCTGCTTCAGGAACCCAGATGGCTGTTCATATAGTTCAGCACAAAAAGCAAAAGAAAGAAGACAGTGTATCACACTCTGCTGAGCTGCACAATGGCATGAGGACCCAAAAATAGTCATCCAACACCAGTATACAGCGTTACAGGCACCTTGGATAAAAGAAGGATGAAGCGAAGAAATTTTAAGTGATCTTTTTACCTGATCTTCCGTCAAAGGACTGAAGCAATAGAACAGGCCCTTTTAGAAAGAATAAACTCTAATTTGTGGTCAGTAATATTAACAAAAATTGTCCTTTACAGCAATAATTTTTAAATTGCTCTGTATGTGCAGGGAGTATTTTCCTCACTACAGCTTTATCTTTCTTCACATATTGATATGGCAAATCTGGACATCACTGTTTCTTTTCCATAAGAACAGTGCACTGAAATTAGATGGCTGGTACAGATGGCTCCGTAACTAGACTGCTGTCAATCAGCGCAGTGCAGTGTAGCAGGAATGGGATAAGTAGGACTGCTTGCCACTTGAGAGAGGAGCTACCATTGCCCAGTCTAGCTCTTCCCCTCTCCCACCCTTATGGTAGCTCCATCAGTCCCTGACACAAGCCACAGGATTCAAATTATAGCAGAGCTGGTGGTGGCAAATACTTGTTTGGTATTTGAACAGAAGAACAGTTTGGTGATCTCAAACCTTTTCCTAAAATAGAAGCCACGCAGCACAGAGTGATACCTAATTGGGCAGTTTAAGGGCAGAGTCCAGGATGTTTATGACTGTAGAGAGTGATTTATCTATTAACCCTAAGTATATGGCAGATGATACTACAACAATTGGAAAAGCAGCATGAGAAAGCCTGCTGCCCTGCGTCACAGCCTGGTTGGTACTGGTTCTGTGGCTGAACAGAAGTGCCAGCGTCAATGTTACATTCAGAGAAAGAAATGTTAAATCTCCAGTTACTGAAGGCTGCTGATGTCAGTCAGCTAACTTTGGTCAAGCAATAAATTGGAAAACTTTTTCCCCAAGGGCTTCCTTTTTTGTATCTAAAACAAAGGAAAGTGAAATGAAAACAAGAAGTCCAGACTATGTAGCAGAGTGTTAAGTGACTAAGCCAGCTGTTGCTCTGATACTGTTATTTTTGTAGCCCAGCCTATTTTGACAGAAGGAAAAGCCTAAGTCTGCCTACAGACTTGTTGCTTTTGATAGCTAGACAAGGCACTACACATTAGTATGATATTCTTTAGCCCTGTGAACCCACACACGTATGACAGGGATTCTGAGCTGCCAACAATATATAGTGGTTGAAAAAACATCTACTATTTATTTACTTCTACTAGCAAAAAAGAACAGTGGGAGTAGTTCGACTAATTCTATTGTTTAGGTACTCATTCACTAGGCGCTTTGTTAATTTTAACACTTCCAAAATTGCAGCAAGTTATTTACCAGAGATTCCAGCTTCAGCAAAGATGCCCTCCAGCCCTGTGAACTTACAGCTATTCGTGTACTAGCGTTTTAATGAAAGCCAGGCAAACATCTAACAGGGCTGGGTTGGGGCGGAAGGGGGTGTTATATTAAAATGCAGTACAGCACCAAAGACAGTGATGGAGACTAAACAAGAAGGAAAACTTCCTTCTCTGCACTCGTTTAGCAAGCACATGGAAATAATTGTTCACCCTGAAATACATATCCATAATTCCCACTGTGCTTCAAGAGCCAACATACCAGTCCTGTGCACTCTTACAGAGCGCTCCATGTATTGGAATGCAAATCTGCACACCAAGAGTCAGGATTTCTGTAGCTGATATTCCCACAATAAGCAACATTATCGATTAGAACAAGGCTCCTCAGACCAGGTCGGCAGCCATGGAGCTTGCAGCTGTTCATCAGCATAGAAAAGACTTGTTGAAAGTGAAGCAGGTCTCCTGTATTTAAAATAATTTATTTACTGTCCGTGTTTGATGAAGTCTGAGTTTAATCCAGTGTGTTAAAATAATGGAGATGCTTGTTGAAACAAGTAAGGGCAACTCAAAAAACTGAAAAACGTGTTGTTAATATTTTGATAGAAATACGTTCATGGATATTTCAAATAAAATTGTGTTACTTTTGGGTAGGTCATGAAACGCCAAAGCCAAGAATTTTCTTCTACGAGCTACATCAAGGAACTGAAGAAGGGTCAAAGCTGTGTGTCATACAGACAAGTCAAGTCGCTTCTCTGCGAGTGTGCTAGACCACAGGAGGTGACAAAAGGAAGTGGGTAGGTGACAGGGCCTGGGGGAGGGAGGAAGCAATGCTCTGCTCCAGGTAGCATGCTATGCTGTCCAGCCTCGCTCTTTACCCACACATAGACCACAGCAGGCAGCAGCTCTCCATCTCCATCCCCAATGGCATTGCCTCCCTACTGTTTTCTGACCTCACATGCTGTACGTCATGACTGCATTGGCAGCTCACAGATCAGGCGGCCACACTGACTGCGATGGTGGAAGGGGAGAAAGCCATAACGTCGTCAGAGAAATGAGATATAGGTTTAACCGCCAGCGACTTAGTTACATGAATCAAAGCATAAAATGCCACAGGCCTCAATTCTAGTCTCTTCTGCCCAAGGCAAGCAAGACAGACTGTTGTATCATTTAGACTAAAAACCAAACATTTAGGACACTGAGATTATATTTTGCTCCCAGGGCATAGAAGATTACTGTTTGGATTTGGAGTTCTGGAAAATACTCTAATTTACATCCTCTATATGGAAATTAATTGCTGCAGACAACACTCACTTAACTTCATTAAGTGAAGAGGACTGTGTGAAAATCAGCACTTTTACATTCAAGAGAGTGTCTCAAACTGGGACTCTTTACTCACACTCGCAAGACAAGTGACACTTGGGACAACATAGTAACAATAACTAATGGAAACAGAAGACTTATACTCTGACCCAGACTTCTCTGTGCTTATTTAAGGAAGAAAAAGATACGTAATTACTGTGAATTTAGGCCTTCAGCTCTGCAGCCATTTCCTTGCTTTAGGATAAAGACAGAAGTATCATCAACACAACGGCTTTGCTAAATTCAGATTAATGACTGCATAAGCTACGTAGACTCACAGTGGGTGCATTTGAAAGGTGTCAGTGGAGGACTGAAAAAACTATTTTTCACAGAAACACAGAAAATCAGTACTAGATTGATAGGGAAATAATCAATTCGAGAACTACAATTCTACTTTCACTGGTACTTTTCATATCACACCCTTTCAAATAAGAAATTCTAAACTGGAACAAATCAGTTAACACCATAAATAGATATATATATCTCAAAATAGAAATTTAAAATGACCGTACTGAACTAGGTGCATGTGAAAATATAAAAATACAAACACTTTTGCTTTCTATCAGAAAAAAAGCCACAGGAAATTAATAATGTAAGATTTTGCCATCCTATCTGACAAAAGAAGAAACAGATGTCACAGTGAACTCTTCTGGTAACTTTATAGCACGGACACTGTTTTCAGCATCTAATAAGATGCAACCGCCTAAAGCAAAACCAGGGTGCAACTGCTTGATTTCTCCCACACGCACCCCGCTTTGCTGTTACTGCTGTTGCCTCACTATCTTAATCACAAACTGAAGCTGCTAATAACTTAGAGCTGGGAAGCTCCATCAGTGATATAAGTTTTCTTGATGTAGGGCTCTAAGGAATGGTTTTACCACATCCTCAATAGCCTTCTCTTACAGATGTGGTACTACAATTTGAAAACAATAAAACTAAAAATTACTGTAGTAGAAATATTGTTGCAGTTCAACAGGATTTACAAAGTGAGTCAGAACTAGCTTGGGAGTATTTTAGAGTTTCACTGTCAGATACGATTCCAGGACCAAAAAGTTCATGCTCTGAGCCTAAAGTTGTAGTCTTAGCAGAATATGATTGCATGCACTTGAGAACACATGGTCGGGCTGTTTGCTCAGAAGCACCGAAACTCCAGCCGCTGTTAATGCACCAGTGCCCTGACAAATGATCTATTGTACTTTCTACTGTTTTCAAACAGAGCACATCATTGAACCAGACAGGTTTAAGCCTGCGTGGAGAAACAGACTGGTAAACAATTTTGTTAAGATTATGCTCCAGTATTTGTGGGGGAAGCCAAAAGAAGAGTTACCAGTTAAATTCCTGCTAACAGTAATGCAGTCTGGTTACTTGCAATCAGAAAAAAGTCTCAGTTCAGGTTTTAGGTTCATCATAATTCCCTTGAGAAAACATTCTGCACCAGCCCAAAGAGCAGAGACTACAGGTCTACTCTCACAGCCCACCTGTGTAACAAAGGGAACACCAGTCCTAGAGGAGCACTTCTGTCTTGTGTTTACCCCCTCCATCTCCCACATGCAGGCAGCACAGTTAATCTACAGAGCGCCTTAAAGGCACCAGCACTGCCCTCTGATTCGTCTTCCCTGGCTCATGGGCAAGCTGAAACCGAGCACAGTAATGCTTCACCTGGCAGCAAGGATGTGGAACACCTGCCTTAGAAAGCACAGAGGTGTAAGCAATTGCTGTGTTCCTTCCTCACCACAGTTTCCTTCCGTGTTTTATTTTTGTGCCAAAGGTATGAATGCTAACCAGCAGTTTCAGCTATATGTTTTTGTAGCTTTCTAGGCCACCTTTAGGACCAAGTTCATTCAGCAATGACTGTTGAAGTCTCTTCTATCACAGCACTTCCAAAGTGTTATGTCTTTTCTAGGCTCAGTCTTGATGCCTGTGTAGACTGTAAGTCATGCCGAAGGTATTTTGAGTCATTGTTTACTTTATCATCCATCACAACCTTTTAAGGAGCTCACCCCCAATCTGCAGAATAGTGATCATTGAACCACACTGCAAATTAGCTGCAATAAAAAAGGAGTGGGAAAAAACAAAAAGAGAAGCAAAACACGAAAAAGTAACCTTGAACTTTAGAAAAGCTGTATCTCAAGAAAATACTATTGACATTGGTGAGGAAAGAAAACACGTAAATATTTTCTAGATGAATATTAGCTATCCTTCAATGTCTATTTGTTTACTCCACCCTCATACCGATCTCTTGGTTATCCTGTTATCAAAATGAGAGAGAGACAGAGAGATAATTTCCTTTTAATTTGCTTTGCACTCTGATGGTTGCAGACAAGAAAAAAACCTTTCTGGCTCTTGAACGAATGGTCAAAGGTAGCTTTGCGGGTCCTTCACAGGGCGAACTAATCTGTGACAACAGTAGCTAATCTGATAAGAAGGCCTGCATGTGTGCTAATGTGCTAATATGAGGGGATTCAGAGCAGTGGGCGGTCGGGAAAAACCACTGCTTCCTAAACGGACCCTCATGTGCAATAGCCCTGGCAACATATGCGCATTTTAACACCCGCTTAACGGGGACACAATGCGGTGGCCTTTGTTGTGCAACACAGAGGCCCCATTCTCATGGTGGGAATTTCTGCCTCGCAGGCGACATTCTTTCAGATGTGCTGCCAGGGGCTGGTGGCCTGGGCACGGCCCTGACTGCCCGCCTTGGCAGTAGGGTTACGTGTACATGTACAAAAAGAAAGCCCCTTCACTTACTCCTTCACTGAGATGCTGAAAACCTGGGTAATCCCTCACGTGTGTGTTGGGGGGAGGGAAAGAGGCAGAGAAAAGGAGGAAGGAGGGAGGAATTGGCTTTAATCTGTCGGACCAGGTCTCTAGCTGGGGTAAATTTGGCTTGTAGACTACGGTGTTGTATCTAGCAGAGCTTTAATCAGATGGACATCAGTTTGCAATGTGTTCTGCTATGCTTTATTTTATATATTGTCCTTCGAGGAGAATTCTTCAGTGCTCCACTGGAAAGACTAAGTGACGTCTTCTTGCCCTCTTGATTGTTTTACCACACTCAGAAATATTTGTCTGAGATAGGATAACCAACTTATCTTTAGTATAGACCATGCAATAGGGAAGAAGTCTTCATGGATGTTGAAACTTCAAGAGGCAAGCTGTCAAGAGATTTCGACATTGGTCATGATTGTGGTGCCTCTTCTGGACACAGATGTGCCCTGCAGACAGCTGAGGGTTCTGGTCAGTTCCCCACGTTCCTTTGTTTTCAGGTGTCCCACAGCCTAATGCAAAATGGACATAAAAGTGTGAGCCAATACATACCTGGAGACAAAGTCTACTCACTTAAGAGAGATAAGTTTACTAACCACCTCTTGTGAGCGGGAAACAGACCAGGGTTTACTAACTACTCCTGTTAGTATGTCTTTGTCTGGTTGATGCTCAGCATCTTTCCAGTATGGCTGGTTTCCGAACAGCAGAGTTACTGTGAGCTTGGCAAAAGCACACAGACAATGGGCATAAACTGAAATACAGAAAATTCAGTTTAAATGTAGGAAAAAGACTTTTACTACGAGGGTGACAAAACACTGGAGCAAGTTGCCCAGAGATCTTGTGGAGTCTCCACTCTTTAGAGACACTATGAACCCAGGTAGGCAATGTCCTGGGCAACCTGCTCTAGCTGAAGCTACCTGAGCAGGGGGTTGGAAGAAGTGATCTGCAAAGGCTTCTTCCAGCCTCAGCCATTCCATCATTCTGTCACTCGAAGAGCTCAGTGTATTCCCCACCCACAAGTCTCATCTGTGGTTATTTCACTTGACTGACAGCACAATGACAATAGCAAAGGAAAAGCAACACTAATATTAGCTCTTTTATCTCAAACAATATTCCTGTTTTACCATGAGAAAAAAATAAAACTCAAGGAACACCTAAGCTGCCTCAGAAAAGTCCTCATCCAGATCACTTCTGATCCAGAGCGCTTCGGTCCAAAACACAGACCAGACTTAGCCAAGTATTCCTGTAAGAGCACGACCCTGGTTTTACAGCTGTGGACTTACTAGCCTGCTTCCATTTTAAACATATTCCCATAGAGCAGTAGCAGACCTGAGAAAAGTGGTGAGATTCATCAAATACTGAGTAGTGGCTGGGGTAGCTGTAAAACAATGTTATTCCAGCCACTCAAGACCTGCTTGATTTTTCTCAGCTGTCTGAAAGTATTGGTGAGCAAGAATAACTGTTGAAAATGTTTCTAAATTTGTAAACAGAGAAATCTTATTTATTCCTTTCTACTTTGTCTCATTCAGGGATACTATTTTATGTTTGAGTTTTGAATGCATAACAATTGACCCCTACTGAATAGTGACGACATTTCCTCCCAGAGGAAGTCCTGAGGGAAGGAAGGTCCCACATAAACAAACTTCCACTCAGTACAATAGAGTAGCCCATAGATGTGACCATTTTTTCAGGGCATGGGTGAGGCTGACACTCTCTTCCTGCTCAGGCAGTCCAGGGCTTATCGCAGTCCCGTTTCCCTGTAATTTAAATGTTTGCATAGCTTCTAGTTCATTTGTATTTTTCCCCACACAGTGCAGATGTATCCCATTTTCCTGTTGCTGTGGAACACAGCCACAGTTTCCAACAGTGTTACATAAATGACCGTCTGTGGTAAAAGAAATGCTGATGCACAAGATTGCAGTGTGAGAATTTTAGCTAACTAGCAAAATGTATGCTATTAATACTTTTGACACTTCCTGATAATAAGGCAAAATGCAGCATTCCCTCTGTTTTAGTGTACTGTAGCTATATGACAGGCAGGCACTGTTGCTGCATGCAGGGAAGAATCTCCAGGGAAAAGTTAAATAAAACCTAGTTGCCTATGCCTAACTTTCCTTAAGCTTTTGAGGATAGTAAAGGCAGATTAAACTAATGAAAAGTCTCATCATGAGAGCGGTATCTAACTGCATGGAAATAAAGAAGAGTACTAAGATTTCAGCAGCTTATTTTTGGCATCTATTCTTTTGCTGACTCCCAGAATTAGCAGTGCTGGAAATACTGAAATCCATCACACAGATCTCTGCGACTGGCATGACAGTTGTCACAGTAGATGGTGGCAGTAGTAAATTTCCAGTGCTCATGTGGATGGAGATAAGAGGAAATTAAGATCTTCAGTGACTTTCACAGACACTTGGTGAAGTTCCAAGTGCTATAAGGGCACAAAGGCAGTTTTTCTTCTGGTCGTCCCAAGACTGTCACTTGCCGCCTCATCCTCTTCAAAATACTGCTGTAGCAGCCTTTCCTTTTCCCTGACTGATTCCTCATCCTGCAGTCACTCATCTCTCACAGTGAAACTCTTTTATTTTCTTAGGAGGCACCTTGCTCAGACAGTTTTGTCTACCTGCTGGGTCCATATCAGATTTCACTTTCTCCCACATTCCTGATTTCTTTAAGTTCTCCCAGTTCAGTTCAAAGTTCTCCTCATTCCACTTTGCTATTCTGAAACCTAAAAGCCACAGTGACACAAAATAAACCTTTCCACGATGTCTGATTAAAAGTGAAACACTATGTGTTTTCTTAAATGTTTTTCTTCCTTTTCTTACCAAACGTTGAAATATTACATTTGAAATTTGCAACAAAAATAGTGCAGCCAGGCATACACCATGTAAAATTTTATTCCAAATCCGTAAAGTTTGTGAAGCCTAAACACCAGGATCAGATATGTTTGGGCAACTGTAATAACTTGTGCCGATAGGCACACAGAGTCACATACACACACATGGTCTTCTGATAATGGTGCCTAAAGTGCACTCACAAAATACATGTATTCATGCACCAACAAGCAAATGTGGGTACAAAACAGAACTATGAATATTGCATGTATCTGCATGAAGTGTAGTGTCAGCTTTCTCAAAAGTGCACTTTGCACATATGCTTATTTTTCTGCTCTTACATTACACTTTGAAAGTATTTGTGCCCATTCAAATATAACTTCTGAGCCCTTTCAGCTGCAGGACTTCACGACCTATCGAACAGTTTTCAATCCTCTGATAGAAAATTATTCTATTTTTACTTTCTACAGATGATTTCTATGGACCGCAGAATGTGATTTTGTTCATTCTTAAGTAGCAGCAATGGGCAGACTTGTCCATTAATAATAGAGTAATAATAGTAATTAATAATAACAGGCAAACTGTACAAAGAGGAGAGCAGATTGCTCTAGCGATCTAGAGAAAAAGAGTAAAAACAATGAGGTTTTCTTTACCTGCAAGATTCAGATCTAATGACATTTAAATTACTTTCTCTTTTCTCTCATTTTTCCCGTAGTCAAGAAACTTTTGGTTTGTGATGCAAAGAAAAGAATGTAAATGAAAAGTAAGTAACTGACATAAAGAAATACGCTCACATACAAAAGACAAGTAGTATGAGTTTCTCCAAATTTTGGACATATCTCTTTGCACAGTGAGGCCAGATTTTCTGCTCTTTTTCAGAAGTGGTTATGCAAGTTTCTCCAATTTTCTCAGTAGCCTCTGTGCACTGTTTGTCATAACCTTAAGAGACCCTAAGAAATCAAATCACCTACAGAACCTCTACGTTGGGATTGTTTTTAGTAAAATCAAACATCCTTAGTATGCAGTTCTGGAAAAATAATGAATATAAATGTTACATTCAGCCATTCACTTTTAGTTCAGAATACATGTTCTTCTGCCAAAGAACTATACGTGCTATACAATCCTTAGCTCCTTCAGGATTTTAATCTGCCATGAAGCATATGGTAAAAAGGTAAGTGTTCTGTAGAATCATTAACTTGCCTAAAGCAATGTGGATGTTCTTTATTTCTTTCTTGAAAGACAAAGATCATCTGAAAGTAGTTAACAGCCCAAACCCTATAGTTTGCTGAGGCAGCAAAAAATGAACCTGGAAATGTCCCTGCAGGGCTGAGTTTTATGTTAATTAGTCAATTCCCAGGGCAGTGCTTGTATGAACAAGAGTATGTTATTGTTCTGTTTCCTCAGTTAGTACCAAGAATGGAAGAGCACAACATACAAATGCATTTATTTATCAGCACCAAAAGCATCAGGGGGATTGTGTTATATCAAAGCTACAGTGGACAGAAAAATTGCAGAAACCCCAATTCTGATCTCACTCCAGTGAGAGAACAGGTTTATCCTTTTAATATAATCCCACTCACTGTAAAAGGGACTTCTTTCAGAATATCAAAAGCCTCAGGTCAAACTTTAACTTGTGAAAACCCCTTTTGTTAGCATTCATGAAGAAAGGGGCTTTTAGAAGTACTGGGCTCAACCAACTCCTGGTGCTGAGGAAGGGCAAGACAAAGCCACCAGAAAGCAGTATAGAAGAAAAGTAACTGAGGATTTCATTTCTTCTAAGGAGGCTGTGGAGTGGCTTGGCCTGGAGTACACAGCCATGCTGCTCGTCCCCTCTCCTCCAGCCTGAAAGGTAGGCTGCAAGCCAGCGTTCAATCAAGGTCAGCCAAGCTCTGAAGAAGCAAACACCTGATACGGCACCAGCCCCTTTGTGTTTCCTCATCCAGGCTCAGCATGGCTGGCTCCTGGAAACATACTCATGTGTGAGACTTTGTACACATGGAAGAGTACCTGCAAAAGACAGCATGAACTCTTTATAATTCTGTCCATTGCAGTATTGTTTAGCTCTCTCCATACCCATCTGCTGCTGTGATCAACTCACATGCTAAATAAGGTTAGGGAAAATGAGATGGGAAATGAGAAAATACAGAAACAGTGTTCCAGAGTAAACTGAGCTAAGAACAGAGAGAGTTCATTGAAAAAAGTTATTTTGGGGTAAGAGTTGACAGAGGTCTCCCTTCTGCTAAACCTTTGGCATGTTAATGTGTCCAGAACCACTGTTGGGCTCTGAGGGTGGATGGCAGTGGCATGGTCTAGACTCAGGCAATCAGGCCTCCTTTTTGTACCTAAATCCAGTTACCGCATCCATGCTGCATCTTGGGATGAGCCTTAGGTCTGCAACAGCCTCCCAAACAATGTTTGGTCATTAACTAGGAGAAACTGGTCAGCCCAGGCCAAAACCGGGCCAAATAAATTGCAAAGAAGGAAACAGATTGTGTGACGGTGCTCAAACCTGACAGTTTGCCATGATTAAGAGGCTTGGGAGCTGCATGAGGAGATATGTTTCAGTCCATCCCAAGTGTTATGTTCAGGGACTGTTCCAGAAAGGGGCTGATTCAAAGTACGTCAAAATTGCTTGAAGTTTTCCCAGTGGTTTCCATGGGCTTTGCAACCTAGTCTTCAACATTTGAGAATAATCAGCATTTTCCCTAGAACGTACCACTTGAATGCACAGAAATCTAAATTAAAAGTGTTCTTATAATTTTGAAATCCTCATCTAGATCTGTTTCTGATTTAAGAAAAAAATTAAATTCATTCTTATTTTGCTCAAACAAGTACATAAGTCTCTGGTTTAAATAACAGAAAGAAGAACAAGATTTTTGAGGTGATATTTCCAGTGATGGGTTCCAATTTTTCTGGAGGGGGAAGTATGAAAGAATGGAGTTGGATTTTTTTCAGCTAAAATGACAGTTAATCTAGTTTGAATGTTAATTGTGCTAAGTGATTTCTTTTTCAGCCTGGGACTTCCCAATATACGTGCTTTCAGCTTGGGTACAATATTTAAAGGCGTGTTATAAAACTCTTTTATTTGGAGCTTATTACACAGCACAAACCCCAGCTGTGTAGCCTGACTTCTTAGTATTTCTTTTTCTTGTGCAAAACAATGAAAAGCTACTTCCCATAGAACTGTGACGTACAATATTTCTGTAATCTTAATATAATTTTCTTTCAACCACAGACTTCATGTGTCCTCATGTTTTACTGGGATACCATTTTCAGAGGAGCAAAATTCCTAAAAAAGTAATTAATCATCTGGTTCTTGTTACTCAAATGGCCCGATTCTCTGACCTTCAAACCTCCCTCCCCCTCAGAGAAAGCAATAAGGATGTAAAGCACAGAGAGACAGATTTTTAGAGGTATTGAGGCTCTGACTCCTGCTGACTGTTAGAACAATCTCATCCCCAACACTTCACAGAGTACGTGCCAAGCCACACAGCACTGGGCCCTTATTTTGATCCTGCACTTTGATTTTCTCTTATTGCTAGATGCAAGTCCTTCATAATTTTATTTTTACATTCTTGACTTGTAATTCAAGTAACCTTTCAAGTATAGTTTGAAAATTCCTGACTATGAGGTTAAAATTTGCAATTCAAGGTTTACCAAAGAATTCTTGCGAGTTGCACGCATCGCTTGTGAACTTAAATTCAGTAGCAATGTATTACATGGTGCTTCTTACATAGCTGATCTTCCTGCTTGACGAAAGATAATTATCATCTGCATACAACATTCATGTGCTACACAAATTCTCACTTCAGTAGATTTCTGGTGGACATCACCAGTGCACTAATATAGCAGAGAGGTTAACTTTCTATTAGATGACCCATAGCAAAGCACCACCAGACAGTGTTGTTCTCCAGGAAGGAGCGGAGGACAAATTCTGGCAGTGATTCACTCATCAGTGATGATGATTCTACCAGGCCCATACCTGGTCCCAGCAAGGGGAAGCTTTCAGCCCAGCTCCGCAGGGAGGATTCAGACACTACCAAGGCAGCCTGAAGGCGTTACCAACCATGACCTTGGCATGGGAGCCAGGCTTAACTGCTGGTGAGCCAAATCTGCTTGCTTTCCAAGAGTGGTACTAAGAAAAGGTATTTCCTTCCCCCCCAAAAAAATACTAGCCACATCCAAACACTAAACATTTTGCATGAGCAGACAGATTTTCAAGGAGTCCTGCTCCCTGGGTACTCTGGTTCTAGACAGCCCTGGGCAGCAACTACTGAAGGAGACATGAGTCTCAGTTCAGTAGGTTCTCAAGAAACTTTAAGATTTTGTGAATTTGTATTTTCCAATGGAAGAACAAGAAATCACCATCAGTGTGGTGCTACATTGATAAGTTCAGAGTTTTAATTATTTCTGTTCGAATTAGACACGAAAGTAATGTGAAAAAATTAAGCTGATGTGCCTATTTGCATTTTTGGGGAATGAAATAATTTTAAGAATCTTGTTTCTATAAATTCCAACAAAATGAGAGCCTCATAGCAAATTAACGGTTCCTGACCCAAGAAGTTTTAGAGTAAGAATTTCTACACTAGAAGACCAATCTAAACTTTTTACACTAGTCTAAACTAGACTCAAGTAAGAGTTTCTGGTCACTGTTTCTTCAACAGGGATTTGAAATATAGGTAGTGTGAGTCACTTACTCATGGATCACATGGGAAATGATTGACAGCAGCAACAGTCAAACTTAGATCTTCAGTGTCTCAAATTAGTCCCTTAGCTGTAAGACCATGTTTCAAATTCCAGCCAAGTGCTATGAACTAGCTGATCTTGCAGTGCAGTTCTACATATGCTGTTGATAACCGTTCAATCTGCAGTAATAGGTTTTAAAAATTCATTAACGGTTGTGGTATAAAGCAGCCCCCTTAAGTCCCATACCACTATGTAAATCCTATACTCCTCTCAAGCGTACTTGGTCCCGTGCATGACAGACAGGAGATGCACGAAAGCATGATGAGACCTATAGTTTTATAATTGTGTATTCTGTAACACATTCTTTTTCATCCTCTTCTTTTTTCCTTATATATTCCCTGAGTGAATTCATGCGGAGCTAAATTACCCCTTTGGGAAAGCTTATAAAAAAAAAATCGCCTCTTCAAGTGTAGCATGCATCTTCCCTCCAGATGTCCACATCATTCTCCAGTCAATCCATAGACTCTTCTACGACATTGTTAGGCCTGTACTTTCTCATAAGCTGTAACATGCTTGAGTGTTGGAGGCTGCCTTATTGTTTATATGATTAGTCACCCTTGGACTATTTTAAGGAGGTGATGTAGAATTTTTTGTAAATTTTAGATAAACTTCATTTATTTTCTGATGATTGATACTGACCAGTTATTTGGCTAATTGCATTTTCTAATATATTTTCTCCAGAATTTGAAAAGTCTTCAAAATGCAGACTTGCTTGCTTGCTTTCTTCCTTTCTTTTTCTTGTATTTTTTTTTTTTTTGAGGAGGAGGAGGAGGGGAGCTGTTGTAATAAAGCTAACAAAACTCTAGCTGAACTACAGCTTTATAACAAAGCTTGTGACAAGTTCTGGGATGTAAGCCAAAGTCAAACCAAATGTACAGTTTACGAGGGTGAAAGGTTTTACTGGCCAGTCTGGTTCTCTTCCAACATGCCTTCATTTCACGTGTAAACGCTAATAGAAACAAACAGTGGTAGTACCATTAACTTCTATTTTTGCCTCACCACCTCTATGTCATGCAATAAGCCAAAGAAAGAAATCGCAAGTAGAAAATCGGGGGAGGGGGAAAAAGCAGGAGAAAGAAGAGTGAAATGAAACTCCGTCAGAACTCTCTCTCTGAATTCCATCTGGCCCACTGAGACTTCCTCAAAATTATTGGCAAAATGTGTTATTATTTTGGGAGGAAAAGCGGAAGGTAAAGGAAGGAAAGGGGAGGGCTCAGGCTGACTCAAGAAGATCCGTAATTATAAAAAGCTGCTTTTTTGTTCCTCACAAGATTTGTTTTTCTTTGCAACACTAAGCTAGCATAGTGGGAAGCACATCGATTCATTGGTAAATACCTAATCATCATTTTGTGACGAGCCCAAATTTCTCCTCCTTGATTCCACTTAAGATTCCACTTCTTTCTGAAGTCTATGGGAGTTGTGTCTGAAAAGCCACAACATGAAGCAGGAGACTGCCAGTACCCCCTTGCTCACTGCGACACTATGCACATAGCACGCCTGTGAAAAAGCGTGCTTGCACTACACTTCCCACATCCTTGCCTGTTTCAGCTTCTGTCCATTTGTTTGTTTCCTTCTCTGATTGCATCTCTTAATAAACCCAAGACTGATAGCTCCTGAAGGCAATGGCTTTCCTTTGACTATGTTTACAGTATACTTCTGCCAAAAGTACATCCTTATGCCAAGGTTATATATCAGTGCCTGAAAGCGATATATTTCTAATTTCCAAGCTATATTGAGTAATTGTAAGTAATTGCATGATTAGGAGCAATTAGATTTTTCCTATATTTAAACTGCTTGCACTCCCACTGACTTCCCTGTATGCAAAGCTGGTGCTGAGCCTGCAACACATCTCCCTCCTTGGGCCACACCGACACTACTTGTGCTCAGCACAGTCATTTTCCACCGAGAAGGAGTTAGCATGGAGAACTATGCATTCCGCTCCTTCTGAGGAACTGTGGTTAAAACGTTTATAAGGACTACACACAATCAAGTTACTGAGACAGGGGCATTTCTGTTTGTCCATGTGTTGTAACTGCAGAGTATAGGAACTCTCGAATTAGCATTTGCTTTGTTTTTTCATGAATAAACTCATTGATTCAGCCTGTCTATCTGGAGTCCTGCATTTGCAGAAACCTGAGTGTAGAGACATAAAAGATGTCGACACACGTTGGATCCTGATCTCTTTAACTCTGGGAATTACTGTAATGCAGTAGTCGTGTGTGTACAAAGACCCACCATAAACACAATGACAATCATAAGTTCACAGGAGAGTTGTGCTGCTTCATCCTTGCTCTAAGCAATTTTATTTTTGTCCCTCTCTCTGGATGAAGTTAACAGCGTATCTGACAGTACGTTTTCCAGGAAAATGAGGGGAATCTGGCAAATTTATGCTGTCAACAAAGTACGAGAATACCCTTTGTGACAGGAATCCACTTTAAATCAAACTAAAATGGGGAGCTCTTCTTTACTGACATGCCTTCATCTTGCCTTCCTTTGTGTTCAACTATTAAGTACATGGCACTTCATTTGCAGAATGGTTATGTCATCTCAAAAATACTTTACTAAATCATTCAGCAGCCTGACAGAGAACTTAACATAAGCTGTAAAAACATTGGGGGGGTCTTCTTACTGAGGACACTTCGTAATACGTCTCTAGGCACAGGCATGCATTAATGCACGATTGCACTTACTACCCTGATGTGCATACTGGTCTGAATCCTTGTGTAGTTTCTTAATACAGGCAGGATGTCTCTCGACTGGAACACATTTCATCCACACTGCAATCGGGATGTGCAATTCCTAAAGGCGTTTTTTTGGAGGCTTTAACAGACCTAGCCCAAAAACTCACTGAACGTGGCTAGTCTGAAACTGGGTGGTATCTCTTTCAGAGGAGTTTGTGCCTCTAAGTTTTGGGACATTTGCACCTATAGGTGACTCTTTTGCCTGTCCTATACATGGATTTGAGAATCTAGTTAAGAAGTTTAAAATGTGTAGGCTGTGACATGTACAAGGGAGAGAGCAAGCAAGGGTAAATGGGAACCATGGGACCTTCTAAAACCACTGTTGCATGCAACATTTCTTTTTGTTGCTGTTTTCACAAGTTATCCTCTAAAGAAAAAAACCTATAAAAATATAACCGCATGCCAGGCTTTGTTGAACATGATCATCTCAGGTTTGACACATGCAGCTGACAGATCCACAAAAACTAACTAACTTTAATTTAATCCAGATATGACCTGTACCTGATGCAGACTTACTCATGATCATTTTCCATATAGCTCACAGCCATACTATGTTACAAGGATGAATTTGATTTTCACAATGTCTTCTGGTGCTAATATGACATAAAAAGCTGTTGGGAATCAGCAGCAGCCATACCTTTGGTGCCAGTCTCATTTGCCACTCTGCTAGAGTGGATTAACTGAATAACAGTAAATGACCCAAGGCAGGATGAAAGCAATGATTGGGAAACAAAAACAAAAAAATGAAAATACCGAGGAAAGACCAGCAGAAGCAGAAATACACTTAATGATTAATGCTCAGATTGCACAGCAGCAACCTGAAAAAGAAGGCTGTAGTGAAACCTTATAGCTCAATGCAAAAGCGAGCAAGAGAAAGTGTACACATTGCTGCAGAAGTTATTTCTTAATAAATGTAATTTAACACTGCCACAGATGTACAACTAAATTTTCATGTCAACCCCCAAATAAACAATGGCAAGACAACAAGAGTTCAAGTTTATGGTGGCTTATTTTGTTGGGGTTTTTTTCCCCTTCTTTGTTTAGTTATTGTTTCAAATTGGCCAAGAAGCTGAGATAATTTCAAACCTGGACAGGGCAAATGGGTAAAGCCAGCCTCATGTCTACTTCTGACTTGCTAAAGGTGCACTTGACATAACCACTTACATCCAGCTTCCCTTGAAGAAAAACTGGACTGGCCATATTAGATCAGAACCAAAACATACAGAGTTTAGCACCAGATTTCTGGGAGCTAGAAATACCAGGGCACTCAGGTAAGTTTAAGAGCTCAAGAGTACGCAAACTGGGGAGTAACTCCCTTCCCTTCTAGTCCACCGCAGCACTGATTTCAGCAAAATATGCCCAGATTTTGAGATGAGCTTAATGCTGGTGCATTTACATTATTGTTGATATTGGAGTCAGTTCAACTGACAGCAAGTTGACACACTGTTTGCTGTAATGCTGCTTTTGAATGACTCTGTAGACACCCTACTTAATAACTCAGCAGTGATCCAAGCCCCCAAACAGAATTCTTATCCCACCCACCAGTATTATAATTGTGAATATACTCATTACTGATTCAAAAACTAGAGTCCAAGGTTCCTCTGCTCCAAGGGAGTGTGTTGCTTGCAGGACTGAGGAGTAACTATCTCTCTGCTTATACTCTCTTGGGAGTTAAGGAAATTTGTGTTCCCTTTCTATACAATAAAATCAGTTTTAACAGACCGATTCACCTCTAACTCTTCTGGCTAGGAAGGTAAGAAATGTCTTTTTGAACTCTTACTCTGTGCCAATATCTGCTACAGAAAAAAATAGATGGGAACAGGTTGCTGTATCACAGCTTTGGTGAGAAACATGTGACTTTGCAGACACACACTTGGTAAAGTGGCAAATTTTCAGAAGCAGCCCTGTCTTCTGCATATTTTCTGGCTGACCTGTGATTCTCAAGAGCCTCTTACTGAGTAAAGCCACTCTCTACCAAACAGTGCTCGTAAGTATTTGATTTTGATGTGTAAATATGACCCTGTGAGCCAAATGATTAAATTCCTTAATGGATATGGATCCAACAGGTCTTGCGTGTCTGATCAGAAGGGATCTATTTTGCTTTAATCAAAAAATCATGTCTCCATTATCTCTCCTGGGACCTGCCTGTGGTTACTGAACTAGGTTTTCTGTATAGACCTATCTATATGGATTTCTTGCTCATTGTGAGGCACACAATCTTGTCTTTTTTAAAAAAAGAGAAGTTCACTTTCAGTGTTAACAGTGGCAAGAGGACACTATTGCAGCATCTTTCCCTACTGAGCAAACAACTCAGGCTCAACTTTTAAGGGACTGAAAATGCATAGCTCTACTTGAATTCACTGCTAGCGACAGAAAACCAGATTAATGTTCTTCTAGTTCTGTAAGACATACAGAAAAAAAAATTGAAACATGGCACCTTGTCAAGGTGTCAAAATATTAATGTCCTGTTCATTCAGTTTGTTCTTGTTACCTTTTCATCTTGGGCAGCTCAACTCTTCCAGCCTACTGCAACACTTTCGCAACAGTGCTGAATTCCTAAAACTTTTGCTGTTCCTGAATTCCAATTGCCCCATGAGCAAGTGATGCCAACAGCACCCTGAGGGAGCAACAAAAAGTGTTTGAACAGCAAGGCATCCCACAGTCTTCCCTCACTGAGCAAACTGGTCAGATGTTAAAAGCAAACTGATGCCAGAACCCAGTTCTGTGTGTCAAGAACAGGCTAAAGGTAAACCAGAAACACTGAAAAAAGAAGTAGAAGGCAATGATGAATTACAAGGACAAGTGATCAAAACTCAGTCTGAAGCAGCCAGCTCAGTGAGTGGAGGGAAAATTTTCTCTCAATGTTTTGTTTAAAAAAACCTGAGAGATAAATTTCTTCAGGGGGTGGGGGTGGAGTGTGGAAATCCTGTTTATCAACATTCATCTTTCTTCTTTTCTACCTCAAGGAGACACTCTTCATCTCCCTGGAGCATGAGACCAATTGGTTGGTTATTTCAGTTCTGTGGATATTCTGCTGATTGCTATAATGTAGATTCCCATGCCAGATACTTGAGTTAATTAGCTTGTGGGCTGCTAGTGTCAGACTTGTTTAGTGTGGGAGAAATAGCTGACAACAAATCATCACTGTGTGAGATCTTGATTATTGTTTGGATGCATACAGCAACATGCTGGCACTGCCTTGCAAGTGTTTTCAATCAAGGATGTTCTAGTGCTAACACAATGATGTTGGCTTTTTTTAGGAGAAAGAAGTTGAACCATTGATGGCCCCTAGTCTTGCACACTTACTTACTATTTATTCAAACTTTGTTTAGGTAATCCTGTCTTCTCCTGTGAAGTCATAGGTTTGAGGGCCCAGATCCTCAGTTTTCAAAGGAATCTCTGATAACCAGTTGCCAGAACACAGGGATGACCACTTGAGCACACTAGACGTGCTGTACAGTGAGACCATACTCACACAAATGTTGCATACATGCATTTCATTGCTTAGGGAGATGAACTGCAACACAGGCTGAGCACACACAAGAGATGTGCTCCTTTATGTGTGTCTCTCCAACTTGTTACCTCTTTCCATGCTGCTTTGTTTCCACCAAAAGTGCCACGGTTCTTTTGAAGAAAATATATATGGCTCACTGCAATTATCCTTGCTTTAGATCTACCCCATACTCTATAGATGTAAGCATTATATCAGTTTCACTCCCCATAAGGCAAATCGTAAATGAGAGATGCTCAAAGTTTGCAGGTAGAAGACTGCAATGACAGTACAAGGCAAGAATTTCCTGCAACTCTTTCCTTTGCAATGTTTCCAACTCTGGGGTGAATTTTGGAAAGGTGTGTTTTTAGATAACATTAAGATCTTAAGATGCTCAGATTCTGTGGTGTTGAGATCAAGCAGGTATGCACAAAGGTATATAATTGCTTTTGCACTTCAACCTGGACACTCCTGCAGTTGTTTGTTGTCTCAGTTTAAGTGCTGTGATATTCAGATTCCAGATGGTAACCTGTCTAAGTGCTGGTTAGAAAAGAAAAGGGACAATTATCACCTGAAATGTTGTGTAAATTTTTTTTTCAACTTCATCAGGATACCCTGTTGAAAATACTGACTTTCATCTTTGTTCCCTTCATATCACTCCACTATTTTAGGAATGGAAACTATCCAAAATTCTAATGAAACCCACTAATACCAAGACAATGTCAGTGACTGCAATAAAATTCTATGGAAAATGTGTTTCTCCCATGTATACTTTCCACCAGTGTTTTGCAACTTCCGTGGTCTAATCAGGAAAACAAAGATGGCTCGCGAGTCTGAACCTAGCTTCAGAAACCTAGTTGAGTCAGGATATTAAAAAGCCACAAATTAAATCTCTGAGGATATTCCAAATACCTGTTTTGACCCTAGGAAAAGTTGCTTCTGAATCATCAAACCTCAGTAGGATGATAGCTGTAGAATCGTGGTATAGATAAAGGAGGTTCTATGCTTTGTGAACTTGCACAAGCAGCAACAAGCAACTCTAGCCACATAATTAGCTTCTTTACATGTAATTAGTACAATAAGCAATTTGGAACTCTTGAGTTAATTATACAACATAAGTGCCATAATTTTTTCTATGGGTAGCAATTTGTGCATTGTGTTATATACCTTGAATATGTAAATAGAAAAGTTTTTGGTGCTGAAGTCTATCTACTAAATATGTAAACAGACTGGAAAGGAGACATGGGATTGTTCTGCATGTCGTTCAGGGGAAGTAGACAATGGCAGATTTTAGGAGATATGGAAATACAATAATAAATGAAACGCAACTATAAACCTACTCTTATTACACTCAGAGACATGGAGAAGCTATCACAGAAGAGCAATGAGCGCGATAATAATTTTAGCTGTGACTTGTTTGAAAAGATCCTGATACAGACCCTTTAGAAACTGTGATACTAACCAGACTCCCAACTTTCTCTATTAATTTTTAGCCTCATACATAACTCAAAATATAGACTCAAATTTAATCTCTTAATCCTGAATGAAATAAGGATGCTCACTGAAAAAAGTAATCATGTAGTCTCAACAGTTACAGTCCTCCTAAAATATAACCTTTTCAGCCTGGGATTGGTGCATCTGGATTGGTAAACAATATGATGGGATACATCTATTTCTTTAAATCATGTGGAAATCTGTGGGGAAAGTAAAGAGCTGGGGAATTCTGAGGGGGTTGAATTATTCATTGCAGCCATTAAATCTATCAGTTCAATTAGGTTACAAGGATGTAGCCAAACAGATGTGACCAGGCAGTTGGACAGAGCAAAAGGAGATTTTTTTTAAATACCAGTTTGTCAAATGCACTTATTGGACTGATTTTCTATCACACGCTGTGATTGTTTGTGCCAGCTCATTTCTGGAACCACTCGAAAGTGCCTGAAAACAAGCTGGTGGTTCCAGACTAGTTTCCAACACCCTTATTACAAAAATGGCCAAATAAGCTGTGAGAGCGAAATAGTCAGGGGCTCTAGGCCTTGATAGTGATCCTTGCAAGTCAAGACAGTGTCAGGTGCTACATTGATGGTATTAAATCCAGTGTCAGAAAACTGTGGAAATACTTGTTCAGGACAGCATAAAACCAAGTCAGCTAAAAAAGCATCACATATCAAGTGCTCAGAGACCAAAAGGGAGATGAGGACCAGTGTCTGTTACTAGTTACAGAATATAAAGCAGTATAAATCACCATGATAATTCCTATGAGACTATGAAAATTAGATTAAGTCAAAGTTTTAAAGTGGTAATAAATCTAATGGTACAGAATACAACCACTGTCTAATCATTCCTTAAAAATAGAAATCTCTTACATTGAAATAAGAACAAAATAGAATTCAATATCTACTTGAAATAACCATTAGGCAGAAATTCTTGTGTGATAGCTGCAGCTCCATCAGCCAGAAAAGTCGGAATTTAGCTAAATAATTTCTTTTCATTAAAGAAAGAAACTTACCAAAATCACATGTTGTCTTTAAAATGCCAGATCTGCTGCTTTAGGACAAGCGCTTTATGGGCAGGACACACTCTGCACATTTTCAGACAATTATGTTTCCTCCAGGTAACACATCTGTAGTCTGGCTTGTTTTTTCTTAAGTAAACTGTACAGGCAAACTGTCTCCTTAGGCTCAAACCACAAAAGGGCTAATAATTTTTATCATTTGAAGATGTAAAGCTCCAGACTGCATAGAAGTCCAGAGTTTATTCTGCAGAACTCTCTTTAACTTCTTCCTCTTATACTTTTGGGAAGAACAATACATAAACAGGATAGTTCTATATGAGGTTAACCATGAAAGTAATAGAGAACTATTAGTGTTGGAATTTATTTATGAGGATAAGATAACCATGTTCGGTCTGGATCTAAATGCATGTTAGCCCTTAATTTCGGCACAGGGATGAAGAGCAAACTAAAGTCAGTCTTTGGGTTCCCTTGCACAGAAATCTTTTGAGATTTAGTTGTGGATCCTACTCAAAACTGGGGCTTTCCAGCGCTGAAATGCATGGAGACATACACTCTACTCTGCAAGGACAATTTGGAAAGAAGTGACAACCTGTGATGTTTCCGAAGCAGGGTTTGTACAGTGAAAGAAACTTTTTTGGTCAGCTGGTACAGTCAGAAGAAAAGTTTCAGGACCACAAATGTGTTTTCAACATGTAGTAGAGATTTCTAGCATTTTCTCATCTATATTAAAAAAACTATTTATTGCTACTAATGGTGACTGATGCATCTGAGTCCAGAAAGAATTGCCCAAAACGCTTTAGATACTCCACTTTAATTCCTCTCTACGTGTGCAGCCTATGTATCTATTTTTCTGTACATTACTGAATCAAGGGCCTGAGCAGTCAGCAAGATAAGCATTATCCTTTATTCTGATGAACATAGGAACTTTATATGAATTAATACCATAGATGCTTCCCCAAGCTAGGAATTTCCTCCTCACCACAAAAGTTCACAAGTCAGGTAGAGAGTCATGTAGCTTGTAGAATGATTCATGCATGTGAGTAGAAGGGTTTGAAATAAAATGCTAGCATAATACATTTATAATTAGGGATAACCTCCCACTCACCTCATGAAACTGGCTCTTCTCCCCATGACTGCTGGCGGGAGCTTTCTGCTTACCTGGGGGGGGCTGCAGGCTGCGAAATGCAGAATTCCTGTAACTCAGGACAGTGTTAAAGACAACTTCTGACTAAATAGCTGAGAGTGGGCAGCCATCACGCCTTTCATTCTGAAACAACTTCCCTTCTCAGGTTCCTTTTCCTTTACAGTCTAAATTGCAATGGCCATGATCGGAAACTGAATGACTGTGCCTGAACTTTTCGATACAATTAAGTTACAGCGATTCAAAGACATTTTAAAAAGGATTCTCCAAAAGACAATATAAAGTCTGTGTAAGCAGAAATAAGTAATTGAATTTGTAAGCTTTGCCTAAATCAAACATTCAGCAACCTATAACAGCAGTCATGGTAATGGAATTATTTTCCTTCCCAGTGATATGCTCCTAAGGGGACAGCTGAGAGAGGGAGAAAAAAACCCCAACAAACTAAACCCCACCTATTTTCTATGACTCTTAATATTTTTTTATTAATCTTTAACTGTTGCTGTGCCTAGCATGTTTTTATGACTGGTGTCTGCATACGTTCACAGGGCTGGGTTTTACTGGCAAACAGATCAGCAGAAAGCAGGTCTTGGGGGAAGAGTAGAGTGGTAGACGTGATTTTCCAGAACTGAAGGTTTCGCTTGCATTCGCCAGCCTGCATGCCAGAGCTGCATGTCCGCACACGTAGGCAGAGAGCAGCTAGACAGCACAGCTTTTGTTTCCAGGACTTGGTCGTTGCTCATCAGTGTAAAATATTAACCCCCCCCCCAAATCAATTTCCTTACAAACATCCTGAACCTAACCAAAATGTATCAGATGAATTATTCGCTCTTTCATTATTCACTCAGCTCTACTTCTGTGGGTGTGCTCCCATCAGCATTTTGAAAGTCAGCCCAAATAATGGAGCCTACCTATGAGCACAAAGTCAGCTAATGATTCATGAAACACTGTTTTGAATTTAGTAACAAGTGTGTTTTTAGAAACTGCTTTCTAGCCTTGCTCTGAAGCAGATTAACATACAATGCCCCTACCTACCTGCCTAACAAAGAATGTTTTGATGCTAGCTTTGACAGACTTTTTAGAATCAGCTTTACTGTTGGCCGCTATCCAAGGCAGCAGAACTGTACAATTGGTACAGTTTCTCTCTAGATCAAAATTTCAGCTTCATGTGTACACCCATCCTGGATTTCTGTGGTACGAAGGTCTTGCTGGTTTCAGTCCAGAAAAGGTACAACTACACATCCCTGACAATATAATTATAGTTTCTAAGGAATTTAGGCTGAAGATGCTAATCCTTTGGTTTCTACTACCAGGTGTCACAAAGGACCGAGCACTGTTAGGGTACCTGCTGATGCGAAGGATGAATTTAGCCCATAACAAAGGCCATGGACTATTTTGGGAGCTTGCAATATGTCCTCAGAGCAGCCAGATTTTAATTTCACATTCTTCATGGTGTGCATCTCACCTCTGGGCTGATTTGAAAGAACCAAAAGCAAAACCCTGTAAGGCAAGAGTATCTCAAGACTGGAAGCACTAGAAACGTTGTAGGAAAGCTTCACATGAGAGGATTCCTTCTCAATTTTCAGAGCAAAAGAACATGCTGGTAAATTTGCCAAACCAAAACTAACTGATATGTTTCTTTGTATAAATACCTCTTCATCTTTGCTTTAGTAGACCTTGTTGACCTAGGTCAAATAGGAACAGATGAAATGCAGACGGCAGATGATTAAGACTGTACAGCTACTCACACTGAATCATAGAAAGTCAGATACTTCATTAAAAATCCCAAAGCTAGTACTTGTCTCCATGGCACAATATAGTCCATACAGCCTACAAAAAGGAGACTGTGTTCTCTCCCCCTTACTTCAATGTTATTTGATTCCTAAGGAGGTCACTGGATAGCGTATAATAGATAGTACAAAAAGGACATTTATTATGAAAACATTTGATGAGAGGAAATAAGATGATATCTATATGCAACTTAAGGATCTTAGACATATAATGTTACAACCAAGAAGCCTGGATGGCAGTCAGAACTCTACACATCCTGCTCAATAATATTAAAATCCAACATCTTCCCTGATAGCATCAATGATCAAAAGGCTTAAACAGTCAGGCTTTCTATGCTAATGATTGCACTGAAATACTTCTTTAAGTAGTTTAATCAATTAGAAGGAGCACCAGCCATTAAAAGGAATTTTAATAATGAATTAGTTATTCAGAATCCTTTAGAAGAACTGCATAGTTTTTGATCTTATGAATCGCTCATTTTTTCTTGAACTTCAGTTGTCTGCTTTTTAAAATAAAAAAACCCTTTCTAAACTCTTAGAAAGTATGAAGCTACCAGCCTCCCTGCCTTTATTTTTGTTAGCGTAATTTGTGAATCATTGAAAGTTAGTATACTTGTGGTTCACACATGAAAAAGAAGACTTGAAAGGTTAAGCAATCTGAGTCTCTTCCACGTGATCTTTAAGGCAAAGGATTTCTAATTGCTATGAACCGGCAAGGACAGAGGAAAAACCTCTTAAAGTGAAATCACATTTCTGTAATTAGATATCATTAAGAAGCAGTGTCAGTGTTAAAGTCTGTTTGAAGTAACATAAAAATCTTTCGGTAAGAAGTTACTCTGCTTTATTCAGATGCAAGTGAAAAAACAGGGATAGTTTATGGTTCAGGAGCATATTCCCTGAAACGTGTAGTAGAAAAAGCATTCTTAACAAAACGTCCTCCGCTGCTGATTAGATCAATACTTGGCAAAATTTGGTCATTATACATTACATTAACAGAAAGTCACACTCAGCTGTGAACTCTGTTTAGGCCATGTGTTGAGCAATCAGTGCTGCAGTGCAGGAGGAGATGTTGAGTAACTCCACGGTCAATTCAGAATTAGCAGGAGCATCACGTATGTTATTGTTACCAGAAGAAATGCAGACTGTTTAGAGGGTGTGCAATTCCTCTGACAGTTTTTTTAGCTCTAGAGTTAAGCAAAAAAAACCCAGACTATCTTCATCATTGTTTCTTGTTCATATGCCTGTGATTATTTTCTTATGTGAAAAAAAAATACAGAAACTCACCACAGCTTTGGTCAGAGGTTTTATCTGGAGGGCTTCCTGACCTGTTTCTGCTGTGCCCAAATTCACACACCATCGGGGACCGGCCTCACCTGTGGCACAACAGGCAATTCCGCCTCCCAGCTGGGCCTGCAGCTGACTGCTGGAACGCAGCTCCTCTGCTTCACCGCAAAGTCCAGCTTCAACCACCAGCATACACTCCATTAAACCAGGTGGAATATGTTAGTCAGGCCTAGCTTGGAAAGCTACCTGTGAAGTCCTGCGTGACAGCTACAGAACTAGTGACAAGTCTCCTAAAGCAACATTGCATTCCAAAAGGAATTTAATTCCTGCTCAGCCAGGCTGCAAGGTATGTTTTGAAGGCTAAGTACTAGCTGGGCCATGCTCTGTGTTGGCTTCCGTTCATTTCAGACTTCTGATGGCCTTTATATTAACCTGCAAAATACTCAGCTGAAAGGCAGTGCCCTGCTGGCAAGCCTTCTCAAGCTCTGGGTGGAGAATGAAATCATGGTACCATTCACTTTTTCTTCTGACAACTTTCTTTTTGGTCATGGGGGAAAAAAAAAGGTATTTTGGAGTTGAAATTTCTGGGGAGTTACATGCCACTCTCATAATGCTAACACCCATGTGTAAACACAAGCGTACATACTCCTGCCTTTGAAGGGGGTTGGTTTTATCTCAGAGCATAACAGGAACATTTAGGAAAACACAAACGTTTTGCAGGTTGGACAAGTATTTCCCACACAGCTCTAGCCTTAGTAATAGGAGGCCTCCAATGGTATTTAATATTTCAAACAATTTTGGTTTCAATTAAATTAATAGAAGGGAAAATAAAAAAGAAAGGGATGGGAGGGGGGTAATTTTTTCCTATCCTGAGGGAAAATTCAATTACTTAAATTGTTCTTTTGCAGAGGAATGAAACAATTGCTGCAGAGGGAACACTGGAAAATGTCATCCAATTTGCTTCTGAAATGCAGTTTACGCAATGAAGCACCATTTGTGTAGATTCCACTAATTTACTCCAATTTAAAATACCAGGCAGACTCCAGTTATGGTATTACTTGAAAACTGTTAGGATTATTAACAGTCAGGGCTAGTCAGTGTTGTGCCCTCCCTCTTGCCTCCCCCCCCCCCTTCCCAGAAGTACCTGAATGTTTTGGGGACATAAAACAGTAAGGTTTTGAGCGTGTCTGTTTACAAGGCAACTGAAACATTTAGGTCCATTCCTCAGAGACAATTTATACACACAGGTTCCCTTGGCATCTCAGGAGCATGCAGGAGCTGCCTCGGAAGGCTCAACCCCAGTGACTGAGCTTAGAGTTGTAAAATACAAGATTACCTACAGTCTTTAGAAATAAAGATGTGGAGAAGGATACAGAGGACAGGTACTTAAATTATGTCCATGCAACCAGCTATTGGGTATCACAGTACAACAGCATTTAACACCAAAGCACTGAATGACAATTCTCCAATGCTCTTAAGCACTACCAGTCCGTACAGTCAATCAGGATCATCAATTACAGCTGAAGGACATGGTCTAAATACGATCCCTGACTTCCTACAGGCTCTGGCAGGTCTCTCCTTGGGATTTTGTGGATAGTTTTGCAAATGTTACTCAAGATCTAGTCCATTGTCTTCTGGAAAACTTACACACAATTAAAGTATTTTCAGAGGGATGATTCACTTTCTCTTCCCTTCCTTTTAGCAACAGTTCTCTTTATAGCTGGTAGGAAAAGTAACTGCTAGGAACTGATATCCAGCAGTCAGGATTGTTATGCCAGGATATGTGAGTGAATACGGTTTCAAAAAGACAGCAAATGAAACCAAAGCCAAGAAGATAAATGTTGTAGCCAGCATCTTTCAAAATATTACTGTCTTCAGCTGGTTCTTGTCCTGTGCATGCTTGTTCTATCGCAGGTACTGCTTTCTGGAAATGATGGCTGATAAGACGAACTCCAGAGAAAAATCTTGAAACAGCCTCAAAGAACTCTGAAAAATTGTGATTACTGGAAGAATTCAGATTTTGGAATAATAATCTACTTTTCACTGAACCAATGTCCATCCCTTTCTATCCATGTGTGAGCAAATGCATCTCATCATTTTCTTCACTGAATCCAACTATAGACTCCGACATGAATTTCACTAGTTTCACTAGGCTTTGTTCTCTGCTCATCTGAAGCAGTGGGTTTGCAATGACAGCCCTGTGCTACTAAGTGAATTTCACACTTACACTGAGAGTGCCAGAGTGCTTTTAAATTCTTGACTCTGTTCCTTCTAATTCTGTCATAAGTCCGCCTAGCAAAAAAAAAAATACAGCTGAAAGGGGCATGTTCGGTTTTAGAAGTCAATGAAAGAGAGGGGGTGTGGAAGAGAAACACTTTAACGTTGCTCAAGAAAATACTTTTCAGTCAAACTCCAGCAGGGTACTGCCTAGTTCCTGTCTGCAGCAGCCCAGCTAAAGCTGCCTGCGCTTAGGGGCGATTGGCAGTCTGCTCTGGGTTCCTTCACAGCGCTGCTAATCTCCGCTAATACTCTCCCATGCTTCATTTAATTTCACTCTCAGGGCTCTTTTTCAAATTCTTCCTCAAATCTTAAACCAATGCCCTCATTGTTTAGGATTCCTTTACCCTGACAAGGCTGACCTCAGATATCCTCTCCTCTTTCCTGCTCTGTAACTCAGGCAGTCCACTTATTCATATGGTAACCGCACATAATGGCCTCCACATTAATTAAGTAATTTTTGTTCTTTAAGGTACTGCAGAGAGAGTTTCAATCTCCCAGTGCCTTTCAGGCCAGTTGGACTCATTTTTTTATTGAACAGCCCAGAGAGTACATGGAAGAAGAGCCAAGGAGAACGTGCTCGCACTCTCTCTGGGCCATTCCTTTCATGTTGCTTCAGGGTTAGGCCAAAACAACATCGGCAAGTCTAATTTGCCCCAGTAGTGGATGGGAAATGACTAAAAGCCCTGCAGATGAATGTGTGTCAGAAGTATGTTGTAAAGCAAGCGAGAGCAAGAGAGAATTAGAGAACATTTTCAGAAAAACATCCTCTTGCTGTGGGACTTAGAAGGGCCCTCTTGTTTCAGTTCTCTCAGAAGCCAAGTGGCCCTGGCAAAAATAAAAAAAGTCCTACCTTTGCCTTATGTTCTCCTTCTTTTGTCTTTGATGCTTTCCAGTAATCAGACAATTCAGTGCAAAACCAGAGGTACAGAAAGAAGCAGAACTGTACAATGCATGGTGGGTTTTGCAAAAACTGCTGGCCCTTCTAGCAAAGAGGGGTTTGCACCATACGTAAGACCAACAGAAAAAGAAGGGGGGTTTGTTTTTGTTTGTTGGTTGTTTTTTTTTG
>Ga0065711_1030973_pt1 | contig 30911 bp, 20 predicted proteins | sample Hoacrofraction12_FD_59098 | JGI IMG/M metagenome (GOLD analysis project Ga0065711, IMG submission 59098) | Hoatzin crop microbial communities from Cojedes, Venezuela - Epithelial fraction 12 v2 (version 2) | ecosystem: Host-associated > Birds > Digestive system > Esophagus > Crop | place... | reverse complement strand
TTTATAAGCATTTATTAGGTCCTCTCGCAGCCTTCTCTTCTTCAGGCTGAACAAGCCCAGCTCCCTCAGCCTCTCCTCGTAGGGGAGATGTTCCAGTCCCCTCATCATCCTTGTAGCCCTAAGGACTGAGCTAAAGATTCTCAAACATGGATTTTAACTCACAAAAACCAAAAAGCACAGTATGAAGTCTCCAACATCATGACAATTCTAGTTGCTGAGTTCTTCCTCTTTCTGCGTCCTGAAAAAAGGAGCATTTCTTCTGCTGCTTTAAATTTACTGTTTGGACACTTAAACTGGAGAGAGGCTAGGGTTCTACATCTGGTGATTTAGGCCAGGTTTGCAGGCCACATCTTAAACTGCCTCATAATTAAACTCATAGTTGTTTTGGGGATTTCTGTTGAGGTGGCTCCCCTTTCTCCATCTGTCGTGGCAAAGTTCAGAATCGCACACGGCTTCAAAGTCCGTAACCATAAGAAAACTGTAGTTGCCGGCTACAACTGGTTGGTCTAAGCAAATTCAGTTAAATTCATAACACATCTCTTAGTTCTTTGAAGAATAGAGGCATATTGTCCCTCCTATAGTGGTTTGCTATGTTAGCATTAAATTCACTGTGTAATTTACACAGTGGATAAAGACTAGTTATGTTACATACTTTTGAGAAAATCGGTAACAATCTACTAACAAACTATTACAAGCAGTGCCAAAACAAAGGTGTATCTTTTAATTTGAAATGTATTATTTAAAGAGATCTAGTAAGTTGCAAATAAGGATACTTGCAAAAAACGGAGAATAATTTGGCTTGATGCATCAGTATTTGAAGTTTCACCAATCTGTTAAAACAGGAAGACAATTTGAGCAGCCTTTTTAGCATATGGTAAGGGAAGGCAGTTTATAAAGCAACAAATTTGGAGTACGTCACATGAAAATAAAGGAATAAGTCATTGTTGTTGTCTGAGTTGGTTCAAATAGCTCTTGATACAGTTGTGGTTGCTGTGAAAAAGCTATTTAGATCTAGGTTGGAAGGACAACTCGGTGTAGCAGGTAATATTTTGGGTGTAAGGGGAGAACTTAAAATTTGGCAATTTATCCTGTGCTGTTCTAGAAGGTTAGATTTGCAAAAAAACTACTGCTTGGACAGAGCCAGGAAGGCATTAAAATCCTTCTGTGTCTGGCTTTCTTTCATGAGAAAAATGTGATTTTAACTCGACCCCAAAGACTCAAGAAATTCCCCATTGCTGCATATGAGGCTCAGCTACTCACAGGCTGTCTCCAGATTATTTTTTTCCATAATTCCACAGACCGTGGCATTTTTGCATGAGGTAACTAGACAGAGAGCAGGCAGGAGGGTAACAGCCGGGTGAACAGAACACTGCTACTGGGACAGCAAATTTCTGATAGCTGGTGCTGAGAAACTGTGGCAGCTTTAACAGGTATTTAGAAAACTTCAGCTCGGGAAGATGTGATGAATAGTAAACAACTTTATCAGGACCTCCGGTTTCCAGAAACACAATAGCAGGTCATCCTTCCTTGCAAGAGGGTCATATATGTTTGGGAAGCTGAGCAACATGGATTACCTCTTCCTCTACAAAAAAACCCACATTATTTTCTCAGAATGTTGTCAGAACCAAAGATTTGTACTTTGTGATTATCTCATGCAATCCTGATGAGAACAGTGTCCTGTTCAGAGAAGGAAGGTGGAGTGTTGCCTGCTGAAGACTGCCAGAAGACAGCAAAGCGGCGAAGGCTCCAAAGCCCCGCTGGAGTGTATCCTGCGAAGCCGGGCTGGTCCTGCTGCTGGAGGGGCCAGCTGGAGCCGTGGGCCGCTCCGTGCCTGCTGCTGCTTGGAGGAGTGGGGAGCTGCTCTGCATCCTCTGCAAAGGGCAGCTTTCTCCTGTATATCTCCGAAGCATCAGTTGTGCCCATCTGAAAGAGGTGGTAGGTGTCTGGAGTAATGAGAGATGGAACATCTGGATGGTCACGATGAGAAATGTTTTTACTGCTAGGTGTCTTGTTGAGTAGGAACTACTCGTGTCATCTGGACTAATTGTCAGGAATACAGAAGCAAACTGTTCCTGTGGCTTCTTTCTATAGGTCCCATGGTAAAATGGTTTGATTTCTACTTCAGCAATTTGATTGCTTGCATCCAGCATATTTTTTTGGTGATCTTCGTCTAAGAAAATCTGTTTCACTGTGCCTGTGATTACCTGACTTTACTTGTGCCTCCTGTTATTCCTGGTGGACTACAGGGATGCCTAGGCTACTTGGGCACAGAAGCAGCAACATTTGAAGTTGATTCCTGTAAAATGTCTGCTCAGCAGTACAAATACTTGCAGAAATACCAGATCTGCCCTCTTCTGTTTTAAATCAATTTCACAGCCTTGAGCCTAATTATTTAAGGTGTCCCCAGGCCCAGGATTTCTTAAAGGCTGGCTAATACTCTGGTGAAAGCTGTTGTCAATAACAACAGGCTTTTAGCACAACTTTTCACAGTCATGATAAAACTAATCATTTAACATACATGAAAACTGTAATTTTAAGGCATTATGCAGGAACAATCATCAATAATAACTAGAAAGAGTAATTCTACAACTGCTTCATGCTTTGAATAACAGTATTTCCAGGTATGTTATCTGTTACCTAATGAAAGAGTAATAATATAAGTGAGTTACGATAAGAAATTGAGTAGAGAAACCAATGGAACAACTTACATTGCGTAACTTGCACTAAGAACTAGCTAGTAGATAACGCTACTCACCACTGGAGAGGAAATTTAAATTGATATTAAGGGTGTCAGAAAGTATGGAGGAACTTGCACCAGAAGGGACAGCAAATCTGAGTGGCAAGAGCAATGATTAAACTCAAACAGATCAAACTGAAATACAATTTCATATGTTCCATAGGTTGGACTCCTAATAATCCTTAGTAGTTTAATACTGACATGGTATGATTCTTGCCCTGTGTCAGCATCTTTAACGGCAGTGACAGTTGAAGCAGATGGACAAATGAATCTTGAGTCTAAATAAGTGATACCTGAACTCTTAAATGGAAAGAGCTGGAGTAAACATGAACTTCACCTAGCACCTGGAAAAGGACTTGCAAAATCATCTGTATGAAGAACAAAGCTGACTAAAAAAAAAAAAAAGAGAGAATAATAGATAAATAATCTTCTCATGTAATCTGCAAATGATGATAGTAAAGCTGTAAGAAGCTTGATGAGTTGTGAAACCTATGTCAGCTGAATGTGCTTGTTCAGTGTTTGAAATCATAGATTTTCAATATCTAAACCATGCACACAGTTGTTATTTCCAGCTTACCTGGTGAATGTGCAAATTGAAAGTCCATCAAAATATGGACAGATGTCATAATGCCTTCAAAAGAGAGAGTCTTGGAAATTTCTGATGTAATAAATGGAGTAACTTACTACAAATGCTACATCTGGGTTTGCCAAGTTACTGTGGCTGAAGCTATCCAAAACAAAATAACCTGCGGCAAGGCTGAGCTTTCTGCGTGTCGGGGGAAACGTGAAATGCCATTAGGATCTTGAATAAACCAAAAGCTTTCGCTGTTCTAGTGGAGAGGGCTGGTTTAGATTCTAATTCAATTAGATGTAACATGCAGCAAAATTTGTCTCTATTATGGGATACCTGCACTAACCTAATTTGGGAGTGTCTGGCTTGTGAAGGAAACTTGAATCCAGCATACTGATTGGCACCACTTCCACTGCAAAGTTCATGTTGCATGCATAGTCTCAGTTTGAAAGGTAAAATGGTCACTGCCGGCCTCCGAACACGTCAGCGGCTCAGCAGAGAGAAAGCTGAACTTTGGCACTGAGGCAGCAACTAGGTATGCCCAGCTTTGTCTTCGCCTGCAATTTATCCTGCCCTCCTTTGTGTAGGGAGTATTTTCTTTTCTCTCTTTCCTGCCTTCTTGGCCGCATGAGTAGGCTGTACGTCTTTGAAAGAAGTACTTTAAAAGCAGCAAAATGGTTTAGAAACAGTTTTTCTGGAATACATGAACACAGACAGATAATGCCTGGTCATATTCACAATGAATCCACCACATCATTGCAGTAAGCTGTAAAAGACCAGCTGCTTCTTTGCATGACAGGTTTTTCTCGCTCTTTTCGAAATAATCTATTGTAATCCACTTTATATAATATAATTTCTATCTGAGAGATGCATAGCAGGGCACCACTAAGGAACCGTTCTGTTTAGCAGTGGAGAATGGATTGCCCTCCACTCAGGCTTTTAAGGCGTTGGCCCTACGGAGACACTCTGCTAATGAGAATGGAACACAAGCATTTTAATTTGTACTATTTTAGACTACAAACTCTTCAAGGCAGGCAATTTCTGTTAGCGGATCACCTGTTTCAAGGAGGATCTGTCTGTTGTTTCAAAATCAGGATCATGTAGATCACAGAACTGTTAGTACTACCTAAAATTACCCCTTCAGATTGGTATTCGGAGGTTTCTCTTTGAAGGGTTAAAACTGCATCATACTGCAACAGCAGAAGCTGGAGTCTTCTGTGTCAGATGCCTACCTCTGGATAAAGGTTTTGGTTAATTAGAGTTGGGATTTTTTTTGTTCACAGAGTTTTCATTTAAACTTAATCATCCCAGAAAATGAGGCTTAATTTGTAGAGAAAACAGACCCCTTTGCCTTGTTAAGTCCTGCAGTCGTTTCATTAAGGAGATCCAGCACTTGCCTGTTTTTAAGGCAAAGTCCTGCAATTCCATGACAGAAAGGTGGGTGGGAGGAAAGAAACCGATGGTACCAAAGTGTGTTTTAACTATTGAAGTGCTCACTCATGAATCTTGTCATAGAACAAAAATCCTGAATCTTCATATTTTCTTCTTCTTCCATCAAATAGCTGGAGACCCCCCCGGTGGGTTTGCTTTCTAGTGCTGCCATACATTGTTGGGAGTAATTGTTATTATTAATGTTACTTAGGTAAAAGAGCAGAGTCTATGCTGTGGCTCTGAAGGTCTAAGTGATTCGTAGTGTGGGCAAATGTGATCCCACGTGGAGGAATTTCTGATGTTGTAGGTCAGGTATTTTTTTGTTTTGGTCTGGGCAGCGCACTGCCTGGTGCCTTACGCTGAGCAGACGTTAACACCTGAAGTCCCGGGTGCAAACAGCAGGACAGACGGGTTGCCCCTCCCAGGAAGCATTGGTTCTGAATCAGCACGCTGCCTGCTCACGTTTAAGTTTTATTTGGTTTGGGTGGCTCAGATGATTTCAATTTCTAGCTTTTTCACAAAGACCTCATATTCAAAAAAACCTGAAATCGAACTCTGGTATTCATAAAACATTTTCAGTAATTAAAAAGTGTGTATATTTCTGTGAGTACTACATTTTAAGATGCTTTTATGTGGTACTTGGGTTTTGGACTCTAGATTATTTGATATAACACAGATGCAAAGTGATTAAAAGGATCTTAATTTTAAATGAAGCCTGTTGTCTTTGTTGTCTGTAGTGAGGTCTGGAAATTTGAGATGGGGAAGCTCCTTGTTCTGGGTGGGGAGAAAGCCCGGTTGTTTCTTTAAGTAAAAATGAAAATGCTAAATCTGGTGTTACTTTTCTCCCAGGACGCAGATTTTGGTATACATGGAGAGGCTGGAGCAGGCAGCTCTCCATCCTCTGAATTCTCAGTAATAAACTCCTTTTCCTGAAATATCAGGACTTAGGAGGTGTCTTTGCTGATCTTTAGCAGTCAGCCTGTTTTATTTTGGGACTGAATGCCTGTCCTTTAGCATGCTTCATCATGGAGAAGAGGAGGCTGAGGGGGGACCTTATTGCTCTCTACAGCTACCTGAAAGGAGGTTGTAGTGAGGCAGGTGTTGGTCTTTTCTCCCTGGTAGCCAGCGATAGGATGAGAGGCAATGGCCTCAAGTTGCATAAGGGGAGGTTTAGATTGGATATTAGGAAAAATTTCTTTACTGAAAGAGCGGTCAGGCATTGGAACAGGCTGCCCAGGGAGGTGATGGAGTCCCCATCCCTGGAGGTGTTTAAAAAACATGTCGATGTGGCACTTCAGGACATGGTTTAGTAGGCATGGTGGTGTTGGGTGGATGGTTGGACTTGATGATCTTAGAGGTGTTTTCCAACCTTAATGGTTCTATGATTCTATCATCTGGGCCTATGGGGGTTATTTTGTTCTTTTGTTCAGTATTGAGAAACTAATATATAGAAGATAACTCATTTGTTTCCTTTTTCCTCCCTCTCCTTGTTGTATTTTTAGGTTAGAGAATTAGAGTTTAACAATGAAAGAAGATAAAATTTTAATATCAACTGTGATGTCTTATGGTGATAGTAATAGAAATGTGTAGCATTGCTTATATTATTAAAATAAGCTAGGAATATTTTAGAAGGGACAAAGTCTAAAAAGTCACTTTGTGTTAGTTTGGGATCCATACATGAGCAAAGCCAGCAGAACAACATCAGCCTTGCTGCGCATAATGCATGTTCTGTGTTGGCATTTTGCGGTAAGCTGCTAATGAATTCTTCAATAGGCCCAATAATGTAATTTTTTAATAGTTCTTTTTTGTTGTTGTTTTTGTGCAGGTTACCACGAAGGCCAAACAGCTGAAGGATTCTGTCACATATACACCAGGTGTGTGCTGCTGAGTCCTCACTGGTGCTTACATAAAGCGCCGTATTTGGATTCTAGCTATGCAGACACAGCGCAGTCGGTACCTTTCGGGGTGTGCTTTGCAGCGAGGCTTTTGTGGCGAGGTTTTTGCAGCTTTGCCTTACTCGGAGCGAAGAGGAGAACTGATGGGTATCCTGAGGGAATGTTTCCCTTCAGGTACAGCCTCCCAGGCTTTCTTACTCAGTTTATTGTGGGGTTTGTTCATTTGTTCAGGCTGTTCTGTTTGTTTATATCGGCATGGTAATTTACTTCTACTTCACATATACCTGATAAGCTCCTAACTGGCAAAGTTCATGCTTCATAACAAATACCTTGATTTCTGGATAAGCATTTTCCTTAAGCTCTTAACCCACAAGAGCTTTTTCTCCTCTCTGCACGATTCCGGGTACCTGTTATTTGCAGGCAGTTCTCTGCTTGTTGGTGGTTTGTTTTATTTTTTCCGAAGTGTAACAACAATCCTCCTGACAGGTATCATTAGGCTTTCTGAGCTTAAAACGCTGGCCCAAAATTCCAAGAATGTCAAAGTCAACGTGAATTTGCCAGACCACATAATCACCCAGCGAGAAAGGGAGGAGGAAGAAGAGGAGGAGGAGGAGGAGGAGGAGGAGAGGAACTCCGATCATGTCCCAGGGCAGTTGGATATCCAAACAGATCAAAAGGAGACCACTGCAAGTGAAACCAGACACCGCAGGCGGAAAACGGCCAAAGCACCTGACATGCCTCTGCCAGCAATGAAAGAGGTACCGGAGGAGAAGGGCAGAGGAAGACGCCAGAAAGATTTTGATAACACCGAGCAAGAGGAAGAGAGTGATGATGAGAACAGAAAAAGAGAGAAAAGCCGTGCCCCGGAAGAACTGTGGACTCAAAATCAACAGAAACTCCTTGAAATGGCCTTGCAGCAGTACCCGAAGGGAACATCAGATCGCTGGGATAAAATAGCAAAATGTGTTCCTGGAAAAAGCAAGGTATGCTTAGTCTTGTTTGAACTATGGTATTATTGAGAAGAAACATATTTTCTACCAATTTATGATTACCTTAAGAGCTGAGAGTCCACGCAGAAGGGTGAGGTCTTTCTTTAGCCTGTCAGTCCAAACATAATCAACTTAAAGAGCATTACTGTCATGTTTGTTGTTTTTATTGAAAACATATTTTCATTTAATTCGTTTGATCTATTACAGAAAATGTTGAAATATACCTCCTGTTTCATTTCAAATGCCTCCCTCTCCTCTGCCTTTCAGATCTTCAATTGCAGGACAAATTAGGTTTTAAAACAAATTTTGATTCAAAGTTACTAACCAAATGGTGGTGAGCCACTTTGCTTACACTTTTACAATGCCTTTCTCAACCCATCTCAATGAACAAACAAAACAAGTAATCCATCTGCAAGCGTTAAATGCTCAGTAATCTATCTAATGTGCTTTTTGTAAGTATCATCTTTTTTAAATGGCCTTCATTGTTGTTGATAGAGTTGGTCTGTGTTAGATTTGGTAATAGCTGTGATAGCGTAGTTTGCTTGCTTCAGTCACCGTAGCTGCAGAAAGCCCGAATTTTGCTTGTGCCAAAGATGGTGTGAGAGCCAGAAACGCGGGCGGGGTTTCTTGGGTTTGTGTGCTCTTTGAAGAGAGAAATTATCCATTGAGAAGCATAAATTACGAGTCATTTTTCTAATCCGCTCTTGGCTAGATGTCGATTTGCTGATTGAAATCCAGTGTGCAACTTTTTAGTAAGTAAATAAATAAAAACGATCTCCAACAGAACCTACCCAACCCCCAGAACGTGGCTCTTCTACAGTGAGGCAGCACATACAGAGTTACAGCAATATGAAAACACCAAACTTGAATAAACACTTCTGTTTTTCCTTTTAGGAGGAGTGTATAGCAAGATACAAGTTGCTTGTTGAACTGGTACAAAAGAAAAAAATGGCTAAAAGCTGAATGTTCGGAGCAGAAGAGATGTAGCTCATCTGTCAAAATGGGGTTGTAAATCTCATCTGCAGGAAACTGCATTTTTGTACCTCAGTATTTCTATACATCATGTGCCTTAGTAACAGAAAATATTAATAAATCTTATACCATCTTACTTATTTTGTGTGTTGAAGAATGAAGATGTGTTTTTGTGTTGGAGAGCAGCTTCTGCAGATGTGTGATAACGATGTCTTAAAAATTAGTGGACCTTCAGGAAAACCCACGCTGCTAATTGCATACTGGAACAGGTAGCTCTACAGCCAATGAATATACAGAACATAAAGAATTTCTGTTTGTTTTGAAAGAGAGAATTAATCTGAAACTGTTAAGCAAGCACGAGAGTAATGGAACTCTGCACTGAAAATCTATTTTCCTTTCTTACAGCTGTAAATCCAAGACCATGTGCTTATAAGCCTGTCTGTCGCTACACGAGCCATCTTGTCATTCTGACAGTGTTTTGAAATACGGAGTGTTTCTAATCTTACCTTCCACGCATGTTTATATGCACCTGCCATATAATACCTTTTTTACCAACCCTGCAGACTCATGCTCAGTGGTATTTGACAGTGCTGTTAATTTGGTAAAGTTGAAGTGGGTAAGAACATTAAAGGCCTTAATTTCTTCATTAGAAATTAAGATACATATAGGGCAGGTACTTCATGACAAGTTTTTAAGTACAGAATAGGGCTTAAAAGCTAACATCATTGGGCTCATCTCATATCGGGGGGGCAAGGGTGTTGTATACCCTGGATTCAATAGAGTTTGATTTTATAATTGAAGAATATATAATAAGGGTTATAATTCCTTTACTTGCTGTTTTGTTTTTTCATAATTTTTGAAAATTTATACAAAGCTTAAAATGCTTGAATAAAGCGTACTTAATGGGCTGCAAATTATATCAATAAATCAGAGCAGTGATTGTAGGTTTTTGCAAGAAACCTTAAGGACTTGCATTTTTTTAAACAAATATTTACCACTCAAATTCTGATTGAGTACTGAGATTCTAATAAGCTTTTGAGCTTTAATTTAAAATAAAAATGAAAAACCAGAGGATCATGTATCCGAACTAAAAATCGGAACTTGGTGGCTGAAAACCTCCAGACTTTGTGCCATTTACAAAGCTGATTTTTCCCAGGAACTGTTTGCCAGCTGTGGTGCTTCTGACAGATCAGGATGCCACAAAATTTCATCCCATTCCCATAAAACTTTAAGGGAGAAGTATTTAGGGAAGATAACAGTGTTCCATATGTGTTCCTTTACCAACTGAAACTTTTTTTGGGGTCATATATAAAAGACTAATCTTAGTCAGCAGAAATAATGGTACTGTGGCAACTTTACTGGACACAAAATAATGCATCTGAATTTTGTTTCACAGAGAACTTCACAGGGTAACGGCCCTGGAAACTAAACACGCTCAGAAGCTGTGCTATGATCTGTGTGGGCTAACTGAGCAAACAGTGATTCTGTGCTGCTACAGCACCTGTGAAGGAAGAGTCTGAAGTGAGTTCAAGGGAGGTATTTTCAAGAGATTTCAGGAAATCTTAGCTTTAAAAAGGGGTTGGTCATCCAGAACACGCAAAGGTAGACAGCTGCAGCTGTACAGCAAGGCAACTGAAATGGTTACAAAGAAAAGCTGCTAAAATCATTAGGTGAATTGGTGAAAATTAACTTGGTGGAGCATTGCTAGGGCTGGGGCAGAACACCACAAGTGGAGGTGTACTGTTCATGAACAAATAGACTGGCACTTGGAATAGTTCTGCCATTCCACAAAAAAGAAGGCAAGTAGAGGGAGAGTGTAGCCTGTGAGGATGACCGAGTCACCATTCCTTTCCATGCTGGAGTCACAAGACTTCACCTGGTATGGTGTGCCTGGGTCGGTATCTCACGCTTCAAGGAAGATGCTGACCATCCAGAAGAGAGCAAAGCGAATGATCCAGAGTCTACAAAGCCTGATTTGCTAGGAAGGACAGACAGAAGTGTTGGCATTTGCTCTGCACTACAGAGAGAGAGCGTGAGAAATCTTCAGGTATGTAAAAGAGGAGCTTTGCACATGCGTGGTCACTGTGTCTCCCTGATGCAATTAATACAGACCTGTCACGTGTCTGTTGTGGCTACGGAGAATAACGATGGGCTCACTTTGGAGTGAGAAATAGTTTAGTTGGATATTGGGGCAAAAACATGCAGTGGCAAATGTAGTAAGGACTTGGGAGGACTTTGACACCTTTATCACTGGAAATCCTTAAGACCTTACCTGTGTAAGAGTACCGGCGCAGGGCTTGCCCGCCTCGCTGCTTTGCGTGTGGCAGTACTTACACACTGCCTGCCCACCGCCTTCAGCTTCTCGCCACCTGCGACTCTGGGGACGGGGTCAAAGGAAGCAGGATGAGCACCACTCATTGGGAAGAAACTTTTTTTTTTTTTTTTTTTGGTCTGTAAGAACATTGAGGCTGAAGAACTTAAAGCAGTGCTCCTGACAAATACAGTTTATCTAAAGGAAGATCCTTAAGGATGGGCAAAGATCGTCCATGTCATTGTGGCACACTTGTCAGGTTGAGTACCTGAAGTGATAGATGTGACTGACCGCAGGTGCTGCTCGTGCCTGGCGGGAAGGGAACTGGTTGCCTCCTTACTACTTGAAGATCAAGCTGCCTGAAAGGAGAGGTGAGCCAGCTGTGTATGAGAACTGCATTGGCTTCTTCCGTGGTGGAACTGCACCACGACCTGGTGGCAGGTCCAGCTGTCACATCATCAAGAACTGGAAGGGTTTTGCAGTGCACTGGTGGGTCACTGGGAACTGGGTGTTTCACACCGGCAGCATAGGTCTTGCGATGAGGAACGTGACCCAGTGTCCAGCAGCAGTGGATCTGATCTCTGCTACCACATGCTTAGAGACACCTGTCTCAGCAAGATCCTTCAGGTAGCATAACCTTTGTGCAGGCCCCATCCGGTCTTACCTCATGTGCTGGTCCTCAAAGGCCAGAGGAGTTGGCCCAGGCTAAGCTTTAGCTGCTGTGTTTGGCTGTGGGAGGAGGGCAATGGGGCTGGTGGCCAAGCTCTACAGGCCCTCTCAGTGTCCTTTCCCAGGGTTGCTGGGGTTGTGGCATGGTGAGACCCACAGGCCCTTTTGGCAGTGGCTGTGACTACTGAGGTGAGACAGGGTGCTCTCTAGAGAAGCGGCACACTGCAGCCCATCGCTGGAAGCATGGCCAGGGTTTGCTTTCTCGCGGTTCTGGGATGCACCACCAAAGCTACTGTTTTTATACAACTTCCAGTGCATGAAAATCGAGGTCACTCTAGGCTTGGGAGCTAAGCAACTTCTTCCAACTTCGGTTCTAGCATGGGATGCAGATTTTCAAGTAACATTAATATGTGCCTGCTAGCAAAGTATTTTCTTTCCTGGATGGTTGTGAGCTGTAGCTCAAAGTGCCGTTTGCTCTGTACCTTTGTGCATGAAAAGCTTTCAGTGTTACTCGCACCTAAACGAGTCGGAGCTGTGTCTGTTCTGAGCGTGTCCCTGCTGATGGGATAAGCAAGATGCCACGGGAAGGGCGGGTGGGGCACGTGAGACGGGCGTGCAGCGTAACTACACCACGCCGAGGATGCAGTCCAGAGGCCAAGCTAAAGCAGCCGGATCCAGTGAAGTCACAGCCTGACAACAACACACAAGGGAAGGAGCAGAGTAGGACTGAGATGCTGTGAAAGTTCATAGTGCTCTGATTTAGGTTGGTGCACTCTCAAAGATGAGCAGATGCTGTTCTGCAGTGTCCTGTAGCTGTAAATGTTTGGACTATATTATTCTCAACTTTACAGCCAGCACTGTATGAACTAATGAAAAAAAACCCTGTTTGTTTCAGGGAAGACTTTGCAATGTGACCTCTTCATGAGATGACAGAGCCTGAAAGCAACAGAAACACAGTGTTTGACTTCAAAAGAGCTCTCCTTTAGGCTCAACCAACAGTGAGATTTTAGTGCAGCTTATGAGAAACAGGCGGCAGCAGCTCACTCAGTTGAAGGGCACACAGTCACACTGCCGAGAGCAGTTCCTGCTGCCACAGCTTGAATGGATACAGTTGATGAAACCAGGATTTGAGATGTCATCGGCTGTCCAGAATTGGTTGGCTCCTGTAAGCCATAAGGTCTGTTTATCATCATTGTCAATAAAGCTGTATTTTGGTGAAAAAAAAATAAACGGCAGAAAGTTCTAAAGCCTACTCACGTGAAGCTCTCCTGAAACACAGCCCGTTTAGTCTGTGCTGCTCTCGTGGCCCTGGACCCAGAATGGATCCCAGCACAGCCAAGGGCAGCTCGGTAACCCACAACATGGCTGCCAGGGACCTGCGCAGCGGCGCGGACTGCTTTGGCATCAGAGGCATTCCACGGGGACGGCAGTATCGGCTGCTGCTGAACTGGTGCCAGATCAGCCACAGACCATCATCTTTGATGTCAGGATCTGCAAAATCATTGAAACAAGGTTGGGTTTGACTGCATCTGGCCCTCACGTGAACTTGGCTTTGATGTGGTCTCTTTCTAGTGAATTGGATTTCTGTTGGGATGTCAGAACTGTCCTTTTCATTATTTCCCTGTTGTTGATCGCTGGTCCATCAGGACTGTGCGTACTGTGAAACACCCATTGCTGTCTTGGGCTTCTGGCACCAATCTCGAACAAGCTGAGATTTTAAGAATGTCTTGAATTTGACAATCTCACTTGTATTTCCAGCTTTGCCCCTTTCATGCTTCTCTGCGTCTTACCAGGTGCCTGATACCAGAGTTGAGCCAGGCCCTCTCAAATAATTGAAACAGGAACGTCATGAAAGCAGGACTTGCCACTTATACTGGTTTCTATGGTGCTGCTCCAGTAGGCACAAGATGACTTACCAATACTTCTGGTCTACCAGGTAAAGTTTTTGGATTCATCTTAGGTCCATGAATAAAGCAGCAGTAATGCAACCCTCCAGTCCACAACTCCAGCAGGAGGAACAGTCGGGAGTCCCTATGCTGGTGGGCATACCGGGCATTTCTTCCCCCTCATGTACAGGTCAAGCAGTAGGACATCCAGTGGCCCAGCGTGTAGGTGCTATATACTCTCCATTCTTAGCAGTGACAACGCGTACTCAGTGTCCAACAAAGCCAGAAGAAAGATGGCACCAGTTGTAGAGCTCACCTAGGTGGTTTCATCAGGAGGCCTGCCTTCTGGTCAACAAGCCTGCTGCGCCTCCTCGCCCTCGGGCACCAAACACTTGCCAGCTGCCCCTAGAGTGTAGGGAAACCTCTCTAGGCCTGGTGGTCTGGAGGGGCGGGTTAGCGATGCCCCGAGCTGTGGCAGACGATTGTTCACGTTGCCCTAGTGTCAGTTCTGAGCTTGCTCGTTTATCTGCCTGCTTTCAGGACTCCCGTTTTCTCCGTTTGAAAATAAAAATATTCAGTCCTGGGGACCTGAGCAGACGGAGCAAGATACAAATGGCACAGGCCTGTGGCAGCACCGTCTTCCTGCTGCTGCTTGTTCCACAGTCCTGAGGCTGCATCTGACTTGCAAGGGGCTAAAAACAGGAGGAAGCCCTAACGCACCCCTCATCTGCCAAAACCTGAGCTGCCACACCCCTCACGTTTTATCTTCAAGTGACAGGACAGGAAGGGTCAGGTTCCTCCTTGTTGCCCCGGAAATAAAAGCCCAGGAGTGCAGCCGGGTGTGTATCGACCCCTCCATGGACTGTAAGCAAAATTCCTGGAAAAAAGAAGGGAGCTGGTTTTACAGAAAATACAGAAATTACAGCACCAGCCAAAGGCCTCGATCACCTCAGCACAGGCACTGTGCAGGTAAAGAACCCGTCCCATCTCCACAGAGCGCTCACCACATTACTTCAAAATGAACGGGGGCCATCAGAGCAAGGGCTCACTCCGCCGCCTGCAGTCGCACAGTAATTCCTCTTTGAAGGATGAAAGCAAAAACCTCGGACATCAGGCTGCAGCACAGGGCTGCAACGGGACCCCGTAAGCAAGCACCTCCCTGGGCAGTATTGCAGCTGCCTCCGTGTCCCGTGAAAGCAAAATCTTACAGGAGAAATGTGTTTAAAATTTGTTGTAAGAAATTGTAGTGGCCATGTGCAGCTGACCTCCCGCCTGCTGCGATGTCAACAGAAATACTCCCTTCTTCTCCAAGACTCACGTTCACAGAAGCAGTACACAACGATAAACATTATTAAAGTTTATTAACAAAAGCTTTGTACATATCTTTTCATACACTTGGAATTTTACATCTAGGCAAAATAACAGCACATTTCCATCTTACCTTTTGTACAAATTGTTACAGAATATCCACCAGCGGGTTGAGTAAGTAAAATAAACCACTGGTTTACTTTTGTAAAGTATCTACAAAAGTGATTTGTGACATTTTTAAAAAATTCCCCAGAACATATAAAAATAAATTATTTTTACTTTTTCAATTAAATCTACTAATTAGAAATATTACAAATCAAAATATCAATGTTTTCTTATGAATTCTTCACAATACAAAACAGATTCACAAAACTTTATTTACAGAAATGAGGTAAGAACTGTGCAATGTTTAACTAAGAAACATATTGCAGAATTAACATGTTCTTCCAAATAAGTACACAGTGGAGGTCTAATTACAGCTGGGTCTTTTCCTCTAATAATTCCCACCTCAATGTTGATTAGTGGTCATTACCCCCATTTAAACGATCCTTCACCACACTGCATCAGTGCACACCATGACATCAGCTACTGTTGGAAGTGCTGTAACACCAGTTCACCCGTTTCAACCACTGGTAAATTTGAGTGGGAAATATTGACTCGCTTTTTTGGTAATTTATTAGTGAAAAATGACCCAGGTAACATCTGCCTGAGCTATCTACAGTGGTATAAACACCTCTAGTAAAGGCAGAACAACAAGGCTGCTGGTGCAACACAGAATATTCCCGCTGCTAACAAGGACTCGTCTAGTGCGTGGTCAGCTGTCTGCAGCCATTTCGACAAAACGGAGGTAGCAACAGGCACTTGCTTTAGGCCAGACACGACACATACTTCTTCCAGCGTGGCCTTCTCATCTGGTAAGAAAACTTTGTCACTGGAACCAAACCGGTTCCTTTAAAAACCTCAGAACTCTAAAACCTACACCAAAATTAATAAACTTTGGATTCCATACTGTAATTGTTACTCAGGAAAAACTCCCACTACACAACAACAGGAATTTAGAGGAATAAAAAGTTCAGAAGTGGATTCCCTTATGAGTCAGGTTTCAAAACGGGTGTGTAAAAAAGAAACAACAACCGGCAAGTCCAGGCTGCCATTACAAGCTCAGCCTAAGAGGACGTATCGCAGCCACAGCAGCAGAGCAGACTGGCCAGGGTTGGGGTGGTTGGGTCTTTAAAACTCCTGCTCTGAACCCAAAGTAACGCACGACTGCGGACGGTTCACTACCCTTTAAATGTGTAAGATCAGGACTGAAGAGCCAAGGATATGTTTTTCTATGATTAAATTTGTACTTGGTACCATGATATTGACAACGTAATTATGGTTTGCAGAGTTTTATCTACTTCACAGTCTGAAATATTAAAAAGTACATCCATTTTAGTGCAACAAGAAAGCAAATGAAAGCCTACCAAAAATATCCTTATGAAAATTATTAACCTTTTGCTGTGCAGTAAGAGTTCCTTGTTGCATTCTTCAATCTGCAGGAAGGAAAACCGCAGTTCGCAGGCTGGTGAAGTGCTATAACAGCAGGGCATGCAGTTCTCAAGTATCATTCAAATGTCAACTCTTCTCTGACGCAACTGGTCCAGTTTTATCGTTGAGCCTCTGTGTAGGAGAAAATACTTCTAAAAATCAGATTATAAAATACAGAGTAAAGTAAAATTAAATTCATACAAATGACAAAGCAGATGAGGTATGTTTACTAGAGCAACTTTAATAGTAACTTTTGCATTGTAAAGAATAACCATGTATTGTAGACCAGAAAGTGGGAAAGGAAAGAATAATTAAAGGAGTAAGCACCATATGGAAGGAACTCGTACCAAGGCCATCACGGTTAGCATTACAGAACACCAATTCTGCTTCTGCTTTCGTTCCAATAAGACTTGCTGTTCTTGACTGTTGGTCTCTCCTCAGAACCACACGATGCTGAAGACCAATACCAGGTGACCTCTGCGACATATTACCCATGACAGGGGTAAAATCTACCCTTCTCCATCAGAACAGAAATACAGTTTCCATTTTGCCCCCATCACAGTTATCTTTCCTTCATAAAATGCTGTGAAGACATTTCCTGCAAGTGTTGAACAAGACTGAGCACAAAAACCTCACTTCATTCACTGAGCATTCAGACATGCTTGAAAACCTGTTCCATCTGGAAATGAGATGAAAACATTCAAACTCTTGGCTAATAAAGAATTTGTTAAAAATTCTTTTTGGATTAAAATAGTTCAACGACGCAATGCAATCTGCCTCAGTTCTACCTTTATTAGAAAAAATAAAAGCAATTTCAAAATAAATTTATTTCTAAGGTGGTTGTTTGGAAGATGTTCTGAGATTTCCTGGAATTGTTTACTGCTAACTGTTATCAAAATGAAAGCTAAAATTGTAACAACATATTTGTAAATTAGCCCAGTGCCGCCCAGTCACGCTGTCCAAACCTAGTAATAGCCATTTCAAAATAGGCAGTTCACAAATGAAATAGTTTGTTCTGATGAAAAATAAATACAGGGTCTCAAATCTCTTCACCACTAATTTGCAGAAAATCCGGGGATGTAGATTTTCAACATACTAGAACAAACAGTGAACATTTCTACACGGAGGCAAGGCATTGAGCAGACCCCTGTGGCAGAGTGCTTCTGCTCTGACAGTCAGTGACTGGGAAAAAACGTGATCTTACTGGAGTCCTGCAGCTTGCAGTACGGCAGCAACATCACAGCAAACCAAACTGGGAAGTGACAACAACCATGCAGAAAGCTTAATAAAAGTAAACGCTTGTATTTCTGAGCAGAAGGGAGCTGTTTCCAGGAAAACTCTGGAAAATTCATCATTTATGTTTTGTGTCTCGCCTTATGTTTGGGACGTGGCTGCCACGAGAGCGCAGCTGCTGAGCCCTTCTCCACCACTGAACCCCTAAAGAGGCTGGAGGCTGTGGGGGTGGGGGATGAGAGGGCACAATACCTAGCCCCAGACTCCTCCCACCTGCTGTTGCAGACAACCTTCCCTTTTTTCCACTGCCCCTGCCACTTGATGTCTTCTTGAAGGAATACTGGAACTTTGTCTTCCTGTTCCTCTCATCCTTTGTTTTTACAATTCCACACGCTCCTTCCCTTCATCTTCTCTTAATTGCATGACCCTTAGAGAATAAAGTCAATTCTCTGACTCCTTGAAGAGAAATAAAGAAACAATTCCTGTCTTGAGGATGGAGGTCATGGAGAAGTGCTGAAGACAACAGAACATCTTTGCCAGAAAAAGATGTGTCTTGCTTTCTTGTCTGTCCAGGAAAGGTTTTATTACTACAGCAAGCAAAGGACGAGTTGCTCAGGCTGCCAGGGTACAGCTTCACCCTCCCATGCCAGAACCAAGATACACATAGCCCGTTCTCCAAATACGTATTAAACCTTCCCAGTAACGAGCTCCTCATCTTTCAAGTCATCAACTAATCTCTGCTGCTCCGCAGTGCCTGAGGCCTGGCCAAGAAAAACTCTTCAAGTAAGTTGAGAAAAGGAAGAATCTACAAAATAGCAGACACAAAGTTGAGGAAGAATCGGGGTGAGGAGGACTAGGGTGTCAGTTTTACAAGAGGAAGGGAAGGCACGGTTCGCTAGGTTGGAGTCCTGATCCGGGGAAGCAGGAGCGTGCAACAGACAGGTTAGGTGTAAGTGACTACAAGTCCTCTGCGTTCTGAACCTCATTAACTGCAGCCCAAGGCTTAAGAAAAAATAAATAAAAAAGAAAAACTCCACCATCCTTGAGTAGTGAATACAGGCACATAACTTGCTGCTTATCATTTAGTTACCTCATGGAGATACTTCATTGAAAACAAGGTGAGAAATATACTTACTGTCACCTTCTGAGCTGCGTTATCTGCATGAATTGTAAGGAATGGGTTGGTAGTAGCTGCGTTAAGTGGCGAGGCCTGCGTGCCCGAAAGTAAGTTGTTTATGGGTATCTGCGCGCCTCCCGTAATCTGCAGTTGCTGGACTTCAGACTGATGGTGTTGGTGGTGGTGATGTTGTTGCTGTACTAATTGATACAAAAGGGCCTGATGTTGTTCCTTGAGTAATATGAGGAGAGGAGAAAAAAACACCAAAAAAATCAATAATTAGTTACTGAAACATAGCTCCTCCTGGCTTTTTTGCTTACCAGATCTTTAGTCAGTGCAACCCTTAACCTAATCCAAACTAATTCAGGTTCCACTAATGAAGTTCCCACAAGACTGTGGGAAAGGGAAGAAAGTGCCTATAATGTCCTGAAACCAGCAGCTCAGCAGAAGTTCAGCTAAGCCCGCTGGCTTCATCACACCTCTACCAGAAGCAACATACACAAGAAGAGTCTCAAACCATGTTTGTCGAAGTACTGAAACTACCCAACCAACAATACAAATAGTCAAACCAGTTACCTGATGGCCTGTATGAATCCTGCAAAGACAGCTCACGAGATGATTCCCAAAAATCTTTTGGTAGAGTCCTAATGGAACCAGGGAATAGCTTAGGATATTCTTAGAATCCATACAAGGTCCCAAACTCTGCTGCCCACAGCTGGTGCCAAGAGAGACAGGCCACCATGTCCACACAGGACAAAATGGGACTGAAGGCACTAGCAGCAATACACGTGGCTCAACACTGTCCTGTAATTTAGCACAGCTATCATCCAAAAAGGCTGAAGCAACTGAGAAACTAAAAGATCATCAGAACCTGTAGTATCAAGTTAAACATATTTCTAGAATTTGTATTAGGCTGAGGAGTTTATCCATGCCTTGGAATACAACAGAAGAATAAATAATAATTAACTGGAAAACCTACTGATGTGAGTTGCTGGGTACTCAGTAATTGCTGAAATTGCTGGTGTTGTTGATGGAGTAGAAGTTGTCTCTGTTGGTCAGGAAGTAATCCTAGTCCCGAGGCACTGTAGGGTTTGACAGGGCAATATTGTAAGTTTATCTGAAAGCATGGGAACTTTTTACTTCAGCTTTCCATTGAAACAAAGATGTATATAAATAGACAGTTCCCATTTAGCATTCTTACTGCATACTGTCAAATATTAAAGTCTGTCTGGCCAGCTGCTTTTTTTTATACATACCTGGACATTATCACCACCACCCTCAGTCTCATTTATGCTGAGCAACAGCAACATCTTGCCTGTAACATGTCTGCTATGTATTATTTTAAACTCAGATAATTACAATTTCTACATTTTTTTCAAATACTTTATCAAGAAAGGACAGATTTTATAATATAAGACAGATGTTACCAACTTTTAATACTTAGTTAACTAGCATTTATTTGCCTTGGTTTCCTTCTAATTACCATCTTTTGCGATATTCAGATCTATCACTATTGCCTATGCCTTGTCTGTACTTTAGCAAACCCGTTCAGCCTTGAAGTGGGCCAACTGACGCTGCCATGGAGCGAAGCAGGCTGCCGCTGTCCCTGCCCACTGCTTAGCTCCCAGTCCCTATTTTCATGCCTATGTAACATTTTTGCAGCTATTTAGGAAATTGGGCAGGGAACGGATCCAGCTGACAACTGGTCTGGAAAGCAAGGGTTTCTTCAGCTATGCCAGTTCACTGCAAGACCAACAGTGTGAACAAGGGTGGTTTTGGAACAGAAGACCAGAAAGACAGCTGGATTTACTCTTTCGGTATCAGTGTTAGCTTTTACCAGTTTAAAACACCCACTGAATTACTAAGGTGTAGTTTCACGATAGGTTTACACTGCTATTGAAAGGTGAAGTATTTCCCTTTCAGCTGCGCGTTTCTGTCCCCTCCCCTTGTACAAGTTCTTGCACAATGAGATGCATCTTGTGGGAATGGAGCTGAAACCTAAGCCAATGCAAAACACACCGAAAGCTTATCTGTTCATGGCGATGAAGCTACTGTGTGAATGCACAAGCACCAGTGCCAGTAAGCAGGCGTGCTTAGGATGACCAACAGAATGACAGGACTGCTAGTTGTGATTGGTAGTAAGGAATTAACTTAAATCAACCACAAATCCACACAGTTAGGCTGCAATCAGCTCTTCAGGACACAATGTTTATCTTGCCTTTCTACAGCAGCTAGCATACTGCAGCCCAGCTCTGTGATCACTTGGACATTTACTTTGTATTAACCAGCCAGTGTGAAAATGCCCACAGCATCACCATTCTCTGCTGCTGGGACAGGGCAAGCAACACCAGACTTTGTTTCATACTTCGCTGGATGGCCTCAATGCTACGGGAAACATGTGCCAGGCTGCGCTTCTTATTTCCCATCATCTACTTCACATCATCATTACTGTCATTTTTACCACTCTCCTGGTTCTCAAACCTCTTGTCAATGGCCTTTTTCCCTGGCCAAGAAGTCAATTCTGCTGACCTTAGCCTGTGAAAGACATTTTGCCTCTTGCTGCAGTTTTGCTTCTTGCTGCAGTTTTTTTTTTCCTTGTATTATATCCTTTTCTGAACCTGCATAATCAGAACTGCACATAGTACTCTAGGTGCACACACACCAGGGATTTAACGTGACAGAACACAAAATGGATAACACCATTCTGTTTACTCCCCAGTAACTGCTAGCAATGTTTGTTTGACTGTTGATGAAAGCAGAGATGACACTTCACCTATCCAAGGAAACACCTAGACTTTCCTCCCGAGCTACAACAGCAAAACTCGGGCCTAACATAAGCTAGAACTGTGTGTATGTTTGACTTTCAAACGATGACACTCATCAGTTAATTAAAATTCCTTCAAACAGCTTTAAACTCAATTGTATCTAAAATAGCTGTAACAACTGTAAAAAAAAAAAAAAGTACCTTCAGTTTGACTAATGCTACCATTATATCCTTCTCTTTTTACTTCACTTTTTCTGTATTCTTCTACAGTGGAATGAAGAACCCTCTATACCACAATGAATCTTCTCCACTGATTTTTCATTCTTTTATCCCATTCTTTCTTTTTTTCTGTATCATATTTCACCTTTGCACTTCTTTTTTCCGCTGTTGTTCTCCCTCCTCTTTATCCACTCTGTCCTCCACTCTTACTCTACACTGGCACACAAGAAAATACCCTCAGGCAGTAGCTGAGGTCGAAATTTCTAGAAACAAAACCTAACTGCAGAAGACAGAATGCTGCAGCTCCCGAGCTTCCCAGAAGAGGCAGTTCACTGGATTTCACCACAGAGCTTTCTCTAAACCACGTCAGCTCGGAATATAAATTTAATCCTTTTCAGCTTCTCATTAAAAGGTATATGATCAGTCTGAAGCTCTCCATCCTACAGTCTTCTCTGGTTGCGAGAATGTGAAGACACAATCCTATCTTTTTCCTCAAATCACTTCATCTCCCAGTTGCCAGCAATCTGTATTAAGCCATCTTTTTCCCAGAAAAGGATCAAGTATATTTCTCTGTTGAATGAATGTAGGCTCTTTTACCTGCCATTTGAAACTCTCTCTAACAGCGCTGTGCAGATCAGTGCTTTCTCACCTCCCTAGGTCCCACAGCTAAAGAGCTCATGTGAGTAAAAAAAACATGCGTAAAGAAGTCTTCGTGTATTGGCAAATAACATTTTTCACATGAAACTGTCCGAACAGATTCTGAAGCTTGGGAAGTTCCTGTAAGCAGCAACTTACAGGAACATCTGGGCAATCTTTTAATTATAGAACATTACCAAAAAAGCTAGAAAGTAGGGCTGAATTCTCACGTGACTTCCGATCATCTTGGGAATACTGATTTAAGCCAGCTCCAAACTTGATCACCGCCATGCGATCCAGCCAGGTTTGGAGAGCTCACCATAGCGTGGTAGCAAACCTCCATGCCTGCCTGTGCTTGCGACAGTTTAACCCTCCCACTTAGCAGTTCGAAGAGGAGTGATACCCAGGGGAATTTACCGTTAAAGAAATAGTCACCTAGCTGCGACTGAAATAGCACTGAACTCAAGAGTGGCAAGAACAGACAGTCCCCCATGTAGTTTCAAAACAATTACCTCAACCAGTGGAAACTGCTTTTACATTTTTTTTTCAATATTCAAATCATCCCAGAGCCTCTTCACAATTTAATTCCAGTAACTTTTATAAAAGTTTTTTCCTGTTTTCCACAGAAGCATTTGTAATAGAAGAAACTGGAATAAGGAATGTACATGTCATTGCTGAAATCATATTAACACTGATTAGCGTTAGTGTTTGCTTGGCCTCAACTTTTGTCCTCTAAATGTACAATGAGAAATACTGAAAACTCACAGACAATGGGGACAATTGTGAAACACCTCAAAAGAAAGTGGGCTCAGCAAATCATCTGGATGAGCTCAATAAAGCAGAGGATTGTGTGAAAACTGTACTTTTATATTTAAAATAAATTTTAAATTTAAAATTAATATTAATTTTAAGTTAGTATTATTGAGGGAGCAGTGCAGAAAGAGATCATGCAAGAAGAGAAACAGAGAAATGGAAATGCTGACAGAGTTGTACACCAAAAGCCTGTTGTAGCAGAAAATAGGGAATCACTGGACTATTCCAGACTGTGCTAAAAGTTAGAATGAGAGCTAATGAACAGGATACTAACTGCAGTATTCTGCGTGAAATGGAGTAGTCTTACTAGGCTACACACTCAAGAGTTACAGCAGTTAAGATGGATATAAAAAAGAGACAAAAAAACAATATAAACAGTCAGAAATAAATAATCTGCGTATTAACAAACTCATATGAGAAAACAACGGCATGACCAGTATATTTTGGCATTACCTAAAAGTGGAAAGCATTATACAGCCGGTTAATATTATTCATTTTGTCTAGTATTTCTGACTCCTCCTCACAATTTTGGGAAGCTAACTCAAAATTCTTGTGTTTTCAGCAGACCTCTGATACTCAGTAAAGAAGATAACTTTTCATTAACGAAATCACTTTTGTTTAACCTATGAAATGTTATGTTCAAACATGATACAAACTATGAAAAATATAACTTCAGGAAAAATATAACAGCAGATCAAAACCACAGGATACATTTGGAAGTCTCAGGTTTTACGAGCCTACTGAAGCAACACCACACGACGATACTGTACACGAACATTCAGGAGCTGCCAAATGAACAGGGAGGAAAGAAACTGGGAAAAGCGGCTACAAAACCAGGGGGTCCCTTGCATCATTTCAATCACATACACCTTTTTGGTGAGTAATCCACCATAATCTCCAAAAATAAACTCTACTTAAAGACAAATAATCCACTCCCTGTGTGCAGGCATTTCTTTCTACATAGAACTTACAGCTCTCCTTCCTGAGGGAAAGACAACACAGGGGTGGGGGGAAGGGGAGCGGGGAGAATGTGTTAGCCCAGACTCTGCTCTATCCCAAAATACTTCCAGACCGAGCAGTCCATTCCCCCTCCTGGAAGGCAGCTGTCTCCTTTCGTTACCCATCTGCCTTGCAGCTCAAGCAGCAGCAGTTTATGCTACCGAGGATACCTGGGTTTGGGGAAGGGCTCTTAACGAACGCTGCAGCTTTTCATCATCTTTTGATGCATTTAGAAATCCATAGGAACACCACTGGAAAAACTAATTTAGTTGGTTTTGGAGTCAGATGAAGAGAACGGAAAACACCATGCAACTGCATTACTACTCTGGTTAGTTACGCCTATTACATCTTTAATTAGATGACCGTATACTGTTCTCCGCCTCCCCCTTCCCCCGCCTCTTACTGCAACAAATGGTAGCTTTTCCAGTATTCTCTTAATCCTGGACGAACAATTGGCAAGACAAAGAATATTGTTTTCTGAATTAAAAAAAGAGCTGAAGCACACTTACATAATGACGTTTGTTTGGGAATGTGCCTTGATTGAAAAAAGAGGATTAAACGGACACTGGGACTCCCAAAAGCTAAAGAGAAAACACCTTTTCTTTAACGTGACTACTCGTGCTTTCATTAAATGCTGCCTCACTCTCATTCACAGATCCGGAGCAGAACCTAGTTTGACAATTACAGGCTAAGGCAGAAACAGTACCTTTTGAACAAGACAGTTAAAAAATACACCTAAACTGAAGAACAGCAGGCACTATGAGGAAAAACATAAAATCCGCAAATTCTTACCTGTTATTTAAGGTGGTTGGCAGCGGATGCGTTGCACTGGGTGGCACGGCTGCGTGAGCGAGAGGGGAAGGGTTCTGCGATATTGTTGCTGGGGTCTGAATTACCCCATTTAAAGCCCCTACAATTCCATTGATTGCCAGCTGGCTGGCTGGCAGCGCTCCAATTATTCCACCCACACCAGGCACTGCAGGAATGGTGGAGGTTACAGTCTGCATACCACTAGCTAGTGCCCCCACTGTCACACCATTGACCTGTTGAACTCCGGTGACTCCTGAGCCTTGCTGAGCTGGACTCTGCCCAGCAGGCGGTGGAGTGGAAAGAGCTGATGAACTGCTGGTGCTTTGTCCGCTGGAGGTTATCTCCTGGTGTAAAAACAAACAACAAAACCCCCTCAGCTGCATAAAATTTCACCTAACAGCACAATGCAAGGACTATGATGAGTTAACTTGCAACAGGTTTAAGTTTAGAAGGAACAAATAAAAATTACCTGATTTAATACAGGAAGAGAATTGTCCGGCAAAAAACTGTTTCCCAGATGAGGGCTTTTACTGCTGCTCAAGGAATCGGTGCTAGGTGCTAAAGTAATTATTTAAAAAAACACACAGTGGTTAAATTTCTATAACATGTAAAAAGATTCAGAGTAATTATTTCAAAATAATGTCAAAGGTAAACATAGAAAATGTAAAGTCTACCTTAAAGTCATTGCTGAGTAGTAAAGTATTAACTAAATAATTGGTGAATCAATAGATTCAAACACATGTGCTCCAGACTGAAGAAGAAACTGCACTGAAACAAGTAGTAATGGTTCATATAAATCTTCCATTTGATTTTTAAACGTTTAAACACACCAACAAATACTTTGCCTATATTCATCCTGCATGTATATGCATCTCCCATCAATGGCATATGTGGATGAAACAGATATTTCATATAAATCCATGTACAAACTACTTTGACACTTTAATACTCTCCTCTGCTTACCTGCTTGTACAGGAAAGGCATGTACTTGATGAGAAGGGCTAGGATTTGATGTTATTGTTGGAAACGGCACCGAAAGCTGTGCGTTGAGTAGCTGAAGCCGCTCCTTCTTAGCAGTCAGATTCTTTATCTGTTCTTCTAACCGCCTATTTTCAACCTGAAGTTGGTGTAATGATTTCAGCATTCCTAAAACTAAAGGTGGAAATTCCTATGTTATCTTTCACAGCCACATTCAAAGAATGAATAACATAATCTTTTTTTTTAATTTCTATATTACAATTTAAGACTAGCATTTATATGTGAAAATATAAATAAAATTATTACTGAGATACATTACAGAAATTTAAGTGGAAAGGTTTAGGATCAATTCTGTGTAATTTGAAGTGCAGAAAAAAGTACGTAGCATCTGATAGTAATTTTGCAGTATATCTACACCACAGCTTAAATACAGATAAAGTTGCATCATTAGGGCTGACATTCATTTTAAGCAAACAGCAATACATAATAACTTATCCCCAGACCACAATGTAAAAATGGTATTAGTTTAGTAGCACAGGTTATTGCATAGTTGGGAAAAATCTATTTCAGTTGCAGTATTAGAAATTTTAAACGTTATCAAAACAGAAAAAGTTTGACAAATGTGCATTCAACTAAAAAATACAGGCAACCAACAACATCTACGTAAAAAAGCAGCAAGTTGGTGAAAAGGGAGTTGTTTTGCCTTAATGCCCCGTATAGTGAATCACAAACTTACAGAAACAATGAAAAAAATGTCATCCAGCGTGAAGTTACCGTGACACACCTTGCTGGGAGCAGGAGCTCTCATTTGGGGCGAGCGGCGATCTACAAATCACCCAGCAGGGAGCACTGTATGAGCACTGCAGTTACCACCCCTTTTTTTCCAGGAAAAGGGCATCATCATCTGTGCGAACCTGATTTTTACCAAGCACAGTTTTCTCAAACTCCACGCTGGTTTCAGAACTTGGATTTCCCGACTAGTACTAGAGTGTGACTGTAAAGCCACAGGGATAGCCATTTTTTTTTAAATTCTAAATTGTATTTGTTTAACATGACCTCTGGGCCTACTACAGACGTAAGTCTACTGGTGTAGGCACATCTGGTCATTTCCCAAGGATTTAGCTTTTATCCCTCCTCTTCAAGAACATACAAAGGAACCCTCAGTGAGCCCAAATGAGATGCAATAAGACTTAGCTAAACCTGTCCTCCAGCTATCATGTTTAAAGGATTATCCCTGCATGAATTTCCTCACAATTAGCATTTTTGTCAGGATACCATTCATAAAAATACCAACTAGATACTATTTTACCCTACCAATGAGAAGAATAGTATGTTCAATAAAATATAACACAAACCCTAGCCTGGTATTAAAAGATTTTTTTAAAAAATGTAATCAATCATTGTCTTTGATACTGATATATTGTTGAATATGGAGATGCAAGTGATCTACTCATCACTTATGCTTTTAACATATTCATTCTTGTACTATTCAATAATTTGCTTGCTTTGAGAATTTCACAAGAAACGCAGAACATAATAAAGATATGAAAGCACAGTAGGACGCTTGCCTAACATTTGTAAGTATTTTTTTAAGACAGCAACAGAATTAGACACTTTAGAATTAAAAAATGAAAAATATAAAAACAGAAAATTATGATGCCAACTTATATCATACAATATAAAGCAAACTGGGGAACTGTGCTATACTATTTACAGTAGTGGATCTAAGAGTCCAGAATTCATTTCCAAATGCTGCAACGGACCAGCTGGGTCTGCAAGTCACTTCCTCTCGCATGACATAATTTCCCCATCCATAAAAATGTAGATAATTATAGAGAACTCTTTTGTAATCTACTGAAGCCATGTGCTGCATTAAGAACTACGTTACAATTACACACCACAGTTATATTTCTATTCACAGCAGAAAATAAGTTTTTTTTTTAAATTCTTGGACAAGCACTGCCTGGCAGTTCTGAATAACAGTTAACAAAAGCAGCAATAAGCAGAATGCGAGTACTTACTGTCACTAGGGGTGCCTTGCTCTAATAAAAACTGTTGTCCTTCACTCCACTGCCTCTCCAGAAGCTGTTCTATGCTGGCTGCTACTGGGGGCAAATTTTCACCACAGCTGTTCCCTGATTGATCATAGCGAATCTGCAAGCTGCTTACGGGAGATCTGTTGAAAATATTGCAATTTATTGTTTAAAGAAAAGGATGGAAGGAAATGTATTAGTAAAAGGCTGTTGAAGTTTCTTGCCTTCTATCAGCCCCAAGCACATACGATCTTACACTTCCAGGACTAAGCTAATTCATCAAAATCCCTAAGAACTCCTGGTTCTCACTGCCAAGGCCTTAATAAACAAAAGATTTCATATTTCACAGCATGAGAATTTATACCGAGAAAGCATATAACCTCTTCTTGCATACAGACTAACATAATACCTACCTGACAAACAGCATTGTATTAAATTATACAACACATACTTCTACAGCAGAAAGCCACTGCATATGGATACACAGAGCACCCGTCTTCTACAATAACAAACAAACAAAAAAATCAAACCTTTCCCAGAGAAAACTGGGAAAATAAAAACAATTTATTAAAATCAGCATAGTAATGGTACTTCCACACAAAAAGCCCATACATAATTCCACTGCCTAGCTTGTTCTAAAACAACTAATGAAAAACCTGATTTTTGAGGGACTATGTGAAAATATTATTTCACAAGGGACACAATGAAAGTTACAGTTATCCTCTGCCTGTCCTGTGCACACTCAATATACTTCCTTTCTTACTCATGATGACACATAGTTCAAAGAATAATGCCTTTGCCACGTCTTTTCTCATTCCGGAGAAAATTAAATATTCATCACACAGCCCCTAGGAAAGCTGGATACCCCTCAGGTCCTATGAGCAGGCTTCTTTTGCACTGGATGGGCAAAATTTAACCTGTGAGCAAAACCAGATGCTCAGTGTGTTTCCGACTCAGGATTCTGGTCTCATGTATGCACGGTCCCATTCATCATACAGGATCAACACCAAAGCCCATTAAAACTTGCTTGGCCTTTGCATTTGTTTGTTTTGTGGCTGTTTTCTTTAAAATCAACTCCAGGGAGCTCAGATTCACATTCTCATATGTTATTATTTAGTTATTACTGTAAGTAATAACTACTGGTGCCATCACAGGATGAGAGCCATACTGTTCTACATGTAGTGCAAACTTACCAACAAGACCACCACAGTCCCAGTACAGGACAACATACAGGGCTCAGGAAATCAGTGTGTTAATTATGATTAGCGTAATAAGCAGCGGTCACAGTACATTAGCTACCTAATGACTGTCAAGCATTTTGTAGGCACCAGAGCAAAGCGATTTTTACGAGAAAAGGTTTTAAGTAGATGACTTCAGAGCTCCGTAAGTATAAATGATTCCTCTTTTGCATACAGGATGAAAGAAGAAAAACACTTGTTAAAACAAAAAGCCCTGATGAATGGGTAACCAAGGTAGCGTTTTTTGACAAGAGATGACAACTCAACAGCATTAACAGTTCAGCACAGACATGGCAAAAACAGCCTTAAAACTAGTTGTTTACACGATGTGCTGAAGTGATAAAAAGGAAAGTTTATGTGGAAACATTCTGAGCAGATGTACCATACTCCACACAAAAAATGTACTTAAAAAAAAACCCAAAACACAATGAGAAAACAAATACAGAAAACCACCACACAACCCCCCCCAGCAACTTCTGTCTCTGTATACATGCTATTGAAGGGCGCATGACACTAACAACAGATTGTGCCATTTGAATTATAAATCATCAACAAAATTCTTGCTGGGCTTAGGACTGTTTCCTATCAATTTCACAAAGGTAGAAACGAAGCAACACGTGACTGTATAACCTCTGCAATCCCTCACTGGAGGCCTGTACAGAAGGAGAAAAAAATAAAAACTAGATTTCCATGTATTGCAACATTAGTCAATGCATCCTCTTGCAGCTGAACCCCTACCTCATCCATTAGACATGATACGGTTCCCACATACTAGGGCTGAATCCTTATTTCAAATAGTATTTGATCATAGCTTCCAACAGTATTATGAATACACCATATGCGCAAGTCAGATGCCATCACTAAGATGGGAATCCCATGTTTCAGGTTGTATACCTTGCTTAGTTTCACAACCGTTTTTTGTTTAAGTTTGGGGTATAGTTATTAATACTCTTATAGTTTTAATATAAGCAATACTGCATTTAGATATAGGCACACACAGATATTTCAATGCAGGTATTGAAGGTATTACAGAACACATTTTTAAATCTAAGGTTAAGTATGGGGTAAAAAAAGTTTAAGCACTACCTTGGGAAAAGCAGCAATTCCTTTGTGAAACGGAAACAGCTCACACATACCAGGTATATTTATTTCTCATATATATTAGCATTTTAAATATAACAGCTTAAACATCAAACACTGTGGTTATATAGGGGTACAAAAAAATAACAATATGAATCTGAAATGACCATACAGCTCAGGAGTCACACACGTCTTCTCTAAAGAGCTGCAATCAGCTGCGTCATCAAACGCAAGCAATTGTTTCTGCAAGTGTTTTTATTTTAAGCAACTATTTGAAAATTACATGGTTCTTTTGGAGAAGTGTGTGATTTATGAATCTCATAAGCTTCAAAGGGAAGAGAGTCAGAACTTGCAGAAAAATAATTTTAATAAAGCAGGTAACATTCAGAGTTGCAAAGTTTTCAGATAGCAGATTTTTGAAGTTAGCTTTTTATTCACTACAAATCGTATTTTAAGCAATCAGAGTTACTTGCTTACTTAACTGGGGAAGGTGAGGAAGTACCTACACACTTTAGAAACATTGACATACATGTGATCTTTCTTACTGCACAAATCAGGGATGCAATTTACTGACTACTGGACTTAATGGAATGGGTAAGTTCTCTACATTTTTTCCATGTCAGGTATTTCACACTAAGTTTTTCCATCTTTCAATTTTGGAACTACAGCAGTGATTTCTACCCCCCCCCCCC
>Ga0065711_1002905_pt1 | contig 30913 bp, 28 predicted proteins | sample Hoacrofraction12_FD_59098 | JGI IMG/M metagenome (GOLD analysis project Ga0065711, IMG submission 59098) | Hoatzin crop microbial communities from Cojedes, Venezuela - Epithelial fraction 12 v2 (version 2) | ecosystem: Host-associated > Birds > Digestive system > Esophagus > Crop | place... | reverse complement strand
CCCCCCAGGGCAGTATTTGAGCCCATTAAGAAGCGTGAGGATGAGGTGGTGTTTGGCCACCTAAGGAGTCATTTGTGCTTGCAAAATATGAAAAATTAAAAGAAAAAAATAAAATTCCCCAAGCTTCACACAGAGTTTTTGCATTTGTACCTTGCAAGAAGAGTCGGTCTGATACTGGTAACTGAGGTCAAACCAGTTTGTGAATCACCTTAGGTTTCCAGTCCTTGCTGGTGCAATGCCTGTGCTACCTTAGCACTGTTAAGACAGAAGCTAAGCTCCTCCTCACATTGACTCTCGGACTGGTAAAATCAACCTTCACACCGGCTCTTACCACAAATGTTCCCCAAACACCATGGTGGCACCAGGACCGTGGTGGGAGGCAGAGGAGAAGCCAAGGGGGACCCTGGCCAGGACCCAAACCCTTCCTGGTGGCCTTGTGCCGGGGACCTGCCCAAGCGCCTGTGGCCAGGGCTGGGATCCCTCCTCGCTCCAGCTGCTCGCAGGAGGAGGGAGAGCCCTAACGCTGCTGAGTGCACACCAGTGCTGCTGGGGTTTGGCCAGAGCCGGGACATTCAGGCACCACTGCTGCACCTCCAAAGAGCTCATACGCATCAGTACAACTTCCCAAGGGATAACAGATCTGTTCTCTACCATGTTGTTTCCACTCATTTGAGGCTTTTGATGGAAAAGCTGCATTTTTCACAGAAATGCCACCTCTTTTGGCAAAAAATGGTGTTTGTTGAGAAGTCAATGTTCAGCCAAAAATACTGCACCAGGGAGAAAATGCTGAGTAGTCCAACTAACCCTACTTAAGCCATCCAGCATTTGGCCTGGGGCAGATGTGTGGGCGGAGTGGAAGTACTACTACAGATGTAGTACCTCAAAGAAATGACTTGACCAAACAGCACAGGACAGGATGGGAAAGATATAACAAATGTAATTTTTTAATGTCTGAAAAGAGAGAGAACAAATTTAAAGCAAAAGAAGAGAAAAGGAGAGACTCTCTGCTCATGAGCTATTGGGAGGAGAGGTGACGGGCACAGGACAATAGGAGCAACTCCTGTGCTACCCAGGTGGTCATCTGTATGACACTGAAGGGGCTTTTTAAAAGCCACGGCCTTTCCTAAGCGTATGTCTTGGAAGACAACAGTAACTTTGTTTAGTTTGGTACATTCGCAGCACCTGACAAGCAGGCATCTAGCAAGGGTTCTTTTGATTTTTGCTCTGTAAACCACGAACACAGGCTTCACAGGAGGAAATTTCCATGTGACGATAATCCCTGAAAAACATCAGAAAAGGATATGCCAGTAGGGTCTGCTTCAGGGTAAGCGTTAACCATTTGATCACCGGGACTGACTGCCCCTCTGGCATCAGAACTCAGGAACTCGCATCCACGTGGCTTGTCAAAAAGCACCACCGGTTCAGTGTGCTCATTTTCCAGGTTCTGTACAATTTCTTGGCAAATAAACACTTTTGAAGTATTTTTTTTTCTTTGAGCAAACACAAAATAAAACATGGTTTTGTGTGAACAGCCTGAAGCCAAGCAGTGACAGATACCTTTTTGCTAACATTCATCATGTGGAAGAGCTCTTTGGAGACTGCTGTCTGTAAATAACACCCTGCATATTTGAGAAGTGATATACACAGCCACTCAGCCTGTCTTTAGGATGATAAATGCCTTCAGATCAATCCCCTTACAGATTTCTTCATCTGCATCTCCTGAACCTGCTGATGGCAAACCTGGGACACAAATCTCTTCTGGCTTTTTTAAAACACTTCATTGTAGAGTTTGTGCTGCCATATTGATAAAACCTGACAGCAACAGTTTTTATTTTTTATTCATTATTTAATTTATTTATTCTTTAATACGATCAGCACTTCTTAGATTTTGGTGGTATTGGGACACGCGTGGATTTCCTGGCTGAGCCAGGGGACCATTTCCTCTTTACACTGTACAAATGTATAGTCCCTCCATCTCTCCCAAACCACTTAGGGCAACGTCTGCTCATGAATGATGGGATGGATGGATGCATAATTTGCCGAGTGCCGAATCTTCCCTTCCCATAAAGCACAAGAAGATACAGGCATAAGTCTGTATGCAGATCATCTAGTTTCAGCACCCCTGGCATGGGCAGGGACACCTTCCACTGGACCAGGTTGCTCAGAGCCCCATCCAGTCTGGCCTTGAACACTTCCAGGGTGGGGGGATCCACAACTTCTCTGGGAAATCTGTTCCAACACGTCACTACCCTCATAGTAAAGAATCTCTTCCTTGTATCTAATCTGAACCCACCCTTTTTCAGCTTGAAGCCATTACACTTTGTCCTATCACTACAGGCCCTTGTAAAAAGTCCTTCTCCCGCTTTCTTGTAGGCCCCTTCAAGTACTGGAAGGCTGCTGTTCTTTATTCCCAGATAACAGTCCAGCTGATGTACACCACAGGGGTCCAGACGACTGAAGGCCCATCATGACCTTAGAAGAGAGGCCAAAGACAAAGTTCCCCATGCCTGTCTGGGATCATTCTTCTCACCCTTACTGGGACAAGCTAACGAAGGAGTCTGAGGAGCTTTGCTTTTCCTGTGCAGTACCTGTTCTGTCTGATTTGCATGTGCACTGACTGGATAGGGCCTCGTGCCATGCTCCTCCAAGCATGCGTGCTGACATGTCTGCTTCATGCTCTGTGGCTTACAGGAGTTATCTCTATGCATGCTGCAGCAGAGCGGGCTGAACACAGCTGTCCAAAAGGCTGAGCACCATTTTGTGCTAATTGAATTAACGTCTTTCATTAAGGTCACTAACTATTAAAGTGATACTTTTCTCCCCAAGCCTGACAGCCAGATTTCCCAAAGCAAGACACCAAGGAGAAGACTGAGGCAACGTGAACTTCTTATGAGCTACTTGCCCGTCAACAGAGACACGTTTAGCAGACGTGCTCTGAGATCTGTAGATCTGACCATTTGGCCATCAGCAGAGACTGAAGCCACAACCATTACTGCAAAGACACTCTTCTGCTTCAATACAAAGAAACGTACCCTTAAGCAAGAAGGACGTTGCAGACTTTTACAATTTCATGTTGGGTACAGAGATTCAGTGCGATTGTGAAGAAGGATTTAGTCTTGCTGTACTGCAGATGACCCATGAAACAGCTAAGGGGTCAGGCAGCTCTGCAGATACCTGGTCTGCATAAAAATCAGGCCTGCAGCTTTCCCTACAGCACTGAGCTGTGAGGCTGTGAAAATCAGACCTGTTTACCGCACCTTAATGCACAAGAATATTGTACTTTTGACAAGACTAATGCAAAAGTCAAGAGGGATAGCTTGAGACAAAATCACTTAAAGGCATCTTCTTGTCTCCTCGAGTCTGTATCACACAAAGTAATTACAATAAATACAAGAATAAGTACTATCAAGCCTCTAAAAATGAGCTGTGTATATTAGTGCCCCCAAGCAAGACAGCGCCTCGGATGAGTGCTCCCAGAGGAGATGATCTCTGTCTCTTCCCCTCTGTGCACCCACAAAACAACATTCTCATCATCCTGATGTCACAAAACATCCAACAGACGAAAAAACCCAACTAAAACAACCCCAAATCTCACAGACACATCAAAGCAGTGCAGCCAGTGGAGGAAACAAACACACAGCTTACATCAGCCTGCATCGGGTTGCTATGCAACCAGGAAATCCACACGTGTTGCCATGACGATGTCACTTCATCATCATTCAGTGCACAGCTCAAACGAGTGCAGAAAGTCATCGGTGCGCGCATGCTGGGATGGAAAAATGCGGGATTGAGCAAAAGCATCGCAGCACTGCGGGCAGGGGGGTGCTGCTGTCAGAGCCCCTCGCTCAGGCGAAGCATGCAGGGCTGCTGGGAGGCCCTTAACCTTTCCCTCTTAACCCTTTGTGCTTCAGCATTTTCCCCTGGTGTTTCTCAAACGATCCCACATCCGATGTCTGTGACCAAGGCCATGGACAGCATACGGATGGGCAACCCCATCTGTGCAAGGTGGCAGCACCCTCCTCCCCTCGCTGCCTCTCGGGAATGGCAGCAGCCAGGGGAAGCTTGCAAGGGAGAGTAAATACGCGGTCTGGGAAGAGAGGGAGCTGCTTGCGAGTTGCTGGCAACACATGCTGCTTCACAAGCTCTCACAGATTGCTACTACGCTGTGATGCTCATGATGAGTAGCATCACAAGTAATAAGGTGACAGTAACAAAGACCAATAACTGAGTCAGCTGGAGTGCCACATAATGCCACATTAACCAGGAAGGATGAGGAAGTTGGAGCTTGCGTAGCTAACCTTAGGTTGGCTTCAGTTCCTAGAGCCTGCAGAGCTGAGCTCTTCAGAGAAGGGAAGAAAAGGCTTTGACTGGAAAGGGGGCACAGCATTAACCAGGCCTCGACGTTGAGCCCAGTGCTCAGCAAAACCCCAAACCAACAACCACACTGCAGCACTCAGACAGGGATTCTAGTGAACACAATCTCTGCTGCCCTACAGAAAATCTCCACTGTGGCCAACAACCACCTTCACTACCCTCCTCCACACCCACCTTTTGCCACTCCAACTGCTGCTCATTTGGAAAAACCATTGTCAGCTGTCAGCGCCTCAAGAAGGGCAAGTGCTGCCGAATACGGCAACAGCAGAAAATCTTGCCAGACAGGTGCGATAGCCAGTTCTGGCCCTAAACACATGGGAGGGATCACAACTGGTTTGTGACGACAATGCAGAGGAAACGGCAAATGATGTCAGTCATCAGATGAGCTATTCACAGCTGATATTGGACTGGCCCTGACAGATAAAAAAGAATGGCAGGGAAGGAGAAGTCCTAGATGAAGACACAGCTGGAGGGGAGGATGTGAAACAAGTTTCTCAGAGGAGCTGATTAAAAATAAGGTTGCAGCCCAATGTGGCAGGAGAAGGGGCAGCTAGTGTTGAACACTGCGGGAAGGATACCTGCAGGCTGGGATGTGAGTGAGAAGGTCAGCTCTGCGGCTGTGGTGCATGGGCTGGGACGGTCTGACGGTTCCTCTCTCTGCAATGTCCATCACCCCACTAGGGTTGGTGGATTGATCTCAAGGCTGATTTTTCTGTTCCGAGCAACAACAAGCCTTTTTCTTCCCACTTCTTGGATGAAGATCATAGCTCCTCAGTGAGACAGGGTCTAGGACGAGGTCTAGGTACTGCCGAATCCCGCTTAAACTCTGCAAGAGCAATAACCAGAAACTGGACGTGCAGGAGCTTCTTACGAAGTCAGGCATGAAGTCTGCCTGGCTTTCTCCAGAAACCCTGCCAGCCTCCCTCCTTTCCACTCTGACTACCTCCAGGCTTGCTGCCTGTGCCTGGGACCGACTCTGCAAAGTCAGCAGGAATCGTTACAGGGGCTTTTGGGCCAAGTTTGGACAACAGCAGGCACATTTCCTTCTCCAAATACTCAGCATCTGCTCCAGGGTCGTACTCAGGGTTGAGTTGCTAAAGCACTGGGAGCTGAACCAGCGTGAGAGTGACATCAAAGCCTAGTCCTGCTCATGGCTGCTTTTATCCCAGAGCAAGGTGTGTTGGCAATGAAAGATAAATTATAGCTGTTGCTTTGTTGGTATGTATTTTTGCCTATATACCCAGAAAAATGCCTATTCTTCTTTTGCCTTTCCCCCCTTTTTTTTTTAATTTGAGGTTGCAATGCCTGCCTATGTGGTAAACACATCCATAGGAACAATATTAAGAAAATGGAAAAATTCAGATCATTTGCCAGTCTGCTCATGCTTGAAGAAGCACCCAGGGTTCGGATTTAAAAATAAACTTTGAATTTCATTTAATAACTGCTATCAAAATCCCATCTGATTCCTAATGCATTTTTTTTTCTTCTTCTTCCCGCTTTCCACATCCATCTAGTCTGAGGGAGGAATGACAAAATATTGTCATTATGTGTCCTTCATGTCTCCCTACGGCTCTTCGTAATTTAGCTGGTATTTGACTCAGCTGTTTGAAAGAGCAAATCGTAACACCGCACATTCATGCAGCTCCTTTCTCAGTGAAGGAAAGGAAAATTGCTGGCATCACACAAAAGCATCTATATTTTACTTTCCATGTATATTTTCCCCTTTGTGCCCTGAGGCTTTTCAAAACTACCACACTCGCCCAACAAACACAGATCTATTTTCTTTCCATTTTCTTCTTCTTCCTTTTTTTCCAGAGGGAGGTTGTGTTTGTATTTCCATCGGTCATCCCCTGGGACAGATCGCGAGGACAGGCAGTGCCTCCTCCATGCCCCCTGTTTCAAGCTCTACGTTTGATCCCGGGGTGCTTACTCTGTGGAGCCACGGTTGTGGTAGCCCTGCCCTTTTCCATAAGAAAAGGTGATCCTGCTCCCACTCCGCAGTTACTGTGGGGAAAAGCCACTCTTGGTTCAGGCTTCACATTCAGAGCATGGTTACTTTAGGGTAACAGGGGCTTTACCCAGCAAAGGCCTGTAGGATGATTTTGATGGCTATTTTATCTCATTTCTTGTTTCATAATTGCAACAGAAATGGAAAAATGGTTGATGGACCTAAGGAAGGATCGTTAGGTTTCCACAGGAGGCCAGGTGGAAGCTGGTCAGAGCAAATATCTGTGCAGCCCTTAACCTGAAAAGGGGCTGTTAGGAGGAGGATAAAATTAGGACAAAACCACAAGGGTTCTTGCTCACAAACCCTGCACATCTCCAGCAAGATGTTGTTGAGGAGCTCAGCGCCAGAGTCGTTTTCTGTGCATTAACTACCTCTCCAAAGCACTTTCTTCTGCCGATGTATCTGCTCTTCCCTTGGACCCATATGAGGCTTTTGGTGTTCTCAGCATCCTGGGGCGACGTGCTCCCCTGGCTTTGCTCACTGTGCAAAGAGCCAGCTCCTTCTTGCTGCAGCCCCACTGCTGCAGAGCAATGGATGGAGCAGACCTCATGTCAGAGGGACATGGGGTGAGCCTTGCCATGAACAACTGCTCACAGTGCTCCCCCTTCTCCTTCTCCTGGCCAGCCCCTACTTCTATGGCACTTGTTCCCGGCCCCAAAGCCGTGTCAGAGCAGAGCTCTAGCTTTCTATTTCTTTGCCGTTCAGCTCCTGAGTGCTCAAGCGGGCAATGAAACGGTAGCTGCAGGATAGCGAGCTTGGAGAGGGTGCCACAGAAACGGCTTTCAGCAGCTGGTGGGGGAAAAAAACAGCTCTGCTGGCACATGGCTCTGAAAAGGTTTATATACTGCACTTTGAAGGAGAAAATTGACTCCATTACAGTCAAGTGGCTCGGCGCCTTCAGCTGTGTCTGGACACCTCTGATTCAGAAGGAAGTTGTTTTGGTGCCTTTTGTTGTGCTCCTTTAGCAGAGCGATGCAACCGATGTGCTCAGCCACCTGCTCTCCGCACCGCTGCCTTCCCTGTGCCAGCTGGACCCGGAGGATGCGGGAACTGCATCAAAACTCTCCGCGTGGTTGTAAATCTTCCCTCGGTCTCGCTGATGTTTTCCCAGCTGCTTTTGAGCCCACGGTCCCTCCTGTCTGGTGGTGCTCCTTTGCTTCCATTGCTGTCTGCAGTGGGAGAGCACAGGGCTGGAGATCTCCTGCGGGAGCAGAGTAGGTGCCTTCGGCTCAGATGGGCACAGAAAAGGATTTGGTCAAAGTCTTTATCTGTCTCAGACAATGCGTTTGCTGTGCTGGATTTCTGACTTCAGATCTCCCCGGCAGGCAGCAAAGAGCACTCATACTACACATTACTGGGTTCTGGCTTTAGGTGTCCAGCAGAGATCCACCTCCCCTCCTCCTTCCTGCACCATGCCTCCGGGGATGCTACCCCCAACTCCTCCGAGGAGTGAGGAATGCAAGGTTCGTGCCTCACTGGGACCGTGCCCATGTTCCCTGCTGGGAGCAGTGCTGTGGGAACACCAAGTGGGGGAGGACCCTTGTGTCGACTGTGCTGTGAGGTTGCGAGTTCAGTGGTGCTTTTCCCAAATCTCAAAGCATCCGTTTCTCTGACGAGCTGTGGGGGTATCACTGAGTGCCACCTCTTTCCAGCCAGCCGACACATACCCATCTCAGCCCTGTGCAGGCGTATCTGTTGCTGGATCTGGACATCTGGGACCCCCCAAAAAATAAATTCTTTAGCAGAATTTGTCTGATTGGACTTGGGATAGGGGCTTCAGATTCCGGGGACACTGAGCTGAAGCTAGCAGAGCTGCATGCATGAATTTTGGCCCGGTGTTCAAGCCTCACATCAAAGCCCAGAGTTTAAAGTGATTTCTGGCTTTGAAATATCATGTGTGGTGGCTACTTTTGTCTTTGTAAATTTGTTTGTGTTTTGTTACCTTCACATATGTTTTACATACGCGGGCCTTTCTGGCATACGCTTATTCCCTATAGGAAACCCATATGTTAATTTTTGCCGGTATGGGCACAGCCTATCAAGCTGCTAATGGAGTACAATGGGTGATGGAGAATGAAGTTTTCATTTTCATTTCAGAGCAGCAACCCCAGCAAGCAGATGTAGCCAAGTGAGGCTGACATTTAAAGCAACTACCGAGATTACATTACTGAGATTATATTTAATATGGATGGCCAAATCTTTCAAACAAAATCAATGTTCTTTTACTTAATAATACCCTTGCCACATCTTAATGAAGGCTTCTCCAGCTCAAGGGCTTATTTTTCTGCAGTCATCGCGTAGTGTGACATCGCTGACGGCATCAGATGGTACATAATGCTATTTTCATCTGTTTCTATTGGTTTTTATGCGTTCCCATCCTTGATTTGTCAATTGCTGGATCAATTAATCAAGGGACTCTTAGGGGAGAAACATTTATATTCCTGAGAAGGAACGGGAATTCGTTTAAATTCTGCATCGTCCTGCAGCATCCAGCATCTATTGCTAACTCTCCCCACCAGGACTGGACAGGAGGACAATGTACAGACCAGTCTGCGACCACCTGAGTTATTTGCGGAAATAAAACCCAGACTGGGCTGGTCTCTGGTCTGCCCCTCAGCTCTCACAGCGGGAGAGGCAGCCAGGCAGTGGCCCTGAGCTCTGCACAAGGCTGAGCCTGTCACGGGCAGAGCCCAGGGACCGGACAGGCAGCGCTGGAGCCCAAGCAGCAGTCGCAACAGCTGCAGGTGAGATGAGAAAGACACTTGTCATCCCAGTAAATTCAAGGTAATTAGTGATGCCTGAAGAAATTTAGTCAAGACAGGAGCTGTACTAAAACTTTGTGCCATTACAGAGCACAGCATAAGCCTCTTCTGAAAGCTGGGGGGAAAAAGTGTTTATTAATGTATCAGCTGGTGCCTGCCTAAGGGTGAAGGTACGCCAGCAGGGACTCCTGAGCATCCTTCTCAAGTTGTAATTTTGCTGCAGGCCCAGCTCTAGCAGATTCCAGAAAGCAAGCTCCTGACCCCAAAATGAGCACCAGTGACCGTGTTTTCTCCCATCACGGCAGCAGAGGCATGACTCCTGCCTACGAGCAGGCTCCCATCACTGGAATCACTGTAACATCTCCCATTGTGATTCCCTCTTTGCATGTCCTTGGCTTTGCACGCTCTTATCCAAAATGAAACGTGACCTTTCCATTGGGAGACTCTGTGGTGGGTTTGGTGGCTGGAGAAACCAGATGGGAGCTACTCCCAACCAAAACACAAGTTCAACACATCAAGGCTGAACACTTCTGAATGCCTGGACATTTACAGCCAAATTGAAGTGATTTTTGCTCTGGACAGCGGGCTGCACCAATACCCCTGTATCATCCATCCCACCTCCCAAATCCTCCTTAGAAGTAGCCCTGGTCTGGGGGTCACGCTGCCATCCAAATTGATTGCCCATGGACATCTCCTTGCCCCCAGTCGACCAAAGGGTGGTCGTCCTTTTGCTCTGAAGACAACCTTCCTTGGGATGTGGGCTACAGAGACTAAAAATAAATAAATAAATTAAAGTCTTATTTAAATTTTGTTTCCAAAGGGGAAAATAAAATTACATGGCCCATAATCCCTTTTTCCATTTTTCGATCCCATTAACTAACCTCCTTTATAGAACTATTATGATTATTTTTTGTCAGTAGAAAATCTAGCTGGGCTGGGGTGAACTCAGTCATTGCAGCCACCGCGTCCCACCTTGCAGTGGGAAGGCACAAGCTCACCATTCCTCTGGCCTCCCGACAGCCCCTCTCCCCACTCCATAGGGGAGAAGCCCCCTGGCGTTTTGCAGCCGCAGGGAGCCGGGACCAGCTGCGGGCACGCCAGGCGGCCGCTTCGCCTCCTGCCTTCTGCGCCTGTCAGGGTTCATTTGATGATCAGTGGTTGCTTGATGAGGATACGTGGAGCTGCTGGGACTGCAGGTGAATGATAAAGGTAGGGCTTTTGTGTCCCGGGGTTTAGAAATCAAAAGCAATTTTGGCAGCTGCTGCAGGAGAGGGATGTTCCTCCCAAGCCCACCCGGGGGTCGGTGAAGGAGGAGCCTCTGTGGCAGCTGAGTTATCTAGAGGGAGGACAAAGGGAAGCAGAAAAATATGTGCAGGGATCTCTGCCAGGACCAACCCTTCCAAATAAAATACCTTGCTCAGGAAATACGCAGTGGGCAGACCAGCCCCACAGCTGTATTTGAATCAGTCTTTTTCCTCGGTTGCTGTGGGAGAGTGCCGCACCCCAGAGAGGCCAGGCTGACCAGTGCATCCATGTGGTGGTGCTGGGTTGGGTCTCCAAGCTTCAGCCAGTGACAAGGCTGGGAGCAGAGGAGAGCTGGCACCCAGGTGCCATTGACAGCCTAGAAGGACTGAATCAGTGCCCCCAGTGGCATGGGTGGACTTTGCAGTGACCACAGAGAGCCCACAGACAAGCAGAAGTAAGAGTGTGATGGAAGGAACATGCTCCCGTGGTTTATGTTAAAACCCTCAAGGTTTATGTTGAAGGTGGGACTAAGACTATGCATGACTGCAACACAAACAAACGCCTTACCCAGTGCCCCGGGCCCACAGCACAGACATGACTGGGGTTGCCCTCCCGGTCCTTCTCCAGGGGTCTGTCCTCCCTGTCAGGGCTGCCAGCACCTCCAGGCTGGCACCAGAAGAGGTTCAGGTGGGGACCAGGATCCCAGCTTGTGCTCAACAACTGCAGAGCTCCACATGGAGCAGCGACAAAATGCCTGTGCCTGCCTACATTCCTCTGTCCTGGGGCAGCCCCTGAACTGCTGGACCCCCCCTTCTCTCTGCCCTCCCCGCTCCCAAGACACTGCTGCTCCTCAGCCCGCAGCTCAGCAGAATCCTCCTTTCAAGCTTAATCCATACTTGCTGTAGCAGTCAGGAAGCTCCTGTAGGTAACCTCCACTCTGACATTCGTGGGAGAGAGCTGCTCTTCAGAAGCACACGAAAATAGCAACAAGAACATGCTTCTGATGAAGCTTTTCCAAACCATAACAAAGTGTGGGTGCTCCAGGTAGGTCAGAGTGAGCCCCTGGGCTTACGTTGCTTGAGTCGGTACCAGCGCTCTGCGAACCCCACCAAGAGGGACACCGGCCTTGGCTGTGATGGGTCACTAACTCAACACCACCGTGCAATTTACCCCTTTATAATTTTATTGTATTTCAAGTGGAGGTGAGGTCTTAGAACTCCATGTGCCCATCTGGGCCACCTTCAGCCTGACGGCCTGGCCCTTGCGTGGGGCAGGATGCTGAACCGTGTGAAGCCACGGGCCAAAGATGTTATCAGGGCAATGACAGGGATGCACAGCTGTTGAGCGTGGCCAGGCTCTGCTCTCTGTTTCTGGCGGGTAGGTTCTCCATCAAGTCTACAGGAAGGTAGAATTTGGTCCTGGGCACAGTATTTAAGGTCTTAAAAAGGTAAATGGTGTCTATGGACACTGCCAAATACAGCACAGGGACTATGGGGTAAGGACCACTCTTTGCCTATACTGCTCTGGGTTAGCCAGGGTACTGAGCTGTGCTCTTGGGCACTGCAGGCAAATTCACTTGTAAGAGTAGAAACCAAGAAAGCAGAGACTCTCTGTTATTTCCTTCCACCTGTTCGTGTTTCCCGAAAAAAAGCTCTCATTAACCATCTCTATTCCTGCAAAATAGCAGAACCACCCCTCCAGCTGGCTGCTCCCCTCAAATGTCCACAGCCCAACATGGGGTGATCGTGGGCCACCGCCGGTACGCTGGAGCTTCTCCACTCCACCTGCTGCTGGGAGAGCGTGGGGTGGTTCTGCCACTCTTGCAGACTGCTGGGATGGAGACAAGCCTTCCCCTGGTTTGGGGGTGGGGGGTTCTTTGGCCTGCTGGTGAGCAATGCCTGGCAGGAGCCCTCCTCAGGTCTCACAGTTTGCAGGAGACTGACAAAGTCTCCTCCTGCTCCCTTGGCAGGAAGATGCAGTGGGATGTCTGAGCAAACGGGAGAGCTGGATGCATGTTGGCTTTCAGCTCCAAGGTGAACCAGATGTAGTCGTCCTTGTAACCTCCTCAGCAACATGCCCATAAAAAACCTGTCCTGAGGCAGCTCCTGCAAGTGCCTTCTTCCTGGCATGAGCAAGTCCCAGCTGGCTGCAGACACTTGGGCAGCTGAGCATGCTGACAGACAGACATCCACTATGCATCGAGGCAACCCCAGGCTGAGGAGGAGGAATGAAGCACGTGTCCCACCACCACCCACAGCAGATCTCAGCACAGCTGTTGCAGACCAGCCTCCACGTTTTGTATCACCCAAGGACTGTCCCAACCCCTGAATGAAATAAATTCTTTTTAGTGGTACTACACCCTAGAAAGGAGGACATATCCCACTCATGTTCAGGTTTCACCCCCCTGCACCAAGCAGAAACACCACCGAGGGCTCTCCCAGTGCAGAGTGGCACAGCACAGGGATGCAGCGGGCATACCAGGATGCGCAGCCAGGCTGAAAGAAAACGAGGTTGGGAAAGACCTGCAGCCTTCCAAGCAATCGGCTGATGAGATCGCTCTGCCTGAGCACCACCTGGATGTCATCGCACCCACCAGAGGTGGATTCCTTCACCCTGTGTGGAGCAATGGGGTGGCTCTCTCCAGCCCTTCCCATCCAGAAAGGAGGATGGAAAGTGCCTGGTGCACTGATAAGACCTAATGCAGGCTTGGATGGTCATTGCTTGCCTTCTGTGTGGCTGATGCCCTTGAATAGGAGCCGAGAAACCTGCGGCCTGGGCCATCCCCAGGCTTTACGCTCCTTCCACGCAAGGTGCCCCAAGTTGCAAAGCTGAAACCTGGAGCAGACAGGTAAGCCAGCACCCCGCCTGCGGGAGCTGGACCGGTGTGAGTCCGTAATTGCCAGCCTCAGAGAGAGAACAGCCCAAAAAGGAGGTTGACAGTGCAACACGGTGGTAATGGTATAGATCGGGGGTGTTTCTCCTCTAGGCACTGGTTCAACACCCAACACCACAGCAGAAGTCTGAAAGCAGGCTTAGCATGGCATGGCTCCTGCCTTTTCAGAAGCGATGGGCGTCTGAGTAGAGCATCACAACCCCATCCGGAGCTGGAAAGCGACACTGGGGCCTCCTGACCTTGGCTCCCTCCGCACTCCATAACGCCCTTCTGTAGCTGAGTCGTATTTTTAGGTCCTTCTGCCTGCTGATTCATTAGGGGAGCTAATGTTCTCCAAACGGCCGGGCATCTGACCCTCATGGTGTGTATGCCACGCACTCCTGATAAATATAGACCACTTCAATTACATAACCTGTCTAATAAGCAGCGGCTGTCATCCCTGCGGGCACGCGGGGCACCAGGAACCGAAACGCCTCTGCCAAGGGTGTGAATGGATGCCTCACTACTTATTTTCACTGTCTTCTATTTTTGATGACTTCCTGCTGTATTGACTGAATGAGTGACTCAGTGAGGTTTGGTGGCCCTGGAAGTACTCCAGGTTCAGCACGACCTCTCCGTTGTGCTCACTGCCACCGGTGTGCGGGCTAAGGTCCTTCCTTCCTAATCCTCCCCTATGCCGGGGGAGATGGATTTGGAGAGACCTAGCTAAACGATAGCTTCCTTTCCCAAGTGGATGTGTCAGAGCATTTGGCAGACCAGGGGTAACCAAAGGACTTTATACCCAGGGGTGCAATGGTCTATCACTGGAAAAGACACAGGTTTTATCACAAAAAGTCATCTGGTTTGGTTAACAGAGCAACGAAAACACCTAACTGCAGGCTGTGTCAATACAGAAGGCTTAAAAAGTCCGTGTGCTTGGTAATAAAGACATCTTTGTATCAAATAGCAAGACATCAGCAGAGTTGGGCTGTGATCCTACAAAATGAACGTCTGATAACTTTAGGACCTAGATGTGACTGCAACGGCTGAGTGGCAAAACGCAGAGCAATCATTAAATAAAGCATTCAAAGTACAGCATGGACCACATTATTAAGAGACTTGACAAATGCATGCGTAATTGGGGGTTTTGCACAGTGATTTTTAACCCCTGGTCTCTGGTTCCTTGTGGCACTTGCAGCAAGAGCCCCACAGAGAAGACCCAGAGAAACCAAGTCTGCCCCATGTCAACAGTTTTCTCTCTTTGAGAAATGTTCAGGGATCTGCTCATCATAAATCAGTGCAAGCCTTGTATTATTTAGAAAGAGAAGTAACCGTTCCCATCAAATGCACCTACCGCTCGCCCTCGGTTTGGCGTCGCTCAGCCAGGCTGGCCCCACGCAGTGTCGTGATGGCAAAGAGGGCTGTTGAGATGGCTTGAGTGATATTTATGACAAGGAGTGTCCTACCTATATTTGTTGTTCCTGCTGTGCAAGCATCCAGTGCGTCTTGTAATAACCTTAATAGCTTTTATGCAATGGCTAGGAATGATGAGGCTAATTCAAGATAAGGTACTTCACCTCCCTGGTTTTATTCCAGTCTTTATGCAACAGTCAACAACCTGATCTCTTCCAGAGCCCCTTGATATCACATTTGGGCTGGAGTGGGGCAGAGGGCTGGTCCCAAAGCAGGAGGATCTGCTCTGGCCTTTGCAGAGGCAAATAGTTGTGGTTTTGGTGCTGGACTGATGTGCCCTGGCCTGCCACCAGGCTGAGGAAAAGGGACAACTGTGACCGAACAGACTCTCATGGGGCTGGAGCCCCTTTTCGCCCAGAGTGAGGGTCTGTGGCACAGTGCGGTGTGTGCCCCAGCAGAAGTGCATCCCCAGGAGATGTCCCCAGTCCTGTTGAACCACCAGGGAAGCAGGAGGTGCGTGACACGTGCCACTGGTCGGTGGTAGACCCAACAGCAGAGCCAAAGGTCTGTGGCCCAAGGTATGTAGACCGTCAGTGGGACCACAGGTCTGGGGTCTATCCCAGCCTGCAGCAGAGGACACCAAGCCCCACCAGTTCTTGTCCACAGTGCCTGCCTCTACCTACCAGCTTTAAATAATGCAGAAAGTCTGCTAAGGACTTTCCTGCTGGAAGGACTCAGCAGGAAGCAGCTAATACAACCTCTCGTACTCATGTCCAATGGATAATAAAACCACAGGCTCCTTTCCCATTAATCCCTAATTAGGCTTTCTCTCACTTACATAGCACTTTCTGTCATTAGTGGTGGAAAGCTGAGAGCCTGCCTTTAACCTTCACGTGTTGGGAGAAGGCAGACTCAACACCTGCTGTGATCTTGCATAAAACATCTCCTTGCACTCATTCTCAGGGGCTCCTGGAAAAGACCCCAGCGAGGGTAGAAAAGCCAAACCTCTAGAGGAGCACAGCATCCTCAGTGAGGAGGGAGGAGATGTCACACGCCCAGCAGACACTTGGTCAGGTTTGCTCTTGCATAGATGCAAGAGCCCCAGCTGTGGACTGCAGAGGCCTGAGGCAGCTGCCCTGCTCCTGGCTTCTCACCCCGGCATGGGAACCAAGAAGGCAGCAGAGGTCATACGCTTCCAGCTGGACTCCTGCCTCCATCACTGCTCTTTACCAGTGGCTGGGAAGGAAAAGGAAGATCCATCAGCCCTCCTGCTGTGGAAGAGGACTGCCAAGATCCCCCAGTGGGCTTTTAAGTTGCTGTATGGGAGAATGGTCTGGCCGTGGCAGCAGGGGAAAGCTCATCTACCTGTCAAGAGCAGGGCAGAGTAAACCACACGGAGCTCTGTGCAGCCAGACTACTCCTAGGGCTGCAACATCTCAATTTAAAGCCAGGCTGGGCATGTGGCGTGCAGGCTGAGGCACCCCGTGTTCTGGGACCATTCAGGCATCCCTGCACATGGTGTAGGAACAGAGAGAGGAGAGCAGAGATCGCAGCTGAACACCAGCCCTGCTCCCACCCGTGTCAGACAAAACTGAATTATTAGGACAAATGCTCGGGGGGTGGCGTGTGCTGGGCACATGCCAGGGATGGGAATGGGCAGGCAGCTGAGTTGCTGTATCTGGAATAAAATACTCAGTCCTCGCTGCTGCTGGCTACGTGGTGTTTGTTATCCCGGCAGCTGCAGGTCAGCCGCATCCTGCGCTGTCCTGCCTGCGACGGTGGGACTCGCTCCCAGCTGAGGTCTCGGGGACCAGGAATAACACCCGTCCCAGATGGACATGCAGCCTCAAACCTGCACGGGAGTGTTAGTGCCGGCTGCCAGACACATTGCTGGCTTGCAGTAAGTGGTGCCTGTGCACTGTCCCTACCTCTGGCCCGCATTACCCATCTTTGAGAAGACCACCAAGGACACCTGAGGGCTGTCGGTCAGCAGGTCCATGCACAGCCGCAGCTTTCCCACGCGCTCCTCTCCGGCTTCCCAGCTGGTGGCTGAAGCACTGCGATCCTGCAGGATGATGCTCCATGTCCCGCTGTCCTTGTGTTGGCCACAGGGACCTCACATCGTTCATGCAGTAGCCCAGCAAGATGAACTAGCTGGCATGTCCCCGTGCAAGAGATCAGTGGCAGTGAAAAACTGGACCTGGCCCCTCTCCTTGTGGGTCTCTCCAGGGAAGACAAATGAAAGGAGCCTGTGGTGTCAAGCAGTCCGCAACTCCTGCCTGGGGACCCTGGCTGGCACAGCTTGACCCATGTAGGACAATGCCTCCAGGATCACGTTCTCCTGCTTTAAGAAAAAAGGGTGTCCCAAAACCTTCTCCTGGGAGTGAGAGAAGGAAGGCATAGGGCAAGAACATAATCTGAAAAAACTCATTTGCTGCCAAAAGAGGTTGTTCTGAGCATTTCCTTTAAAGGGTTGGTTCTCCTCCTCCCGGGGTTGGTGTTAATGCCTGTTTGAAGCAGCACGAGTTCAGCTCTCGAACTCCCCATGGCCAGGACTGTGCATGGTAGTCTGACCCGACCAGACCCCAAGTGCTAGGAGGGGACACCCTCCCATCCTCGCAGCAGAGGAGAGGTTTGCCCACCATGACCCCCGGGCCGATCCACTGTCTCTGATGTTTTGTGCCCATCACCAAGCACCAAGGAAAGCCCCTGGGAAGTGGGGACCTTAGCTGAAGTAGCTACAAGAAGGGCGCTTCAAGCGAAACGAGTTCAGAGCTGAGCTTCAGAGAGGTCTTCAAACAGCACTCGGCAGGGAGTGCAAAGCCGTAGGAAGCAAACCTGTTGGACCTACCAGCATGAATAGCATCTCCGCATGAATCATTTCAGTGGATAATCTGGAAGAAAATCTAGCTGTGGCGGTGGGGAGTGGGACGACGAGGCAGCTCCTTGCCAGGGAGGTGTGGGACCACTTGGCTGCCAGGCGACGCACGGATTGCTCGAGGCAGCGCTGCGTTACAAGCAATTTGTGAGCCTCCCTGGAAAGCCGGGCAGCTTCCCAGCCTGCCGGCGGGAGTCTTACTGACAGCAAGGGATTATGCTTAAAGAACTCAGGGTCTTCCACAGCTGCCAGGACAGGAGGAGCCATTCGCATGTCTTGAGACACAGGACAACAAGTGAGAAACAAGTATGGAAAGAGAGGAGATACCACCCCGATTAGCTACCGGCACGCGTGGCCAATGCCAGCATTGGTGGGCAGCCTGTCAAGTGAGAACATGAAGAGGCTCCTCCAGGGGCAGTCTGTGTGTCCCACTGTCAACCACCCCGTGGAGGATGTTCCTACTCTCTCCACCTTCTCTAAAGATGTCAAAGTCAACGAGTCTCTTCATGCAGACCTGCTCCTTCAGCCTCCAAAGCCAGAGGACATGCTCCCAACCAGCTGTACTCAGCACCGGCAGGAGCCAGCACCTTCCCCAGCACCTCTATCCCGTTACGCCGAGCACTTTCCTTCCCTTTGGGTTCAGCATCAATCAACACCCACTCCTCTCGCTCGCTCGACACCCAGCAGCTCAAGCGGCAGGGCAAGTCTCGAAGGCAGGCAAAGAAACAGCGCAGGGGGGTAGAGGGCAAAAGCAGGCGGTGATGTTAGAGCCAGGTTACGGCCCTGCAGAACGCGGTGACCGGCGTTGCCTCCCGCTCCTCCCGCAGCGTCTTCTCATGCTTTCGCACCCTGCAGCAGCTTACACGCCTCTGCTGGGTGTCCTCCTGCGGACGCAGAAGCAAGGCTAAGGCCCGAGCCCCTTTAGCTCTTCCTTTCGGCAAGGCTGAAGCTGCTTCCCTGCTCCCTGCAGATGAGGGTGAAGGGGCTCTCGCCTCCTCCCTCGGACAAGCAGAGAGAGAAATTTAAAGAAGGTGCTGACCACCAAAACTGTCACACTTACACCAGCCCCTGCGCGCCTGCCCGCCACTCTCGTGCAGCCCAACATGAAGCATCTCAAAAGGAGCAAACACCCCTCCTTCTTCTCCCGAGAGCAGCAATGCCTATCTGAGAAAATGCAGACTTCTGCTTAAACCCCTTCTGTCAGTCTCCTCCATATCCCACCACCAGAGAAAACCGTCACCCCACATGAAGGACCCCAGAAAAAGGGATGACAAACCACAGGGAGGCCAGCCTGGGACAAAACAAAGACATCTTAAAAATTCAGGGCCTGTGTCCACTTCTGCTGAAGATGCTGGGACTTTTGAGAGGCCCAGCAAGGACAGAGGTGAGCGTGCTCTGCCTCTCCCTTGTCTCAGCACAAGCCCTCTCTAGGATAAGAGTCACTTAAGCGTGTTATAAGCACAGACCGTGGCCCTGCTCCCGGGAACCATTTCTGGCTGAGAGAGCTTGCAGACTGATTCAAAGTCATCAGAAAATAAGGCAACCTTTTACCCATCGCGCTGAACGGCAAAGGAGGCGTTAGGGGCAGCTGGAGGGTGAAAGCTTTGGCCTGCATTACTATTGTTTTCTGTAACGGCAGGTAAGACACAGAATTCAGCTTTTTCATTGCATACTTGAGCCCCGAGGAAACAAAAGGAAAGTGACAATCATCTTTTCAGAGAGGCAATCCAGAGCATGGCTCATTTCGGCTTTTGGGGACTGATTTGAATGCTCTGAGCATCCGTAATGGCAAATATCATCTCCAGCTGTAGAAACTGCTACCAGGGTCTCTGTTTCTGGTGGACTTCCTCGCACCAGCTACCGGCTGGCTGTCACGGCAAGGCCATTCCCCGGTAGGTAACGGGGAGCACAACAGCTCCCAGGGAACACAGCCCTTGCGCTTCCATACCGGATTAGCGTTCGGACAATGGAGGGAGAAATCCAGGAGCCTGTGATCTGAAGTTACATTGAAGACGGATAATCTGTCAACCCTGCTGTAGATCACTTCTTCTGTCAGCAATTACACAGCTGGTAGCAGGATATAGCTAAAATGGAGGACTTGCCTACTTATCACTACCTAACGCAGACCTCTGAGCCACAGCTTATTCCTAAGCAACACTGGTTAAGCAGCAAAGTAAGGCTAAACTGGGCTGTACCTGTTGCATGCTCAAAGGTTTCTGCCTCTCTTTTCATGGCGAGACTAGAAGGGACGACCTCCCCTGGGGAGATGGGAGACACACCACCCCAACAGTCACAAACCACGGGTCGAGCACCCGACCGGACACCGGCCTGCCCAAGACAGCCAGCCACACAACTGAAGACAAGCTTTGCTCCCTACGGGTGTCTACAAAATACGTCACGCAGTAAAAACAAAACGGCAAAATTAAACACAGGCGATGCTTCAGGTCTTTATTGTTGCTGTAGAGGAACTGGTACACGGCTAAACCATTCTGATATAATCAGTGAACTCTGAAAACTAAGGCTTTCTGTAGGTTTGTAGTATCCTGGTGTTTCCTTTCACACAGTGTACATATAAAACCAAGTTATAAAAACACAGATGTTTTTTAAACAACACAGATTGATGCAATGCACAAAATTAGGAACTACATTTCATGTGACCAAGACAACACCTTACAGACCAGCCTTGGACCTTGCAGCTCTGAAGCTGAGAGAGAAATGCCTTGGTCTGACGTCCTGCTACCCAGATGAGCTTGATGGCAAACACAGATGGCAGGATTTCAACCTTCTGTTCCGAGCAGAGAGAAAGAAACCCCCAACGTTGATGAGGAAACATTGGATTGAGCAAACGAGAACAGTATTCATCAAGGCAGGAGAAGCACGTCATTCATCTCAGGTAACGTAAGCAAGACCTAGCAAGACCTGTAGGTCCCGTAGACGGAGCAGTCACCGCTGAACAGTGCGGCTGCTAGGACTACGAGGGAAGGTGAGCCGTGACAAACGTGCTAATGCAGGAGAAGAGTCTCAGTGCCAACACGTGTCCCACGGAAGAGGGGTGTGTGTGATTCCTGGAGTACTAGCACCTTTAGCCTAACAGCACTGAAGTGACCTAACCAGCATGGAATAATTTAGGTTGGAAAAGATCTTTAAGATCATTGAGTCCAACTGTAAACCAAACACTGCCAAGTCCACCACCAAGCCGTGTCCGTAAGTGCTATCTTAGTGTACTTCCACTAGGGAAACAGGGTAAGAACAAAACAGTCTCCAAAAAATCCGTATACTAGAACCTTTTGAGTAAAAAGCTACATTTTGACCAAAGAGAGAAAAAAGCTTTCACACAAAGATCTTCCCCCAGTTCCGTAACCACTTTTTAAACAAAGCAGCTTCTATATCCACAAAGCTTTTTTTTGCTATTCATTTCCCCCCCCCCATCTTGTATCTCTAATTGAGTTGCAAAATGATGCCCAGGATCTCAAAATTCACGTCAGCCGCAAAGCCAACACCCTTCCCTGTGAGAGGAGGATTCTTCACTTACCCTGTGCCGCCCCGCATCAGGGAGTCAGACGCTGCAAATGTGACATTAGCAGCTGACAGTAAGATTATTCTTTCTCTTCGATCCGAATACACGAGAGAGGAGGACGAATTGCAGATCTGTAGGATGTTTACCACATTACCACATAGTTTGACTCCAGCTGGGAGCAAACTGCTTGCAAGGGTCAGCGACGGAATGGACTTGATTTCATTTTCAGAGCCCAACTCTAATCACACACAGATGTAAATCTCTCACCGTTCCACACCCAAGACTCACGCTGATGTTTCTGACATATTTGATGACACCACAAAGTTCTCTGAACGACTGAGAAAAGCGTAGCTGGTATTTCTGTCACCAACACATACAACCTGTCCTCCAAAGTCACTCCTGAAAACTATGTTAAGGCTATCAGAGTCGGCTGGCCGTGGTTACTCCTGGTATGAAAGCACAGCCGTAGCTCCGGACTAGAAGAAGCCTTTTAGGTCTCCTCTGCGTTAATCATAAATGAGGTTTTTAGGTTTTCCCTTGCAGCGATTTACGTGGCTGTGCAGGGAACTGCACCAAAGCAGAGTATTAGGTGAAGAAAAACCAGGCTATGTGGATTTAAGCTGCCTTTGATACCACAGAACTATGTTAAAAAATGTCCTCATAGTGCAAAAAGGACCTCCTTCCACTCGTGACAATGAAACACCAGTTGTCAGTCACCAGGTACTCAAATATAAATATGAAAAAAATCATTAAGAAACATAACTCTAAATACAAACCTAGTTTTATTTATTTTTAAGAAAAAAGGGATTAAAAAAAATTAAGAGTAAAACAGATGGCTTCAAGTACTTTCCACATAATAGACAATCAGTTATTGTAAGCATAGATTAAAAAATACTTGTCACCTTGTTAGGGACAGTGGAATACAGGCTGGTGATTTGTTCAGAAAATGGCCTTTGATACAAACACGTAAGACAACATGTTTAGTGTTGTAATTTAGAAGAAAACAGATGTGTCTCCCATGCTGACCCAATGCTTGAGATACTCAGTACAGTACAAGACACATTTTGCACTCTGCACTTTCACATTTCACGGCAATGCCACTCAGCATACGGGGCCAGGCCATCTCGGCTTAGCTTTCATGCAATAAACAACAAATATTTAGTAAGTCAGGAAAGTTTTGCAGCAATACAGTTGATCAAGTGGTCTAACATTTTTGAGGTTGAAAAACAAATCTACCCTGAAGTGTCTTGTAAGTGCTGGCAATGTTTATGTCTTTCCCTATGTGAGCGCGAACATTACTTGTATGATACATGACAAGGAATACACTTCAAAGTGCCTCGTCTGAGTTTAAGCCTTCAGATTTTCTGAATGTCATGAAAATAATGGAAAGTGTTATAGTGGGAGCCCAAAAAGAACCCCCCCAAAATTGTGGAGGAGGTTGGAAAAGCAATGATGTCATCAGGCAATCAAAGAGTATTCTCTTCAAATAGGGAAAGGCATTCTCCCCTGCAAAGGGAAGATGTAGCTCCATTTCCCTGCGCTGTGATAAGTCTGAAACCCATCTCTTGTACCTATAAGGAGACAACCGCTGCATCAGATGCATTTCAACAGGTCTGGCTGACACGCACGGAACAAGCAGTCTTCCCACTTATCTATACGAACACTTGAAATGCCAAAGGAAGCAACGTGAAAACCAAAGTAAATGCTTCAAAAAAAAAAAAAAAGGGTATCTTGCCTACTCTGAAAAATAAATCAAATGTTTTCAATGAAGTAATGTCTACACGAGACCTTTTTGAAAAACATTTTCCAGCTACTCAAGAGACAGACACTTATTTTTGCCTCTACGAGAAAAAAACACCAATACAACAACAAAATCTGTATAAAAGATTTGTATACTACAGTAGAAACAAGTCTCCTACAGCTAACAGTGAGACGGAAACAGCGTGAAACAGTGAGAAATCAAAACTTATCTGCATAGGTCTATTAAATAATCAGTTAAGACTTAAATGGAGGCAGAGTCAGCACTGTTTTCTGTACTACAACACAAGACTGCAAGGCTTTAAAAATCCGTCTGAGTGACCAAGCCACAGTGGCTGAATAGTGGTAGGTGGTTCAGTAGTGTCTGGAAAAGCTTATGTGAAAATACTATTTTAAAGTAAGTTTGAATATTTGAAATAGAAAAAAGAAAAAGAACAACCTCTCCTCCAGCTTCCACCTACCATCAGAACACCATCCAACTTACTAGCTTTCCAGATTAGGTGCTCACCTTAGGATGATGCAGTTACACAGAACTTGTACATCTGTCGCTCTTCGCTGGACAGTTGGGGTTTCTACATGAAAGTTCCGTGCACGTCACATTCATGAATGTCCTTTACGATTGTTCAATAATCCAGCAATTTGTTTCTTAATTACAGCAGAATGCAATTGCTAGCTGCTTGCAAGAGCAATGTTGAAATTACATTCAGAGATAAAAACTACCATTTTCACGTGTAGCAATAACTAACGTTTTTCTTTCTTTTCACAGAATCAAGTGCAAATGCCTAACCACGGCAATAGTAAAAGACAATTCTCATGCAAAAATTCTTCCCGGTGCATAAAAATTTGCAGGACGCCCCAAAACCACCCATTTTCACGTCTTTCTCTACCCCAGAACTAATTGTTTTTTATTTTCGTGTCACGAAATTTCTGTTGCTTTTTAAAATATCGATGACAAGTAAGTTCAATTAGTTCCAGCCCACCAAATATCTTCTGCTGCACAACAAAAAAGATGATCATGGCTGCAAAATACCATCGTGCAAAGCTGTACAGGTACAGCAGTGCAAGCATACCCAGCGGGAACACCGTCCAATACAGGAGGGAGACGCACTTAACCGCGAGGACCCTGAGCTCAGATTTACACGGTGGAATAATGCTTCGCCCTGTTGCACTGAAGCTCTTTCCACCTTCATAGAAGTGTCGGAGTCTTTCCTCTTTCTCTTCCCAACGCTTCCGGCACCAAAGCTGCAGCTCCTCCTTGGAAGTGGGCACCGTCTCTATGGGATATCTCTGGACGTGGAAGTGAATCTCCTTTGGGAAGTTTCCGTTCAAAAGGTGCTTCTCCGTCTGAGGAATGTTTTGGGGATATGCCACAGTTATGTCATGGATGGCATCGAGATTGTCTCCTAGAAGAAAGGTTTTGGGGAAAAAAGATCAATGCAGATCATGCAATGGTCAGAACACTAATTCGCTTGAAGGCATGATTGAAAACTGTACAAATTGTGGCAGAAATCCCAAAGATACCTCAGCTACGCAGAGTACATTCTGTCTGCTAGAGTCTCTAAAGGCTGAAAGGTCAAACTTTTCCCAATCACTATAGAATCATGGTATTCTATGATGTCCCAATCATTATCTGTTCTGAATCTGAGAAAAAAACTCTGAGAACAAAATCATACACAGTACAACCTAATACAGATTTACAACATCGAGTAAGATGATAAAGTCATATTAAAAGGAGAGAAGACACACGTCTGGTCTTGGATAAAGAGTAGAGTATATGAGACTATCTTCAGTTATCCGTACCTGTGCTGCAAGCTGAAATTGCTTTTAACTAATGAAATACAACTTAGTGCATGTTGCTGTGAACACCGAAAAAGATTCAGTTTGATCTGGAGCAAGCAGCATACACAATCCTAATTAACTGAAGATTGAGAAAACATACATGAAACATATACCAGCTAAATATCAGGAGCTTGTTATATCTAGGATATCTCACAAAGGATGAGGAGTATCTCTTCAGCTCAGCCAGCTTTGCAGAGCACTCCAGTTAACAAAATTTCTTTACATCTGATCACCCAGAACTGTAAGGAGGTGAGATGCTGTTTGCTGCATTCCAGATCTGATAACAACAAAGTACAGCATAAATGGTGGAGAAGCCCAGCTTTAAGTAAACCACATATAATTAGCTATTTGGGTAATCTGAGTATAGTTAAGCAATTAAAAAGCAATTGCAGATTAGAATTTCAAGGGAATACTGACCAAAAAACCCTCTACTCTTTATTACCATGCCCGATTGAGCCAACGCTCTTGAAAGGATATCAGTATTGCCACAGTGGGGTTTGCTAGCACATCTTTGTACTAAGTATTTTAACATTTTGCACTTTCTAAATACCCTCTTTATCCCCGCTCTGACCAGACATTCTTTTCAGATTTCATAAAGTAAATTCTGCTAGTGTAAAACTGATCTAAAAATAGGTGCATGGTGCACTGGATGTTGCGTAACTGTTAAGTTCTGCCAGCAGTGATTTATCCCGCTGTTTTTATTTGGCTGGCTGGCTTGGGGCAAAATAGAATTAGAGACTGAAAGCTGTCTCCAGTTGCAGCAGCTGAAGACGTTTGTTCTCACAGATGATGTCACTTCTTGCAAAGCCGATCAAAACCTACTCTTCAGCCCCACTCCCCCTTTTAATTTGCTCCCCTTCCCTGGCATTTTGCCTTTCCTTTACAGCTCTAAAAATGACAGGTACAGAATACAAAGTTACTTTAAAAGGCCACGTTCAAAATGATGTATCTAAAGTTCAACTCCAAATATCACAAGAAGGGGAAAAACCCTATTCAGCCTTTCAGAGTATTTTATAACTGTGCCATCTTACAACGATCTCTCTCGGACAGTTTTGTGGCAGGTCATTTGGTTTTTAAAGAGCTATACGTGGCTCGTAAGAGGTCTATGAGAACAAAATTCAGTGTTCCAGCTTCTGTCTAACTACGGGATAACATCCTATCTAAGAAGAGAATCACTGCATTCTGCACAGGTAAAACCTTTCAGATCTCCTTCCAAGAGATGCAAAAATTCAACGTGTCTTACAAATCCTGCCCTCACAAAGGGAAACAATGGCCAGCTTGCTGCACCTTAGCACACAGCATTTTCATTTTGAGAACAGCTGCATTTCTCCCCCCCCACTCCAAATATTTCTGTCATCAGAAGGAATTACAGTCGCCCTCCAGGACAGACATCCCCTAGTTTCTGGTGCAGCCAGGGGAACGGCTGCTACATAAGCCTCTAAGAGACACCCATCTCTTAAAATCTGTCTTCTTCTTGATCCTTCACAGCTCCCCAGGTCCCAGAGGCACATAAAACTTACGCACTTTACCTCAAGAGGGAGACCAGAAAAGTTCAGCCTTCCCGAGATGCTTGCATGAAAAAAGCCTTCTATGAAAGGAGTTTTTGGCTACATGAGTTTCTCGCCCATCTTGCAGTCATTTCTGTCTTTGCAGCTAAACAGTCCGCCTGCCATTACATGCAAACGCTCTTGAAAAATCAAGGCTTTACACATAAGGATCACTGGCATACAGACCACAGGCAATAAATTGTCAGATTTGCTTAAGACACAGATTTTCTGACTCTGTGCAAGTGTCGGCCTGGCAGGACTGGGCTGAATTCTCTGTACCTACACAGCTGGTCTGATCCCTTCAGCATGCAGATGTATTTCTGCCCGTGAACTCCTAATCAGAAATAGGGAAGCCTCCACTCCCTGCTTACAGATTTGTAGTCTCCCCAGACAGATACCTTCCAGCAGGGCTGCACGCCAGACTATGGAGGGTCTACATTACATTATGGCTTCTAAATTAGTCACCCAGAACAAAGTTCAAAGAGCTGCATACAGGAGGGTGGACATTACTCTTTCTGCATTACAAATGGGGAAACTGAGGCAGGGGATGATGACATGGACAGCATGCTCATTGTGTCCGACTTGAACCAGTATCTCCTAACTCCCAGCTGCAAGGTTCACCTATTAAAGTATATTTTACATGAGAAGAAATGAAACTTCAAAGGTAAATTTAGCATATCTGATAGCACAGAAACATCAGAAGGAGACAAGAGCAGAATACCAGGTTTCATATGCAAGAGAATTAGAGCCTTTCTCAAACAGGCCCCTTGTTTGGGTCATACATATTTTAAAACTCCACACAAATGGCAGCTTGAAGCTTTAATTCCTCGGCAAGGCAAGCATGTGGAAGGGACCAGTTTCAATCAGTTTTCTACAGCTGTTGAAAGAAGCATGCTCAGCTAGGGTTACGTGCATTAAAGCAGCAGGATCCACACTGCACACCTGAACAATAAGGTTCCACATATTATCTGCTGATTTATCATGGCATCTTTTAATATGGACAGAGTCAATGCATCACTGCCAGATGTGCTACAAGCAAATCTGCTAAAAAGAAGAAAAGTTACTGTAGCAGATGAAGGCAGACCATTCATGGGCAGGGACAAAATTCCCTTAGGCTAGGTTTAATCAGGCAGTTTTGAACCTGCATCATTGGCTGGAGCATCTTTACTGTCTCAGTTTCCCTCTGAAACTGAGCTTGTTCTCTCTGCAATCTGGAGGTATCTAACAGCACATGTTTCAGATCAAAAGCAAGGTGCCAGGAAACCAGCAAAAGAAAGAGATCCTAAGTGAAGATGCAGGACAGTCACTGATTTTAAAGATCTTTTTTTCCACCTGAATATAAAGATCTGCTTAAAAAAACCTGCTTCTGCACATTTTAAGAACAAATTGCCCTAAGGGAAGCCACATCATTCTACTTTTCTAGTGCGTCATAAATGAAGTAAGCAAGCGTATTTGTTCATAGCTCAGAGAAGCTGTCCGTGGACAAACCAGTTTTCACAATGCTTTTAGTGACATCTGAGGGATCTTCTTTATCTGCGTGTATCCACATCCCTTTGGGAAAGGAATGAAGGACAGAGGAAATCAAATAATGTTCACAGTTTTGCATCTGACATCTAATTAAGCTAAGAAACTGCCATTAAGGCTGAAATGTCAGGCAGGTAGCCCAGCTCTTCAGGAGAGAGAGACACCAGTTTCAGTAGGTTTACAGTTTCGTGACTTTCTTCCTGCAGCAGTAGAACTATATATCATTCATACCCACGAGCAATATTCTGTCCTATTCTTTATAAAAGCACCTCAAAAAAGGAAAGCTTACTACAGTGCTCAGGACTGAACATAAAGTTTATTTGTAATCATTGTTACGGGGCTATAAACTGCATAACATGCAGATGATAACTAATCCACGTGGCAGTCTCCATTTCGGGATGACAAAATGCCTCAGAAGCACTGTTCTTTTTCTTTTTAAACTTTCTGCACTCCAATCAAAGTTATTTATATTTCAGGCTCTGTTGATCCACGACATTACTTCAAGCGATCACAATGCACAGCTGGTTGTTTTGGGGCATAACGCTCAGAGGTGGCAGAGGAAGAACATACCAGGCTCATGACCAAAATAACAACATCAGAGAAAGATGCCTCCTTTTAAAAAACATTTCCAAGGAAAAATTAGGACATTTTCTTTCATTACACCAGCTGTTCCATCAGAATTTTTATTCTACGTTAGCAGTTGCAGCATCTGGTAGCCCAGTAGAGGTGAGGTGGCTGCAAGTCCCTGCCCTAGTCAGAAGTGAGTCTTTTGGTTCCACCCCTAAATATCCCATAACAAATCTTGTACAACCCCCAGATGCTCCTCTTGGGCATTCCATAACGAGTCCCAAAGCCCTACAAGCAGTAAAGCCCCTCAGTCTGTAAGGTGATGGACAGGAGCCTCTCCCATTGAGTCACTGTGATGGATGTGAGCCGACGGCTCAGAGAAGCCAAGGTAGGGACTCTGTTTCTCCATCGGGGTTTGGGGTTTTTGCCTGCCTGCCCTTGTGCCTCTGTGCTCCTTTGTATGTGTGCAGACAAACCTTTTACCTGACCACCTATTCTAAAACTCTGTAACAGAGCCTCTTACTAGGTTCAAAATCAAGATGTCACAGGTAAACTGAAAATTACTTTTAATTGTGTTTATTCAATAATATCATGTCGGCACGGTATCTTCACTCTAGGGGGAAAAAACTCAGCCTCAACATAAAAGGCAGGATTAAACTACTTTCAAACATATTCACAAAAAGAATATTGCAAGGCAGCTGCAACTGGTGGAAACTGCCAGCAGTGATGCTCATCCCCACAGCACAGTCCCAAGTCAGTAGGCTGGTTGGACGGACCCATCCTCTCTGCGGTAAACATCGCTCCGGAGTTCAAGCACTGCTCACTGCTCAGTTATGACTCACATCAATGACAGGGATACTTTCTTGCTCATACCCAGGACCGAGCAATGCTGAGCAAGCTCACTGCGAGACAGAAGAATCTATATAAGCAGTGACTTGAGGGCCAAAATGATGATTCAGAACAGAAGCTCTTAAAGCCAAAATGACCATCAGTGGGCCAAAAATGAGGATGGGCCCCATGCAAATCCATCCAATGAACTGCTCAGACTCTCAGCAGTCTGGAAGGTGAATGGGCAGCCAAGTCTCCTTGACATTAACAGTGGTGGCTATTACCCACTTTCATCCCTAGCAAGGATCTCAGCAGCTGTAATTTGTCCTACTTTAGGTATTACTGACATTACTTTAAATCATACAAGGATTATACAGTCCCTTTCCTTGCATTGATCCAGCAGAGAAGATGCTATTCTTACCCACAGTACATCACAGAAGAGCGTGCTTATGAGTTCTTGAGCCAGAACAGGGAGAAGTGCACTGAGATGCTCTCATAACAAAATATTCATGCTCACCTTAAAATAAGCTGTTCCGCAAAAAGTGGGACCAGTATGTGAGGCCCTTGTCCGTTTCACCTCCCACCACAATATAACTCTTCCTTCCGCAAGGCAACATACCTGTGCCTTCACCACACAGCTCCAGATCCTTCATGCATTTCCAGGCTTCCATAAAACACTGGCTGTAGCTCCCACACACACCCCTTAATATTCTCAACCTTATATACATTTCCTTAGGAAACCCAACAGAAAGAGGCTTGGCACTTCTGTAAATAAACTGATCAGCAACAGAATCAAAGCAGAGATGGAAACAAGCAGAACAAAACTAGCTATGTTTCACAATATCTGAGTATTTTTGTTAGCTTTGAAACAAAGATACATTTTTGGACATTAAAACAAAAGCCATCTAAAACTGCTTACTGGGAAATATTACTGTCTTGGCTCCTGAAATTTGAGTCATTTTTCTTTGAGAACACAGTATCAGGAGGGAGCAGCTTCAAGGATTTACAGCCCCTCCTGGGAAGTCTCATCCTTGTGAAGACTTAAAACTTCAGGCAGCCCTCTTTAAAGCAGCGGTGTCAGCCAGGGTTAATCTAAATCACTTTCAACTCAATAGTTACTGGAAATATTTTCCAGGTAAGTGTAGCAATCAAATAAGCAAACAAAAAAAGACAGAATGATAATGCTGGCCTTGATTAACAGATACGAGTGATCCTGCATACCAATTCTTCCTCTAGCTATCGAATTTTCCACTGGCGTTGTAACACAAGGAGAGAGAAAGACCTTCCACCTGCCGACACGAAGGAGTTAAGGAAACTGCACCTCTTGTCCTTGAGGGTGGGAGCCTGGGGAAGGGACAGCTCTGTCTGCCTTCTGCTCCCCAGCAGGAAGGAGCTGTGCTCTGGGTGCTGCGCACAGGAGAAGAAGACTCCTGGGACCCCCTACAAGGTACCTCAAGCCCGGCTGGTACAAAGATCAAGAGACATAAGGACATCCTCAAAGCTATCAGCAATCATTATGTGTGTTTAATTCTTTTGTTAAATACATTTAAATCACAGAGCTCAGGAAGTGTGAGCTGGATGAGTGATCAGTGAGGTGGATTAACTGGCTGAATGGCAGAACTCAGAGGGTTGTCCGTCAGCGGCGCTGAGTCTAGTTGGAGATCGGTAACTAGTGGTGTCCCCCAGGGGTCAGTACTGGGCCCAGTCTTGTTCAACTTCTTCATCAATGACCTGGATGAAGAGTTAGAATGTACCCTCAGCAAGTTTGCTGACGACACCAA